>Ga0207647_10000048_pt1 | contig 88742 bp, 76 predicted proteins | sample KBSCornC2_FD_184295 | JGI IMG/M metagenome (GOLD analysis project Ga0207647, IMG submission 184295) | Corn rhizosphere microbial communities from Kellogg Biological Station, Michigan, USA - C2 (SPAdes) (version 2) | ecosystem: Host-associated > Plants > Roots > Rhizosphere ...
CACGTGGATGGACGCCAAGATGGGCGACTGGGTCGTGACGCCGCGGCGTGGCAAGGCGGTCGAGATCAACGCGCTCTGGTATAACGCGTTGCGCCTGACGGCGGCGTGGCACGCTCGCGCCGGCAACGTCGAACGCGCTGCGGCCATCGACGCGGCCGCAAACTGTGGCCGGCAACCCCACGAGCACGTCAACGCCATTTTCGGGCGCCGATCGATCCCCTCAGACGCCGCACGCCCGCGCACGGGCAGCCGCTTCGGCAAATGCAGGTCCGCGTCAGGCGCGTGCGCCCATCGACTTCGATATGGCCAACGTCGCACCCGAGCGTGCCGCGACGCCCGCCCCATCGCCCGGTGTGCTCGAAACGCTGCGCGCAATCGAAGCAAACGCCGCGCAATGGACGGCGCTTGCCGGCGTCAGCCTTGCGCGGCGCGGCGCGTCGGCCGCTCGCGATGACGCTTCCGAGCGGGCGCCGGAAGTGTCGCAGGCGGCATCGCCAGAGGCGCCCGCAAACGCGCCGCGGCCGGTGAAGCCGGAACCGCCGACCGAGTGCGAACCGGCGCGCGAGCCGGTTCCCGCGCCGCCGTTCGATGGCGTCGGGCTCGATGTCGATACACAGGGTGGCGACCCACTCTCCCCTGACGTACCGCCAACCGGCGCACCGCATGTCGAAGCACTGGATGACGATGCGCTCCCCCCGGACACAGCATCCGCGCAAGCATCGCGCGCCGAGGCTCCCGTAGGGGACATGTCGTTCGCCGAAACATCGGCCGCCGAAGCCGCCCCAGCCGATGCGTCTTCCGAGGATCCAGCTTCGGCAGCTCCCCCTTGGGCGGATCCATCGTTCGCCGAAGGAGCCTCTGCCGAAACACGCGCTACCGAGACGCCGCTCGCCGAACGCTCGCCCGAGCACGCGCCCCCGATCGCAGAAGCCAGCGCACCCGCGGCTTCCGGCCCGCGGGCATCTCTGCGTGGCCACGGCGCGGCCGAATTCGCGTTCCACGCGCCTGCGGCAACGCCGACCGAGTTACCCCCGCTCGAGCTCCTCGAGCGCGCCACGACCCAGGCCGAGCCCGTCTCCGACGAACGTCTCGCCCAGACCGGCCAATTGATCGAGCAACGGCTGCAGGAGTTCAAGGTGCCTGTGACCGTGGTGGGTGCCACAGCGGGCCCCGTCATCACACGCTTCGAGGTCGAGCCGGCACTCGGCGTGCGCGGCAGCCAGATCGTCGGCCTCATGAAGGACCTTTCGCGCGGGCTCGGCCTCACATCGGTACGCGTCGTCGAAACCATCCCCGGCAAGACTTGCATGGGGCTCGAACTGCCGAATGCGAAGCGCCAGACGATCCGCCTCTCGGAGATCCTCGAGGCCGACGCCTATCGCGGCTCGGGTTCGAAGCTGACGATCGCGATGGGCAAGGACATCACGGGCCACCCCGTGGTGACCGATCTGGCGAAAGCGCCGCACATGCTCGTTGCGGGCACGACCGGTTCGGGCAAATCGGTGGCGATCAACGCTATGATTCTTTCGCTGCTCTACCAGGCGACACCCGAGGAAGTGCGGCTCATCATGATCGACCCGAAGATGCTCGAGCTGTCGGTCTACGAAGGCATCCCGCACCTGCTCGCGCCCGTCGTCACGGACATGAAGCTCGCCGCCAACGCGCTCAACTGGTGCGTCGGCGAAATGGAAAAGCGCTACCGGCTGATGTCGGCCGTCGGCGTGCGCAATCTCCCGGGGTTCAACCAGAAGGTGCGCGACGCCGACGCGGCCGGGAAAAAGTTGACGAACCCGTTCTCGCTGACACCGGACGCGCCCGAGCCGCTTTCGACGCTGCCGCTCATCGTCGTCGTCATCGACGAGCTGGCCGACCTCATGATGGTGGCCGGCAAGAAGATCGAAGAGCTGATCGCGCGTCTCGCGCAAAAGGCCCGTGCAGCGGGCATCCATCTGATTCTCGCCACGCAGCGTCCGTCGGTCGACGTCATTACCGGGCTCATCAAGGCCAATATTCCTACCCGCGTGGCCTTCCAGGTTTCGTCGAAAATCGATTCCCGTACGATTCTCGACCAGATGGGCGCCGAATCGCTGCTCGGGCAAGGCGATATGTTGTTTCTGCCGCCCGGTACAGGCTACCCGCAGCGCGTCCATGGGGCATTCGTCGCCGACGAGGAAGTACACCGCGTCGTCGAGCATCTGAAGCAATTCGGCGAGCCGCAATACGAGGACGGGATACTCGACGGTCCGGCGACCGAAGGCGCGCCTCAAGACCTGTTCGGCGATGCGCCCGACGCCGAGGCCGATCCGCTTTACGACGAGGCGGTGGCGTTCGTCGTGCGTACGCGCCGCGCCTCGATTTCCTCAGTGCAGCGGCAGTTGCGCATCGGCTACAACCGGGCTGCGCGGCTTGTCGAACAGATGGAGGCCGCGGGCCTCGTCTCTTCGATGAGCGTCAACGGCAGCCGCGAAGTCCTGGCCCCGCCGGGACCGGAGCAATGACGGACGCCTTGCTGTAAAAGCTGCGCGGGGGTTGCAAGAACTAGCGGGTCGAGCCGCCTCGCGGCAGGCGCAACGGCAGTGGGCGCCGCTGCGACCCGCGACGCGGCGCGCTTGCGGCGTGCGCATCGATGACCCGGCATGGGCATTGCATACCCAACGCAGGCCGGAATCGCGGACGCACAACGCTCCGGCGCCGTTTCATCCCCTGCCGCCCCGCCCCCCGTGAGGCGGTAGCTTCGAGCCTGCGCGTGTGCTCTGATGCGCAGGCTCTCTTTGTATGCGCGCCTCCTGCGCGATTCGTCACGGCGTCACGGCGTCACGCCCTCATGACGCAGGCGTGAACTTGAAATCCACGGGTGCCCCGACATCGAGTCGCGCCGGGTTCGGCTCGAGCTTCCCGGTCTGCGGGTCGCGCCGAAAAACATACGCGGTATCGCTTTCCTGGTTGCCGACGATGAGCCAATGACCGCTCGGGTCGATCGCGAACTCCCGCGGCGTCCGTCCGAGCGTCGGCTGGCGGCCGACGAGCGTCAGGCTCCCATCGCCCGCATTCACCGCAAAAATCACGATTTCATTCGCGTCCCCACGATTCGATACATAAAGAAAGCGTCCATCGGCCGACAGGTGAACGGCAGCCGCGCCTTGCTTGCCCTTGAAACCGGGCGCGGCGAGCGGCAGCGTCTGCAGGGTTTCCAGTGTGCCATCGCGGTATCGCAGCACCGTCACGGTGGCGGCGAGCTCGCTCGTCAGATAGGCATATTTCCCGAGCGCGTCGAAGACGAGGTGCCGCGGGCCCGAACCGGCTCCCATTTGCACATATCGTGTTTCAGTGGGACTCAGCAGGCCGCGGCTGCCATCCGGCGTGTATCGGTACACGTAAAGTTTGTCGGTGCCGAGGTCTTGCGCGAAGAGATAGCGCCCGTCGGGCGACATGACCGTCGAATGGACATGCGCGCTGTCCTGCCTCCCCTTCATCGGGCCGCGGCCGTCATGATGAACGCTCAGCACCGCGTCGCCGAGGCTGCCGTCGCCCTTGACCGGAAGTACAGCGAAGCTGCCGCCGGGATCGGATGCGACCGAGTAGTTCGCCACGAACAGATACCTGCCGTCGGGCGAAAGGCTCAGATAACAAGGATCGTTGCCTTGCGACGAGACGTGATCGAGCAGCTTCAACTGACCGCTCACCGCATCGAACGAGAACGCGCTGACGCCGCCGTGCTCAGTGGCCGGGCCATTGTCCCCAGGCAGCTCGTTCACCGCATAGACAGTCCGGTTGCCGCGACCGACGACCAGATACGATGGATTGACCGTTTGTACGGACGAAAGCGGCGACAAGGAGCCGCTTTGCGGATCGAACCGGTAGACGTGGATGCCGTTGCTCTTACCGGTATTCGTGTAGGTGCCGACGAGCAGGTCGTAGCTCGCGGCCCCTTGCGCGTCGCTGCCGGCATGCGCCGCCGAGGGCGCCACTGCGAGCGCCGCCAGGGCCGCCAGGGCCGACGTGAGCGCGAAACCTTTTCGGCCCGACACGGCTCTGAGGGTATGGGCACGCGAATCGCTGTCTGACCCTCGTGTGCCGGTCCGTACCTCCGCGAGGCCGGACGAGGGGCACGACAAAACGCAGGGCAAGGCCGGCCGCCTTGGCGGCCGGATCGAGGAAAGCTGGCTCGGCATCGAAGCTCCCTTCGTCGAGAGGCTCACCCTCGCCGCGAGCGCAAAGCGCCCACCCGATCAATCTGTGCGAGGCTTCGCCATGAACATTTCTGTCAGTCTAGGACCCCTTGCCGCGCTGATCGCCGGCATCCTGATTCTGATCGTGCCGCGACTCCTGAACTACATCGTCGCGCTTTACCTCATCATCATCGGATTACTGGGGTTGTTCGGCCCGGCATCGCAGCACTTGCGGTTCTGACGCCGCCCGGGCGTCGGCTGGCCGCCGGTTCGATCGACTTCATCCGTTGGCAAGTTGCTCGAGCCGCAGCTTTCCCTGCAGCGAAAGCGCGCCGACCGCATAATGGCCATCGGCTTGCCGGTGCGACGTGAAACAGGCGCGCTCGAGCAGAAACGACATGGCGGTATCCATGCCGTTGCGCGACAAGCCGAGCGCCTGTGGATCGAGGGAAATCAAGCTACCGTCGCGAAGTTCGCGAGCGGCGGACAGAATAGCGATGCAATCGGTTTTGGACGGGTTCTGCATGGCGTCAATCCTTGTAGTGAATGAGCGTCACAGAAGCATGACTGGCCGAAGCGCGCCGCGCACGCGGTGTTGTTCCCGCTTGCATCCTCGTTCGACGGCGCACTTTCAGCCTTGATCCCCGGAGTTTGATTGTAGCCAGCAGCCGGGAACGTTGGCAACGACACATGGCCGCATCGGCTCCTATCGCTTACGACACGACATGCCCGCACTCATCGAAGACTATGCGCTGGTCGGCGACGGCCACACGGCCGCGCTCATATCCCGCGACGGTTCGGTCGACTGGCTCTGCTGGCCGCGCTTCGACAGCGCCGCCTGCTTCGCCGCACTGCTCGGCGCGCCCGAACACGGCTCCTGGCAACTCGCCCCGGCAGGCGAGGTGCAGACGAGCCGCCGGTGCTACCGCGACGGCACGTTGGTCCTTGAAACCGATTACGAGACGGCCGAAGGCGCCGTCACCGTGGTCGATTTCATGCCGCCCGGCAACGGATGGTCGGAGCTCGTGCGCATCGTCATCGGCCGGCGCGGCCGCGTGCCGATGCGTATGTCGCTCACACTGCGATTCGATTACGGATTCTCCGTGCCTTGGGTGACGCGACTCACGCATGGCAACGGCATACGCGCCGTCGTGGGACCGGACATGGCCGTCTTGCGCACCGATGTCGAATTGCATGGCGAGAACATGCACACAGTCGCCGATTTCACGGTGTCCGAGGGCGAGCGCATACCGTTTACGCTCGCGTATTCGTCGTCGCATCAGCGCATGCCGCCGGCCACCGATCCTTTCTCCGCGCTCGCGCGCACCGAGAATCATTGGCGCGACTGGACGGCGCGCTGCGAGGTAAAGGGCCGCTATGCGGCGCCTATCATGCGCTCGCTGATCACGCTGAAGGCGCTTGCCTATGCGCCGACGGGCGGGATCGTCGCCGCACCGACGACATCGCTGCCGGAACTCCTGGGCGGCACGCGCAACTGGGATTACCGCTACTGCTGGTTGCGCGATGCGACGATCACGTTGCTCGCGCTCATGCGCTGCGGTTATTACGACGAAGCGCGCGCGTGGCGATCCTGGCTCGAACGCGCGTTGGCCGGCTCGCCGGCGCAGGTCCAGATCATGTATGGGCTCGCCGGGGAACGGCGGTTGCCGGAATCCGAGATCGACTGGCTGCCGGGCTATCTCGGCGCGAAACCGGTGCGCATCGGCAACATGGCGGTCGGCCAGCTGCAGCTCGATGTGTACGGCGAAGTGATGAATGCGCTGCATCTGGCGCGCGTCGGCGGCTTGCACACGAACGAATCGGTGTGGGCCCTTCAGCGCGTCATGCTCGACCATCTGGAGACGATCTGGCAAGAACCGGACGACGGGCTCTGGGAGGTGCGCAGCGGCCGACGCCATTTCACCTTCTCCAAGGTCATGACGTGGGTCGCCTTCGATCGCGCGGTCAAATCGGCGGAAAAATTCAAGCTGGACGGCCCGGTGGCGCACTGGCGCGAGCTCCGTGACACCATCCATGCCGATGTCTGCCGCCACGGCTTCAACCCGGAGCGCAATGCATTCACGCAGGTCTACGGCGGCGGCGACCTCGACGCCAGCCTGCTGCTGATCCCGCTCGTCGGATTTTTACCGCCGGGCGACCCGCGCGTCGCTTCGACGGTCGCTGCCATCGAGCGCACACTGCTACGCGATGGGCTCGTCGTGCGCTATCACACGTCCGAAGTCGACGACGGTTTGCCGCCGGGCGAAGGCACGTTCCTCGCCTGCAGTTTCTGGTTCGTCGACAATTTGATGCTGCAGGGCCGGGTCGACGAAGCGCATGCCATGTATGAGCGCCTCGTGGGCCTCGCGAACGATGTCGGCCTGCTCGCCGAGGAATACGATCCTCGCGTCAAGCGCTTCACGGGCAATTTTCCGCAAGCTTTCTCGCATGTTGCGCTCGTGCACACGGGCTTGAATCTGATGCGGCACGAGCAGGAAATGACGCATGCCACCGGCCATCCACGAAACGGCTCGCAATCGAAGGAAAGCGGCAATGCCGCGTGAACGCCGGCACGGCGCCCGGCGAGCGCGCCGCGCCGGCGCCGCCAATCGATGCCGTATCCGATGAAAACTTTCATTCTGCCTTCGGTCGGACCGTATATCAGCACCGCAGCGCGACACCGCATTCGGGAAAATCCTGCCCCAGGTTAAGAATTTGCTGCGTTGCAGCTAGCCATGTTTGTCCTATATCATCGACGAGCCGGTTCGGAATTAGGCAGACTTTTTCAGCACGGCATGCCGCGACGCCGAAACGCCGCGTAATACCTCAGTCACCACACGCGGGAGCCTTTCACCATGCTTTACCAGCTCTACGAATTTCAGCGCGCGCTCTTGTATCCGTTGACGGCCTGGGCCCAGGCCGCCTCACGCTCATTCGCGAACCCGGCGAGCCCGATGGCCTATGTGCCGGGTGCCACCCGGTTTTCCGCCGCCTACGAGTTGCTCTATCGGCTCGGAAAGGATTACGAAAAGCCGGAGTTCAACATTCGCCAGATCGTCAAGGACGGCCACAACATCCCGATCATCGAACAAACGATCGTCGAGAAGCCGTTTTGCCGTCTGCTGCGTTTCAAGCGTTTCGCCGACGATAGCGAGGCGGTCGCACAGCTGAAGGACGAACCGGTCGTGCTCGTATGCGCACCGCTGTCGGGCCATCACTCGACGCTGTTGCGCGACACGGTCCGCACGTTGTTGCAGGACCACAAGGTCTACATCACGGACTGGATCGATGCACGGATGGTCCCGATCGAGAACGGTCCGTTCCATCTGGACGACTACGTCGCCTACATCCAGGAGTTCATCCGCTATATCGGCGCGAAGAATCTGCACGTGCTGTCGGTCTGTCAGCCGACGGTGCCGGTGCTGGCTGCCATCTCGCTGATGGCGAGCCGCGGCGAGGACACGCCGCGCACGATGACGATGATGGGCGGCCCGATCGACGCGCGCTGCAGCCCCACGTCGGTGAACTCGCTGGCGATGCAGCACTCGTACGAGTGGTTCGAGAACAACGTGATCCACACGGTGCCGCAAAACTACCCCGGGGTGGGGCGTCACGTCTATCCCGGCTTCCTTCAGCATTCGGGCTTCGTGGCGATGAACCCCGAGCGCCATGCCGCCTCGCATTGGGATTTCTATCAAAGCCTGCTGCGCGGCGACGAGGAAGACGCGGAAGCGCATCGCAGCTTTTACGATGAGTACAACGCTGTCCTCGATATGGCGGCCGAGTATTACCTCGACACCATTCGCATCGTGTTCCAGGAATTCCGCCTGGCCGAGGGCACATGGGAAATCGATGGCGAGCTGGTGCGTCCGCAGGACATCAAGCGCACGGCCCTCTTCACGATCGAAGGTGAGCTCGACGACATCTCGGGCTGCGGACAGACGCGCGCCGCGCATCAACTGTGCAAGGGGATTCCGGCAGCGCGCAAACGCCATTTCACGGCGGAAAAGTGCGGCCACTACGGCATTTTCTCGGGCCGGCGCTGGCGCACGATCATCTATCCGCAACTGCGCGATTTCATCCTCGAGCACAACAAGGAATCCAGGCACAAAGCCGAGCCCGTAGAGGCTTGAGCCGACGCCATCGCTTTTACCAGTGCTTCGTCGAACGGGCGGCCCAGGCCGCCCGATCGCATTATTCGGCGCCTTTGCGTTTCAACGCCGCATGAGGTATGCGAGCAGCAGTTCGGTATTCATGCGCACGATTTCGCTGCGCTCCGCGGGCGCATCGAAATCGCGGCCTAGCGTGGCCTGCAGCGTGAAACGGTTGGAGACGATGTAATAGCCGAGGCCCGAGAGCGTCACGTAAAAGCGCAGCGGGTCCACGTTCGCGCGAAAGAGTCCGGCCCGCTGGCCGCGCTCGAGAATCGACGACAGCGTTGCGACGATCGGCGAGATCATGTCCCGAATCTGCGTCGATTTCTGCAGATAGCGTGCCTCGTGGAGATTTTCGTTGTTGACGAGCCGCAGCAGCTCCGGATGATCGCGGTAGTAGTCCCAGACGAAGTGGGCAAGCCGCGTCATGGCCTCCACGGGGGCGATGCCGGACAGATCGAGGGCCTTTTCGGCCTCCGTCAGTGCGCTGAATGCATGCTCCAGAACAGCCGTGAAAAGCTGCTCCTTACTGCCGAAGTAGTAATAGAGCATGCGTTCGTTCGTTTCGGCGCGACGGGCGATCTGATCGACACGGGCGCCGAACAAGCCACCATTTGCGAATTCCTCAGCCGCCGCCAGCAGAATCCGGCGCCGGGTGCCCTCGGGATCACGTTTGATTTTCAGCTGGTTCATGGTGGCCTTTGCTTCGTGCGCCGCGGTGTCCGCGTCACGCTGCCGGCTCCTCCTGGCACCCTACACCGGCTGCATGCAATGGACGCGCCTTTTCGTGGGAGATACCCCTTATTAAGCGGTCATGCGAAAAGCGCTTCGATTATGGCACATGGCTTGCCGATGGCAACCCGGGAAATCGGCGATAATGCCGGCTTTGCGCGCACCGTGAGAACGCGTGCCACCATGGTGCGCCGGGCGCACACGCTCATCTGCGTAAAGCCGCTTCACGCCGCGGCGAGAACCTCCCCACCGTGACCGACCGAAAGACCCTCGCGGATCGCATCGAAGATCTGCTTCCTCAAACGCAGTGCACGAAGTGCGGCTATGCGGGCTGCCGCCCTTATGCCGAAGCCGTCGCGCGTGGCGAGGCGGGCTACAACCAATGCCCGCCCGGCGGCGTGGAAGGCGTGGCTCGGCTCGCCTCTTTCCTGGGCAAGCCCGTCATTGCGCTGAACCCGGCCAACGGCGCCGAACGCCCGCGGCCGGTTGCCTTCATCGACGAGTCGCTTTGCATCGGCTGCACGCTCTGCATGCAGGCTTGTCCCGTCGATGCGATCGTCGGCGCACCGAAGCTGATGCACACCGTCGTCTCGGCGCTGTGCACGGGATGCGACTTGTGCGTCGCGCCCTGCCCGGTCGATTGCATCTCGATGCTGCCGGTCACCGGCGATGCGACGGGCTGGCAGGCGTGGAGCGCCGATCAGGCCGAAGCCGCGCGCAAGCGGCATGACCGCCGCACCGCACGGATCGCGCGCGAGCGCGAAGCCGCCGAGGCGCGCGCCGCCGCCCGGCGCGCCGCGGCATCGCCCGCTGCTGCGGCACCGCCCGCAAGCGCCACCGCGGAAGACGAAGCGGCCGCCAAAAAGCGCGCCATCATCGCGGCCGCGCTCGAACGCGCGCGCCAGAAGAAAGCCGCCCTCGAAGCCGAAGGCGTCGCGCCCAAGAACGTCAGCAACGTCAGTCCGGCCGTGCAGGCGCAAATCGATGCGGCCGAAGCACGGCGCCAGCGCCTGCGCACGACATCGGACGAGCCGGGCAAAGACGTACCGCGCGAAGACGCGTCCGGCGAATCCGATACGCCCTCTTCCCGTTGAAGCGAACCGCAGCAACTGTCCACAACCGGCCTTCAGGCCGGTTTGGCAAGACCCTTTTGGAAGGGGTTTGCACCCCTCCCAAAGAATCGCCGAAACCCCGACCTTCAGGCCGGGGTCCCGGCTCACCGGCCTGAAGGCCGGGGTTTCAAACCGAGGCTAGATTTACGATGAACGCCACCAAACGTCGCGCCATTTACGAAGCGCTGCAAAGTCTCAATCCGCATCCGACGACCGAGCTCGAATACACGACACCGTTCGAACTGCTGATCGCGGTCGTGCTTTCGGCGCAGGCGACCGACGTGGGCGTCAACAAAGCGACGCGCAAGCTTTTTCCGGTCGCCAACACGCCGCAGCAGTTCGTCGAATTGGGCGAAGCGCGTCTTGCCGACTACATCAAGACGATCGGCCTTTATCGGACCAAGGCAAAAAACGTCATTGCAACATGCCGTCTGCTGCTCGAAAAACACGGCGGCGAAGTCCCCGCCGAGCGCGAAGCGCTCGAGAGCCTGCCGGGCGTCGGCCGCAAAACGGCCAACGTCGTGCTCAATACGGCATTCGGCCAACCGACCATCGCCGTCGATACGCATATCTTCCGGGTGGCGAATCGCACCGGACTCGCGCCGGGCAAGGATGTGCGCGCCGTCGAAGCGGCCCTGGAAAAGTTCACGCCGCCCGAGTTCAGGCACGACGCGCATCACTGGCTGATCCTGCATGGCCGTTATGTCTGCAAGGCACGCCGGCCCGAATGCTGGCACTGCGTCATCGAGCCGCTATGCGAGTACAAGCCGAAGACGCCCCCGCCCGAACTCTGAGCGGCGAGCAGGCGCCCGGCCGATCGGTCAACCGATTGTGCGCCTACTGGTTCGCCTCCAGCGCGACCGCATCCTCCGACGCCCCACCGCCAGCGCGCACGAGCCAGAGGACGCCACCGAGCACGGATGCGCCGCCGACCCACTGCATGGCGCTCAACGATTCGCCGAGCAGCAGCGACGCGAGCGTCACGGTGACGACGGGTTCGAGCGTCGAAAGCATCGACGTACGCGCCGCACCGAGCCGCGCGAGACCCGCGAAGAACGCGAGCATGGCGAGCACCGTGGAAATGAGCGCGATGGCGATGACAGCGGCCCAGCCCCCGGCCGTCGCGGGCCAGTGGGGCGGCACGCCCGCTGCCGTGCGTGCGAGCGACAGCGCGCCGAACACGACAGCGGCTACGAGGCAGATAACGCTCGTCGTCACATGGGGGTCGATGCCACGCGTCGCACGCGTACCGGCGACGATATAGATCGAGTAGATCACCGCTGCGCCGAGCCCGAGCGCAATGCCGAGCGGCTCGCCGCGGCCGCCTCCCACCATCAGCGCCGTACCCGCGAGGCAGAGTACGAGCGCCGCGCATTTGACCGGGGTGAGCCGCTCATGCAGCCACCATGCCGCGAGCACGGTGACGAAGGCGGGGTACAGATAAAGCAGTAGCGCGACGAGACTCGCTTGCGCGTGCTGCAGCGCAATGAAATAGCAGAGCGACTGACCGACGTAGCCTACGGCCCCCAACGCCGCGATCGCGGCCAGCGCGCGCCCTCTGGGCCAAACCATACCGCGGCGGCGCGCCGTCCAGCCGAGGATGGCGCCGCCGATGGCAAAGCGCAACGTGAGCAGACCCAGCACGTCAGTGCCGCCGGCATAGGCGTAGCGGGCGAAGATGGCCATCGCGCCAAATGCCGCGGCGGACAGCGCGACGAACGCCGCGCCGTAAAGCGTATCGATACGGGAGGTCATGGAAACCGGGACATTCGAAATGAGGGAATCTCTCGCGCGACGTAGAATACCGGTTTCAGCCATCCGCCGTCGGCACGAATGCGCCATCGCCCGCGCTCGCGCGACGGGCACCTTGCCTCTTTCGACGATGTTCAATCCCAGCCGCGACGAAGTCCGACGCTTTTTCACCGACACTTGGCGCAAACAGCGCGCAGGTGACATCCTCACGCCGCTCGAAGCGATTGCGGCCGACTGGATCGTCGAGCACCCGGAATATCACGAAGAGTTCGCCGACGAAGCGGCCGCGTCGTCGGCCGAATATTCGCCCGAAAGCGGGCGCACCAATCCTTATCTGCATCTGTCGATGCACCTCGCGATCAGCGAGCAGCTTTCGATCGATCAGCCGCCGGGCATCCGTGCGGCGCATGAGCGGCTCGTCGCGCGGCTCGGCTCGACGCACGAAGCACACCACGCGATCATGGACTGCTTGGGCGAAACGATCTGGGAGGCACAACGCAATAACGCGCCGCTCGATACCGACGCCTATCTCGCCCGCATCGAGCGGCGCGCATCGCGCGACTGAGCCGCTCTCGCGTGCCCTCGGCAACGACACGTCGCCTCGTTGCCAGGCGCGCTAAAAGCAAACACCCCGCTCACGGCGGGGTGTTTGCTTGGTTGCCGCGGCGCTCCCGGTGAACGGGGACGACACGCGCCGGACGAACGCCGCCCTTACTTCTTCTGGACGAGATCTCCGTCGAGCGATTCGATATAAGCGGCGATATCCTTCATATCGCTTTGCGACAAGCTTTGCACCTGCGCCTGCATGATCGCGTTGTTGCGGCCGAGCTTCGGATTGCTGGTGCCCATCTGGTATTGCTTCAAAGCCCAGTAGACGTAGCTCGAGTGCTGACCGGCGAGCTTCGGGTACTCCGGCGTCACAGGCTTGTTCAGATTCGGACCGTGACACGCCGCGCAGTTATGGCTCTCGACGAGCGCCTTGCCATTCGATGCGCTCGCAGCGGCCGCCGGATTCGATACGGCAAGCGCGCCGATGGCCATCGCCGCCCCCGCAACCATGGCGATTGTCCGAAGTGCCTGATCGGGCTTGTACATGAATTCTCCTATCCCGCGAAATGAGAGTGCCTGAAAGAGCTGGAAGCGACCGCGCAGTTACTTTTCGGGATTGTTCGGCGACGAAGCCGTCTGCGCCGCGTAGTAGGCGGCGATATCGGCGATGTCCTGATCGGTCAGCGAACTCGCGATTGCATGCATCGTGTCGAAGTGGCGATCGCCCTTCTTGTACCCGTGCAATGCGTTCGCCAGGTATTGCGCGTTCTGGCCGCCCAGCATCGGAACCTTGTAGACCTCGGGATAAGCCGTGCGGTAATCGGCAATGCCGTGGCAGCCGATACACATCGCGACCTTGCCCTGAGCCGCCTTCGCATTGCCGACGATATCGGCCGCCTGGGCGTTCAGCGCGAACCCCGCGAGCGCGGCAAGCGCTGCGGTCACGACATGTTTGCCGACGAAAGAGTTCATAGCTTGTAACCTGGCTGAGGGGAAACGAGCGCCCGCACACCTGCTGCCGGGCGGCGGCACAGATCGTATCGCGCCGCGCTTCATTATGGAATGGCCAAGAGGCCAAAAAATCGCGGCAATTGTACCGCGACGGATGGCCGCGGTCCACATCGGCAATACCCCCCGCCGGCCCCGCCCGCAAAGGCTCGCGCATAGGCCTGCGACATCGTGCCGCAGGCGGGGGCGCCTTCTGGCATATACTGGATTCTTTTCGCGAGAGCGGTCGCCATGCGTTTCGAAGGTTCGTCGCAATACGTCGCCACAGACGATCTCAAGCTCGCCGTCAACGCCGCCATGACGCTCAAAAGGCCGCTGCTGATCAAGGGCGAGCCTGGCACGGGCAAGACGATGCTCGCGGAAGAGGTCGCTGCCTCGCTCGGCATGCCGCTCTTTCAGTGGCACATCAAATCGACGACGAAAGCCCAGCAAGGCCTGTACGAGTACGACGCCGTCTCGCGTCTGCGCGATTCGCAGCTCGGCGACGCGCGCGTGCGCGACATTGCCAATTACATCGTCAAGGGCGTGCTCTGGCAAGCCTTCGAATCGGACGAGCCGGCCGTGCTGCTCATCGACGAAATCGACAAGGCCGACATCGAATTCCCGAACGACTTGCTGCGCGAACTCGATCGCATGGAGTTCCACGTCTATGAAACACGCGAGATCGTACGTGCCCGCCACCGTCCGCTCGTCGTCATCACCTCGAACAACGAAAAGGAGCTGCCCGACGCATTCCTGCGCCGCTGCTTCTTTCACTACATCCAGTTCCCCGACCCGGCGACGATGCAAAAGATCGTCGAAGTGCACTATCCCAACGTCCGCGAGGATCTGCTGCATGCCGCGCTCGAAAGCTTCTTTTCGCTACGCAGCGTATCGGGCTTGAAGAAAAAACCGTCCACCTCGGAGCTGCTCGACTGGCTCAAACTGCTGCTCGCCGAAGACATCGCCCCCGAGGCGCTGCACGCGCCCGACGGCAAGCAAGTCGTGCCGCCGCTTGCCGGCGCGCTGCTGAAAAACGAACAGGACGTGAGCCTTCTCGAGCGGCTCGTCTTCATGAACCGGCATAACCGGTAAGCCGCGAGTTCGGCCGCGTTTTTCGGATCAGTCCGCCATGCTCATCGACTTCTTCTATACGTTGCGCGCGGCGCGCCTGCCCGTCTCGGTCAAGGAGTATCTGACGCTCGTCGAGGCGTTGCGCGCGCGCGTGATTGCGCCGTCGCTCGATGAGTTCTACTTCCTGGCCCGCCTCACACTCGTGAAAGACGAGCGCTATTTCGACAAGTTCGATCAGGCCTTCGCGGCCTATTTCCGCGGTGCCGAGAAGCTTGCCGAGGCGATGGTCGCCGTGCCGCCTGAATGGCTGAAACGACGCCTCGAACGCGAGTTCACGCCCGAGGAAAAGGCGGCGGTCGAGGCGATGGGTGGCCTCGACAAGTTGATGGAGCGCCTGAAGGCGCTCTTCGATGAACAAAAAGCGCGCCACGAAGGCGGCAACAAGTGGATCGGCACGGGCGGCACCTCGCCGTTCGGCAATGGCGGCTATCACCCCGAAGGTGTCCGCATCGGTGGAGAATCCGCCGGCCACCGCACAGCGGTCAAGGTTTGGGAAGCGCGCGGCTATCGCGACTACGACGATCAGGTGGAAATCGGCACGCGCAATATCAAGGTGGCGCTGCGCCGGCTGCGCCGCTTCGCGCGCGAGGGCGCGGCCGAAGAGCTCGACTTGCCCGATACGATCCGCAGCACGGCGGCCAACGCCGGCTGGCTCGACCTCAAGATGGTGCCGGAGCGGCACAACACGGTGAAGGTGCTGATGCTGCTCGATGTCGGCGGCTCGATGGACGATCACATCCTGCGCACCGAGGAGCTTTTTTCGGCGGCGAAGGCCGAATTCAAGCATCTCGAGTTCTACTACTTCCACAATTGCGTCTATGACTTCCTGTGGAAAAACAATCGCCGCCGGCATCTCGAACGCATCGCCACATGGGACGTACTGCACAAGTTCACGCCCGACTACAAGCTCGTCTTCGTCGGCGACGCCACCATGAGCCCCTACGAGGTGCTGCAAGCGGGCGGCTCCGTCGAATACAACAATCCCGAGGCAGGGGCCGTCTGGCTGCGCCGCCTGGCCGACCAGTTCCCGCACCATGCCTGGCTGAACCCCGAACCGCAGGGACTGTGGGAGTACCGCCAGTCGGTCGCGATCATCAGGCAATTGCTCGGGGAGCGCATGTACCCGCTGACGCTGGCCGGACTCGAGACGGCCATGCGCGCGCTCAGTAAGTAACCGTGCGCGTGGGCTTTAGAAACACCGCCGCTCGCCGCTGCCGCTAAAATAGAGTTGTCGTCGGCGCGCCGGACGCGGTGCCCGACCCTTTCACCGTCTTCCAGCACGGGCTACGGGCCCGCTCATCCGCCATGACCACTGCCCTCGACCAACTGAAGCAATACACGACCGTCGTCGCCGACACGGGCGATTTCCAGCAGTTCGTGCAGTACAAGCCGCGCGACGCGACCACGAACCCGTCGCTGGTGCTCAAGGCCGTGCAAAAAGACGCCTACAAGCCGCTGCTCGAAAAAACCGTGCGCGATCACGCCGACAGGCCGGCCAAGGCTATCATCGACAATCTGCTCATCGCGTTCGGAACCGAGATCCTCAAGATCATTCCCGGGCGCGTATCGACGGAAGTCGATGCCCGGCTCTCCTTCGACACGCAAGCTTCGATCGACAAAGCCCACGAACTCATCGCGCTGTACAAGGCCGCCGGCGTCGATCGCGAGCGCGTCCTGATCAAGCTCGCTTCGACCTGGGAAGGCGTGCGCGCGGCCGAGGCGCTGCAAAAAGAAGGCGTGAACTGCAACATGACGCTGCTCTTTTCGCCCGTGCAGGCGGCGGCCTCCGCCGAGGCCGGGGCGAAGCTGATCTCGCCGTTCGTCGGTCGCATCTACGACTGGTACAAGAAACAAGCCGGCAGCGACTGGAACGAAGCGACGATGGGCGGCGCCAACGATCCGGGCGTCCAATCGGTCCGGCGCATCTATGCTTATTTCAAGAAGTTCGGCTTTCCGACGGAAGTCATGGGCGCGAGCTTTCGCACGACGAGCCAGATCCTCGAACTCGCGGGCTGCGATTTGTTGACGATCAGCCCGGATCTGCTGCAAAAACTGCAGGACAGCAAGGAGCCGGTCGAGCGCAAGCTTTCGCCGCAAATGGAAACGGACCCGTCCATCGAGCGTATCGCGGTTGACGAGCCGTCGTTCCGCTTTCAGCTCAACGACGACGCGATGGCGACCGAAAAGCTCGCCGAAGGCATCCGTGTCTTCGCAGCCGACGCGATCAAGCTCGAAAAGCTGATCGAGACGCTGCGCTGAAGGCCGGCCCGCGCGACAGGCCCGGAGTTGCCCCCACCGAACATCACCCAAGGAGACGATCATGCAGGTCCAGAGCTATCTCTTCTTTTATGGTCGCTGCGAGGAGGCACTCGCCTTCTACCGGGACAAGCTGGGCGCCGAAGTGCTGTTCATGTTGCGCAACAACGAGGCCCCCGGCGCCGATGCGGCTCAGGGAGAACACGGCGATCAGATCATGCACACGAGTTTCCGGGTCGGCGAGGCGGTGCTGATGGCAAGCGACGGCCACCCCGGTCAGCAGCCCGAGTCCCACACGGGGTTCAGCCTGTCGCTTTCGCTAGACGATCCGGCCGAAGCGAAGGCGCGCTTCGATGCGCTGGCCGAAGGCGGCCAAATCAGGCTCGAATGGCAACCGACTTTCTTTGCCAATGGCTTCGGCATGGTGACCGATAAGTTCGGGATCCCGTGGATGGTCATGGCGGCAAAGCCGATGACCGAAGGCGCGGCGGCCTGACGCTCTCACCCGGCAGCGGCCAGCGGCGCCGCGTCCGGGGATAGGCAGCGGGTCAGTGCTGAGCCACCACAGCGGATCGCCGCTCGATATTCCAGTGGCTCTCGGTGCGCGCGAGCAGCACGCGTAGTTCGTCCACCTGCGCGGCGAAGCGCTCGGCGAGCCACTGCGGGCCGTTTAGCGCTTCGGAGCCGCTCACCACGATAGGCAACGCGTCGGGCGGCCAGGCGCCGGTGACCGGCAGCCACTTCCGGGTATTCGAGCCGAAACGCAACGCGCGGGCGATCGCGATCAGCGTCGTGCGGACCGCGTAAATATTGGGGGTGCGCCGATCGTCGCGGGCGGTCGTTGCCGCGCTGCGCGGCTCGGCGCGCATCGCCGTCGCCATCATTTCCAGCGCGCTCAAAATCGAACGGTGCAGCCGCTGGATCGACTCGAGCTCCTTGAGCGGCACATCGATCTCCTTGGCCACCGACGGCATGAGCGAGCGCAGTTTGACGAGCCGCTGCCCCAGCGCGGCGAACGCGGCTAGTTGCTCGCCCGGATCGACAGGCGCACCGGTAACGACACGCGTGTAAAGACGCGCGCATTCGCGCAGATTGCGCGCCAGCAGATAGCGCCACGAGTAAGTCGCGTAAAGCGGCAGCGCGAACGAGAATGCGAGTGCGACGGCGATGCCGATCAACACGTTGAGCGTGCGCCACAGGCCGGTATCGATGGTGCTCTCGCCATGACCGGCGACGATGCAGATCGTGATCGCCGCCAGCAACGCGATATAGCCGGGCCGTCCGATCGCGAAATAGCCGCAGATGCCGGCCGCGAGCGACATGAGCACATACATGAGCGGCATCGAGCCGATCAGGTGCAACTGAACCAGCAACAAGAGGCCGACGCCGGCCCCAAGCACGGTGCCCAGCGCGCGTTCGACCGCACGCTTGCGGATGTTGCCGTGATGCTGAAGGCCGCCGATCACGACGAGCACGGTCACTGACGCCCAGATCCCGTTCGGGATATGAATGCCTGTCGTGACGAGAATGGAGGCGAGCATCGCCAGCCCCACGCGCACGGCGTGCAAAGCACGCGCATAGCGATAGCGGTAGTACGGGGACGAGACGGCGCGCGCGAGGCGCGCGACGAGCGTGCGCGGACGGAGGTGAGTGAGCATGGCGCCACATTGTAGCGCCGCGCGCACCGCTCACCTCTGCGGTGCGCGCGGGATCGTGCTCAGCTTTCGATGGCGTCGAGGTAGTCTTCGGGACGCGTGCGGTCTTCGGCGAGGCTCATCCCAATCGCGCGAACGATGACGCTCACGACCACGGCGACGACGACATTCGCGATCAGCGACCAGAGTGCGGCGTAGCCGGGAATCGCCATGCCGCCCAGGTGCAGCGTGAAGATCGAGCTCTTGAGACTCTGCGAGGCCGCCATCCAGGTACCGATGCCGATGCCGACCGCCCAGCCCGCGAGCAGGCCCCGGTGGTCGAGCTTACGCGTGTAAAGGCCGAGCACGATGGCCGGCAGCGTCTGGATGATCCAGATTCCGCCGAGCAGCTGCAGCTGGATCGCGTAAGTCAACGGCAAGCCCAGGATGAATGCCACGGCGCCAATCTTCACGATCAGCGAAACCAGCTTCGCGACATTCGTCTCCTGCTCGTGCGTCATGTTGCGGTTGACGAACTCGCGGTGGATGTTGCGCGTGTACAGATTGGCGGCCGCAATCGACATGATCGCCGCCGGCACGAGCGCCCCGATGCCGATTGCCGCGAACGCGACACCGACGAACCACGACGGGAAGAAATGCAGGAAGAGCGCCGGAACCGCGAAGTTCGGGCCAAAAGCCTTGAAGTAAGGCGCGAATTCCGGCATGTCCTTCACGCCCGATGCCAGTGCCATGAAGCCCAGCAGCGCGAGCAGCCCGAGCACGAGCGAGTACGCCGGCAGCATCGCCATATTGCGGCGAATCGTGTTGCCGGAGGACGACGACAGAATCGCGGTGATCGAGTGCGGGTAAAGAAAGAGCGCGAGCGCCGAACCGACCGCGAGCGAGGCGTAGGCACTGTAGCCGTTCAAGCTTGCGGTATCCGGTGCCTTGAGCAGCAGTTTCGCCGGAGGCACAGCGCTGAAGATGTGGGAGAAGCCCCCCAACTGCATCGGAATCACCACGATGGCTACCGCGATCGTGATGTAGATCAGCAAATCCTTCACGACGGCGATCATTGCGGGCGCGCGCAAGCCAGACGTGTACGTATAGGCTGCGAGGATCGCGAATGCGATGATGAGCGGCAGATCGCCCACGAAGCCCGACGTATTGAAGCCGAGCGCACCGATCACGACTTCGATGCCGACGAGCTGCAGCGCGATGTAGGGCATCGTCGCGAGAATGCCGGTCACCGCGATAGCGAGCGCCAGCATCCGGCTGCCGTAGCGCGCACTCACGAAGTCGGCCGAGGTCACGTAGCCATGGCGCTTCGCGACGGCCCAGAGCTTCGGGAACACGACGAAGGCGAACGGATAGATGAGAATCGTATAGGGCAGCGCAAAAAAGCCCATGGCGCCGGCGCCGAACACGAGTGCCGGGACGGCGACGAACGTATAGGCCGTATAGAGATCGCCGCCCAGCAGGAACCAGGTGACGATCGTGCCGAAGCGCCGGCCGCCCAGGCCCCACTCCTCGAGATGAGCGAGGTCGCCGCGACGCCAGTTCGCGGCGAAGAAACCGAGAATCGTGACACCGACGAAAAACAGAACGAAGACGATAGTTGCGGTGGCGTTCATCGCGCGCCCCCGTTTCCGGCGCTCGCCTTGGAGATATTCTTGGTTTTCAGATAAACGAAGGCCGTGATGACAGCGCTCACGAGCACCCAGAAGAGCTGATACCAGTAAAAGAACGGGAAACCCCACAGCTGTGGGTCGACCTTGTTGTACGACGGCACCCAGATCATGGCGATCCAGGGGATGACTAACAGCCAGAGCCAGTGTTTGGCGGCTCGATTGGCGTCGGCATTGTGAGCCATGACGTCTCCTCTTTTACTCTTTATCGAAGCTGCTACCCGTATCGTGACCGGTCCGCCTCCCCCGCGGGTGCGTTCCCGGGCATCTTATAAAGCTTCGCAAGAGTATAGGAGCGCCGCGCAGCCGGTCAAGCGGGGAGGACCCTGGCAAGCGAGCGCCCCGCCACGGGCTCAGATGGAGAAGACGGGCGTGCGCTCCGGCTGGACGGCTTCGAGCGCGTTCACCCACTTGCGCGCCGGCAGGCCCAGCTTGTCTTCGATCAGCCGGGCACGCGATTTGAGCGCCGTGAACGGCACGGCGAGCTCCGGCCCCGAGAAAGCGAGCACGATGCGGTTACCTTCGTGGACCTCGGGCAAAGCGACGACGCGGCCGTCGAAGGCAGCCTTCAAGTGCTTCATGTTGCGCACGAAGCTCGGATGATCGCCAAAGAGGTTGATCGTCGCCATGCCGGCGTTCGTCAGGCAGGCCCGCACGGCGCGATAGAACGCCACACTGTCGAGCACCGGACCGCGGGCCGTCGCGTCGTAAAGATCGATTTGCATGACGCCGACGTCGCCGCGGTTCGCATGATCGTTGACGAAATCCCAGGCATCGGCTTCATGAACCGAGAGGCGGGCATCGTCGGAGGGCAGCGCGAACATCGTGCGGGCCGCAACCACGACGGCGGGATTCAGTTCGACCGCGTCGACGCGCGCGCGCGGCAAGAAGCGATAGGCGAATTTCGTGAGCGCGCCGGTACCGAGGCCGAGCTGGACGATGCGCTTCGGCGTTTCGAGAAAAAGCAGCCACGCCATCATCTGCTGCGCGTATTCGAGCTCGATGTGATCGGGCTTTCGGATACGCATTGCGCCTTGCACCCACTCAGTACCGAAATGCAGATAACGGACGCCGCCCTCTTCCGAGAACGTAACGGGGGCGAATCGCGGTTTGCGCGGCACATCGATGCGCGGGGCGTCGTCGAGTGCGGCCGCGCGGCGCGCCGCGGCACGCTTGCCATTGATGCTCGCGCTTTCGCGTTCGAGACGGGATGAACGGGCGGATTTGCCACGGAAAGCGCGCGCCTCGGCCGAAGCGCGCTTGATGAGATCGGTCATGGATGATGTCGCGCGACACGCGCGCCGGGTTGAATCGGACGAGAGGATAGCATCGCGCGCCAGTCAAGCCGGGTAACCGCGCGCCGCCGGCGTTCGCCCTCTTCTCCGCCGTTTCGCCGCTGGCATAGGGCAGCGGGCGCGGCGGCTCGTATTCTCGAAGACTTTTTTCGCGGCGGCATGCTCAGCGGCGGCGTTTATGGCGGGGCTATCCGTTCGCGTTTTCCAAGGAGGCTTGCTTGTATGTTGAAGTCCATCGCGTCATCCAGCCCAGCATCTCCGCCGTCCTCGCCCGAGCATATCGCGATCGATATCGACCCGCCGAACGCCGGCTCCCGCACTGACAGGCGCCTCGTCGACTCGCCGCTCGCGCCGTTCGCATCGAGCAGCCCCGCAGACGGAGCCGGTGTCTCGACGACGGCGCCGAGAAGCGCCACCACGGCGAAACTGCAAGGCCTGCACACAGGCGGCTCGCAGGACGAGATTGTGTCGGATGGGAGTCGAGGCAACGCCAGCTCGCGATCTTCGCAAGCCTCTTCGCGCGACGATATCGCGATCGATATCGAGCAGTTGGCCGCCGCCCACGGAATCGACAAGGCGCACGTGCTTGGCGAAACGTTGCCATCGGTGGACGACCTGCGGCTGCCGAGCGTGATGGGCGGGACTGTCGCACGCGGCAGCGACGCCAAGCTGCGATCCAGCGATCGTTTCGTCAACGCGGTGCTGAAATTCGTCGATGCCAAGTTCCCCGGCGAACTCGATCAGCTGGACTTGCCCAAGGGAACGAGACTTTCGCTGCCGCTCGAGAAATCGATCCTGCTCAACGCGCGTCGGTTCGAGCAAGGCTGCAAAGTCCAGCACATCGATGTGGCCGGCGCCGAAGAGCCGCTGTCCGTGGATATCGACCTGTCCACCTACAGTGCCCGACAGGCGATCAAAAAAGGCCCGAGCGGCTTTGCCGACGGTGCCCGTCTGAACCTCGATGCCCGCCAACTGCGAAGCGGATCCGAACCGACCGGCGAAGCGTCGATATCTGGCCGCGCCGCAAGCGACGGACGTGCAGCCGATTTGCATCCTTTCGAATTCCTCAAAAGCACGAAGTACGAGGTCGAGACCGATCATCCCGGGCTGAAGGCGTTGATCGAAAAGGCGCTCAACGACGAAGAGCCCGCTACGCTCGAACTTCGTGCGCGCCTCGGCGCGCATTCGATCAACACCGTACTCAACCAGAAGACACTCGACTGGAAACTTCTTGCCGCCATGGCGCTGAGCCTCGGAGGCAGCACACTCATCGCCTATCTGCTGGACGTGAAAGCGGTCTCGGCGATGGTCAAGAAGGTGGGCAAGAAGCTGGGCAAGGACAGCACGGCGACGCGCTTCGTCGAAGCATTCGCGTCTTCCACCGTTCCCTCTCCGGCGGAGTTCTCCGACTCGATGTTCGTCAAGCGAATCATCGGGCGGTTCCGAGGCTACAGCTTGCTGCCGGAATCGATGGAGGAGGTCAAGGACGATGTAAAAGACTCCGCCGTTTCCGGCTTGATCGCCGCGATCGGATCGATTCCGTCGAACCTCGTGCAGGTCACCCGCAAGGGGGGAGCGATCGCCGGCAACGTCGCCACCAATGTGCTCGCCACGGCCACCTCCGCGGCGATGGCCCCGATGGAGGTGGCCAAGGCGCGGGAACAGATGATCGCCGCTGTCATTCAACAGCGCTCGGCCGGCTTTTTCCCCGCACCCGAGGCGAGCGGCGCGTCTTCGTCGGACGTCACGCCGGCTCGGGCGCTGGTCAAGGAAGTCGGGCATGAGATTCAGGGAGCGTTCGAAGTGACTCGCGGTGTCGGGGACACGATCAACTCGATGGGCATCGGTCAGGTACTGAGTCTGGCAGCCTTCGCTCCAGTGACCGCGCTGGCGCGCGCACACCTGATCTCGGAGATGATGCAAAAGGTCGCAATGATCGCGGTGAATACGCCAACCGAGGTTCTGAGCCTTGGCACCGGTATTTTGACGGGCAAGTACCTTGGCGGTCTGGGCGGATTATTGACGACGGATCAGGAGAAAAACCGCCGCATCGCCGAGCTGATCGTCAACAAGACGATCGAGCGGCTGCACAACGCCACGGCAGGCAATGGCGATGCCACGGTTCAGATCAGCGAGGCAGAGTTGCGTGCGATCGAACATCCTCCGCTGGAGCTGACGTTTCCGGTCGGCAACAGCATCGTGAATGCCATGAACGGCACGATCGACTTCTTTGCCGAGATCGCCGCCAAGGCCCGCGGCACGCCCCGCGAGCCGGGCCTCGCTGAGAAAGCGGCCCAGGCCGCCACGCAGGCGGCGCTGGAAGAATAAGCCATCGATGCTGTGCCGGCCGGCTCCCGCGGAACGAAGCTTGCTCCGTCAATGAAGCGTTCGAATCCGCGGGGGAAACGATGCACACGCGAACCTTGCACAAGGTGGCATTGAACGGCCGGACATCGCTCGTCGCGGTTTCCGTACTACTCGGCGCGCTGTATGCGGGCAGCACGATCGTCACGCCGCTCTATCCGCTCTATCAGCACGAGTTCGGTCTGTCCGAACTGTCGATCACGCTCGTGTATGCGACTTACGTGGTCGGCAATCTGGCTGCCCTGTTCGTGTTCGGACGGATATCGGACCAGGCCGGTCGCCGGCCCGTCAGCTTGACCGTGCTGGCGGTGAGCGGTGTCAGCGCATTGCTGTTCCTCTTTGCCTTCCACCCGGCTCTTCTGTTTCTCGGGCGTGCGGCAAGCGGCCTCGCAATCGGCGTGGGCGCGGCCACGGCGACGGCCTGGATCGCCGATCTGTACGGGGCCGCCGACAAGGCAAACGCGAGCCGTCTCGCTGCTGCCGTCAATCTGGCAGGGCTTGCCGTCGGCGTGTTGGCAGCCGGGCTGCTCGCGCAATTCGCGCCTTGGCCGCTACATACGGTCTATGCGGTCTACCTGCTGGTGCTCGTCGTTACGGCCGTGCTCACCGCGCGAACTCGCGAGACGGTCGAATCTTCGGCGCACTCGGGCGGCGAGGTCTCCTACAAGCCTCGGATCGGGATCCCTCCGGAGTCCCGGGCGGCGTTTGTCCCCCCTGCCGTCACGGCATTCGCGACGCTTGCGTTGCTCGGCTTTTATGCCGCGCTTTTGCCGAATCTGCTGGCCAACAGCATGCACGAACACAGTCCCGCGTTGAGCGGGGCGGTTGTCGCCGAGATCTTCGTCGTCAGCGCGGCGACCGTCGCGCTCGCGCCGATGCTGGCTTCGCGCACCACCATGTTCATCGGTTTATGGCTGCTGCCGCCTAGCCTCGCGTTGCTGTTGTGGGCACAGTTCGCCGGATCGATGGTGCTGTTGATATCGGCGACGGCGCTATGCGGAATCGCATCGGCCTTCGGGTTTCGGGGAAGCCTGCAGGAGGCCAACCGGATCGCTCCCCCCGAACGCCGCGCGGAACTGCTGTCCGCCTACCTGCTGTGCTGCTACAGCGGCAACTCGCTGCCGGCGGTCGGCGTCGCGGTACTCGCGCGCTTTGTCGGGCGCCTGTGGGCGGATGTCGTCTTCGCGGCCATTTTGGTCGTGCTTGCGTTCGTCGCATTGGCCATCGGCCTGCGCCACGAGCGCCGGTCGGACCGAGCGCGTTGACAGCCTCATTGCCGCCCGATGGCGGCCCCGCGTCGGTGCGGCGATAGGACGAGATTTCGGTCAATTCATCCAAGTTCGCGTAAACTGCGCCCAATGCCCGTTCGCCATGGCATTGCTCTTGGCGATGCCCGGAGGCTCCCCTTATGGAAGGAGGTGTCACGCATGCATGCAGTGCCTTTGCAGGATGGCAGTGCGATCGAACCGCCGGTAACCGCTCCGGTGCGCGATCTGCGCCGTGTCCCGATCCATCCCGATCACTGGTATCCGCTCGCGTGGTCGAGCGAACTGAAGCGAGGTAAAACACTCGGGGTGCGGTTCGCGGGCGATCCGATCGTCCTCGCACGCACGAAATCCGGCACGCTCTTCGCGCTCGAAGATCGTTGTGCACATCGGCAAGTTCCGCTGCATGCGGGCGTGGTGGACGGCGAGTCCATCCGCTGCGGATATCACGGTTGGACCTACGACTGTACGGGCCGCTGCGTCGACGTGCCGTATCTCGGGCGCGAGCGGCTGCCCAACGGTGTACGCGCGTATCCTTGCCGCGAGGCACACGGCCTGATCTTCGTGTTTCCCGGCGATGCCGCACTGGCGGACGAACGGCCGCTGCCCGAGCTGACGTCCGCGGCGGACAAAGCGTACAAAACGCGCCGCTTCGGCCGCGAGGTGAAGTGCCACTACTCGTTCATGCATGAAAACCTGATGGATATGAATCATCAGTTTCTGCACCGGCGGCAGATGGGGCAGATGCGCGCGCGCTCGTTGGGTCGCCGTCGCGGCGACGACTGGGTGGAAGTGGATTACACGTTTGCACGCATGGAAGGCAAACAGCCCGTGGGCGAAGCGCTCGTGTTCGGCGCCAGCAAGAAAGAGAGCGAGCGCAATCACAAGGATGTGATGACGGTGCGCACGCTCTATCCGTATCAAACGCTGCAGATACGCTCGGGCGACGGTACGTTGGTGATGGATCTGTGGATCGTCTATGTGCCTCTGGATGCGGCGCAGCGCACCAATCGAACGTTTGGCGTGCTTTCGATTCGCAAGCCCGGCATTCCGTTTGCGTTGGATCTGGCGTGGCCGCTGCTCGTCTGGTTCACGGAGCGCATTTTCAAGGAAGACCGCTGGATCGTCGAGCGCGAACAAGAAGCGCATGACATGCAGGGGGCCGATTGGAACCATGAAGTCTTCCCTGTCATCAATGAATTGCGCGACCTGTTGCGCAATTGCGGCGGCCGGACGGTGATTCCCATTCGGGAAGTGGGCGACGGCGGCTGAGGGGCGAGCGCTCCTCCTCGTCCAGCGTCGCCCCGTGCCTCCTGCCACATCAGATACGATTCGTCCGCCGTCTCGGGCTTGCTGCTAAACCGAGCGACATCCCCTCCGGGGCAACGCAATTTGCGCGAGCGGCGCATCTCGGGCAGAGCCTGAGACAAAGTCCTTTCGGTTACCAACCTTCGATTGCGTCGGTAACGGCGGCCGCGGAGCCGGCGAGCCAGCCAGCGTAGTCCCTACGCGGCACACCGTCTCAGTCAACTTCCGTTCGTCCGAAAAAATTCCGCACCGCTGATCGAGTTCAAGCTCCTCACTAGCATTTCCCTGCGCCGGCGACGAGTCGTCGGCGCATCTCTCTTCGACACTAACGCGAGGGTGAAATGAACCATCTACAGCAGATCGGCGCCCAACATCGACGCGAATTCTGGCAACAACAAGCTTGCTCCATATCAGAAAAGACATCGGCCGTCTCTTTACGAGATATCTCCTTTCGAATCAACGGCACTAACGAAATAATCGAACTGATGGAGGGGCTATCAGAAGCCGGCCTATGCGCTTGACGATTACTCCGGGCCGAAAACTACGAAGTGCTGTGCTACAGGAACATGTAGCAGGGTTGGCTAATCCGCTCCTAGACAACTAAGGCCCTGCCCGCCCAATTCTGGGCGGGCGACCAACCACATGAGGTGACAAAATCAAGGTCATCGTACATTTTGATTCGAAAACGATCGAATCAGAGTCCATCGCTCAACTCTATGAGCGAGTCGGATTTGGTTTGGCAAAGGACTACCTGGCCGTTGATGATTTCCGACAGCGATTCCTGGATGGTGCGAATCTGTTTGCGGCATTTGCCACAACGCAATCCGATAACCGCCTGCTCGGCATGGTGCGAGTATTCAGCGACGAAATATTCGTTACCTATGTCGCCGAGCTCTGCGTCGATCCGGACGTTCGCAACCGAGGCATTGGAACCGCTCTTATGGAGGCCATCGTGCAGCGTTTTGAGCAGACGGCGATCTTCACCGAGGCCTTTTCTGGAAGCGAGAAGCTCTTCTCCGCGGTCGGAATAACACCTAAGGGCAAACTGGTCGCGTGTAGTAGGGCTCCAGGGCCGTTCCCCATGTGACGAAAATTTGGGAGATACCCATGAAGCGATCGCTTGCAGCACTTGTCGATAACGCGCTGGTAAGCGTTCGAGGCCAACGCGTCGACCAGCCAAGCCCATACGTTGGCGACATTGGAGGCGTCGCCTGCGTGCACGACCTTGTCAAGGCAGAGCTGAGCGCATTCGTGCGCCCCTTCGAACATGCGGAGATCGGCGTCCCGGATCGAAGCGGCGGATCGTGGGACCCCGTGGACACCGGTTTTCTCGAATCATTTTTGCCGCACCGCGCGGACCGCATCGCCACCTATTTGAAGCGGGTAGTTCATCTTGCCGCGCCCATTATTACAGCCGCTGCTTGCAAGGACATGAAGCTATCGTTTCTTAGCGGTGATTCACATCGAGGCGGCGCGCGGCCTGTACTTGTTCAGGGATCAGATCGGCGCTTCGTCGTCAAGCCAGCCGACCCGCGTCCCTACGAGCTCCTCTGCCACGTGCTTGAAATCGTAGAGTCGGGACTTGCCCTCGGGCTCGCATATCCAAGATTGGTAGTCCGCGACGCGTCGCATCAGTGGCAAGTCCTCCCATTTCTCGAGCCGAATATATGTAAGGACAAGCACGACGAGCGCCATTACATGTTGCGCCTTGGCGCGGTGACTGCCGCGGCATATTTTCTCGATCTCACCGACATACATTGCGAGAATCTAATCAGCGCTGACTGTATGCCAGTGATCGTAGACGCGGAATGTATGTTTTCCGGTTTTCTAGGTAGCGCCCGAACGCCACGACAACGGCTGGCCGAGACAGGTCTGGTCGCGACACATGCCGATCTATCAGCAATTCTCGGTGGTAACGTGGAGACGAGAGAGATCGGCGGCCACTTACGTGACGGGAAGTTTAACTATCTTCGCCCTACTCAGAGTCAATCGCATCGGCTACTGCGAGCCGATGGTTCCTGCTCCGACCCAAGGGATCACATCGATCTGATATCAGAAGGGTTTGAGCGGGCACTCAAAACGATGGCTGCGAAGCAACGGCTGTTGACCGACATACTGTACGACGCTCGATATCGGACATGCGAGACACGGTACGTCTACCGCCCAACAGCTCACTACAAGTGCTGCCTTGAATTGCTTTTCGCCCCGGCAAGCACCGACCGGCATGAGATGCGACACGCGTTGCTCCGCGAGCTTTTCAAGCTAACGCCATTTGACACGGCTTCGGATGTCGACACGAGGGCCGGCGAATTGCACGACCTTTTGAACGGTGATATTCCCTACTTTCACCTGGCCGGCGACGAACCGTATGTGCTGCACGAGCTTGGTGCGATGAGCCGACGCAACGACAGATTTACGCTCAACCGCCGAATTCAACGCGCGCTCGACGAATTCCAAGAGAGCGACGTTCCTATGCTAGTCGATACGCTGCAGCGCTTCCTCCGCGAAGGAAGGTGCATTGTATGATATCGAAATATGTAGATCGAGTAGTTATTGACACGCTCGCTGTGCTCGATCGTAGCATGCAGTTGCGTTTTATCGCCATTGTTGTGTGCCTGGTTCTCAGTTCATCCGCCATCAGTATCGCCCCGGTTTTTCTAGCTGGTGTAATTGACAAATCTGGGAGCGGACCACTCCCCCAATCATTTACGCTACTCGCGCTCCTCTATATCGCAGTAAGATTTTCTGGACAAATCCTCACTGACCTGCGATGGTTAATCATTAACCCATTTTTGTATCGATTATCCTACAATCTCGCGACAGCAGTCGCCGCAGGCATTAGCCAAAAATCAAATTTTAGCGTTCGAGTGACCGAGAGCGCGGAAGCAATTACTCGTCGAGTGGCGATCGTCTCGAAGATGCAGATCGGCTCAATGAATGTAGCCTATAGCGTGTTGTCCGGCTTGCTGCCCGCGCTCTGTGATCTCGTCATCGTTGTCATTGTTGTCTCAGCCGTGGCCGGCGACGTATTCCCATACCTCTTTATTGCTGGGATCATCACCTTGATGCTTGCAATAAATTTTCTCCGGCGACGCGAGCTGCACCAAACGGCTATGGCCAATGAAGCCGATAACGACGTTTTTGCGCAGTACAGCGGTTTAATATCAAACGTGAAACTTATCTGCGAGTACAAGGCACTCTCTTATTTCAAGAATGGATTAACCCAGGCGGTCGATATATCGATGACGACGCATGACGCGTTGTTTCGAGTTAAAAGTATCAGGGGCATCGTGATTACTGTCGCAACAGGTACCGCGTATGTAGTGGTGATGTATGTGGCATCGCGTGGCATGATGGATGACAAGGTCAGCGCAGGCGAGGTCTTTCTTCTGGCAACTTATCTCGATCGCCTAATTCAGCCGCTTGGCAATATTTCTAACGCCATCAACTCGTTTCAGACTGGTTTGGTTTCAATGGGCGCGGGCTACGATGCGCTCGATCAGCTGGACGGCACGGCGCCCCGTACACCAACGCGGCGAATGAGACGCTTCCCCGTATCCGTGCATTGCACCGATGAGCACGCGACCTCTATCGATATCACCGATTTTGTGAAGGGTGACCGGATTCATGTGGCAGGCAGATCGGGCGCGGGGAAATCAACGTTTTTAGCCGATATGTATACCGAAATGAGAACCGATTGCGGCGGCACAGTCCTGTACGTACCCGCATCTCCTGAGGTGATTGACGGCACCGTTCGGGAGAACATACGACTCGCTAGCGACTGTGTTCAGGACATGGACATCAGGGCTAGCCTGGATACGTGGGACGGGATCTGCGGAAACCGACGCATTGAGCTAGACGAGGACGCGCGGTCACTTTCGCTCGGAGAAAGACAATTCGTCGCCGTCGTGCGTGCAGTGCTGCATCGGCCACAGGTGTTAATACTCGACGAAGCGCTCAACTCCGTCGATGCAGCGGCTGAGAAGGTCGTCTTGCGCTACGTGGTCGATGCGCTTCCGGAAACCATCATTTTCTTGGTCAGCCATCGTCCAATCGCTGGCGTCCGGCCCAATAAAAGGGTTCAGTGCGGACAATGGCCGTATAATAGCGGCGAGCGCCTGCGTCAAGACAGTCCCCAATAACGATCCGCTTTGAACAAAGGCTTGCAGCAGCGTATAGCCGCCTGCCCTCAACCAAGCTCATGCTATCGGCTCCGCCGTATAGACCGGGCCGCAGGGGCGCGCTCGACGGAACGCTCCATATCCTCGACAATTGTTTTCTACTTCCCGAAGGAGAAAGCAGTGTCGGCAAGGATAATTCAAACAATCGCTTTCACCGTTGCGCTAGCCGGCGCATTACTCCTTCGATACGCACACGCCGAGACCGCTCCCGACGAAACGATCACCGTCGAAGGCTTGTCCCATCCCGCGGATATCCTCATCGATAAATGGGGCGTACCGCATATCTTCGCGGACAGCGAGCGCGATGCCTTCTTCGTGCAAGGCTTCAATGCCGCCCGCGACCGCATGTTCCAGATCGACCTATGGCGCCGTCGCGGACTCGGCCAGCTCGCGGAAGTCTTCGGCCCCGCCTACGTCGAGCAGGACAAGGCCACCCGCCTTTTTCTGTACCGCGGCAACATGTCCGCCGAATGGAAGCGCTACGGACCCGATGCGAAGCCCGTCGCTACCCGTTTCGCAACGGGCGTCAACGCCTACATCGATTGGCTGGCCGCACACCCCGACCGCCTGCCCTACGAATTTCGCAAAGTCGGCTACTGGCCCGCGAAATGGAGTCCGGAAGACATCGTCCGCATTCGCAGCCATGGCCTCACACGTAATCTGAAGAGCGAAGTCGCACGCGCAAAGCTCGCCTGCGTCAGTACGCTTGCCGATGACTCCGTGCGCTTCGGTCTGCAGCCTCCATGGCAAACCCACGTGCCCGAAGGACTCGATCCATGTCTGCCGGACGACGTGCTCAAGGTCTTTACGCTCGCGACGCAAAGCGTGCGCATCACGCCGGATTCGCTCCAGAGCGCCGACGCCGCGACGACGGTCATCGCCGCAGCCGATAATCCCGAGGAAGTCACCGAAGGCAGCAATAACTGGGTGATTGCACCGAACAAGTCGGCAACGGGCCGCGCGATCATGGCCAACGATCCGCACCGCGCCTACGCGGCGCCGAGCCTGCGTTACATCCAACAGATCAGCACGCCGACGCTCGACATCATCGGCGGCGGCGAACCATCGGCACCCGGCATTTCGATCGGACACAACGGCTCGATTGCGTATGGCCTCACGATTTTCAACATCGATCAGGAAGACCTCTACGTCTACCAATCGAATCCCGCCAACCCACGCGAGTACCGCTACAAAGGCCACTGGGAGCCCATGCGCATCGTGCACGAGAAGATCGCCGTGCGGGGGGAGGCGCCTGTCGATGCCGAACTGGCGTTCACGCGCCACGGTCCCGTCATCTACACGCAGCACGACAAAAATCGTGCGTTCGCGGTCCGCACGGCGTGGCTGCAACCGGGTATGTCGCCGTATTTCGATTCGATGCGCTACATGCGCGCCAAGAACTTCGCTCAGTTCAAACGAGCCCTTTCGAGCTGGGGCGCGCCAACGGTCAACCAAGTCTACGCGGACATACGCGGCCACATCGGATGGGTGCCGAGCGGGCTCGCGCCGAAGCGTCCGAACTGGGACGGGCTCCTGCCCGTTCCGGGCGACGGCCGCTACGAGTGGGCCGGCTTCTGGCCACGCGACGCGATGCCGTCCGCCTACGACCCGAGCAGCGGCTATTTCACCACGTCCAACGAAATGAATCTGCCGCCCGATTTTCCCTACGCGGAACGCAAACCGGGCTTCGAGTGGACCAACGGCTCGCGCCATCAGCGCATCGACGAAGTATTGCGGTCGTTGCCAAAGGTATCGATCGAAGATAGCGAGCGGTTGCAAAACGATATCGAATCGATTCCCGCACGCCGGCTGGTCGCATTGCTCGCTCCGCTGTCGAGCAACGATCCTTCGACGCATGCCGCACTGTCCATGCTCGCAGGCTGGGATGCGCAAATGCGAGCGGACTCGGCGCAAGCTGCCCTCGAGGAAGTCTGGCTGAGTCGCCATCTCGGGCGCGCATTCAAACGAGCCGTGTTGCCGCGAGCGGCTGCCGATGCGTTCGGCGCACCCGACACAGCGGTGATGCTCGACTCTCTGGAACACCCACAGGCGCGTTTTGGCGACAACGCGCAGGCGAAACGCGATGACCTGCTCCTTACCAGTCTGCGTGCGGCGTACGAGGAGATGGTGCGGCTGCAAGGTCCGGACAACGGCAAGTGGCAATGGGGGAAGCTCCAGACCAATCTGAATGCGCATCCATTCGCGGATCTCGTCGATGACAAGACGCGCGCCAAGCTCGATGTCGGTCCCATCGGCAAAGGTGGCAGCGCTTATACGCCGAACCAGTCCACCTATCGCACTAGCGATTTCCGCCAGACCAACGGTCCATCGTTTCGTGTGATCGTCGACGTGGGCAATTGGGACAATTCGAGGGCGATGAACCTGCCCGGCGAATCAGGCGATCCGGACAGTCCACACTATCGCGACCTCACGCAGATGTGGCTGAACGGCGAGTACTTTCCGTTACTCTATACGCGCGCCGCCGTCGAGAAGGCGACGGAAAAGCGCATTCATCTGGTACCGGACCCGCAGACGCATTCATCGCGTTCCCCGTCTCGTGAGGCGATGACCAGGAGGCTTTTGTGAATCCGAAACGAACAGGCGCAAGCCATGTCGTGCCGCCAGATGTCAATCTTGGGAACATTTCGCCTGGACATCGCACGGCGGTTCCCGCACCGAGAGCAGAACCGGTGCCGCCGAATACCGCATTGCTCGGGTTGCGTCCGCCCACAGCCCGCTCGTCGGCGTTGGATCTGTCTGCCCTGCGCGAGGCGCAGAACTACGTTCGGGACTTGGGTATCCGCTTCCATCAAACTGGAAATCGATGGGTAGCCACCAACGGTGTCGACCCGGACGACGCGGGGCAATCCGACGCATGCGTCGAACTCGAAGTGGTCTCGGACGCGTCGGCCAGGCGAGTCGAGACTGATGCCGGCATTCAATCGGTCGCGCCCATCGAGATTTGGCACATACAACGGGGCGATGCGCCTCCTGGCACGGCACATCGATTGCTCGCCGCGTTGCTTTGGCACGCTCGTATCGTGCCGACGAAGATTTTCGGCGTCATTCAAGAGTCGACGACGCGACGACTCATGCAGGCACGCCGGAAGATTTCGCCGCGAAGATCGAAAACTCCCTCATCGTGCGTATGCGCGCGAAGGCATTACTGTGCGTGGGGCTTCGCCCTGCGCAAACGGCCATGGAGCACGACGCACGTGGCGTGGTGGTTCTCGCCACACATGTGGATCCCTTCTCCATCCGTCGGCGGTTGACGGCCGAGATGCCGAAATGAAACAGACTTGACCGGCCTCACCCGGCTGCGGACACGACGCGTTCGCTTCGCGCTTGACAATCTATCTACACGTAGATAAACTCACGCCCATGGACTCGAAATCGACCGTCAGGGAACAGTTGCTGGACCACGCCATCACGCTGATCATGTTGCGCGGGTTCAATGGCTTTAGTTATCGCGACCTATCGGAACTGGTAGGCGTAAAGACGTCGAGCATTCACTATTACTTTCCGTCGAAAGACGATCTGGTGCTCGAGGCGGTTGCCGAATACAGCCGAAGCGTCCTTCAAACGCTCGACACGATCGATCCGTCACTGCAGGCGGATGCGAAGTTGAGCCGCTATACGAAACTGTTCGGCAGGACACTCGGCGATGGCAACCAGATCTGCTTGTGCGGGATGCTGGCAGCAGACATCGAGTCGTTGCCGGATAATGTTCGCGAAGCTGTTCAGGCGTTCTTCAAAGCGAACGAGGCGTGGCTTGCCAACGTCCTCGCGCAGGGTGCGAAGGAAGGCACGCTGGCGTTCAGCGGCAAGCCGCAGAACGCGGCACGTGCACTGTTCGCCGCCTTTCAGGGCAGCGTGCTCGCCAGTCGGCTCTTCCATACGAAGGCCCGGCTCGAAGACGTCGAACTCGTCTGGAAGAAAGTGTCCTGATGTCGGGGGCTGTTCAGTAAATATGTGCAGTAGCCATGAAGTACGGGCAGATCCATGCCCGCGTTTGTTTGAGCTATTTAATCTATCTTTCAGTAGATAGCCACAGTCATCACCTCAAAGGAGTATTCATCATGTCGATCGAAAAAGTTCTCTATCGTGCCCACGCAACGGCGACCGGCGGTCGCGACGGCCGGGCGGTCGTGCCCGAAGGCAATCTCGACCTGAAGCTGACGACACCGCGCGAGCTTGGCGGCGCGGGCGGCGCCGGCACGAATCCCGAGCAGTTGTTCGCCGCGGGCTATAGCGCATGCTTTCTCGGGGCGATGAAGTTCGTCGCGGCGCGCGATAAGATCGCGATACCGGCCGATGTGTCGATCGACGGCAGCGTCGGGATCGGCGCGATTCCGAATGGCTTCGGCATCGAAGTCGAGTTGAAGATTTCGCTGCCGGGCATGGACCGCGACGCTGCGCAAGCACTCGTCGAGAAAGCGCACATCGTATGCCCGTACTCCAACGCGACGCGAAACAACATCGATGTCACTTTGACGGTGGTTTGAATCGGGGCCTGAAGCAAACCGATAAAGAAGGGCTGCTCCAAGGACTGTTTCCGGGGGCGGCCCGCCCCCTCGACATCCCGCGGTCAATCGCCGAGGATCGGTCGAATCGGTAAGCGGCAACGCCGGGCCATTGCTTCATTCCAATGGCGCGGGGACGGGCGTCCAACTGACATTGTCCCGCACGCCCGGGATGACTGACGAGACAGTCGTCGCGGACGCACAATCGTCACGCGCGACTTGACGACACTCGAGGCACTGCTCGAGGCTCACTAATCGGCGCGTCTCATGCGTTGGGCGACGGCCTCCGCAAATACTCGCCCAGAAAATCCACAAACGTCCTCAGCTTGACCGAAAGCTGATTACGCTCCAAATAGATCGCATGGATATTGGCGTCGGGCAAAGCCCAGTCCGTGAGCAACGGTACCAGTTCTCCGCTCGCGAGATGTCTCTTGATCTCCCACTGCGATCGCACGACGATCCCCCGGCCTTCGAGCGCCCAATGGAGCACGACACTCCCATCGTTGCTGGCCAATGCTCCGTCGACTTTGACCGTTTCCGTTCGCTTGGCGCGCGAGAAATGCCATGTGCCGTAAGCCGACTCATTCTCGCGCAGAACGATACATGCGTGCCGCGTCAAATCGTGCGGCGCAGAAGGCTCGCCGTGGCACGCCAGATAGTCCGGCGACGCGCAAACCATTCGTCTGTTTTCGAGAAGGAGCCGCGAATTGATGCGCGCGTCAGGCACTTCGCCGAACCGTATGCCGAGATCGAATCCCTCCTGCTGAAGATTCATCGGGCGCTCCGTCAAATGCAGCAGGATTTTCATCGCTGGATAGCGGGCGACGAACTCGGATACCGCAGGCGCAATCCGCGCCCGCCCGAACCCGAACGACGCGTTCACGCGCAGCAGGCCCGTCGGCTCTCCGCGGCTTTGCGTGACCAAATGTTCGAGTTCCGACAATTCGTCGAGAATGCGCGAACCGTTCGATAGATAAAGCTCACCCTCGGGCGTCAGGCTCAACCGCCGCGTCGTGCGATTCATCAACCGCACCCCGAGGCGCCGCTCCAGTTGCGCGAGCCGTTTGCTGACCGCGGGCGGTGTCACGCCGAGTTCGCGGGCCGCAGCCGCCAGATTCCGATGCCGCGCAACGAGCGCAAACAAACTCAGGTCCGAGAAACCGTTCATGTCCCACTCCATGTGCGCCTCGATTCATTCCTAAAACTTACGACCGGAATGAATTCCTGGAAACCCAATCTTGGTATTCATCAATTAGACTCGAATCGAGATTGGGAGGCAACATGTTCGAAGGCTTCAAAAACGTATCGGCGACGGTGGACGGCATCCGCATTCACGCAATCCAGGGCGGGCGCGGCCCAGCGCTGCTCCTCTTGCACGGGCATCCGCAAACGCATGTCATCTGGCACAGGGTCGCCCCTGTTCTCGCGCAGCATTTCACGGTGACCGCCGCCGATTTGCGCGGCTACGGCGACAGCGGCAAGCCGCCGGGCGCACCCGATCACGAGAACTATGCGAAGCGCCGCATGGCGCTCGATCAGATCGAACTGATGCGGGGCCTCGGCCACGAGACGTTCGCGGTGATCGGCCACGATCGCGGCGGGCGCGTCGCCGCGCGCATGGCGCTCGATCACCGGGATGCAGTCACACGTCTCGTCACGCTCGATGTCGCGCCGACGCTCGCCATGTATCAGCAAACCTCGTTCGACTTCGCGCGCGCCTATTGGCACTGGTTCATGCTCGTGCGTCCCGCGCCGTTCCCTGAGACGCTGATCCGCGCGGACCCCGATCTTTATCTGAAGCAGACCATAGGCGCGCGCAGCGCCGGCCTCGCACCCTTCACGGCGCAGGCCTACGCCGAGTATCTGCGTTGTCTCTCGGATCCCGATACCGCACACGGCATCTGCGAGGACTATCGCGCGAGCCTCACGGTCGATCTCGAACATGATCGCGCGACGCTCGCTTCACCGCAGCGGATCGACTGCCCGTTCCTGGCCCTGTGGGGCGCGCACGGCATCATCGAACAGTGCTTCGATCCGCTCGCCGAATGGCGGGCGTATGCGCCGCAAGTGCAGGGCGAAGCGCTGCCTTGCGGCCACTACATCCCCGAAGAAGCACCACAGCAGCTGCTCGAACGCGTGCTGCCCTTTCTCTGCGAGTGACGTCATGGCCCGAACACTTTACGAAAAGCTCGTCGATTCGCACACAGTGCTGCACATCGACGAACACAACGTGCTGCTGTACATCGACCTGCATCTGATGAACGAGTACACCAGTCCGCAGGCATTCAGCGCGCTCGATGCACGCGGCCGTGCGGTGCGCCGTCCCCGACAACAGCTCGCCGTCGTAAGCCATATCATTCCGACTCATGCGGAGTCGCCGCGCATCATTCGCGATGCAGCGTCGCTGTTGCAGGCGAGCAATCTGGCGCGCAACTGCGAACGAGCTGGCATCCGGCTTTTTGCCGCGGACGATCCCCTACAAGGCATCGAGCATATCGTCGCACCGGAGCTGGGGCTGATTCGTCCCGGCATGGTCGTGCTGTGCGGCGACAGCCATACCACCACCTACGGCGCGCTCGGCGCGTTGGGCTTCGGCATCGGCACCTCGGAAGTGGAGCATGTGCTCGCAACGCAAACCCTTGTGTACCGGCTTGCACGCACGATGCGAATCACGATCGATGGCGCCCTCCCATATGGCACTTCGTCCAAGGACATGATCCTCTGGGTCATCAGCCGCATCGGCGCGCAGGGCGCGCGCGGCTATGCCGTCGAATTCGCCGGCTCGACGATCGACGCGCTTTCCGCCGAGGCGCGCATGACCATGTGCAACATGACGGTCGAAGCGGGCGCGCGCGCCGCGCTGATCGCGCCGGACGCGACCACGTTCGAATATGTACGCGCGCACGCGCCATCACTTGACGACGACGCTTGGCAAGAGGCTCTCGAAGACTGGCGCGGCCTCTATTCCGACGCCGACGCACAGTTCGATGCGCAACACCGCTTCGACGCCCGGCACATCGCTCCGTTCGTCACCTGGGGGACGAGTCCGGATCAGGCCGTCGCCATCGATCAGCCGATTCCCGACGAAGCCGGGCAACCCACCCCCGAAGCCGCCGCATCGCTGCGCCGCGCGATCGAGTACATGGGGCTCGCGGCCAATCGACCGATTGCCGGCACGCCCATCGACCGTGTGTTCGTCGGCTCCTGCACCAACGGGCGCATCGAAGACTTGCGCGCAGTGGCTGCAATCGTGCGGGGCAAACGTGTCGCGGCCGGGGTCCGGGCGATGGTCGTGCCTGGCTCGGGCAGCGTGCGGCGCGCGGCTGAACGCGAAGGGATCGCAAAGACGCTGATCGACGCGGGCTTCGAATGGCGCGAGCCGGGGTGTTCGATGTGCCTCGCGATGAACGATGATGTGCTCGGCGCTGGACAGCGCTGTGCATCCACCACCAACCGCAACTTCGAAGGCCGCCAGGGACGCGGAGGCCGAACGCACCTGATGAGTCCCGCGATGGCGGCCGCCGCCGCGATCACCGGCCGCATCACCGATGTCCGCACGCTCGAGGCAACCCCATCATGACCCGACTTACAAAAATTCAGGGCGGTGCCGTCCCCTTGCCCATCGACAATCTGGATACCGATCAGATCATGCCGAAGCAATTCCTGCGCGTCATCGATAAAGCAGGTCTCGCCGACGGCCTGCTGTACGATCTGCGCTTCGACGAGCACGGCTCGCCTCGCGGCGACTGCGTGCTCAATCAGCGCCGTTACGCGGGTGCGCGCATCCTGATCGGCGGCGCGAACTTCGCCTGTGGATCGAGCCGCGAGCATGCCGTTTGGGGTTTGCAGCAATACGGTTTTCAGGCAGTCATTGCGCCGAGCTTCGCGGAAATCTTCTATTCGAACGCAATGAATAACCGTCTGCTGCTCGTGCAACTCGAGCGCGACGCGATCGATGCGCTGACGCGCTCGGCGATCGCGGCGCCGCACACATCGCTGTCGATCGATCTCGAGCAGCAGACGGTGACGTCGTCATCGGGCGAACAGTATGCGTATCCGATCGGTGCGCGTCATAAACGCATGGTCATCGAGGGGATGGACACGGTGGACCTGACGCTCGACTCGATCGCCGCCATCGAAGCGTTCGAACGGTCGCATTTCATCCGGCATCCCTGGGCCCGCGTGATGTAACGGTCTGCATCGCGCCGCAACAGCTCACCCGCTTCAGCCATGTCGATTCCCTTCCACTCGAAGAAGGGAGAGGCATCTCTTTGTCGTAAGGAAAGGAGGAGACACATGAAACGCAAACCGTTATATCGAATTCTCTATGTTCAAGTGTTGGCAGCCATTATTGCAGGCGTGCTGCTAGGCCATTTCGCACCGCAAGCCGCCGTTGCGCTCAAGCCGCTGGGCGATTTGTTCATCAAGCTCGTGCGGATGATCATCGGGCCCGTGATTTTCTGCACGGTCGTCACCGGTATCGCGGGCATGCAGGACATGAAGCGCGTCGGCCGCGTCGGCGCTAAGGCACTCCTCTATTTCGAGTTGGCCTCCACCCTGGCGCTCGCAATCGGCTTGCTTGCCGCGCATGTACTCGCGCCCGGCACAGGATTCAACGTCGATCCGTCGACACTCGATGCGCGCGCCGTTTCGAGCTATGCCGCGCAAGCGGCCCATGGCGACGGCGTGGCGGGGTTCATCGCGCACGTCATCCCGGACACGTTCCTCGGCGCTTTGGTTCAGGGCGACATACTTCCCGTGCTGCTGATCGCAATGCTGTTCGGCACCGCGTTGACGCTGACGGGTGCGCCTGCCGCACCTGTCACGCAGTTCATCGAGGTATCATCGAAGGCTTTTTTTCGCATCGTCGGCATGGTCACCAGTCTCGCGCCGATCGGCGCGTTCGGCGCCATGGCCTTCACGATAGGCCGTTACGGCATCGTCTCGCTGCTGCCGATGCTGAAGCTGATCGGCGCCTTCTATCTCACGGCGTTCTTGTTCGTGGCTGTCGTGCTTGGCGTCGTCGCGCGTCTGTCCGGGTTCAGTCTCTGGCGCTTCGTGGTCCATATCCGCGACGAACTATTGATCGTGCTCGGCACGTCGACGTCGGAGGCGGCGCTGCCGCAACTGATGGAAAAGCTCGAACGCCTGGGTTGTCCGCGCGGCGTCGTGGGACTGGTCGTACCGACCGGGTACTCGTTCAACCTCGACGGCACCAACATCTATATGACTCTAGCCGTGCTGTTTCTCGCGCAAGCGACCAACATACACTTGTCGTTTGGGCAAGAGGTCGGACTGTTGCTCGTCACGATGCTGACGTCGAAGGGTGCGGCGAGCGTGGCCGGCGCGGGTTTCATTACGCTCGCTGCGAGCCTCTCGGTTGTGCCGACCGTTCCGGTCAGCGCGATGGTGCTGATTCTTGGCATCGATCGCTTCATGTCGGAGTGCCGGGCACTCACGAATATCGTCGGTAACGGTGTAGCGGCGATCGTCGTGTCGGCGTGGGAAGGCGAACTCGATCGGGCGAAGCTCGCGATTGCATTGGGCGACGATCCGAGGGTCGAGATCGTGCGCCTGCGCGATAGCTGATATCGATATGAAAAGTTATTGGATGGGCTAATTCATATTCATTCGTACTATGTCGGTCTGACCCGCCAACGCCCAGCGGCTTTGCCCCAGCCAACGCATGGGAAAACATGACAGTGACCGACGAAACGCTTGCCCCGCCGCTGCTCGAAGCGGGCCGCCCCCACAACGACGCGCTCGCGCGCCGCATCCCCGCTCACGGCGCCTCGCGGGCGCCCAGCGTTGCGCTGCGCGCCCGCGCAGGCTTCGTCATCGCGTGGATCGTGTTCTTCTCGATAGCGTGGCTCATGCCGATGCCGGCCGGACTGACCGGACCCGGCAAGGCAACGCTGGCTGTTGCCGCCTGGGTGGCGATCGTCTGGGTGACGGAAGCCGTCCCCGTCGGGGTGAGCGGCATCTTGCTGCCGATGCTCCTCGTTCTCTCGCATGCCAGCCCGTCGTTTCCGAAAGCGGCCAGCGGTTTTGCGGCGCCGGTTGTATTTCTGTGCCTCGCGGCATTCATTTTTTCGGCAATCATGCAGGCGAGCGGCCTCGATCGGCGCATCGCGCTAGCGCTGCTCGATCAGTTCAAGGTGCGGACGGCGAATGGGGTGATTTGGGCGATGTTCGTCGTGAACTTCGCGATGTCACTCGTCGTGCCCGCGGCCAATGCGCGCTCGGCCACGCTGCTGCCGGTCACAAATGGGATCGTGCAGCTGTTCGGTGACTCGCCGCGCGAGCGCGCCGCGAAAAAGGCCATTGTGATCCAGACGCTCGTCTATGGCGCGATGATCAGCGGCATGTGCATTCTGAGCGCCCATCTGCCGAACATGGTTGTCTCCGGATTGCTCGAGAAGGAACTCGGCATTCGTATTTCGTACCTGACTTGGTTCAAGCTTCAATGGCCGTATCTCGGGATGTTCGTCATCACCCAATACTGGGTGCAGTATTACTTCCGCTCGCGCAGCATTCGTATTCCTGGGGGGCGCACCGCTATCGCCTCGATGCGTGCAGCCATGCCTCCCGCGGCGCGCAGCGACTGGAACGCCCTTGCACTGTTCGGTGGTGTAGCGATCCTATGGGCGACCGAGCCGCTTCATCATCTTTCGTCGGAGATCGTCGCGCTCATCGCTCTCGCGGTGCTCTTCGCCCCGGGCGTGTTGCGTTTCGGGTGGGCCGAAGTGCAGCAGCGCACGATCTGGGGCACGCTGTTGCTGCTGGCCGGGGCGTTGTCGCTCTCCTCGGCAATCACTTCGTCGGGGCTCGCACAATGGGCCGCGGAACACATTTACACCGTTGCGCACGGCTACGGTTGGTGGCTGACGATCGGCATCGTCATGCTCGGCACGCATGTGATTCGTATCGGCATGCTGTCGAATGTGGCGGCCGTCACGATGATCGCGCCGATCGCGCTTGCACTCGCGCCACGATTGGGCCTGCATCCGGTCGCCTTCACGATGCTCGTTTGCGATACCGATAGTTTTGCCTATTTGCTGCCCACGCAAATCACGGCGGGCGTGATCGCCTACAGCAGCGGCGCATTCACGACCGCCGACTACGCGAAAGTCGGCGTCGTGTCCGTGCTGATCGCCATCGTCTATGGCCTGTTCGTGATCGCGCCGTGGTACGCCTTCATGGGCGTGCCGGTATGGAACGCGCTCGCGCCGTGGCCATTCGCGCACTGATCGGGCGCGGCTTTCAATCTTCAATGTTCAATCGATACGACGCAAAGCAGACATGAGCGAGGCTGGCGAACCGAATCTGGAGGTGCGCGCACGTACATTGCGCGAACGTCTGGGCCCGCATACAGCGCCAGAAGGACTGTACGAGCGCCTCAAGCAATTGCCCTTCGCGGGCACGGTACGCTGCAACGTCTCGCGCCTGGAAGCCGGCAGTTGGGCCGAAGTCGTGCTCGACTATGAAGTCGGTTCGTCCGGGATTGCCGACGGTGGCTGGATCAAGGCCACGTTCAAGTTCTACTCGGACTGGGCGCTGTTTCAGACGAGCGATCCGTCCGCTGCGAACTATATCAGCGCCGAATACCACGCCGCGCCGCTCGCGCCGGGACAGAGCCCCGCCACCGTGCAAGCGCTGAACGTACGCTTCGACCAGAAGGGTCACGAACGGCCCTTTCAAAAAGCCGTGATCGTCGATGTGATCGACGGATATCTGAATGCCGGCGACCATATCGTCATCCGCCTGGGAGACCGCCGGCGCGGCCCCGGCACGCGCATTCAGACCTTCGCCGAGGACAACTTCCGCTTCCGCCTCTACGTCGATCCGCTCGGTACCTCGCGCTTCGTCGCGGTACCGGGGGACATCGCGCTCGACATTCATGCAGGCGCGCCAGCGGATGCATTATTGAATGGCCCGCGCTTCGTACGGCCTGGCGAACATGCACCGTTCCGGCTCTCGTTGCAAGATCGCTGGGGCAACGCGTGCCGCGATCTGGGTGACGCGCACGGCGGCGCACCCGCCGTGCGCATCGTCGCTCGCGACGAGCGCGGCGACACCGTCTATGAACGCCTGCATGCGCTGCCTTCCACCGACTTCGCAACCCTCGCCGTCGACGATTTGCCTGTCGCAGCAGGCACGCTACACATCGTTGCCGATGTGCCTGCCCGTCCGGAGATACGCGTTGCGCACGCCTGGCTGACCGTGGACGCCACCCTGCCCGCGCCGCGTGCACTGTATGCCGATCTACACGTCCATGCCCACGACACCGTGGGCACCAACAGTGCGGCGTACAACGCGCAGTATGCGCGCGACATCGGCGGCATCGATGTGCTGGGCTATACCGCCAATGACTTTCAGATCACCGACGCCAACTGGCAACTCGGCGTGGATGCCGTCGAGCAATTCAACGAGCCGGGCCGCTTCGTCGTCTATCCCGTGCAGGAGTGGTGCGGCAGCTCGACGGCCGGTGGCGACCACAATGTCGTGTTCCTCGGCGACGCGCGCCCGGATTTTCCCTACAACGCGCGCGGCGAACATAATCGCACGCTGGTGTGGAACGAAGATATGAAGGGCAACACCGTGGAGCTCGGGCGCTGGCCGATCGAGGAGTTGTGGGACGCGTACGCCGATGCGCCGCGGACACATCTCGTCATGCCACATGTGGGCGGGCGCCGCTACATTCCCGACTGGCATCATCCCGAGTTGGAACGCCTTGTCGAAATAGCTTCGACGTGGGGGCATTTCGGCTGGCTGTATCAGGACGTCATTTCGCGCGGCTATCAGTTAGGCGTCGCTGCAAGCGGCGACGAGCATCGCGGCCGTCCTGGCGGCGGAGCGCCTGGCGTGCAGGTGTTCGGCGTGCATGGCGGGTTGACGGGCGTGCTTGCGGCATCGCTCGACAGGCACACTGTCGGCGAAGCACTTCGCGCGCGCCACACCTGGGCGACGACCGGCGAGCACAGCGCGCTCGTCGTGACGAGCGGCGACCATTTGCAAGGCGACGCATTCTCGGCAAGCGGTCCGGTCGCGCTCGATTACCGCCTGTTGGGACGCGCAGGATGGGAATACGTCGCGGCGTACGACCACAGCGGGCTCATCTGGGAGCGCAACTTGCATGAAGAGCTCGGCTTCGCCGATCGACTGATACGGGTGCGCTGGGGCGGCGCGCGCATTCGCGACCGCTACCGCTGGGCGGCGTGGCGCGGCCGCATCCGAATCCTCAACGGCACGATCCACGATTTCGGCTCGTTCGGGTTCGAGCACGTAGAGGAGTCGGCGTGGCGCAACGGCGCGACCGACGTCGAATTCAACAGCGATACCTATGGCGATGCCGACAGTATCGAACTCGATGTGAGCAATCTCGCTGCGGCAACCATCGTAATCGAGGGCACGATCGACGGCTTCGTGAAGGTCGGCGATCCGCTCGCCGGGAATCCATTCGCGCATGCGCCGACGTTCCGCTTCGAGGTGAGCGGTGCGGATCTGCTGGCGCGCGGCAGCGCCATGCATGCGCTGGGCGGTACGGAGCTTTTCATCGCCGTCGAGCGTCTCACCGATGCGCCTCTGCCTGTCGATCTTGCGGGCAGCGTCGACATTGCGCCAACAAACGCTGCGTTCGGCTTTCGTCCCGTGTACTTCTTTGGACGTCAGCGCGACGACAGCAAGGTCTGGTCGTCGGCTCAGTTCATTACGTTCAGCTGAGCCAGCCTGCGCATGCAGTTCGATCGGTGTAATGGCGCCGAGCCGTCGAACCGTACCTTGAGCGTCATATCGAGCGAAGCGTAGAGGTTCGGCACATCTTTCGAACACCCTCATTTATCGGCCGTTTCCCATTACTTCGCTCGGTTGAGCGACCGTCCAGGTTTTGCAAGGCATAGCAGAAACGGCCTGCCGTAGTCGGCGGTGGTCTGCTTTCGCCGGGCTCGATCACGCGTCGGGCACCTCGATCGTGCCTTCGAGATATCGAACAGCGTGCCCCGAGATGCGCACTCGGTCCGCGTCGAGCTCGCAATGTAAAACGCCGCCACGCCGGGAAGCTTGTAAGGCGAGTAGTTTCGTCTTGCCAAGCCGTTTTGCCCACAACGGCGCGAGCGCCGTGTGAATCGAACCGGTCACGGGGTCCTCGTCGCCGCCGTTCGCCGGCCAGAAATATCGCGAAACGAAATCGTGGTTTTCTCCTGGCGCGGTGATAGCAATATCGCGCGGCGCGAGTCGCGCTATCAAGGCAAGATCGGGCACGACAGCCCGGACCTCGTCCTCACTGTCATAAAGCGCAATGAATGCCTGCTGACCGACAAAGACCTCTTTGGGGCGAATGGAAAGGCCGTGCGCAAGCTCCTCGGGCATCTCTTCGACCGGCTCGACGTCGCGTTGCGGGAAATCCATCTCGATCGTGCCCCCCGCGCCGCGCTGAACGACGAAGGAGCCGACGGCGTCGGCGTGAAAGCCAATCTCGCGGCGCTCGGGAAACCGATCTAACAACACGAATGCAGCAGCAAGCGTGGCATGCCCGCAGAATGCAATCTCCGTCACCGGCGAAAACCAGCGGATATGGAATCGTCCGTTCGCATCGGATACGACGAACGCCGTTTCGGACACGTTGTTTTCGGTCGCGATCGCCTGCATGAGAGACGCGGACAGCCATGCATCGAGCAGAACCACCGCCGCATAGTTGCCCTTGAATATATCGGTTGTGAACGCATCGATTTGATAGATGGGAAGCCTCATGCCATTGTCGTCCCGATGAAATGGTTCCGCGGATGGAAGGACCGATTCTATCGGCCCCGTGTCGCCGCTGACATGGACAGATTGCGGCACTGATCGGCGGGAATTGTCCGATCGGCGGCTCCGCTAGGTTGACTGCATTTCCGAACCACCGTCCGCCACTCTTATATAAGATATAAGACATTTGACGTTGCTGTGCATCGCGATTAGAATCGCGACCGAAGCGGTGTCCGGCATCGTCCGGACTGCCTGACAAGCCTTCCCTGAAACGCCATATCAGCAGGTTCCCCATGCTTGAAAATTTTCGTGCTCACGTGGCCGCACGCGCCGCGCTCGGTATTCCTCCCCTGCCGCTGACGGCACAACAGACCGCCGAACTGGTGGAACTGCTGGCGAATCCGCCGGCCGGCGAAGAGCAGACCCTGCTCGAGCTGATCACCCACCGCGTGCCCGCCGGCGTGGACGAAGCCGCTCGTGTGAAGGCGGGCTTCCTGGCCGCCGTGGCGAAAGGCCAGACCGCCTGTGCGCTGATCTCGCGCGAGCGCGCCACCGAATTGCTTGGCACGATGCTGGGCGGCTATAACATTCAGCCGCTGATCGAGCTGCTGTCTGACGCTCAGGTCGGCGCGGTAGCAGCCGGCGCGCTGAAAAGAACGCTTCTGATGTTCGACCAGTTCCACGACGTCAAGGAACTGGCAGAAAAGGGCAACGCCAACGCCCGGGCCGTCATGCAAAGCTGGGCCGATGCCGAATGGTTCACCAGCCGGCCGGAAGTGCCGCAAAGCCTGACCGTCACCGTCTTCAAAGTCACGGGCGAAACCAACACGGACGACCTGTCGCCGGCCCCGGACGCCACCACGCGCCCGGATATCCCGATGCACGCGCTGGCCATGCTCAAGAATGCGCGCCCCGGCATCACGCCCGAAGAAGACGGCAAGCGCGGTCCGGTCAAGTTCATCGAGTCGCTGAAGGAAAAGGGTCATCTGGTCGCATACGTGGGCGACGTGGTCGGGACCGGCTCCTCGCGCAAGTCCGCCACCAACTCAGTGCTGTGGTTCACGGGTGAGGACATTCCGTTCGTTCCGAACAAGCGCTTCGGCGGCGTATGCCTGGGCGGCAAAATCGCCCCGATCTTCTACAACACGATGGAAGACGCGGGCGCGCTGCCGATCGAGCTCGACGTGTCGAAGATGGAAATGGGCGATGTGATCGAACTTCGCCCGTACGAAGGCAAGGCCCTGAAGAACGGTGAAGTGATCGCCGAGTTCCAGGTCAAATCCGACGTGCTGTTCGACGAAGTGCGTGCCGGCGGCCGCATTCCGCTGATCATCGGCCGCGGCCTGACCGCCAAGGCGCGCGAAGCGCTGGGTCTGCCCCCGTCGACGCTGTTCCGCCTGCCGCAGCAGCCGGCCGCTAGTAAAAATGGCTTCTCGCTGGCTCAGAAGATGGTCGGCCGCGCCTGCGGTCTGCCGGAAGGTCAAGGTGTCCGTCCGGGCACGTACTGCGAACCGAAGATGACCTCGGTCGGCTCGCAGGACACGACAGGCCCGATGACCCGCGACGAACTCAAGGATCTGGCGTGTCTGGGCTTTTCGGCCGATCTCGTCATGCAGTCGTTCTGTCACACCGCCGCCTATCCGAAACCGGTGGATGTGAAGACCCACCAGACATTGCCGAACTTCATCAGCACGCGCGGCGGCATCGCGCTGCGCCCGGGCGATGGCGTGATCCACTCGTGGCTGAACCGTATGCTGCTGCCCGACACCGTAGGCACCGGCGGCGACTCGCACACGCGCTTCCCGATCGGCATCAGCTTTCCGGCCGGCTCGGGCCTCGTCGCCTTCGCGGCCGCCACCGGCACGATGCCGCTGGACATGCCGGAATCGGTGCTGGTTCGCTTCAAAGGAAAGATGCAGCCGGGCGTGACCCTGCGCGATCTCGTCAACGCGATTCCGCTCTACGCCATCAAGCAAGGCTTGCTGACGGTTGCCAAACAAGGCAAGAAGAACATCTTCTCGGGCCGCATTCTCGAAATCGAAGGCCTGCCCGACCTCAAGGTCGAGCAAGCGTTCGAATTGTCGGATGCGTCCGCCGAACGCTCTGCCGCGGGTTGCACGGTCCACCTGAACAAGGATCCGATCATCGAGTACCTCAACAGCAACGTCACGCTGCTTAAGTGGATGATCGCCGAGGGCTACCAGGACCCGCGCAGCCTTCAACGCCGCATCGCGGCGATGGAGCAATGGCTGGCCGACCCGCAACTGCTTTCGCCGGATGCGGATGCCGAGTACGCCGCCGTCATCGAAATCGATCTCGCTGACGTCCATGAACCGATCGTGGCCTGCCCGAACGATCCGGACGACGTGAAGACGCTCTCCGACGTGGCCGGCGCCAAGATCGACGAAGTGTTCATCGGCTCATGCATGACCAACATCGGCCATTTCCGCGCCGCTTCGAAACTGCTGGAGGGCAAGCGCGACATCCCGGTCAAGCTGTGGATCGCCCCGCCGACCAAAATGGACCAGAAGCAGTTGACGGAGGAAGGACATTACGGCGTCTTCGGCACGGCCGGCGCCCGTACTGAAATGCCGGGCTGCTCGCTGTGCATGGGCAATCAGGCGCAGGTGCGCGAAGGCGCGACGGTCATGTCGACGTCGACCCGCAACTTCCCGAACCGTCTGGGCAAGAACACGAACGTGTACCTAGGCTCGGCGGAACTCGCGGCGATCTGCTCGCGCCTGGGCAAAATTCCGAGCCGGGACGAGTATATGGCCGACATGGGCGTGCTCAATGCCGACAGCGACAAGATCTATCAATACATGAACTTCGATCAAATCGAAGATTTCAAGGAAGTGGCCGATACCGTGAAGATGTAAGGCGCGGTATCTGCGTCCGTGGCGCCGCGCAATGGCGCCGCAGGCTGAACGACTGCGGCGCCATTTTCGTTTGGTGCGGCGCGCCCGGCGAACGAAAGGGATGGGGGTCGAGAGATGGCGCCGCGCGTCAACTACTCCGGCGTAGAATTGGCAATGTCAGTTGCGTGATGTCAATCTCCGGCAGCGCCAAAGCGCGAGCGCCGCTGTCGGAACGCCTTCGCGGCACGCGTTTGCGATGACTTCCCGCACCCGCAATCCCGTAGATCCGCGCAAACGAAGCCGGAGAGTTCGATGAACGGCGATACCAGGAAGGTCCGATCCGACTGGATTTACCGTTCCGAGTCCAACGACGGAATAGAACGCATCGAAGCGTTTTTTCATGGCAACGCGTACTCAATGCATCGGCACGACACGTACGCAATCGGCGTGACCCTCGCCGGCGTCCAATGTTTCCATTATCGGCGCAGCTTGCGCAGCAGCCTGCCGGGACAGACGATGGTCCTGCATCCCGACGAAGCGCACGACGGTCAAGCCGGCACGAACGAGGGATTTCGTTACCGGATGCTTTACGTCCAGCCGGCGGCGATTCAGGAGGTGCTCGGAGGCCAGTCTTTACCGTTCATCGAAGGTGGCGTAACGACCGATCCGCGCTTGTTCAAAGCGACGAAGGCAGCCCTGCGCCAGATGCACCCCGATGCGGAGCCGCTCGAACGCGACGATGCGCTCGCCGGTCTCGCGCTGGCGCTGGATAGCGCATCCGGCGCGCGCTCGATCCGCACGTCCGCGGATTTCGCGGCGGCGCGGCGCGCGCGGGAATATCTGCATGCATCGTGCACCCGCACCGTTACGCTCGATGAGCTTGCCGCAGTCAGCGGACGGGATCGATGGAGCCTCTCGCGCGATTTCAGAGCCTTTTACGGCACGAGCCCCTATCGCTATCTCGTCATGCGCCGGCTCGAAGCGGCGCGCGCGATGATGACATGCGGCGTTTCCCTCGTGGATACTGCAGCCGCGACCGGCTTCGCCGACCAGAGCCATATGACGCGACATTTTCGCAGCGCATACGGAATCCCTCCCGCACGTTGGCTCGCGATGATGGGCGGTCCGCGCGACGGCTAGCGCAGGCGTGCACAATCGTTCAAGACAATCGCCGGGAGCGGGCTTAAGCTTCGTTCCAGACATCACTGAAACGGAGCAATCATGCACGACGATTCTCAGCTCGCGCCCGAGCAGCGCGGCCAATACAAGCCGATCAATCTCCTCGACAAGATTCGTCAGCTCGACGGTCACTGGCAGCCACGCGTCGTTGCCGAGATGAACGACTATCAGTTCAAGGTCGTGAAGATAGTCGGCGATTTCGTCTGGCACCGGCATGCCGACACCGACGAAACGTTTATCGTTCTCGAAGGTCACTTGCGCATCGACTTCCGCGATCGCTCGATCGAGTTGCATCCCGGCGAAATGGCGGTCGTTCCGAAGGGAGTCGAGCACAAGCCGTATGCCGAATCCGAAGTGAAGTTGCTGCTGATCGAACCGCGCGGCGTCGTCAACACGGGCGATACGACCAACGAAAGGACGGCCGAAAACGACGTATGGATTTGAGCGGCGCCATGCGAGTGCCAGTGCCCGTCGTCCGCGAAGCCGTTTTTCCCGTTGATACGCGCAGCCTCGTCGCGGTGATCCGCGAGTATGTCCGCTGGCTGGACATGGACTTGTCGTACCGCGGATTCGATGCCGAGATGGACGCGTTCGAACACATTTATACGCTGCCCTCCGGCATGTTCTTCGTCGCGGACGCCGGCGGCGAACTCGCCGGTTGCGCCGGGCTGCTTCGTTGTACCGCACAGACTGCGGAAATCAAGCGACTCTACGTTCGCGAAACATTCCGCGGGTTATCGCTCGGCGAAACGCTGGTTACGTGCGTGATCGGGAAAGCGAAGGCACTGGGATTCTCGATGCTGGTTCTGGACTCGGTTCCGCAAACCCGTTTCGCACAGCGCATTTACGAGCGATTGGGCTTCGCCGATACGGCGCCGTACTACGAAAATCCGGTCGAAGGCACGCGGTTTCTTGCCCTCGATCTCTGACGGCGGCGCGGCCGATATGTCATTCGCATCGGCGATTTTCACTCGATCTCCAACGCGCTCGTCAATGGATTGACCAATCAGTTTCGACAACCGCTCGAGCCGGCGAGCACGGTATATTGCTGCACTATGCTGCCTCCCCAGCCAATCGCGGAGCCAACGATGATCCGAGTGCCGTGCATACGAAAGCTTCACCCCGATGAAGCCATCGCCTATGTAGACCCGCTGGCGGAACTGCTGATCGACTGCGTCGAGGGCGGTGCATCCGTAAGCTTCATGTTGCCGATTTCCAGGAAGACGGCGGTGGACTTCTGGAGGCAAGTCGTTGAAGGTGTAGTACGCCGGGGGCGGATACTCCTCATTGCGCAGGACGAGGATGGTCGTGTCGTCGGCACTGTGCAATTGATCACTGCCTTGCCCGAGAACCAGCCTCACCGCGCAGACGTCGCAAAGATGCTCGTTCACCGTGGCGCAAGGCGCCGAGGCATTGCAACTCGCTTGATGGCTGCGGTCGATGACGCCGCGCGAGAGGCCGGCAAATCGGTTCTCGTACTCGATACAGTTACGGGCGGCGATGCGGAAAGACTTTACGAACGCGCAGGCTGGCAGCGAGTCGGTCATGTCCCGAACTACGCGCTCATGCCCGATGGCAGGTACTGCGGAACGACTTTCTTCCACAAGCAATTGCCCTGAATGGGCCGCTATTCCAGCCCGACAGTCATGTCTCGGATCGGTTTTGGAGGAAGCTACAGCGGCAACCGCTTACGGAAGGCTACACAGAGTCGAATGGCGCTCGCCTGACATTCGGTCTTAGAAACAGGCGAACGCGCCGCGAGGACGACGTTCCCTCGTTAGCATCTAGCGATTCGCAGACCTCCACTTGGCCTATGCCGCGCTGTGCAGGCGGACGACGGCCGGCAGCCGTGCCGCAACGGCATCTGCACAGATAGCCCGGTAGGGAGGTGATTGATAAAGTTATGATCGGGTGATAACATCCATGCAAACGAACGCGCGCGATCCCGGCCTTGACACGCTGCTTTACCTCGATGGAGAAACGCTTGTCGTGGATTCCGGCGGCACGTGTTGGGTTAAGTTCGCGGTGAGGCCGTGCGCCGTGACGGCTGAACGCCCTCAGGGGCTTCGGTATTCGCTGACGCTCCATGACGAGGCAGGCTCTCGTCTCTTGGGCTTTGATAACGCGCATCCCATCCGCGAGGGCTCAGGACCGGGAGCGCGTACGCGCATCGAATATGACCACAAGCATCATGGCCCCCAGGTTCGTTTCTATTCCTACGAGGACGCCGGGAAGTTGCTGGCGGATTTCTGGGTCGAAGTTGAAGCGATTCTCGCGAGAAGGAGCAGTCAGCATGAGTAGAGCCAACGTCCTGAAGGTCGGGATTGCGTCATTGGAGCAATACAAAGCTCGGACGATGGCAATCGCCCGAGGCGACTATGTGCCCAACCCGGATGAGCCCAAAGTCTGGTTCCAGTCGCTCGAAACGCTGGCGCAGGTGCTTTCCGACAGAAACCGCTCGTTGCTTGCGTTAATCGCCGAGACGAAGCCCGCGTCACTGAGCGAACTCGCGGAGCGCTCGGGCCGTGCAAAATCCAATCTATCACGGACGCTTCGGACAATGGAGCGATACGGCCTCGTTCGTTTCGAAGAAGGCGAGGGTCGAGAAGTGGCGCCGCGCGTCAACTACTCGGGCGTGGAGCTGGAAATGTCGTTCGCATGATGTCGGTGGCAACTGCATGAACGTCGAGACGCGGATTGCCGTGGACCTCATCGTCATTTCAACGCCGAAGGACATATGAAAGTCATACGCGCTAGTTGAGCGCGACGAACCGCTATACCAACCACTTCCGCAACGCCTCCCACGCCCTGAGCTTCTGCGCATAAGGCAGAGCCGCATACGCCGGACTGCTCGACGGCAGCTTTATAAGATCCAGCGACACTCGACTCTCGGCCAACGCCTGCATGCCCATCTTCGCCGCCGTCCCGCCGTTAAACGCGACCGCGACAAGATTCGGCAACGCAGCTACAAGCGCCGCAAGGTCGTTCGTGGCGTGATCGTGAATGCGGCTATCGAGACTCCCCTCGCGTTTCGCCTGCGCAATCACATCCCAAAGCCCCACCCGATGATCGAGCAGCGCTTGCAGCCGCGCTTCGTACTCCATCCCCGGCAGCGCTACACCGATAACATCCCCCATCAAATGCCAAAACCGATTCTGACGATGCGCGTAGTACTGCCCCTGCGCGAGCGATACCTCACCCGGCAGACTACCGAGCACGAGTACGCGGGTCGCGTCATCAACCACCGGAGCAAATGAGCGCTTGAACGTCACGACATCGATGGATCGAGCAACGCGGACCGCGACCGCCGCCCGAGGCATTCCCAAAGCGCCGGCAGCATGCACTCGGTCACCATCAGCGGTGCGTCCTGACGCATGAATACGGAACGACGCGCGACAAGCGCGTGCGGCGCCGGACCGGCAATCGCTCGGCAAGCCAGCGTGAAAAGCGGATGGCGGCCCGTGAGCCGCGCGCTCGCGAGCGCCGAGCGCGAAACGTCGCGATCGCTGTACAAGAGCTCGGCAAGCGGGCGCGTACGCAACCGGCGCATCGATTGCCATACACCGCGGCTGGCAGCGAGCGGCGCGATGCTGTGCGCCACGACGAACGGCACGCCGCCCACTTCGAGCACGACCTCACGCACCCACACCGGCGAACGCGGCGCAATGCCGAGCGCGGCGTGCTCGTCAGGCCACGCTTGCGCAACCGTTTCGCGCGTGACGCGTACGGCAACCTCGCCAAGCGCGCGCAAATGCGCGGTCAGAGAACCGCCGCGCGTCAACCAGTCCTTCTGATCGGGCGAGCATATCGGGCGCGGCGCGAGCCCCCACCGGGCGCCCGCGGCGCGCGACCGAAGCAAGCGCTGCACTGCCTCCGGCATCACCGCGCAAGCAAGAGCGCGTTAGTGCGCTTCACGAAGCTCGCCGGATCCTCCAGCGCGCCCCCCTCCGCCAGCACAGCCTGATCGAACAGCAGATGACACCAATCGCCGAAATCCGCATGCTCGGTCGAAAGCTGCTTCACGAGCGCGTGCTCGGGGTTGACCTCGAGGATCGGATGAAACTCCGGGGCTTGCTGCCCCGCCGCCTTCAGCATGCGCTGAAGGTAGCCGCTCATCTCGCCCTCGTCGGCGACAAGACACGTAGGCGAATCGGTCAGACGGAACGTCAGCCGGACATCCTTCGCCTTGTCCTTGAGCACTTCTTTCATCCTCTCGACGAGCGGCTTCATCGTCTCGCTCAAAGCCTCGTGCGCCTTTTTCTCCTCGTCGTTGAATGCATCGAGGTCCAAATCGCCACGCGCAACGCTCACGAGCGGCTTGCCCTCGAACTCCGTGAAATAGGCCAGCGCCCACTCGTCGACGCGATCCGACAGCAACAGCACTTCGATGCCCTTCTTGCGGAACACTTCGAGATGCGGACTGTTCTTCGCGGCCTGCCAGCTCTCGGCGCTGACGTAATAGATCTTCGATTGGTCGGGTTTCATCCGCGAGACGTACTCGGCAAGCGAAACGGTCTGTTCCGCCGAATCCGTGTGCGTCGTGGCAAAGCGCAGCAGCTTGGCGATGCGCTCGCGGTTCGCGAAGTCCTCGCCGAGCCCTTCCTTGAGCACCTGGCCGAATTCCTTCCAGAACGTGGCGTATTTCGTCTTGCCTTCGTCGGTCTCGGCGTTCGCGAGCTCCTCGAGCATCGAGAGGACGCGCTTGGTCACGCCCTCGCGAATCGAACGCACGTCCCGGCTTTCCTGAAGGATTTCGCGCGATACGTTGAGCGGCAGATCGCTCGAATCGACGACGCCCTTGATGAAGCGCAGATACGACGGCACCAACTGCTCGGCGTCGTCCATGATGAACACGCGCTTCACATAGAGCTTCAGGCCGCCGCGACGCTCGCGGTTCCAGAGATCGAACGGCGCGTGCGACGGCACGTAAAGCAGCTGCGTGTACTCGCTGCGCCCCTCGACCCGGTTGTGCGTCCATGCGAGCGGGTCCTGATGATCGTGCGAGAGATGCTGATAGAACTGCGTGTATTGCTCGTCGGTGATCTCGCTTTTGGGCCGGCTCCAGAGCGCGCTGGCCTGGTTCACGGTCTCGTCCTCGTCCTTCTCGACGGTCTCGCCCTTCTCCGAATCCCACTCCTCCTTTTTCATGAGGATCGGCAGCGCCACGTGGTCGGAATACTTGCGGATGATCGAGCGCAGACGGTGGCCGGACAGCAATTCATCTTCACCTTCGCGCAGGTGAAGCGTGATCGTCGTGCCGCGCGCGGGGCGCTCGATCGTTTCGACGGAGAAATCGCCCTCGCCCGCGCTCGTCCAGCGCACACCCTCCGCGGCCGGCAGCCCCGCGCGGCGCGTCTCGACCGTTATCTTGTCGGCAACGATGAAGCCCGAATAGAAACCGACACCGAACTGGCCGATGAGCGCCGCGTCTTTTTGCTGATCGCCCGAGAGGTTCGCAAAGAATTCCTTCGTCCCCGAGCGGGCGATCGTGCCGAGGTGCGAGATCGCCTCGTCGCGGCTCATGCCGATCCCGTTGTCGTCGATCGTGATCGTCCTCGCCGCCTTGTCGAACGACACGCGAATGCGCAGATTCGGATCGTCCTCGAAAAGACCGCTGTTCGCGATCGCCTCGAAGCGCAGCTTGTCGGCCGCGTCCGACGCATTCGAAATCAGCTCGCGCAGAAAGATTTCCTTGTTGCTGTACAGCGAATGGATCATCAACTGCAGGAGCTGCTTCACTTCCGCCTGGAAGCTCATGGTTTCTTGTGCCATGCTCTCGATTCCCTATTTCTCGTCAGTAACGGTTGGACACTCATCGGCTGCGGGCCACACGCGCAGCAAGGCGCATTCCCCGGCGCGCGCACCGCGGCAACGCCAGGCGGTGCTGGCAATTCGCCGCGAACGGCCGCTCAAATGGGGGCGGCCTGTGCCGTTTTCAAGACCCTGGCCGGGCGTCGGCCGTCCAGGTAGCCGGACAGAAAACCCGGCAGCGCGGGATCGCCGCAATTGGCTACGTTAAAACGCATCCAGGTCGTCGGCGATTGATGCGGCGAAAAAAGACTACCCGGCGCAAGCAGGAACCCCACCTCCTGTCCCGCCGCGGCCAGCGCATCGGAATCGACTCCGGTGTCCGCCCACAGGAACATGCCGGCCGCCGGCATCGTGAACAGCGAGAGGCCGGCGGCTTCAAGCATCCGCGCGCACTTGTCGCGCACGCCGTCGAGCCGCCCGCGAAGACGCTCGACATGCCGGCGGTAATGCCCCTCGGTCAGTATTTTGTAAAGCAAACGCTCGTTGAGCTCGGGCGTGGCCATCCCGACGAGCAGTTTTTGATCGGCGAGCGTTTGCGAGAGATCGGCCGATGAAGCAATGAATCCGACGCGAAGATTGCCCGTCAGCGTCTTCGAAAAGCTGCCGAGATAGATGACGCGCCTCAATTGATCGAGGCTCGCCAGCCGCGTCGCCGGATAGCTCGGCGGACACAGATCGCCGTAGACGTCGTCCTCGACGACGATGAAATCGTACGCCTCCGCGAGCCGCAGAATGCGAAACGCCTGAGCCGGTGTCAGCGACGTCCCGGTGGGGTTGTGCAGCACCGAATTGATGACCAGCATCTTCGGCCGCCAGGTGGCGACGAGCGTTTCCAGCGCATCGATATCGGGTCCGTTCGGCGTGTAGGGCATCCCGATGAGCCGCGCGCCTTGCGAGGCAAAGCGCCCGAACATCTGGAACCAGGCCGGATCGCCCACGATCACCGGGTCGCCCGGTTGGATATAGACGCGCGCGATGAGATCGATCGCCTGCGTAATCCCCGATACGAGGACGATCTGCTCGGGAGCCGCGCCGATTTCGAGTTCCTCGAGACGCGTCTGCAATTGCTGGCGCAGCGGCAAGAAGCCTTGCGCCGTGCCGTTGCCGAGCCATTGCGTCGGGCTTTGGCGGCCGAGCGTGCGCAACGCCCCCGCCATGAGTTCGCCGTCCAGCCAGCGAGTCGGCAAGTACCCGAGCCCCGGGCCTTTTTCCGGAGTGCTGGTTTGCACGGTAACGCGCAGCAGCCAGGCGACATCGATCGGGCTGGGCGGCCGCGCTTCCCGCAACGTGGTGCCGGATTGCTGGCGCTGGAAATCGGGCGTTCCAGACGAACGCTCCCGCACATAGAAGCCCGAGCCTCGCCGCGATTCGAGATATCCCTGCGCCACGAGCCGCTCGTAGGCCTCCACGACGGTAAAGCGCGACACGCCCTTGTCCTGGGCCAGCTTGCGGATCGACGGCATGCGCATGCCGGGGCGGAACACGCGCTCCTCGACACGTCGACGCGCCCATTGAACCAGCTGTTCGACGAGCGTGAGCTGCGAGGCGCCGTGCGGCGCGGGGATGAGATCGAGAGGGACGGACATGGCGGGATCCGAACTGTACAGAAAAGTATCGAAGCGATTGTACCGTTACTGTGCAGGCCACGCCGATTAAAGTGAAGCACAATCCGTTCTTTCGGCTGTCGAACCGTCCGTCGCTATCGCGCACCGTTTCCGCATGATGTCTGCCTCCGCACTCGAACTCGACCACTTGATCGTCGCGGCCCGTACCCTCGAGGAGGGCGCGCGCCACGTCGCCGAAACGCTCGGCGTCGAACCGGTCGCCGGCGGCGCCCACGCACGGATGGGCACGCATAACAGGCTGCTGGGCCTTTTCGGCACGGTGTATCTCGAAGTCATCGCTGTCGATCCCGAGGCGCAACGCCGCAGCGAACCGGCGAACGAGCGCCGTCCCCGCTGGTTCTCGCTCGACGACGACGCGATGAAGGCACGTCTCGAGGCGGGCCCGTTTCTCGCCCACTGGGCCGTGCGCGTCGTTCGTCCGAAAGATCTCGGGCGCTGGCAGGCGCAATACCCGTCGAGAATCGCGCCCGTCATGCCGATGTCCCGCGGCGAGCTCACCTGGCGGCTGACGGTCCCCGATGACGGCAGCTTTCCCAACTGGCAAGGCGCGGGCGACGGCGTGTTGCCGACTTTGATTCAGTGGGACACCACCGCGCATCCGGCCGGTCGGCTACCCGCCACCGACCTCGCGCTGCGTGCGCTCAAGGCGCGGCATCCGCGCCCGGCGCCGATCCGGGAGCAACTGGCATGGCTGGGCGTCGGCCACTTGATCGAACTCGACGACGCGCCGGCTGACGCGCCAGCGCTCGCGGCCGAAATCGAAACGCCCGCCGGCACGCGCCTGCTGCGTTGAGCGGCACGCTCGCGGCGCCGAGCGGCGCACGCCGGGCGCTGCGGCGAGAGCGGCAATAGATACACCCGATGCAATCGACAAAATCGACTCAGGAATCCCGTCCTCAATGAACACCCGCGAATCGCATGGCATGCTGCTTGGCCTCGTCGGCGTCATCGTCTTCAGCCTGACGCTGCCGATGACCCGCATCGTCGTGCAGGAATTTCACCCGCTCCTGAACGGTCTCGGTCGCGCGCTCGCCGCAGCGGTGCCCGCCGGTGCGCTCCTCGCCTGGCGCCGCGAGCGGCTGCCCAATCGCGCCGAACTGCGCAGCCTGTTCATCGTGGCGCTCGGCGTCATCGTCGCATTTCCGGTGTTTTCGGCGTGGGCGATGAAAAGCGTTCCCGCCTCGCACGGTGCGCTCGTCGGAGGCTTGCAGCCGATTTTCGTGGCGCTTTATGCGGCGTGGCTTTCGCATGAACGGCCCTCGCCCGCTTTCTGGGCCAGCGCGGCGCTCGGCAGCGCGCTCGTCGTCGCGTTCGCGCTCCATGCCGGCGGCGGGGCGCTGCGGGCCGGCGACGGGCTGATGCTCGTTGCCGTCGCCATCGGCGCGCTCGGCTATGCGGAAGGTGCCCGGCTCGCGCGCCACATGGGCGGTTGGCAGGTGATCTGCTGGGCGCTCGTCGTCGCGGCGCCGTTTCTCGTCATCCCCGTCGGCTGGCTGGCCTGGCGGCAACATTTGATACACCCGGCGCCTTTTGCGCTCGCGACCTGGCTCGCGTTCGGCTATGTCGCGCTCTTCTCCCAATTCATCGGCTTTTTCGCCTGGTATGCGGGACTCGCCATGGGCGGCACCGCACGCGTGGGCCAAGTGCAGTTGCTGCAGATCTTCTTTACGATCGCTTTCTCCGCGCTCTTTTTCGGCGAATCGGTGCAGCCGTCGACCTGGCTTTTCGCGGCCGCTGTCATCGCGACCGTGCTCGTGGGCCGCAAGGCTGCCGTACGTACCGCAGCGCCGCGAGCACGCGCTGGGCTGCAACTGGAGCGATAATCGCGTCTTTTGCCGCGCGCGTCCGTCGAGACGAAATATTCGCTGCGGTTTTGCGCCCAGCCATCGTGCACCGCCCGATTGGCCCATTTTATTTTTTCAAGCCCACTCATCGACCATTCCAAGGAGACTTTCATGGACCACAGCGATATGCCGCAACGCGACTGGCAGCTTTCGGAGCGAGCCCGCAAGCTGACGAGTTCGGCCATCCGCGAAATCCTGAAAGTCACCGAGCGGCCCGAGGTCATTTCGTTTGCGGGCGGCCTGCCGGCACCCGCCACCTTCCCGGCCGAGCGCATTCGCGAAGCGACCGATCGCGTGCTGCGCGAGGCGCCGGCCGCGGCACTGCAGTACAGCGCGACGGAAGGTTTCCTGCCGCTGCGGGAGTGGGTCGCCGCGCGTCTGTCGACGAGCAATGCAACGATTCGTCCGTCGCAGGTACTGATCACGACGGGCTCTCAACAGGCGCTCGATCTGCTCGGCAAAGTGCTGATCGATCCGGCCAGCCCGATTCTCGTCGAAACGCCGACCTATCTCGGCGCGCTGCAGGCGTTCTCGCTTTACGAGCCCCATTGCGTGCAGGTACCGACCGACGATCACGGTCTCGTTCCGCAGAGCCTGACGCCGGCGCTCACGCAGGGCGCGCGCCTGCTCTACGCGCAACCGAACTTTCAAAATCCGACAGGCCGGCGCCTGCCGCTCGAGCGGCGCGTCGCGCTCGCCGAGTTCGCGCGCGCGAGCAAATTTCCCGTCATCGAGGACGATCCGTACGGCGCACTCGATTACGCGGGTTCGCCCTTGCCGACGATGTTGTCGATGGCGCCCGATCACATCGTCTATTGCGGCACGTTCTCGAAGGTGCTCGCCCCCGGATTGCGGCTCGGCTACATCGTCGCGCCTGAAGACCTGCACTTCAAACTCGTGCAGGCCAAGCAGGCCACGGATCTCCATACGCCAACGCTCACTCAGCGCATCGTTCACGAAGTCGTGAAGGACGGCTACCTCGACGAGCAAATCCCGGCCGTGCGCGCGCTTTATCGCGATCAGTGCGAGGCGATGCTGGCCTCACTCGCCCGGCACATGCCCGACGGCGTCAGCTGGAATCGTCCCGAAGGCGGCATGTTCATCTGGGTGACACTGCCCGCTGGCATCGATACCATGGCACTGCTCGAGCACGCCGTTGCCGCGAATGTCGCATTCGTGCCGGGCGCGCCGTTTTTCGCAGGCGACCCGCAACACCATACGTTGCGGCTGTCCTTCGTCACCGTCCCGCCCGCGCGCATCGACGAGGGCGTGGCGCGCCTCGCGGCGCTGATCCGGGAACGCATCTAGTCCGAGCTCGCTTGGCTCATTCAATTTTCCAGACTCTTCGAGGACACTTCTCATGGCACAACACAACGTCTACGACACGCTGAAGACACTGAACATCGAATTGCCGACAGCCGGCGCACCGGCCGCCGCCTATGTCATGTGCGCGCAAACGGGCAACACGGTCTACGTTTCCGGCCACATCGCGAAAAAGGACGGCAAACCGTGGGTCGGCAAGCTCGGCTCGAATATGGCGACCGAGGAAGGCAAGGCAGCCGCACGCTCGATCGCCATCGATCTGATCGCGACGCTGCATGCGCACCTCGGCGACCTGAACCGCATCAAGCGCATCGTCAAGGTGATGAGCCTCGTCAACTCGACGCTCGAATTCACGGAGCAGCACATCGTCACCAACGGTGCGTCGGAACTCTTCGTCGAAGTGTTCGGCGAGGCGGGCAAGCACGCGCGTTCGGCATTCGGCGTCGCGCAGATCCCGACCGGCGCCTGCGTCGAAATCGAACTCGTCGCGGAAGTCGCGTAACGCAAAGGAGGCCGTATGAGTGCGCGCCGCGTTCGCTTTAAACAGGTCGACGTTTTTTCGGATGTGCCGTTCAAGGGCAACGCGCTCGCCGTCGTATTCGATGCCGATGGGCTCGACGCCGACGAGATGCTGGCCATCGCCCGATGGACGAATCTCTCGGAAACGACGTTCCTGCTCGAGCCGACCGAACCCTCCGCCGACTACTACGTACGCATCTTCACGCCCGCGGGGGAATTGCCGTTCGCCGGCCACCCCACCCTCGGCACCGCCCACGCGCTGGTGGAAAGCGGCTACGTCGCGCGTACTGCGGGCCGGCTCGTGCAGCAGTGCGGCGTGGGACTCGTCGAGATCGAAGATCGGGCGCCGGGCGTGCGTGCCTTCGCCGCCCCGCCCGCACGCATTACGCCGATGCCGGAGACCGAGTTCGCGGCGCTGCGGGAAGCGCTCGGCACGAGGGAGGATGAGATCGATTTCACTCGCGTCCCACCGAGCGCCGTCGACAATGGCGTCCGGTGGCTGACTGTCGGATTGACCTCACCGGAGCGCTGCGTGACCGTCAAGCTCAACCCGTCCGCGCTTTCTCATATCGTGCAACGCGCGGGCATGAAGGGGCTCACCCTCTATGCAGCCCATCCCGCGGGCGGTCCGGCATCCTACGAGATGCGCTGCATCGTCATGGACGACGAGCTTTCAATCTATGAGGATCCCGCCACCGGCAGTGCGAATGCGGGGCTGGCAAGCCTCTTCTCTTCGCGCGACGCGCGGCCCGGCGACCGTTACACGGTCCGGCAAGGCGTCGCGATCGGCCGGGCCGGCCGTGTCTTCGTCGATTACGACGATGCCCGAGGCAAGATCTGGATCGGCGGGGCATCGACGACGGTCGTCGACGGCACGATTTCAGTGCGCTGACTATTCCCTCCCCCGCGCTGGCGCCTGCCCGCTGGCCTCACAGCGCACCTCCGTGGGCGCGCCCGGTCACCGCTTCCGAAAGCGGCAGGCGCGCACCCCAGAGGCAATCGGCTGAGCTCTGCGGAAATCATGCCTGGATAGTCAAACGTTTACCCGATTAACGGACGCTATCCTAATTCTGATCCATTCAGTAATATCCTCCTGACGACTGCCCACGAGGGTGCGACTTCCATTGATGACCTGACAGCGCCGCGGCCAAGCCCCGGGGCACGATGCTCGCCATGCAGCCAACCATGAACCTGTCGACCCTGCCAAACGGTGCCTGCAGTCCTTCGAGACTTCACGGCAAGTGATGAACTTTCCCTGGTTCCATTCGGCCCGTGACACCCGCGCGCGGCGCGATGCGGCCGGCTCGCGGCGGCGCGCGCTGATCGCGATTCCGGCGCTGGGTCTGCTCGTGCTCGTCTTGCTCTGGACGGTCATCTCGGCTCGCCTGTCCGTCGAACGCGATTCGACCTATCGGGAAGCGGCGGCGTCGGCGGCCATCCTGTCCGCCGCACTCGAACAGCATACGATCAAGGCCATTCATCAAGTCGACCAGATCACCCGGTTCGTCAAGTACGAGTTCGAAAAGAACCCAGATCGCTTCGAGTTGCGCAGCACTGTCGAAAAGGGCGTCGTTCAGAGCGACACACTCGTGCAGGTCGCGATCATCAACGAGCACGGTCTGCTCGTCGCCTCGACGGCGGAAGCCAATCCGGAGCCGATCGACCTGTCCGATCGCGAGCACTTCAAGGTGCATGAGCACGAGAACGACGATCAGCTCTATATCAGCACACCGGTGCTGGGCCGCGTGTCGCATCAGTGGACGCTGCAAATGACACGGCGCCTCAATCACCCCGACGGCTCGTTCGCGGGCGTGGTCGTGGTGTCCGAAAACCCCGGCTATTTCACGAGCGATTTCTATAACAACGCCGCCATCGGCAAAGACGGTGTCATTGCCGTGATCGCCGATAGCGGTGCGGTGCTGGCGCGCCGCACCGGTTCCAACACGAGTGCGCCGGGAACGTTTTCGGCCAGCGGCGTCTACCCGATTTCCGAACACGTCTCGGGGACGCAGATCGATCCGATCGACCGCGTGAAGCGCATTGTCTCGTACCGGCACATCGACGGCTATCCGATGGGCGTGCTCGTCGGGCTGTCCGAGGCCGAGGAGTTCGCGGACTACAACCATACGCGAAACGTCTATCTGCTGATGGCGGGTTTCATCTCGCTTGCGATGCTCGGCTTTTTCGCGGTGGCAACGGGGCTCATCGGCAAACTGCTCGGGCGCGAACGCGAGATGACCCATCTCGTCGAATACGATTTGCTGACGGGCCTGCGCAACCGCTACGCCACGCTTCAAAGCCTGCGCCAGGATGTGAGCGATCCGAGCAACGTCGGCCGCCTGGCCATCCTCTTCATCGATCTCGATAACTTCAAGACGGTCAACGACACGCTCGGCCACAATGCCGGAGACATCGTGTTGCAGATGACCGCGGCCCGCCTGGCCGATACCGTTGGCGCCACGGGCGTGCTCTCGCGCATCGGCGGAGACGAGTTCGTCGTGATCGTCAAAGGCGGCGATGTCGAGCGGCAAGCGACACAACTGGCCGAAACGATGCGCGAAGTGTTCGAGCATCCGTTCGATGTGCGCGGCACGTCGTTCGTGCTTCACGCCAGTATCGGCATCGCGCTTTTCTCGGTGGGCAGCGAAAGCGAGATCGACCTGCTCAAGAAAGCCGATCTTGCCATGTATAGCGCCAAAGACGCCGGCAAGAACTGCTATCAGTTCTATGCGCCGCATCTCTCGCATCGTGCCGATCACCTGATGCAGTGGGAGCAGCAGTTGCGCGTCGCGCTGACCGAACGGCAGCTGTTTCTCGTCTATCAGCCGAAAATCGATCTCGCGCGCCGCTGCATCACAGGGTTCGAAGCCCTCGTGCGCTGGAATCACCCGCAACAGGGCGTCATCGCCGCGAGCGAGTTCATTCCGGTCGCCGAATCCACCGGCCTCATCGTGCCGATCGGCGACTTCGTGATCCAGGAAGCCTGCAAACAACTGGCGATCTGGCAAAGCCAGGGCTACGAAACGCTCTCTCTCGCCGTCAACATTTCGGCTGTCCAGTTCTGGCGCGGCGACCTCTACGAAACCATCGCCCGCGCGATCGAGGAAACCGGCATTGCGGCGCAGCGGCTCGAACTGGAAATTACCGAGACAGCCATGATGGAGTATCCGGATCTCGTCTCGGAGAAGATCGCGGCCCTGAAAAAACGGCTCGGCGTCAGTATCGCCCTCGATGATTTCGGCACCGGTTACTCGTCGCTGTCCTATCTGAATCGCTTCTCGGTCGATACCCTCAAGGTCGATCGTTCGTTCGTGCAAGCCATCCCGGTCGACCGGAGCGTCTGCGTGATGGTATCGGCGATCGTCAACCTCGCGCGCTCGCTCGGTCTCACGGTCGTCGTCGAAGGCACCGAAACGGAAGAGCAGATCGCCTGGCTTTCGGCGCTGGGCAATATCCAGGCGCAAGGTTTTCTGTTCTCGCGCCCGGTGCCGGTGGACGGGATTCCGGCGCTGCTGGAACGCTTCGGCGTGTGCGGCATGCGTGAGATGGTCGGCAGCCCCGGCCGTATTGCACCCAGCACGAGCACGAGCGGCCAGTCCGCCTGATGGCGATGCCCGAGAACATAAACAGACCCTAGCCGCGCCCGGCCGGGCTGCGCCCATGAACGACGTACCGACGAAAGCGAGATCTACGCCGCATACGCCGCCGGCAGCATCCCAGCCCGGCGACAGACGAGCGACCGATGCGCCGCCAGCCGCGCGCGAGCCGCTCTGGACGCTCTTTCGAGTCGTCCTCGTGCTCTCGGCGCTTTCCTGGGGTGGTCTTGCGCTGATGGCGCAACTCGAACTCTATTACGTCGAACGCGAGCGGCGCTTCACGCGGCTCGCTTTTGCCGATCTCATCGCGCTCTCCTGGATGGTCCCCGGTGCCGTCGGCTGCAACGTAGCCGTGCAGGTCGGCCATGCGCTGCGCGGAGCTGCCGGGGCCTGGGTGGCTGGCATCGCAGCGGTGCTGCCGTTCTTCTGCACGATGACGGCATTCGCGATCTTCTACGATTCGCCGTTCATCCGCTCGATGGCGTCGCCGGAGCTGATCGACCATTTCGCCGTCGTGCTCGGCAGCCTCATCGCCATTACCTGGTACCGGCAGGTCCGCGCGGTCGTCCATACGCGGCTGCAATGGCTCGCGGCCGCCGGAGCGTGCGCCATTTTGCTGCTCACGCAGCGGGCGAGCGCATTCGTGCTGTTGCTGGCAGTCGCCTTCATGGCAGGCTGGGTCCAGAGTCCGACCCGCGGCGAGCGCCTCGTCATCTCGTTCGACCGCAGCGACAAGATTCTGGTCCCCATCCTCGTGTCCCTGGTCGTCCTCTTCGCGTTACCGTTGCCGTTGTCGCCGCAATACCAGCTCGCACTGCTCTGGCCGCGGCTCGCAGGCGCTGCAATGACGCTGTTCGGCGGCGGTTTTTCCGCGCTGCCGGTGCTGAAAACGTTGTTCGTCGCACCGCCGCTCGGCGTGACGATGCGCGACTTCACACTGGCGTTCGCACTCTCGCCGGTCTCGCCCGGGCCGCTGCTCAACGTCATTCCATTTCTGGGCTATCTCACGTACGGCAGCATCGGTGCCGTCGCGGGGACGGTCGCCTTTTTCGTACCGTCCGGGCTCCTGATCATATTGGCGAGGCGTCATCTGCAACGGCTCGAGATGCATGCGCGCTTCGAGCACGGCATGCGCGTGCTGCGCGCCGCCGCCACTTCCTTTCTCATCGTGGCGGTGGTGCACGTCGCGGAACACGTGCCGCTTCGGTTTTCCTATGTCGGCACGGCAGTCTTCGCTTTCGTGTGCCTCGGGCGCCTCAAGCTGCCGGTGTACGCCGTCTATGCGATGGTGGCACTGACCTACGCCATCGCGATGTTCGTCGCGCATCGATGAAGCGTACGGACGACCCGCCCTCTACGCTCGTTACTGAAATCAGAAACCGCGCGAGTAGACAGCGATAGCGATCGTCACGATCCCCAATACGAGATTGGCGAGTACGAGACGCCGCATGATCTCGACGGCGCGAGCGCCGTCCGGCCACTTTTGCGCTTGTACCGCGCGGACGATGCGCGGGAAAACGGCAAAGCGTAAATGCCCGAAGATCATCATCATGACGACTCCGAGCGCGGCCATGGCATGCAGCGGCCATGGCGCCTTACCTCCACCGAACCTGACGAGCAGGAAGCCGCCCGAAACCAGAATCAACAGCACGGCCACGCCGACCCAGTCGAGAAACCGCCCGAACACGGCTCCGATCAGCGGCAGGCGCAATTGCGGCGATATGTCCGAGAGCGACGGGCGCAGGCAAAACTGCGCGAATATCATCCCCCCAATCCACACCGCCACGGCCGTCAAATGCAGGAACAACGCAACGTCCATGGCAATCGACATGACACCATTCTCCCAAAGTTAGCAGCCCGAACCGTTTGCCGGTCGCACAGGCCGAAGTGTCATCGCGTCAGGCGAGCGCCGGGCGCAACCCAGCGACCTTCGTTCGCGTATCGGGCGCACGGCCCCGGCGGGCCCGTTTGCCGACATGCGGCGCAAGCGATGCGCCGGCCAGAATCTCCTCGACCGGTTTGCCGCCGCGCCCCGTACCGATGAGCACGACGCCGGCCGCCGCGATCGCCAGTGCCTGGACGAGGGTTTCGTTGTCGTCGAGCATCATGAGCGTGACGCCTCGTCCGCCCCCCGAGAGGGTCTTCATCTCGTCGAAAGGAAAAACGAGCAACCTTCCCGCGCTCGAAAGACAGGCGACTTGACGCGCATCGGGCAGCACCGGCATCGGCGCGAGCGGCACCGCGCCCGCATCGATCGTCATGAACGACTTGCCCGCCTTTTGGCGGCTGACCATATCGCCCACCTTGGCAACGAAGCCGAATCCGTTGCTCGATGCGAGCAACAGCGCCTGCTCCGGATTCGCGGCGTAATAATGCAAAAGCCGCGTGCCCGCTTCCAGTTCGATCAGCGAAGTGACCGGCACGCCGTCGCCACGCCCACCCGGCAGCATCGCGACCGCCACCGAATAGACGCGGCCCGAGCTGCCCCAGGCGATCAACGTATCCGGAGTGCGGCACTGGAAGGCGGCATACAGGCTGTCGCCGTCCTTGAACGAGAAGCCCGCGGGATCGAGCCCGTGGCCTTTCAGCGCGCGCACCCAGCCGCGTTGCGAGACGACGACCGTGACCGGTTCGTCGACGACGCGGGCCTCGAACGTCGCGCGCTTTTCCTGCTGGATCAGCGTGCGGCGCTCGTCGCCGTACTGCTTCGCGTCGGCCTCGATTTCCTTGATGATCTGCCGCTTCATCGACGATTCGTTGGCGAGCAGTTCCTCGAGTTTCGCTTTCTCGTCGCGCAACGCCTCGAGCTCTTTTTCGATCTTGATCTTCTCGAGCCGTGCGAGCTGGCGTAGGCGAATCTCGAGGATGTCGTCAGCCTGCCGCTCGGAAAGACCGAACGCAGCGATGAGTGCCTGCTTCGGCTCATCTGCCTCGCGAATGATGCGAATCACCTCGTCGATGTTGAGGAAGACGATCATCCGCCCTTGGAGGATATGAATACGATCGTCGACCTTGGCCAAGCGGTGCCGCGTGCGGCGTGTGACCGTGGCGAACCGGAAAGCGACCCACTCGCGCAGAATGTCGAGCAGCCCCTTTTGGCGCGGGCGGCCGTCCGCGCCGATCATCACGAGGTTGAGCGGCGCATTCGATTCGAGGCTCGTATGAGCGAGCAGCGAATGGATGAACTCTGTCTGGTCGATGCGGCTCGTCTTCGGTTCGAACACGAGCCGCACGGGCGCATCCTTGCCCGATTCGTCGCGCACGGCGTCGACCAGGGCGAGCAGCGTCTGCTTCGTTTGCAATTGCTCGGGCGTGAGGGTTTTCTTGCCCAGCTTCACCTTGGGATTGGTGAGCTCCTCGATTTCCTCGAGCACTTTCTGTCCCGATGTATTCGGTGGCAGTTCGGTGACGACGAGCTGCCATTGCCCGCGCGCAAGCTCTTCGATCTTCCAGCGCGCCCTGACTTTCAGGCTGCCGCGACCCGCTTCATAGGCGGCCGCGATTTCGGCATCGCTCGAAATGATTTGTCCGCCGCCGGGAAAATCCGGACCCGGCACGAGCTCCATCAGTTCGGCGTGCGAAATGTTGGGACGCCGAATCATCGTCACAGCCGCTGCGGCCACCTCGCGCAGGTTATGCGACGGAATTTCCGTGGCAAGACCGACCGCAATCCCGGATGCGCCGTTGAGCAGCAGGAACGGCAGCCGCGCCGGCAGGATTTTGGGCTCCTGGAACGAGCCGTCGTAGTTCGGCATGAAATCGACGGTACCTTCGTCGATCTCATCGAGCAAAAGCCGGGCGATCGGTGTCAGGCGTGCTTCGGTGTAACGCATTGCCGCCGCGCCGTCGCCGTCGCGCGAGCCGAAGTTGCCCTGACCGTCGATGAGCGGATAGCGCATCGAGAAATCCTGGGCAAGGCGAACGAGCGCGTCATATGCCGACTGGTCGCCATGCGGGTGATATTTGCCGAGCACATCGCCGACGACGCGCGCCGACTTCACGGGCTTCGCATCGGCGGCGAGGCCCATCTCGTTCATCGCGTAAAGGATGCGCCGCTGCACGGGCTTTTGGCCATCGCTCACATCGGGCAAGGCACGCCCCTTGACGACGCTCACCGCGTAATCGAGGTAGGCGCGCTCGGCATAATGGCCGAGCGTCAGGGATTCGCCGTCTGGCGGCACAACGGCCGGGGCGAAAAGGTCGTCTTGTTGAGCCATCGAAAATGGTGTCCGTATTCAGAATTCGAGCGGGGAACGATCAAGCTGCGCAGCGCAAAGCGATTCAGATGTCCGCCTCGACTTCGTTGCCCTTCTCTTCGAGCCAGCTGCGACGCGCGGCCGCCTCGCCCTTGCCCATCAGCATCGTCATGCGCGAGACCGTGCTGTCATAGTCGAGCTCGCCCAGTGCGACGGGCATCAGGCGCCGCGTGTCCGGGTTCATCGTCGTATCCCAGAGCTGCTCCGCGCTCATTTCGCCGAGCCCCTTGAAGCGGCTGATCGACCACTGCGATTCGCGCACGCCGTCCTTGCGCAGCTTGTCGAGGATCGCTTCCAGCTCGCCCTCGTCGAGCGCATAGAGTTTCTGAGCGGGCTTCTTGCCGCGCGCGGGTGCGTCGACGCGAAAGAGCGGCGGACGCGCCACATGGATATGGCCACGCTCGATGAGCTGCGGAAAGTGCTTGAAGAACAGCGTCAGCAACAACACCTGGATGTGAGCGCCGTCGACGTCCGCGTCCGAAAGGACGCAGATTTTGCCGTAGCGCAGATTCGACAGGTCGACCTTATCGTCAGGATTGTGCGGATCGACGCCGATGGCCACCGAGATGTCGTGCACCTCATTGTTGGCGAAAAGCCGGTCGCGCTCCGTTTCCCACGTGTTGAGGACCTTGCCGCGCAACGGCAGGATGGCCTGATACTCCTTGTCGCGGCCCATCTTCGCCGAGCCGCCCGCCGAATCGCCCTCCACGAGAAAGAGCTCGTTGCGCGAGATGTCGGTCGATTCGCAATCGGTCAGCTTGCCCGGCAGCACGGCCACGCCCGAGCTCTTGCGCTTTTCGATCTTCTGGCCCGCCCGCGTGCGGGCCTGCGCCTGTTTGATCACCAGTTCGGCGAGCTTTTTGCCGTGCTCGACGTGGTGATTGAGCCATAGCTCGAGCGCTGGCTTGACGAACCACGATACGAGCTTCACCGCGTCGCGGCTGTTGAGGCGCTCCTTGATCTGCCCTTGGAACTGCGGATCGAGCACTTTGGCGGACAGCACGAACGAAACCCGCGCGAAGACATCCTCCGCCAGCAGCTTCACGCCTTTGGGCTGGAGGTTGTGCAGTTCGACAAAGCTCTTCACGGCCTGGAACAGCCCATCGCGCAGGCCGGACTCGTGCGTGCCGCCCGCCGGTGTCGGAATGAGGTTCACGTACGACTCGCGCGTGAGCGGTCCTTCTTCGCTCCAGGCCACCACCCAGGCAGCGCCCTCGCCTTCGGCGAACGCATCTTCGCTCATGCGTGCGCTGTCGGCATAACGCTCGCCTTCGAAAAGCGGCACCAGCAACTCGCTGCCCGCCATACCCTCGAGCAGGTAACCGCGCAGACCGTCGTCGTATTTCCAGCTCTGCCGCTCGCCCGTCTTTTCGTTGACGAGCGCAACTTCCACACCGGGCAGCAGCACCGCTTTCGAGCGCAAGAGCCGCTGAAGCTCCCCAAGCGGGATGTTCGAGGAATCGAAATATTTCGGATCCGGCTGCGCCGTCACGCGCGTGCCGGTGCGCTTGCCGTTCTTCTCGGCCGCGCGCACCTGCAGCGGTCGCGCGACATCGCCGTGCGCGAAGCCGATTTCGGCCACCTTGCCGTCGCGCCACACCGTCACATCGAGCCGCGAGGAAAGCGCGTTCGTCACCGAAACGCCGACGCCGTGCAGCCCGCCCGAGAAGGTATAGGCGCCGCCCGCCGCCTTGTCGAACTTGCCGCCCGCATGCAGGCGCGTGAAGACGATCTCCACGACGGGTACGCCTTCATCCGGATGCATCCCGAACGGGATGCCGCGCCCGTCGTCGTCGACGGAGACCGAGTGATCGGCGTGCAGCGTCACCGTGATCTGCCGGCCGAAGCCGCCGAGCGCTTCGTCCGACGCGTTATCGATGACTTCCTGGATGATGTGCAGCGGATTTTCGGTGCGGGTGTACATGCCGGGCCGTTGCTTGACCGGCTCGAGACCCTTGAGCACCTTGATCGACGCCTCGCTGTATGCGGTGCTTGGCTTTTTCGTGGACATCGTTTCGTATTGGAACTCGTCATCGTTGTCCACAGGCGATGGGGATATCTACGTGGACAATGCGTTGAAAATTCAAAAAAAGCGAGCCGAAACAAGGCTCGCGCAGAGCGTGCCCGCAAAACGGGCGGCCCTGCAGTCGCGGCGTATTTTACTGGTTTCGACCTGGCGGGCAATTCGGCCGAAACGCCAATCGCGCCGCCGAGCGACTTCCCGTGCAGCTTACTTGCGCTTGGCCTCGAGCGCCTCCCATCGCTCCAACGCGGCCAACAACTCCTCGTCGATGGCGGCAAAGCGCTCGGTCAATCGCGCGCCCTCCTTGGCATCGGTCACAAAAATGGCGCCGTCCTCGAGCTTTGCCGAGATCGCTTTTTGTTCGGCCTCCAATGCCGCGATCGTGTCCGGCAAGGCCTCGAGTTCGCGTTGCTCCTTGAACGACAGCTTCACTGTGCGTTGAGCGTTGCGGCCCGCGGCGCTCTCCTTGGGCGCGGCGTCGCGCGAGGCGGTAGCGGATGCCGGCTTGGCCGCCGCCTGAGCGAGCTGAGCCGCACGTTCGCTTTGCAACTGCCAGTCGGTGAAACCGCCGACGTACTCGCGCCAGCGCCCTTCCTCCTCGGATGCGATGACCGATGTCACGACGTTGTCGAGAAAGAACCGGTCGTGGCTCACGAGCAAGACCGTGCCCGCGTACTCGTCGAGCAACTCCTCGAGCAACTCGAGCGTCGGAATGTCGAGATCGTTGGTGGGCTCGTCGAGCACGAGTACGTTCGCGGGCCGCGCGAACAGCCGCGCGAGCAAGAGCCGATTGCGCTCGCCGCCCGACAGGGATTTGACAGGCGAACGCGCGCGCTCGGGTGCGAACAGGAAGTCGCCCAGGTAGCTCATCACATGCTTGCGCGTGCCGTTGACTTCGATCCAGTCGCTACCGGGGCTGATCGTATCGGCGAGGCTTTTGTCGGGATCGAGCTGGGCGCGCATCTGGTCGAAATACGCGACCTGCAGGTTCGTGCCCACGCGCACCGTGCCTTCGTCGGGCGCGATCTCGCCGAGAATCAGTTTCAGCAGCGTCGTCTTGCCCGCCCCGTTCGGGCCTACGAACCCGATCTTGTCGCCGCGCATGACGGTCGTGGAAAAACGTTCGATGACCGTGCGGGCGCCGTAACGCTTCGTCACGTCCGTGAGCTCGGCCACGATCTTCCCCGAGCGTTCGCCCTGGCCCACGTCGAGCTTGACATTGCCCTGCACGTTGCGGCGCTCGGCGCGTTCGTGCCGCATCTGCTCGAGCCGCGCAATGCGGCCGACGCTACGCGTGCGGCGCGCCTCGACGCCCTTGCGAATCCAGACTTCCTCCTGCGCGAGCAGTTTGTCGAACTTCTCGTTTTCGATCCGCTCGACCTCGAGCTGCTGGGCCTTGCGCGTCTGATAGGCCGAGAAATTGCCTGGGTACGACAGCAGCCTGCCGCGATCGAGTTCGACGATGCGCGTGGCGACGCGATCGAGAAACGCGCGGTCGTGAGTGATGAAAAAGAGCCCGGCGCGCGCGCCGACGAGAAGCTCCTCGAGCCAGCGGATGCCATCGAAATCGAGGTGGTTGGTCGGTTCGTCGAGCAGCAGGATGTCGGGGTCGGTCACGAGTGCGCGCGCCAGTGCCACGCGCTTTTGCATACCGCCCGAGAGCGCACCCACGCGGGCGTCGCCATCGAGGCCGATTTGCGCGAGCGTCGTCGCCACGCGCGTGCGCCAGCTCCAGGCGTTCGTCGCATCGAGCCGCGACTGCAGCGTGTTCATGCGGGCGAGCAGCGCGTCGTGTGCGGCTCCTTCGGGTGTCGCCGCCAGCTCGTGGGCAACGGCGTCGTATTCGTCGAGCGAGGCGCGCACTTCGGCGAGGCCGCTCGCGACGGTATCGAAGACGGACACTTGCGGGTCGAACTCGGGCTCCTGCGGCACGTAGACGGTCGTGAGTTCCTGTTGGCGCGTGACGAGCCCGTCGTCGGGCTGCATGAGGCCCACGACGATTTTCAGCAGCGACGACTTACCGGCACCGTTGCGGCCGATGAGACCCACGCGTTCCCCGGCTTCCAGGGAGAAATCCGCATGATCGAGCAGCGCGACGTGGCCGAACGCGAGCTGCGCGCCGGCGATGGTGTAAAGCGACATGGAAGCGCGCCTTGCGAAAAGTCGGAAACGTCAATTGTACCGGGCGCGGGCCGGACGCTTCGTCGCATCGCAAGGGAGCCGGGCTTCGGTAAAATAGCGCGCTGCATTTCGCGAAGCCGCCATTCGAGGCCGGCCGGCGTGTCCGATCGGTCGGGGCCGGCGATGCTAAGCGATCGTTTTGATTTCGAGATGTGAAAGGACCAAAAGCGCCGTGAGCGACGTAATCGAATACAAAAGCTGGGTTTGCCTGATTTGCGGGTGGGTGTACGACGAGGCAGCAGGGCTGCCCGAAGAGGGCATTGCGCCGGGGACGCGGTTTTCGGACATCCCCGAGGATTGGCGCTGCCCCTTGTGCGACGTGAGCAAAGCTGAATTCAGCGTCGTGGAGTTTTGATCGAGCGCTTTTTTTGCGGTCGGCGGCTGAGGCAGGCATGCCGGAGTGATGCGGCGGCTCGTGTGCAACGCCGCGCAAGCGCGCTGTCGCGTCTTTGTTATACTCTGCCCGCACGTGGCACCACGCGAGCGCTCCGCGCCTCGCGCATTCATCCCCCTCCCCGTAGTTCAATGGATAGAACAAGCGCCTCCTAAGCGCTAGATACAGGTTCGATTCCTGTCGGGGGGACCACAAAAGCCGTAGGTCCGCACAAGTCAGCCAACGGCGAGCGGTTCCCGTCAATGCTTCTCCGACTGCGCCGCCACCCAATCCATGGCGGCAAACAGCAACCCCGAGCCGACGAACGTCAAATGCAGGATCACGAGCCACCGGATACGTACCTCGTCGAGCACGCTGCCCGGCTCAGTGAGCGTCATGAATGCACGCAGTAGCGAAATGGCCGAGATGGCCACGATCGAGCCGATCAGTTTCATCTTCAGGCCCGAAAAATCAAGCGTACCCATCCAGCTCGGCCGGTCCTCGCTAAGTCCCGTATCGATTTTCGAAACGAAATTCTCGTATCCCGAGAACATCACGATGACGACCAGATTGCCCGCCAGAGACAAATCGATCAACGTCAGCACGCCGAGGATGATGTCCTCGGGACTCGCCTGCAAAAGATTCGGAACGAGATGCGCGAGATCGCCGATAAACGCGACGAGCAACATGACCAGCGATACCACGAGGCCGACATAAAAAGGGGCAAGCAGCCACCGCGAATTGAATAACAGACTTTCGAGAATTTTTTCCAATGCGTTGCGTTGGTGCATAGAGCGCTCAAAGTTTGATCGATTTATTGCTATTCGCGAGCGCGGCATGTGCCGATTCGGGCACCCCAACTCGCAAGAATCCGCCGCATCCGCCGCGAGGACGAATTCGGCAGGCAATGCGCATTGTAACGGTGGTGCGTCTCGGTTCGATGACTCGGCACGCCGCCCGGCAGCGGACGCGCCAACGAGTCAGGCCAGCCACTCGAAGTCGAGTGCGAGCGCCAAAGATCGACGGCAGTGCCAGCCCGGCAGGGGCGGCCGCCTCAATGCCGGCGATGCGTCCGGCCAACCCGGTGATGGGTACCGAGCCAGCGCCGCAGGTCGCTCAAAGGATGGTCGGTGTGATAACGCGTGGCCAGCGCCATGGCAATGCCGACGAAAACCGCCAGCATCAGCATCAAGCCGATCGAGGACTCGGGCATGATCGCCTCCTCAACGTCGCGATAATCGCATTGTAGGCCTGTCACGGGCCGTGGCAAGTTCGGTAGCTAGCAGTCCTCTCCCCGATCGCCCTCCATGGCGGCTGGGCCGCGGCATCCGCGTTGCCTGACGGTGGCACGCCTGGTCAAAGCCCCATTGGTAATAGGAGAGCGATCATGCCGATCCGATGACATTTCCGCTTCCGCCGCTAAATCATGCAAGGCGCCACCGCTAGGGCCAGCCCTAGGCCTCGCCGAATGCGCGCGTCACATATGGCCATACCCCGTATCGCCGCGCACCTTGCCGCGGAACACCCAATAGGACCAGCAGACGTAGAGCATCAGCACGGGCAGCAAGAACGCCGTGCCAATCATCAGAAACTCATGCGACATAGGCGCGGCCGCGGCGTCGTGCCAGGTAATCGAGGGCGGCACGACGTAGGGCCAAAGGCTGATGACGAGCCCCGAGAACGAGAGGAAAAAGAGCCCGATGGAACAGAGAAACGGCAGCGCATCGCGCCGCGCGCGCAAGGCCCAGACGAGCAGCACGGCGAGCACGACCGTGAGCAACGGCACCGGAGAGAAGAACAACAGGTTGGGCCATGAGAACCAGCGCGCGGCGATACGCGCGGCGGTAAGCGGGGTCCATATGCTCACGACGACGATGAACGCGAACACGGCGATGACGGCGCGGCTCGCCACGCGGCGCGCCCAATCCTGAAGCTCTCCGTCGGTCTTCAGCACGAGCCACGTTGCACCGAGCAGCACATAGCCCGCAATCAGTCCGACGCCGATAACGAGCGGAAACGGTGCAACCCAGTCCCAGCTCGTGCCCGCGTACTCTCCGTTGATTACGGGAAACCCATGCACGAACATGCCCGCCACGATGCCCTGGGCGAAAGTGGCCACGAGCGAGCCATAGGCGAACGCGCCGTTCCACGCATGCTTGTGCGAGCCGGGGATGTCGCGAAATTCGAAAGCAACGCCGCGAAAGAGCAGCCCGAGCAGCATGGCGCCCACCGGAAAATAGACGGCCGGCACGATGATCGCAAAAGCCACCGGAAACGCCGCCAGCAACGCCGTGCCGCCAAGCACCAGCCACGTCTCGTTGAAATCCCATACGGGCGCGACCGACCCGATCATGAGGTCGCGGTCCGCCTCGTCGCGGCGCAGGAGCAGCAGCATTCCAACGCCGAGATCGAAGCCATCGAGCAGCACGTACATCAGTACCCCCAGCGCGAGAATACCGGCCCATAGCGGAACGAGATCGAGTTGCTGCATGGCAGTGCTCTCCGTTTCGATTTCGGCCATGTCGGCCATTCGGACCGTTTCGACCGTTTCGGCGCTTTCCACCTTCTTGCAACACGCGCTTGCGCTACATGTCGCGCCGCATGTTTGCGTCCGCCGGCAACGGCGGCACCGCCGGCTTGTCCGAGACGGCCGAAAGCGGCCGGGCAGCACGGCCGCGCTGTTCGCCACCTTCACGGTCAGTACCGTCCGCGGCAGCCTCGCTCGGTCCGATATGAACGAGCCGCCGCAACAGAATGAGCCCCGACCCGAAGATCACGATGTAGCAGATCACGTAAGCCGCGAGCGATAGCGCCACGTTCGCGGTCGTGAGCGAAGGCGTGACCGAGTCGGCGGTACGCATGAGCCCGTAGACAGTCCATGGCTGGCGGCCCGCCTCGGTCGTCGTCCATCCGGCGAGCACGGCGATGAACCCCACGGGCATGGCAAGCCGGCACGTCGCGAGCCAGCCGCGTCGTGTGTAGAGGCGGCGCCCGCGCCACAGCGTGAGTCCGCGCACCACGATGCCGAGCATGAAGACGGCAATGAGCACCATGAGATGGAACGCGAAGAACACGATGGGCACCACCGGGCGATCTTCGCGCGGCCAGTCCTTGAGGCCATGCACGAGGCCGTTCGGGTCGTGTGTGAGGTAGAGGCTGCCCAGTTTCGGAATGGCCACTTCCAAGTGGTTCGTTTCCTCCTGGTCATCGGGAATCGCGAAGAGCGTGGCAGGCACGCCGCGACCCGTCTCCCAGAGGCCCTCCATCGCCGCCAGCTTGGCCGGCTGGTACTTCAGCGTATTGAGACCGTGCGCGTCGCCCAGCACGATCTGAACGGGCACCATGATCGCGAGAAAAAAGAGCGCCATCTTCACCATGACGCGGCTTTCCTCCTGTGCGCGCCCCTTCAACAAATAGTGCGCGCCGACGCCAAGCACGACGAATGCAGTCGTCACGACAAACGCGGTGACGGTATGGGCAAGCCGAAACGGAAACGACGGATTGAAGATGACATCGAGCATGCTGCGCGGATAGAACCGCCCATCGATGAGGGTGTACCCCGACGGCGTCTGCATCCAGCTGTTCACGGCGAGAATCCAGAACGACGAAAGCAACGTGCCGAGCGCGACGAAAATCGCGGACATCGCATGCGCCCAGCGCGGCACGAGTTTTCTGCCGAACAGCAGCACGCCGAGAAACGCCGACTCGAGAAAGAACGCGACGAGCACCTCGTACGCCATGAGCGAGCCGATCGTATTGGCCGTGGCCGCGACGAAGCGGCTCCAGTTGGTGCCGAACTGAAACGGCATGACGATGCCCGATACCACGCCCATGCCGAACGATACGGCGAAGATGCGCAGCCAGAACGCCGAAAGCCGACGGTAAACGTCGCGCCCCGTGGCCCACCAGAGCACTTCGAGCGTCGCGATGTAGCACGATAGTCCCACGGTGAGCGCCGGCAGCAGGATATGCAGCGCGATCACCCACGCGAACTGGACGCGTGAGAGCAACAGGGCCGTGACTTGCATGGACGTTCCGGAGTTCGATAGCCGACGACGGCCTCGTCGCGCAAGTCCGGTGCCTGGACCGCTCGCCGTCCGCCGGCGATCGGCTCGATCCGGGGTCAACGGCGGACCTCGTGCCCCCGCTCGCGAGCGAACCCGGATCGATGCAAAACTGCAGCGGCAGCTTGCAAAAAATGTTGTGGCCCCTCGCTCGACGATGCCTTGCCCCTACGATGTTCGCCCCATATCGCGCAAAAGGCGCCGCATGCCCATGCGACGCCAGTGCAGCGCTAGCGGTAGGGACGGCGGCTACGCCCTTGCCTCACCGCCAACTCACCGAAATCCCGCGATGGGCGGACTGCGCCGCGAACTCCGAGATCATATGCCGCACATCGGGGTCGACGAAGTCGGCACGGCTCGTATCGACGATGAGCGTGGCGCGGTCGGGAATCTGCGCGAGATGCTGCTTGAGCTTCACGCGAATGAAACACGATACGTCCTTGCGGAACAGCAGCAGAAACTCGTTGCCGTGCCGCGCAATCGAAAACGGGTTGCGCAGATTCGGATGCAGCGCGAGCACGACGCTGCACGCGATACCGAGGCCGATGCCGATCAGCAGATCCGTCGCCAGCACGCCGCCGATCGTCGCGAGAAACGGCACCAGTGCGTTCACGCCGCGCTTGGCGACATCGACGAAGAGCGCGGGCTTTGCAAGCTTGTAGCCGGTGGCGATCAGGATTGCCGCGAGCGATGCAAGCGGAATCTTGTTGAGGATCTCGCTCAGCACGAAAACACTCGCGAGCAGCAGCAACCCGTGCACGAAAGCCGACATGCGCGAGCGCGCCCCCGCATGCAGATTCGCCGAACTGCGCACGATCACCGATGTGATCGGCAAGCCGCCGAGCAAGCCGGCCAGCATGTTGCCGACGCCTTGCGCTTTGAGCTCGCGGTCCGGCGAGGCGGCGCGCTTTTGCGGATCCATCTGTTCGATGGCCTCGAGACACAACAGCGTCTCAAGACTGGCGACGATCGCGATCGTGGCCGCGAGCCGCCAGACGTCCAGGCTCGCGAGGCGTGTCAGATCGGGCGCGGCCAGCGCACTGGTCAGCGCGGCCATCGAATCGAGCGGCGCAAGGTTCACGCGGTACGAGGCGGGCAACGCGAGTGCCGGCGCGAAGGCATCGATGCCGAGCGTGACGGCAACGCCGAATGCCACCACGAGGAGCGGCGCAGGCACGAGCCCGACCAGCGGCAAACGCCGCACGAACCGGCTTTCCCAACCGAAGAGAATCGCAAGCGATATCGCCGCGAGCGCGCAGGCCACGACCGATGTCGTGCCGAACGGCGTCTCGAGAAAACCAGCCGCGTAGCTGGCGCCGGCCCCGCTGGCGGCGCCGCCCGTTGCAAGCCCCAGCGCGACGGGCGTTTGCTTGACGATCAACAACAGACCGATGGCGGCCAGCATGCCCTTGATGACGGGCGACGGCACGTAGGCCGCGAACCGCCCGGCCTTCAGGACACCGAAGCAAAACTGCATGGCGCCGCCCACCAGCAGGGCGCTCAGAAACGCAGGAAATCCGCCGACGTTCGCGATACCGTCGACGACGATCATGATGAGCCCGGCCGCCGGTCCGCTCACGCTCAGTTGCGAGCCGCTCAAGAGCGAGATGACAAGGCCGCCGATGATGCCGGCCAACAGCCCGGCGAACGGCTCGACGCCGGACGCCTGGGCGATCCCGAGGCACAAAGGCAGCGCGACGAGAAAAACGACCGTTCCCGAAAAACAATCCCGCGGCAGCGTAGCCGCCAGTTTGGCATTCGTCATGGTGTTGGGTTGCGAGAGAATGAAGCGCGCGCCCGACCGGTACGAGGCCGACGCGCGCCATGGGGTTCGTTGGAAGGAGTCGATGTGCCCCGACGCAAAGCTGCCGTGCGCCGGGCCTCAGCCGACGTTGGCGACGCGAATCGGCGCAGGTTCGCGCCGGCCGGGCCGATGCGATAGGTCGGAGCCGTACGACAGCTCGGCCGCCTCGGCATGCTCGAACGGCAACGCTCGAATGAGCCCATCGCGGATATCGAAGATCCAGGCATGGACTTGCGGGCGAGGCACGGCATCGTGAACGACGGGCGACGCACGCAGCACACGCGCCTGTTCGAGCACGTTCAGCTCAGCGAGGCGGTTCGTACGCTCATCGGAATCGGCGATCGCATCGAGTTCGTCGCGGTGACGCCGCGCAAGCCACCGCAACGGACGAATGCGCTGCTCGACGTGCGGCACCCCGTCGTTCGGCGCCCCCAGCGCCGCCCGCACGCCACCGCAGCCATAGTGCCCGCAGATCACGATGTCCTTCACTTTCAGCACGCAGACCGCGTACTCGAGCACGCTCATGGTGTTGTCGTCATGCGGCACGAACAGATTGGCGATATTCCGGTGCACGAACAGCTCGCCGGGCCGCGCGCCCGTCACGATTTCCGCCGGCACCCGGCTGTCGGCACAGCCGATCCATAGCACCTTCGGATCCTGCCCTTGCCTCAGTCGTTCGAAAAGGCGCGGGTCGCCATCGCACGCCTCACGGGCCCATGCAGCATTTTGCAAAATCATTTGTTTCGTAAAATTCATTGCTTTTTCCTCCTAAGCCGGAATGGAGAACATCAATGAGCGTAGATGACGCGACGTTCACGAGTTGGAATTCTGGCGAATAGGCGCATCGCAAACATGACGGCAAGATGATTTTGTCGTCATGTTCGTCGGTAGTGGCCAAAATGCCGATCGATATCGATTCGGTTTTTTCTATTACCGGGCTGCCTGCGCGGACGCGGAGTCCATTGAAATCGATTTGAGCGGAACTTATCGAGATACGATCCGGTCAACCATCGTTTCGATTACCGGCCGCGCATATTCTTTGCATGGTATGCACGTTCGCCCTTTTTCATCGCCCATTCGTTCAACGGCGCACCCCAATACCGAAATGAAGATCCTGATTGTGGAAGACGAGCCCAAAACCCGGACTTATCTGAAACAAGGGCTCGTCGAAGCGGGCTTTGTCTGCGACATCGCCGCGGACGGCGTCACCGGGCTGCATCAGTTGCAGACGGAAGCGTACGATCTCGCCATCCTCGATGTGATGCTGCCCGGCAAGAGCGGCTGGTCGATCGTCGAGGAACTGCGCAAGACGCATCGCACGCCGGTACTCTTTCTGACCGCACGCGATGACGTCGACGATCGCGTCAAAGGGCTCGAACTCGGCGGGGACGACTATCTCGTCAAGCCGTTCGATTTCGTCGAGTTGCTCGCGCGCGTGCGCTCGCTGTTGCGCCGCGGGCAAACACTGGACGCGTCGGTGTTGCGTGTGGGCGATCTCGAGCTCGATCTCATGCGCCGCAAAGCGAAACGGCAAGGCCGTACGATCCTGCTCACGGCCAAGGAGTTTGCGCTGCTGTGGCTGCTCATGCGCCGCGAAGGCGAGATCCTGACGCGCTCGCTGATCGCCTCGCAGGTGTGGGACATCAACTTCGAAAGCGATACGAATATCGTCGACGCGGCAATCCGCCGCGTGCGCGCGAAAGTCGACGATCCATATGAGCCGAAGCTGATCCATACCGTGCGCGGCATGGGCTACGTGCTCGAACAACGCGATGATTCCCTAGTATGATCGGACATCTCGTGCCGAAAACGATGCGCGGCCGGCTCGCGGTGCTGTTCGCGCTGTCGACTTCGATCATTCTCGCCGTGAGCGGCGCGCTGCTCTACGAAACGCTGGATCGATCGATTGCGAAGTCGCTGCGGCACGAGATGGAGGCGACGCTCGATGCGGCCATTTCGCGGCTTGGCACCGTGGAGACGATCGAAGAACTGCGTGACGAACGTCCCGCTTCGTCCCTGCTGCTGCAAGGCCATGAAGACGTCGACCTGGCGGTCTTCGACGAACGCGGCAACACGCTCGTCAGCAGCCCGAACTTCGTGCCGAGTCCGAACGTATTGGCAAGCGCCTTGAGCGCATTGAGCACCACGCCGGTCGCCGTGCAACACGAGCAGCGGCCGTTGCGCTATCTCGTCGCGCGAGCGGGGATTGCCGAAAAGGACGTCCCGGTGCGCGTGGTCGTGCAGCGCAACTATCGCGGTGCTCAGGCCTTCTTGCACATCTGCGCACTGAGTGTCGTGCTGGGCGTGCTCGTCGGTACCGTGCTCGCCGCCCTCGTCGCTTACCGGATCGCCGTATTCGCGCTGAAACCGCTGAGCCAGCTCGCCGCGCGCGCCGACGAGATTTCCGGCAACCGCCTCGCGCACCCGCTGCCCGATACGGGCATGGCCGACGAGTTGCGCGAGCTCACGCATGCGTTCAACCGCATGCTGCAGCGGCTCGACGAGTCATTCACGCGGCTCACGCAATTCTCTTCCGATCTTGCGCACGACATCCGCACACCGCTCACGAACCTGCTGGCGCAGGCGCAAGTCGGGCTCTCCCAGCCGCGTTCCAACGAGCAATACCGCGCGATCATCGAATCGAGCGTGGAGGAATTCCAGCGCCTCTCGCGCATGGTCGACGACATGCTCTTTCTCGCCCGCGCCGACGCGCGGCAACGGCGCACACATTTCCAGCGCGTCGATGGGCAGCGCGAAGCGCTGCGCGTCGCGCGCTACTACGAATCGATCGCCGAGGATCGCGGCATCGCGATCACCGTCGATGGCCACTGCGCGTTCGATGGCGATCCGCTGCTCGTGCAGCGCGCGCTCGGCAATCTGCTGTCGAATGCGTTCGCGCATGCGCCTCAGGGCTCCGCAGTGTCGATCGAATGCCGGGAGTTCGATGCCGTGGCTTCGGTGTCAGTCACCGATACAGGCCCCGGCATTGCGCCGGCGCATATCGAGCGGATCTTCGATCGCTTCTATCGGCTCGACCCCGCGCGCCAGAATTCCGCGGCGGGCACCGGGCTCGGCCTGGCGATCGTCAAGTCGATCATGGACGAGCACGGCGGCGAGTGCCGCGTCGACAGCGTGCCCGACGTCCGAACGACGTTTTCGCTGCGCTTCGCTCGCAGCGTCCGCGCTTGAGCGATCAGTAGCGCGCCTATACTGCTATCCATGCCGGCGCTCCCCCGCGCCTCGCGCGCGGACCCGGTGCTAAACTCGGCTCGCTCGCCGCTTCGCGGCCTCGACGTTGACGTTTCAAAAAATGGAGGCATTCGATGGCTGACTTCAGACTGTGGTCCGACGACTTCCCGATCAACGGCTTCATGCCGAAGGATCAGGAATGCGACGACAAAATGTTCGGTGTCGACGGTAACGGCGCGAACGCATCGCCCTCGCTCCAATGGGAAGGCGTCCCCGAAGACGCGCAAAGCCTCGCACTGACCGTCCACGACCCGGACGCGCCGACCGGCAGCGGCTTTTGGCATTGGGTCGTCGTCAACATTCCGCCCGACGCGCGCTCGCTGCCACGCAACGCCGGCAAGGCCGACGGCTCGCTGCTTCCTGCCGGCGCGGTGCAGGTGCGCAACGACTACGGCACGCAAGGCTTCGGCGGCGCCGCGCCACCGCGCGGAGACAAGCCGCACCGCTACATCTTCCGTCTTCACGCGCTCAAGGTACCGCATCTACCGGTCACGGCCGAGACGACGAACGCCGTCGCACGCTTCATGACACATATGAACGAAATCGACTCGACGATCTACACGGGCCTTTACGAGCTGAAATGAAACGCGGATGTTGACAGACCAAGGCCTTCCCGTTCCCGAACGCTACTGGGCCGTCGCGGTCATTGCGCTTGGCCTGACGCTGGCCGTCCTCGATAGCGCCATCGCCAACGTCGCGTTGCCGACCATCGCGCGCGACACGCACGCGAGTGCCGCGGCGTCCATCTGGGTCGTCAACGCGTACCAGCTGTCAATCACGATCTCGCTGCTGCCGCTCGCCTCGCTCGGCGACCGCATCGGCTATCGGCGGGTCTATACGTCGGGGCTCGCGCTTTTCACGCTGGCGTCGCTCGGCTGCGCGCTGTCCGGCTCGCTGCCCGTGCTCGCCGCGATGCGCGTCGTGCAAGGCTTCGGCGCAGCCGGCCTGATGAGCGTCAACACTGCGCTCGTGCGCGCAATCTATCCGCCCGCGCACCTCGGGCGCGGCGTCGCATTGAACGCGATGGTGGTGGCGCTCGCCTCGGCAGTGGGACCGACGGTCGCGTCCGGCATTCTCGCCGTTGCATCGTGGCCGTGGCTATTTGCGATCAACGTGCCCATCGGCATCGTCACGATCGTCGGTGCATTCAAGGCGCTGCCCAACACCCCCGGACACAATGCGCCTTACGACTACCTGAGCGCGGTCATGAACGCGTTCGTGTTCGGCCTCATGGTCTTCACGATCGACGGCGTGGGCCACGGCGAATCGTGGCCTTATGTGACGCTGCAAGCGTTGGCGGTGATAGCCGTCGGCTACTTCTTCGTGAAGCGGCAACTGCGGCAGCGCGCACCGCTTTTGCCGGTCGACTTATTGAGGATTCCTGTCTTTGCGCTTTCGGTCGGCACATCGATCTGTTCCTTTTGCGCTCAGATGCTGGCATTCGTGTCGCTGCCGTTTCTTTTTCAAGCGACGTTCGGCTTCACGCAGGTTCAAACCGGCCTGCTCATCACGCCCTGGCCCTTCGCGATCGTCTTCGCCGCCCCGCTCTCGGGCGTGCTTTCGGATCGCTACTCGGCCGGTATCCTCGGCGGCATCGGCCTCGCAATTCTCGCCGCTGGCCTCGTGCTGCTGGCCACGCTCGGCTCGCACCCCGGCGGCGCCGACATCGCCTGGCGCATGGCCGTTTGCGGCGCGGGCTTCGGCCTCTTCCAGGCGCCGAACAACCGCCAGTTGCTGTCCGCCGCACCGCGCGAGCGCAGCGGGGGCGCGAGCGGCATGCTCGGCACCGCGCGGCTCACCGGACAAACGCTCGGCGCCGCGCTCGTTGCGCTGGTATTCGGCGTCGCGCCGACGAGCGGTCCGATGATTTGCCTTCAGCTCGGAGCGGGTTTCGCGGCGCTCGCCGCATGCGTGAGTCTGCTCCGATTGAGGCAAACGCAGCGCGCCACCGCCTGACGCCCGCTTCGTTGGCGCCAGTTCCCGCCCCCGCTTACCGGGCGCACAAGCGTGCGCCAGCGCACACTCGATCGCGCGTAAGCCGAGGAATGCGGCGCGTTTTTTGCACACTACCTGTAAAAGCTGCTACCTGGATAAGGCTGCCGACATGGCGTGAGCCCCCCGCCTGCCGGGTGCCGTCGCTCGTTGCGTGGCATGGTATGGGCGTTGCTTTAGTTGCTGGGACCTCTTCAAACGGACCCAGACTATGCCACCGACTCTCGAACTTCGCAGCAAACAACACGTCGCGTTGACGCCGCGCCTGCAGCAATCGGTGCGGTTGCTGCAGTTGTCGTCGCTCGAGTTTCAGCACGAGCTGCGTCAAGCGCTGGACAGCAATCCGTTTCTCGAATACGACGAACCGGTTCCCGACGGGGAGACCGAGTCCGATCGCGTCAAAGAGGTCCACGGCGTCGGACAGGACGCCGCGGAAACCGTTGCGCCCACAACCACTGAAGCCACCGAGGGGCTCGACAGCCTCGCCGCAGCCGATGCATCGGCCGCCGCCGCCAGCGAGGAGGCCAGCGGCGATTTCTCGCAGGACTGGTCACTGCGCTCCGCGTCGCGCCATAACGGCGACGGCGACGACGTAGACCCGGGCGCATGGGCGCATGCCCAGCCGACGATGCATGAACATCTGCACGATCTGCTGAGCCTCTATCCGCTCAACGAGCGCGATCGTGCCGCGGCGCAAGTCGTGATCGAAGCGCTCGACGACGATGGCTACCTGCGCGATTCGCTCATCGATCTCGCCGCCGCGTTCGAAGCCGACCCTCCGTTGGCCGAAGAAGAGCTGCGCGTGGCGCTGCGGCTCGTGCAAACGCTCGATCGGCCCGGTGTGGGCGCGCGTTCGCTCGCCGAATGCCTGCAGTTGCAACTCGATGCGATGCCGCCTGAAACGCCAGGGCGCGATCTCGCGCACGAAATCGCCGCAAGCCATCTCGAGCGGCTCGCGCGCCGCGAACATGCCGAGCTCCAGAAACAGCTCGGCTGCTCGGCCGAGGAGTTGCGCGTCGCCTGCGCGCTCGTGCGGCGGCTCGATCCCAAGCCGGGCGAGTATTACGCCCGCACCGACGACAACTACGTCATTCCGGATGTGATCGTCCGGCGAGTGAAGAACCGCTGGGTTGCGACAATCAACCCCGCCGTCCTGCCCCGCGCGCGGATCCATCGCGTCTATGCGGAACTCTTCGCTCAATCCGCCGGCGGCAGTGGCTCGCCGCTCGCCCAGCAACTGCAAGAAGCCCGTTGGCTGCTGCGCAACGCCGAGCAGCGTTTCACGACCATTCAGCGCGTCGCGCAATGCATCGTGTCGTATCAGAAGGCGTTCTTCGATTACGGCGAAATCGCGCTGAAGCCGCTCGTACTGAGCAAGCTCGCGGAGGAACTCGGCCTGCACGAGTCGACCGTCTCGCGCGCATCGAGCAACAAGTACATGGCCACGCCGCGCGGCATCTTCGAATTCAGACATTTCTTTCCGCGCGAACTTGCGACCGAAACCGGCGGGCGTTGCTCAGCCGCGGCCGTGCGCGCCCTCATCAAAGAGATGATCGAGCAGGAGGACCCGCGCAATCCGCTCTCGGACGTGGCGCTTGCGAAGATGCTGACGCAAGAAGGCATGCTCGTCGCGCGACGCACCGTCGCCAAATACCGCAATTTGCTCAAACTGCCGCCCGCGCAATTGCGGCGTCAAGGGTAGCAGCCCACAACGGGCGCGCAGCATAAACGAAGGGCCGCTCTCGAAGAGCGGCCCTTTTTTATCGATTGCGTTCCGGAGATACCGTCGATCGCTTCAGGACCGATGCAGGGCACGCGCCGGCCGGTTCACGGGATAGCGAAACGGAATCGGCACGTCGAGGCCCTTGTCGGCCAGTTCGACGGCGCGACGCGTAACCGATGCGGCCTCAACGACGTGCCGCAGGTCGTCGAGGAACGCATCGCGCCAGGTCGATAGATCGTTGGCACGCAGGCGCGCCATCATGTCGGCGTGGCGCGCCTTGCGCTCGGTGAGCGGCATCGACAACGCGCAGGCCAGCGCATCGCCCATTTGAGAAAGATCGAACGGATTGACGACGAGTGCCCCGGGCAGTTGTTCCACCGCGCCCGCGAACTGCGACAGCACGAGCACGCCGGGGTCGGCCGGATCCTGCGACGCGACATACTCTTTCGCCACGAGATTCATTCCGTCGCGCAGCGGCGTGACGTAGCCCACTTGCGACAATCGGAACAGCGCCATCAGCACGTTGCGCTCGTATTTGCGATTCAGATATTGGATCGGCGTCCAGTCGAGTCGAGCGAAACGTCCGTTGATGCGCCCCGCCTCGCCTTCGAGCGTTTGGCGGATGCGCTGATAGGTCTGCACGTCCGAGCGCGTCGGCGGTGCGATTTGCACGAGCGAGACCTTTCCTTGCCAGTGCGGCACGTCGGCCAAAAGCCGTTCGAACGCCTGAAAGCGCTCGACGAGGCCTTTTGAGTAATCGAGCCGGTCCACGCTCATGATGAGCTTGCGCCCGCCTGCCGCCTCTCGCAGTTCGGCGACGGGTTTGCGGTCGCTAAACTGTTCGGCGGCCTTGGCAACCGCATCCGGATAGATACCGATCGGGTAGGCACCCACTTTCAGCAGCCGTCCGAACGCATGCACCATGCCCTCCGCGCTCACTGAACCGAAGCCCCCGCGTTCGATGTAGTCGATGAACGCTTGACGGTCGGTCTGAGTCTGGAATCCAAGTACGTCGTAACTGCACATCGCATGGACGAGCTCGGCATGCGGCGGGACGGCTCGCAGCATCTCCGGCACCGGAAACGGTATATGCAGGAAGAAGCCGATCGGATTCGTTACACCGAGATCGCGCAGCGCGCGCCCGAACGGCAACAGGTGATAGTCATGCACCCAAATAATGTCGTCGGGCTTGAGCAGTGCCTTCAATTGCGTTGCAAGCGCGATATTGACGCGCAGATAGCCGGCGTATTCCTGGCGGTCGTAGCGCGAGAGATCGGTGCGATAGTGAAACGTCGGCCACAGCGTCGCATTCGAAAACCCTCGGTAGTACTGATCGTAATCGCGACGCGTCAAACCCACCGTCGCATAGGTGACGTTGCCTTGCTTCTCGATAGCGGGCCCGTCGCCCTGCGTGACGATTTCGCCGCTCCATCCAAACCATAGGCCACCCGTCTCCTTCAACGCATCGAGGACGCCGATTGCGAGCCCTCCGGCGGCGGGACGTCCCTCTTGCGTCGGCGCAACACGATTCGATACCACGATAAGTCTGCTCATTGCGGCTCCACCTCGTCGAATTGGCGTTCTCGCGTGGCGACAACCATCGCCGCTCCGGTTTATCGAATGCAAGTCGCGTGCCGTCGCAATGCACCGCTTTCGAGCATGCGAGGCGCGAGCGCGTCGCGTCCCCTGAGCGACGCGCTCGCGTGAGTCGAATTAACTTAGGTGTCCTCTACGATTATGCGCACGGCGCCAGGCGTTCAGGCGTCCTGCTCAGCCCCGAGATCGCGCTGATAATCGAGCCCCTCCGGACGCGCGCCGCCCTGGTTGAACGCCCCGTCAGGCGGCGCATTTGGCGCGACGCGGTTCTGCGCGGATGGGTCGTGCGCAGGCGGCCCGGATGTCTGACCGGTGTTTTTGGCTTCGCGCTTGGAAGCGTGGCGCGGCGAACGCCGCAACGCTGGATGTCTCATGGGATACCTCTCGTCGAAGCGCGCCCAGATGGGCGAAACCGGATCTGCCTATGCGAACAGTCTAGGATGCGGCGCGCTGTTTCGCGCGGTAACAATTGCGCAAGATATGTAACCCATACAGGACAGTATTCGCCCGGGCTTTACGCGCTTGCCTGCAACGGCTCGGGCGGCGGATCGCCGATCGGCGGCATAGGCGGCTCCGGAGGTTCGCGCTCGGGCTCGGGATGCGGCCCGGGCGGATCCTCCGTGGGCGGCGGCCCAGGCGGGTCGGGTTCGGGCGTGTGGAGCCGGATCGGCTCGCGCTTCGATTCGTGCATCGCGATCTCCTCGAGTGGGCATGAGTGATACGCAGCGATGCGTTGCACACATCGCCCGCCACCGCTATCGAGCAATCGGTTTGCCCAGCCGCGCGTGCCGGGGCCACGCCTCAGGGGCCCGCCGCCGGCTCGCCCGTTTCTCCGGCCGGATCGGGGTCGCCGGCCGCTTCTCCCGCCGCCGATTTGCCG
>Ga0207647_10000049_pt1 | contig 88392 bp, 74 predicted proteins | sample KBSCornC2_FD_184295 | JGI IMG/M metagenome (GOLD analysis project Ga0207647, IMG submission 184295) | Corn rhizosphere microbial communities from Kellogg Biological Station, Michigan, USA - C2 (SPAdes) (version 2) | ecosystem: Host-associated > Plants > Roots > Rhizosphere ...
CCACCTCGGCTTTCGGTTCGATACTCAAATGGTCTCCCTTGGTCAACACTTTTTCGAACTCAAATTCATGGCCGAGCCCTCCGGTGAGTAAAAAGTCGTTCCCGCCCGATTTCACCAAGGCATAATCGGCATGAATGGAGGGGGTGACCACATCAAACAGGTTATAGCTCAGGCCTGCCCCAACCGTCGCATCCAGAGCAGATATCACCTGCGTACTATTGAAGCTTGCAATATATTTCGATACCGCGATGCCCCCGCTCAAATTATCTAGATCAAAATTATATCCCGCCGCTAAGCCGCCGGCATCCAGCTTATCAAACTGGCGGCTGGGTATATAATTAACCTCTGCAGCGAAAAATATACCTGACTTTAACGTGTAGGTTAAACCAAGGCCATAATTAGGCGTGGCTATACTGTCAGTCCGGGCAAGGTAAACAGCATTGCTGCTATAAGTGAGGCCGATTTTTAAAGATGATTTCTTATGTGTTACAGTGTCCTTTTTGCTCGCTGTATCTTTTGCAGCCACCACCGTTTTAATCGATTTAGTTGCATTTGATAGTTGAGCTTTAACCGTTGTTATTATAAAAAGGGGGGAAATGAGGATAGTAAAGATATATTTATACATAGGGGTATTTAGTCAGCGCCTTTATACGAAATATCGTATCGCCATGTTTCGCAAATCGTAAAATTCCCAGCAATAACGTTATCGAGGATTAATTAGTATTGACATTAAGTTTATTGTATGTTTTAATTACTTAGTAACCCCGCAAACCCAGAAAATAGCGTTGGTAAAAAGCTTTTTATAAGCGTCGTTATCAAATAGGTTGGGTGAGTGGCCCATAAAAATATACACGTTGCGCGCCTTTACATGCTCATTGCTCCAAATCACGGGGTGGTCGCCCATTTTGACATCTGATTTCGGGATATAGGAATTCTCATCCAAGCTGGCTATTACATGCACATTTGGTCGCGGACTTTTATCATACGTATAAAATTCCTCGGTTTTTATCCAAAATGAGGGTGGAACGCCTTTCATAACGGGGTGTTGCTGATCTTCCACATTTATGTTTCCCTGCACAAAAGTGGCGATATAGTTTTTCCAGCGAATGCCACCCATAAAATCGGAGAACCATTGCCACATCGGGTAGCCGTCAAACTCGCCCAAAAGCGTAGCATGATGAAAACCGATCCACCCACCCCTACCTTCTTCTATATATTTTTCAAAAGCTTTAACCGCCTCCGGTTTCCAGGCATAAGGCGCATAATCCAGTTGGAGAAATAATTGATAGCGACTCAGAAATTCATCGTTTATTTTATCTGTGTTTTGGATGTAGTTGATATTGAAATTGCTATCTGCTGCCAGTTTGTCCAGCCATACTTTTGCTGCTTTAGAATATTCAACATGATGTCCTCCATTTTCATAAAGTGCGATAACCCTGAACCGAGGCACTTTCGGTTGAGCAAATGACCAGGAAAAAATGAAAAGTGCGACAAAGAGTGTTATTAAATTCTTTCTCATTAAGGCTGGATTTTATTCAAATATAGAATTGTTAACAAAGGCTACTGGCAAATACCATCAAAAACGATATTTTTATCTGCTAACATGCCTTCATTATCTGCCATAAAAAAAATCCGCCCGCTACAGTTGATTGCTGTGATCTTTTTTACCGTTTCTGGTGGCCCTTACGGCCTTGAACCCCTTCTATCCTATGCCGGCGAACATGGCGCATTATTATTGCTGTTATTGACGCCGATGCTGTGGGACGTCCCCGCTATTTTTACCGTTTTGGAACTGAACAGCATGATGCCTATTGAAGGCGGCTATTACCGTTGGGTGAAATATGCGTTAGGCACGCGTTGGGGATTTTACGAAGGTTGGTGGACCTGGCTGTATACTTTCGTGGACCTGGCTATTTACCCTGTGTTATTTGTTGAGTATGCATCCTTTTTCTACCCCGCATTAACTGGTTACAAAATACCGGTATGCCTGTGTATTATCTGGGCATCTGCTGGCCTGAATATATTAGGGATTGTCCCTGTGGGGCGAGTATCGCTGATATTGGGTGCGGCTGTTTTGACTCCATTTTTAGTATTGATATTAGCCTTTTTCTATCACCATACAGGCGGTTTGTCAATCCCTTCGCCATCGTTGAAAGGAGTTAGCTATCCATCGATGGGTATGGCTCTGTATACCGTGATGTGGAACTGTCTGGGTTGGGATAATGTAACTACTTATGCCGAGGAAGTGGAGAAGCCAGTGAGGTCGTATCTTATTTCGGTCTTTACAGCATTCATACTAGTGATAATTGTTTATTTCTTCGCTATACTCGTTGCACAACAATCGCATATCAATTTCAATACTTTAACAGACAAAGGGTTTCCTGAATTGGGAACTATGATCAGTGGCCGATGGCTGGGTATAATGATCGCCGGCGGAGGTATGGCCAGTACACTCGGTATTTACTCGGCGGTGTTGTTGTCGGTATCCCGCGTACCAAAAGTCATGGCCGACGATGGCCTGCTTCCCGGATGGTTGAACAAATCGCACTCCAAATTTGGAACGCCTTATGTATCTATCATCATCTGCTCGCTGGTGGTGAGCCTAATGGTGCTTTGGACCTTCGCCGATCTACTGATCATAGACGTGACCGTTTATGGCGCAGGGTTATTCTTAGAATACGTTTCATTGATCCGCCTAAGACTGGACGAACCTAATACGCCCCGTCCTTTCAAAATACCGCTCAATATCTTCGGGCTTTGCCTGATGGCTTTGCTGCCGCTGGTGGTTTACGCGGTAGCCTTATCGGGAGCTTTGGTATCAACAGGAAAAGGCATTGTTCCTGCTGTTTTTGCCGTTTGTGCTTTGCTTACTGCGGAGTTGGTTTGGTGGATCATCAAATGGACGAAGTTGCAACGGGAGTAAAATACCCTCGGTGTCAATCTCATTAAGCCAGGCAAATATCCTTTATATCGCCGTATCGGGCATAATCAGCTAAACGAGAACCGGCTTCATCTTTGGAACAAGAAAGTGCATAATACACCATGCCAGCAGGTATGCGCCGCCGCACACAAAAAACATAATATAGTACGCTATTTCAATATGATGAATAGAGCGATAATGTACGAACATGTTTTTCTGCACAAATAGTGAAAGAAATACGCTTCCTATCGACCCAAACATACCGCCAATACCTGTTACGGAACCGACTGCTCTTTTAGGGAACATATCCGAGACAGTCGTGAAGATGTTGGCGCTCCAGGCCTGGTGTGCCGACGCCGCCAATCCAATTATGATAACAGCCAGCCACATATTGACACTGCCCAATATTTGTGCAAAAACAATCGGTAGAACAGCGAAAGCGTAGATCAGCATAGAGGTTTTCCTTGCCTTAAATACAGGCCAGTTCCTCTCAATCAAGCTTTTAGGCAAATAGCCTCCGTAAATACTTCCGAAGGTAGAAATGGTATAAACCAATGCCACCGGCATAGCAATCGCCGTTCCTTTTAATCCATATTGGCTTTCCAGGAAATCGGGCAGCCAAAAAAGATAGAACCACCAGATAGGATCGGTCAGGAATTTACCTATTGAGAATGCCCAAGTTTGTTTATAACCAAGCAATTTCCCCCATGATATTTTTTGACCTTCCTGGGCTTGAGCAGTATGATCTGATTCATCAGCATCACTATTGATGTAGTCCAGTTCAGCCTTACCGAGGCGTTTTTGACGGGCAGGTATTTCATAGAACATCAACCATAAAACCAGCCAAATAATACCTATCGAGCCGGTTAGCACAAAAGCCCAGCGCCAGCCCCAGGCAACTGCAATGAAGGGTACTGTTAAAGGCGCTACAATAGCACCTATGTTGGCCCCGGAGTTGAATATACCCGTAGCTAAAGCCCTTTCCTTCTTTGGGAACCACTCAGCCACTGTTTTTATAGCTGAAGGGAAATTGCCCGCCTCACTTAAACCGAGCGCTGATCTAACAACACCAAATCCGAATGTACTGTTTACAAATGCATGGCACACCGCCGAAGCACTCCACAGCAGGGTTGAAAAGAAATAGCCCATTTTGGTACCGAGCCTGTCGATCAACCGGCCGGCACATAATAAGCCTACCGAATAGGCAATTTTGAACGCAATCTCGATATTGGCGTAATCGGCGTCATTCCAGTTAAAATCTTTAGTCAGGTTTGATTTCAGCAGACTGATCACTGCCCTGTCGAGGTAGTTAATGGTAGTGGCAAAAAATATGAGCGAGCAGACCACCCACCTGTAGTTTCCTGGTTTCGCGTTCATATCTGCCTCGCGGATTGGATCAATTTTAAAGCGTTTACGGTGTTATTGTACAACACATCGTACTGTTGGTTTCGCAGAATATCTTTGGTAATTAGTTTGCTGCCCATACCTACCGCACAAACGCCGGCCTTAAACCAACCGTTGATGTTTTCATAGCTCAGATCGACACCGCCCGTAGGCATAAATAATTGCCCTCTAAAAACATCCGATACCGCACTAACGAAACCCGGTCCTAAAACATTGGCCGGGAATATTTTTATTAACGCAACCTTATGCTGCTGGGCAAGGTGAATCTCAGTCGGGGTCATGCATCCAGAGATATATAATCCGCCCAACTCATTTACCATATCCGCTATACCGGGGTTGATGGTAGGGGCGACTATAAAATCAGCGCCGGCTTTAATGTAGCTGTCTGCATCTTCTTCCGTCTTTACCGTACCGATACCTAAGAACAGGTCGGGCATTTCAGCTTCCTGGACCGATTTCAGCACCACAAAATTTTCGAAAGCTTCTTTTGCCCGGTTAGTATATTCCATTACCCGGACGCCAGCCCTGTACAGCGTACGCATGATTTCCGCACTTACCATTGCATCTTCATAAAAATATAAAGGCAACATGCCCTGCTTTATAATGCTATCGAGTACCGCTTGTTTTGCTTTCATTTGTTTGGTTGGTTGATTAAGTTAGACTAAGTTGATTAAGTTGGATTGAGTTAAGTGGTTGATTAAGTCGTAATAAAACTAACCTGATCAACTCAATCCAACTTAATCAACCATTCAACTTACTCATAATCTCCGTCGCCGGTATATTGGTTGTATCGCTTTCGATAAAAAGTTTCTCAAATGCAGCTGCCGTTGCAAATTCTAAAGTTTGTTGCGGATCGAAATTATTATAAAAGCCGTAGATCAAGCCCGCCATAAAACAGTCGCCGCTGCCTACTTTATTGATGATCTCCGAAGAACAATATTCATCCGACGAATAAAAATCGTCCCCTGTATATAAAGCTGCATAATAGCTTATCTCTTTTTTTGCATCAAACCTAAAGGTATTGGCCACCGCTTTGCATTTCGGATACCGTTTCATTAGTTCCTCAGAAGTTTTTAACGCTTCTTTCAGGTAAATACTTTTTTGCCCTGATTCATGAATATCGGGCGTCACCGGAATGCCTAACATGGTTTCCACCGCCCACACATTCCCCATAATCAGGTCGCAATATTGTACCAGTCCGGGCATAATCTCTTCGGGTCTTTTGCCGTATTGCCAAAGTTTGGAGCGATAATTCAGATCAACAGAAACAATAACATCTTTTCGTGAAGCAACTTCCAGGGCCTCTTTGCAAACATCGGCCACGTTCTTATTAATGGCTGGGCAAATCGCGCTGAAATGAAACCAGCTTACCCCTTCAAAATGTTTATCCCAGTCGATCATACCCGGCTTCAGCTCCGAAAAGGACGAATGCGCACGGTCATAGATCAACGCATCATTTTTCAGGTCCTTCCCTTTAGTCAGGAAATATAAACCGAGCCTGTTGCCATGATAATGCACATCAGACAGGTCAATATTTTGATTTTGCAGGAAGTCGACAATCTGGTGCGTCATGCCATTATCCGGCAGCGCAGTAATATATTTTGAGGGAACCCCCCAAAGCGCGAGCGCGGTAGCCACATTCAACTCAGCACCGGCAATAAAAAAGGGGAATGAATTTTCTCTGAGCCATTCGCCACCCTCGTCGGGCGAAATACGTAACAGTAATTCCCCGAATGAAAGAACTTTACCCTGCTTTTGTATTTTCAAAGGCTCACTCATGTATTACTGATAATAAAGCGCATTTTTGATACCCATTTCCAGGCCCCGCAATTCAGCAAGACCTTTAAGGCGACCGATAGCCGAATAACCTGGAAAAGTATCATAATTAAAGTCGTCCAATAATTTATGCCCATGATCAGGGCGCATTGGAATCGCAACGTCGCTGCGACCGCTATCCGCCCTGTTTTTCTGTTCCTGTAAAACAGCTTTCATCACAGCGTACATATTTGTACTACCGCCTAAATGATCGGCCTCGTAAAAACTTCCGTCAGTTTCACGCTGCACATTCCTCAGGTGAAGGAAATGAATATGTTTACCTAAACGGCCTATCATAGCCGGAAGATCGTTATCACCCCTCGCACCCAATGAACCTGTACAAAACGTAAGTCCATTGCTTACAGATGGCGATGCGTTTACCACATCCAGCAGATCATTTTCAGTAGATACTACTCTTGGCAAACCCAATATCGGGAACGGTGGATCGTCAGGATGGATACACATTTTGATACCCAATTTCTCAGCATAAGGTATAATAGCTTTTAAAAACCAGGCAAGGTTTTGCTTCAATTGATCGGCATCGATGCCTTTATATTTTTCCAGGTGGCCTTTAAACTGATCTACACTCAGTACATCCTTAGTGCCAGGAAGGCCCGCCATAATATTGACGATCAACTGCCTCTTTTGTTCATCTGTAAGACTATCCAAATATGCTTTTGCTTTTTGCTGCTGATCTGGAGTAAAGTCCCTGTAGGCACCTTCGCGTTCCAGTATATAAAGATCAAACGCCGCCAACGCAGCAGCATGAAAACGCAATGCCGATGCACCGTTTGGCAAACGGTAATCGATATCGGTACGCGTCCAATCAAGCACCGGCATAAAATTATAGCACACGGTTTTCACACCGGCTTCCGACAGGTTCTTTAAAGTTTCAATGTACTTTTCAGCATATTGCTCGCGGTCCGGGCTTGCAGTTTTGATGCTCTCATGAATATTTACACTCTCTACAACCGACCAGGTTAGACCCGCAGCTTGTATAAAATTCTTCCGGTTTTCAATTTCCTCTGTCGACCATACTTCACCACTCGGTATATGATGCAATGCATTCACAACGCCGGTCGCACCGGTTTGTCTCACAGCAGTTAGCGTTACAGGGTCGGATGGGCCGTACCAACGGAAGGTTTGTTCAAGATTACTAAACATCGGCAGATTTATAAATTCAGTGCTCAAAGTTAAAATTATTGCAGATAAATTTGATCAGTTCTGTAGATTACTTATTGACAAAAGAGCGATGGATTTAGGTCCATCGCTCTTTAAATCTATTCCTGTTCGATCTCACCAGAAAACAGTATAAAGTACCGTTAAGATCACGCAAATAATCAGTGCACCTATAGCAAATGCTCTATTGGTCTTGAACATATTTACGTCCACTTCCAAACCGTTAGGTGTGACGCCTCTGGCAGTTTCTACCTTCGAAATGATATACATACCTATAATACAGATTACAAATATAAAACCCATACGATCAAGAAACGGTATTTCATACAGGTATGTTTTTTTGTCATCTTGTAAAGCCAGCTTTGAAAACCCGTAAGGAGAGAGGAAAGCAAGATTGGCAAATCTTGGGAGGAATTTAAAGAAGAATGCAAAAATTAACCCTCCGATAGTAGCAAACAGTGCGGCATTTGAAGTGGCTTTTTTCCAGAAAAAGCCAAGGATGAACATGGCGAATATACCCGGCGATACAAAGCCCGTGTATTCCTGTATGTACTGGAAGCCTTGCTTTCCTTCGCCCATTAATGCATTGCCAATGAAATAGCATAAAATCAGTCCAAGCACCATTGACACCACTACTGAATATCTTCCCAATACGACCAACTGGTGATCATTGGCATCCGGTTTAATTGCTTTCTTGTAAATGTCCAGGGTAAATATGGTAGCAATACTGTTTGCTTTACCTGCAAGCGATGCTACAATGGCTGCGGTAAGTGCAGCAAAGGCCAGTCCTTTCATGCCTCCGGGCAACAGGTTGAGCAGTGATGGATAAGCTTTATTCACATCAAGGACGCCCGTACTGGTCAGCATTTCCTGGTGGAACATTCCCTTTTGGTACAGCTCGTAAGCGGCAATACCTGGTAATACCACGATTACTGGCATGAGCAGTTTCAGGAATGCTGCGAAAAGGATACCACCGCGGGCCGTTTTCAGGTTAGCGCCTAACGCTCTCTGCGTGATATACTGGTTACAGCCCCAGTAATTCAAATTGGTTATCCACATACCGCCGATCAGTACACTCAAACCCGGAAGGTCCATATAGTTCGGATTATCCTTTTTGAATATCATGTGGAAGTGATCAGTGGCCTGGCTCTTGAGTAAACTAAAACCGTTTAATAATCCATGTGTACCTGATTTTTCGCTTATCAGGTGCAACGCCAGGTAGGTGGCCATTAAACCGCCGAGTATCAGTACAAAAACCTGGATAACATCGGTATACCCGATAACCTTCATGCCGCCCAATGCAATAATAATTGAGAATATAGTTAAAAACCACATGCACGACCAGATGCCAAAGCCTGATATGCCGCTGATAGCAACCGCACCGAGATATAGGATCGACATCAGGTTAACCACGATATACAGCGCCAGCCAGAAGACAGCCATGATCATTGCTACCTTGCCGTTGTACCTTTGATGCAGGAACTGTGGCATGGTATATATCTTATTTTTCAGATATACAGGGATGAAAAACACAGCCACAATTACCAGGGTGGCAGCCGCCATCCATTCGTAAGTTGATATAGCCAACCCCATTTTAAAACCTGAGCCGCTCATTCCTACCATCTGTTCGGCAGATATGTTGGAGGCGATTAGCGATGCTCCAATTGCCCACCAGGTGAGCGAGCCTTCGGCTAAAAAATAATCTTTTGAAGTGGCATCGGCATTGTGTTTACGTTTGTATACCCAATACCCATAGCTGGCGACGATGACAAAGTATATAGCAAATACGATGTGGTCGCTGGTGGTTAAAGTGTGCATTTAAATTCAGGTTTTTTAATGTTGGTTTGACAATTATAAATTATATATATCGATTTATCAAATTTTCGAGATATTCTTGTTTGCCGCTCAACATTTTAGGCTCGCCACTGCTTATGGCATAATCTCTCAGCTCTTCCAGGCTTACTTTTCCTTCTTCAAATGCTTTGCCGGTTCCGCTATCAAACGAAGCGTAACGGTCTTTTCTTATTTTTTTATAATCTGATTTTTGAAGTATCTGATCTGCGATAACAAGCGCTCTTGCAAAAATATCCATACCGCCAATGTGCGCGTAGAACAAATCTGCCGGGTCAGTTGAATTTCTGCGGATCTTCGCATCGAAATTGATACCGCCTCCGGCGAGGCCGCCTGCTTCCAGTATGATCAGCATATACTCTACCACGTCATTAATGTTGTTCGGGAATTGGTCGGTATCCCAGCCATTTTGCGCATCACCGCGGTTAGCATCAATGGATCCTAACAGGCCTGCATCAGCAGCAACCTGCAAATCATGCTGGAAGGTGTGCCCCGCCAATGTAGCATGGTTCACTTCCAGGTTCAGTTTCATGTCTTTCAGCAGGTCGTATTTTTGTAAGAATCCTAATACGGTTGCCGCGTCATAATCATATTGGTGTTTGGTTGGCTCACAAGGTTTTGGTTCGATAAAGAATGTACCTTTGAAACCTTGCTTACGGGCATAGGCAATAGACGCGTGTAAAAATTGCGCCAGGTGTTCCTGCTCACGCTTCATGTCGGTGTTTAACAAGGTCATATAACCTTCACGGCCACCCCAGAAAACATAATTCTCACCGCCTAATGCGATGGTAGCATCCAAAGCAGCTTTAACTTGTGCCGCAGCGTGAGACAGCACATGCAAATCGGGATTAGTGGCTGCACCGTTCATATACCTGCTATGAGAGAAAAGGTTGGCAGTTCCCCAAAGCAATTTAACACCGCTTGCAGCCTGTTTCTGTTTTGCATAGTCAACCATCGCCTGCAAACGACGGTCGTTTTCTTTTATGTCATTGGTGTAATCCACTACATCCACATCGTGGAAACAATAATATGGGAGATTCATTTTTGTGATAAACTCAAAAGCGGCGTCCATCTTGTCTTTAGCACGCTCAACAGCATCAGCCTTTTCATCCCATGCGAAAAGATGGGTTGGTCCGCCAAAAGGATCGGCACCCGAACCGCAGAATGAATGCCAGTAAGCACAGGCAAAACGTAAGTGGTCTTTCATTGATTTTCCGGCTACCACCTTGTCGGCGTCATACCAGCGGAATGCCAGTGGGTTATCGCTCTGCGGCCCCTCGTATTTTACCTGGCCTATCCCTTTAAAAAATTCCTTTTCTCCTGTAAGTATCATAATTGTTGAATTAGTGAATTAGTGATTGATTTGTTGTAATTGGTTTTCTAGTAGTCTTTTCCAGTCCTGGTAAACAGGTTCAAACTTGTCATCTGTTGGTTCTACGACTTTTAAGCGTTCCATTTTACTGAACGCTTCTTTAGTGGAGGTAAATATTCCGGCACCTATCCCGGCGCCAAGGGCTGCCCCAACGCTGCCATCGTTTTTATAAAGTTCCACAGGCACACCGGTTGTGTTTACAAATATCTCGCAAAAAAGATCGCTTAAAAAGAGATTGGCTTTACCCACCCGGATAACCGAAGGGTTCATACCATTTTCGCGTATGATATCCAGGCCGTAACGGAATGCACAAGCGATGCCCTCATGTGCCGCCCTCAAAATATGTTCCTTACCGTGGACATTGAGATCGATATTGTGAATAAGCCCGCCTACAGGCTGATTGTTCAGCATCCTTTCCACACCGTTGCCAAAAGGCAGTATCCGCAGGCCGCTGCAACCTAAGGGCGCATCAGCAGCCCATTCATTCATCTGGTCGTAGCTTGCCGGTGCAAACAGCGACCTAGCCCAGCTGTATAATTTACCGACCCCGTTAATACAAAGCAATACGCCAAGTCGTTTTTGTAGCTCCGTATAGTTTACATGAGCAAAGGTGTTTACCCTCGATTGCGGATCATAAGCCAATGTATCACTTACGCCATAGATTACCCCGGAGGTCCCTGCCGTTGCAGCCACCTCACCCGGTTCAAGCACATTCAGCGAAAGTGCGTTATTTGGTTGATCCCCCGCTTTATAGCTTACAGGTATGCCGGCTTTCAATCCCAATGTTTTTGCCACTTCGGGAAGCAATTCTCCATGATTCGAAAAGACTGGTTTTACCGATGGAAAAAGAGAACGGCCGAAACCAAAATAGTTCAAAACATCATCCGACAATCGATTGCCGTTAAAGTCGAAAAAAATGCCTTCCGATAAAGCTGAAAATGAAGTGTTGATTTCCCCCGTGAGCCGCATAGCAATAAAGTCGCCGGGCAGCATGATCTTATCGATCTGCTCATAGATATCCGGCTCATTTTCCTTTACCCACGCCAGTTTGGATGCGGTAAAATTCCCGGGTGAATTCAGCAGATTACTGAGGCATTTTTCTTGGCCTATCGCTTCAAATGCCTCGTTGCCAATTTTCACCGCCCGGCTGTCGCACCAGATAATGCTATTTCGAAGTACATGCTGATTTTTATCCACCAGCACCAGACCATGCATCTGGTAGGCAATACCGATTGCCGCGATATCATGCGGATTGTATTTGCCGCTGTTGTTGCATAAGCCGATCGCATGCTGCAGCTGCAGCCACCACATATCGGGCGACTGCTCTGCCCACCCAGGCTGGGGCGACAGAATGGGGTTTTCTTCGTCTGGGTACTGTGCCGATGCAATGGCCGTTTGCCTTGCCGGGTCTACAACAGAAACCTTTACCGAGGAAGTCCCTATGTCTACACCTAGTAATAACATGTTTTACAAAAAATTTTAAGTTGTCGAATCGGTTAATCAGCAGCGAAGTTAAATTATTTTTTTAAATTGCAATCGATTGCCTCAATTATTTTACAATTTCGCCCCTGATGAAAAATAAAAAGCGAACAACGATATATGATATAGCTAAAAAGTTGAATATTGCCGCCTCATCTGTATCCAGAGCGCTGAGCGACAGCGGCCATGTGAATGAAGCGACGAAAAAGCTGATACTAAAAACTGCAGCCGAATTAAACTACAAGCGCAACAGTATTGCCTCAAACCTCCGCAAGGGCGAGTCGAAAACTATTGGGGTTGTGGTACCTTTTATCAACCAAAACTATTTCGCTAATGTGATTGCGGGTATTGAAGAAGCGGCTTATCAAAAGGGTTACAACCTGATCATTTGCCAATCCAACGAATCCATGAGCAAGGAAGTTAAATGTATCCATACTTTGATCAATCAGCATGTTGACTGCATAGTAATTTCGATCTCTGTAGATACCTGCGATTACAAGCATCTCCAAAACGTGATCGATAATGATATCGAACTGATCCAGTTTGATAGGACGGTAGCCGAACTAGAAACCCTTAAGGTCGTCAACGACAATGAGCAAGCATCGTTCGAAGGTGTATCGCACATGATAGAAGAAGGATATAAACGGATTGCGTTGCTTGAGGGCCCGCAAAACCTGGACATATTCAGGGATAGAAAAACCGGATACGTAAATGCACTAAGAAAATATGATTTGCCTGTTTTGGATGAGTTGATGATGGAAAATGCGTGGACCAAGGAATTGAGTGCAAGCGCTACGCGAAAATTGCTTAACCTATCACAGCCCCCTGACGCGATATTTGCTTCTACATCAGATTTTTCAGCTTTAGGAGTATTGGAAGTAGCTTTGGCAATGGGTATAAAAGTGCCGTCTGAATTAGGCATATGCGGATACTCAAACGAAGCGTTCACGGAGATAACAAGCCCGTCAATTACTACAATAGATCAGTTTAGCGTTTACATGGGCAAAACGGTTGCCAACCTGTACTTCCAGGAACTGGATAATAAAGAAGATAGTGATGTTGTGCCTAAGATAATCAGCATCAAGCCGAAGTTGCTCGTACGCTCATCGACCAGACGCAGCTAAGAGCAAGTTGATGCGGGAAACCGTGTAGCTATGCCTGAGCCGTCTTTTATTGATGGAATTTGGATTCTATCATTCCGCGGAAAGAGTTGCAAGAAAAAGCGTTTTCATTTTTAAGCTTATTACGACCTCGTCCCTCAACAGCATCAATATCAAAAGCCCTTCAAACAATGTCATTTGAAGGGCTTTTGATTGTAACCAACCCCGTTTGGTTACAATTTATAACTTCAAGCTTATAAGCCGGCCTGCATTGGGTTTTTACTAAATAATTGAATTTGATAACTAAATGTTGTTGGTTTAGCATAAACCCGGTATTGTTCCAGTGGCTTCGGACCGCACCCCCAGGAGCCAACACCCAATGTTTTATGGCTAACAACAAGTACAGTACCTTTACTCTTTGGTAAATCTATCTTATATTCCACCGGTTCCATTTCTTCATCGCTATATGGAAGCGCTGATACCTGCATTAAAGATGAATCTGCTTTAACTGAAAATGTTAGTCCTTTTTCAGAAGTAAGATTTGCCCAACGCACATCCTCGTGGTTGCCGCATTCCATCGGTTTTTCATACCCGGTCATTTGTTCGTCAACGCGGCTGAAATAATGCGCAATATCTGATCCTTGTTTCCGGTCGGCATAATTTTCCATCGGGCCGCGGCCAAGGTAATCGAAGCGGTCGAGTCCTTTATTCAAAAACAGGCGCACTCCAATCCGGGCTAATACAAGTTTTGGATTACTGAAGTTTACCTCATTTTTTGCATTGATCGTCCCGTTCGCGTAAACAGTATATACAACATGATGATTAACACTAAAGCCTTGTTTTCCTGCGCCTTTTAAGTCCGCTACGATCTCTACTGCGCCAGGCGAAGTCTGATTATGTTTTAATCCTTCTACGGTCCAGGTTAATTCGCTTAAACCATTTCGGTCCCAATCAGGGTATGCCCACATATCGTCCTTCTGGTGGGGAGCTCTCCAGAGATGCAGTGCCGGACCTCCATTTTCCCTGAGCAGGTCCTCGCCATTCTCTTTCATTTTGCAAAAGGTCCCTTTTGATTTATCAAACTCGAGGCTAAACTTGTCGCCCTTTATTTTGATCATCCCCGTTGAATCAGTTAAGGTTAGACTGCCGGAAGGTGTACTATTGTATGCAATAGTTTTTGCCACCGGAATTTCAAATTGCTGTGCAGCCACTTCATAACCCTTCGGCGCCCACAGTTGATTCGAAGCCAGGTCAAAGGATATGCGCACAAAATATTCTGCGCCAGCTTTTGCTTTAAGCGAATAAGGGATTTTTATTTCTTTCTCCTCGCCCGGATTGATATTGCCGGGACTAAACTTACCAGAGTCAATATTGGAGCCATTTTCGCTTAAGGTCCATTTTGCGTTTAGGCCATTCAGGCTTATAAACTGATACCTGTTTTTTATAGTAAATATTTTGTTCGGAATATCTTTTGCTTTTATGGTGATCCATTGATAAGCATGTTTCAGTTCCGGATAATGTGGTTTAGGGGATCTGTCTGAAAACACAACACCCTTGTGGATAAAATAGCGATCATTAGGATACTCACCGAATCCGCCGCCATAAGCAGTTATATGATGGTTAGGATCGCGGTCATTATATACCCCCTGATCTTGCCATTCCCATATTGCACCGCCAAGCAATGTTGGATACTTGTCAAAAAGCTCGTTATAAATATCAACGGAGCCCATTGAGTTAAACATGGCATGGGCATATTCGCACAAGTAAAATGGTTTTGTCAGGTTATTATTTTTAGCGTTCTTTTCCACGTCATCCACTGACGTGTACATTTCGCTGTCCAGATCAGCTGGGTTATCTGTACCGATGCCAAAACCCTGGTAATGCGTCGGGCGGGTATTGTCAATCCCTTTGATAGTTTTTAAAATAGCCCTGAAGTTTGAACCCCCGCTTCCACATTCGTTTCCTAAAGACCAGATAATTACTGATGGATGGTTCTTGAAATTTTCGACATTCGCTACATTTCTTTCGATCAAAGCTGCCTTTATTCTTGGCTCCTCGTTGAATTCATCCCAGGCGCCGTGACTTTCAAGGTTTGCTTCCGCAACCAGGTATATTCCATATTCATCACATAATTCATACCACCGTGGGTCATCGGAGTAATGACAGGTTCTCACATGATTACAATTTGCTTGTTTAATCAGTATGATATCCCGAATCATTTGCTCTTCGGTGACAGCATGCCCGTCATCCGGCCAGTTCTCATGCCTATTGACTCCTTTCAATTTAACCGGGACACCGTTAACTAAAAATAGGCGCCCCTTTATTTCAATCTGGCGGAAACCCGTTCTCGACGATATAGTTTCCACTTTACGGCCACCTTCATTTACTGTCAAAACGGTTGTATAAAGTTTGGGCGTTTCCGCAGTCCATTTCTCAGGATGCTTTACCGGAATGTCAACATTGACCGTTACTTCTTCATTTGGCTGCAGTGCAGGGATCAGCTTTTTTGCTGAGCCTCCTGCTACCATAACATCGCCGTTGAACAGGGATATTTCTAACTCTTTGGACTTCATTACCACATCGCTGTAGTTTTTGATTTTTGCTGTAACGAGCAAGTGGGCATCACGGAAATCTTTATCAAACGTTGTTTTTATGAAATAATCCCTGATATGTTCCTGCGGTGAGCTCCATAAAGTGACATTTCTGAAAATCCCGCTTAAACGCCACATGTCCTGATCTTCCAGGTAGCTGCCGGTTGTAAAACGATATACCTCTACTGCGATTAGGTTATTGCCCGGTTTTACATATTTGGTAATGTCGAACTCTGCCGCGTTGCGGCTATTTACACTGTAGCCAACTTTTTTCCCATTTATCCAAAGAAAAAACCCCGCATCAACCCCATCAAATGTTACAAATATTCGTCTTCCATCCCAGTCAGTTGGAACTTCGAAATTCCGGCGATAGCTACCTACTGGGTTTCGTTCCTGATACGCGGTATAGGTTACCGAGGGGGCACTCATTACCCGCGGAAAATCTTTCTGAAATATATAGGTGTAGTTGCTGTAATACGGCGTGCCATATCCCTCTAACTGCCAGCAGGAAGGAACTTTGATGTCTTTCCAGGCCGATACGTCGTAATCGGTCTTATAGAAATTTACCGGCCGTTTTTGGGGCCAATCAACCCAATTGAATTTCCATTGACCATTAAGACTCCGGCTATAGGATGACGCATGGCGGTTAGCGCCTAGTGCCTCTTTCAATGAACCATATGGCATTAAAGTAGCATGGTCCGGCTCTTTGTTTATGCCTAAACATTCCGGGTCCTCAATTTCTTTTGGTATAAACGCCGTGTCGTGTTTCGAGAAGAGGTGGTTTTCTGAGACCTGCGCAAATGCGGTCAGGTAGTTAAAACTTAAAAATATAAATAATAAAGTGCATAGCACTCTTTTTTTGAGTAAGATTTTTCTCATGATCTTTAATAAATAATTAAGACTTAAGTACTTGTTTGTCCTGCAAAGCATAGCATATTGCAATAGGCAGGTTAATTGGCTTTAAATACTGTCAAACATACAGTTTTTATTGACAATTCAATTATAAAAATTTATTTAGAAAGTTTGACGATGGAATATTAGTTTCAAGCAAAAGTTTCCACTTCAGCCCGCCGTCGAGCCCAGGCCAGGCTGCTCTTTTATTGCTACATTTAAGCCTTAATGACAGAAATTAAACTTGGGTTAAGAGAAAACTGGCAACAATTTACCTTACTGGTGCTCGTTAACTGCTTTGTCGGCGGCATGGTGGGTTTAGAGCGAACCATAGTGCCATTGGTTGGAACAGAAGAATTTAAGATCGGTTCTGACCTGGTTATTTTCTCCTTCATAATAGCTTTTGGCGTAGTTAAGGCCTTTACGAATTTGCTCTCGGGCGTACTTGCTGATAAATATACCCGCAAAAAAGTTCTGATACTTGGCTGGGTAGTGGGATTACCTGTTCCCTTTATGTTAGGCTGGGGACCAGGCTGGGCCTGGATCGTCATGGCGAATGTTTTATTAGGCATCAGCCAGGGTTTGGCATGGTCAATGACGGTAAATATGAAAATCGATTTGGTAGGCCCCAAAAAAAGGGGCCTCGCCATGGGCCTGAACGAGGCTGCGGGTTATGGCACGGTCGGGCTTACAGCGCTACTAACAGGATACATCGCTTCAAGATATGGCCTGCGCCCGCAACCGTTTTACATCGGGATATTTTATTCTATTGCGGGATTTTTAATGTCAATTCTGGTAATCCGGGATACACGTAAATATGCTCAATTGGAATCGTCCCAAATAAGTATAACGACCTCCGGAGAGCGAAAACATAAGCCCGATCTTTTATGGGTATTCAAAGAGACGAGTCTAAAAAATAAAAACCTTTTTGCCGTTTCCCAGGCCGGACTGATCAACAACCTGAATGATGGGATGTCTTGGGGAGTATTCCCCTTATTGTTTATTTCGGCAGGAGTAACGCTTGAAGGCATCGGCTGGATTAAAGCCATCTACCCTGTTGTTTGGGGAGTTGGGCAAATCATAACTGGTCCGCTTGCTGACCGAATAGGCAGAAAACCATTGATTGTATGGGGGATGATCATCCAGGCCTTAGGTCATCTTGTGATCGGGCTCCGGTTTCTTCCGCCATTGCAGTCAGGGCTCACAGGTTCAATTCTTCTGGGTATTGGAACGGCTATGGTTTATCCGGCGTTGCTGGCGGCGGTAAGTGATGCAGCACACCCTTCGTGGCGTGCATCGTCGCTTGGGGTATACCGTTTCTGGAGGGATATCGGCTATGCTGTTGGTGCGCTGATGGCTGGTATTGTTGCAAATATACTAGGCATGATATGGGCGGTGCATGTGGCAGGGCTGGTAACTTTTCTATCCGGAATTGTTGTCTGGATAAAAATGAAAGAAACGATCAAGATTCCGCCTATCGAGTCTTACTCATAAAATTCCGGGAATCATTCCCTTTTAAATACGATGGTACCGGGTATGACACGACATCTGTCCGAACAATAAACTGATCGTTTTTCTGAGGAATGTGACCAAAGTCACCGTTAACCTAAATATTCAATGTGATCTTTGTGCAGATCAAAAATTTACATGGAAATCATTGCATATTTATGTTCAGCTTTCATCGGTATATCATTGGGCTTAATTGGCGGTGGTGGCTCGATCATGACGGTGCCGGTGCTGGTATACTTGTTCGGTACAAGTCCGCTGCTGGCTACTTCTTATTCCTTATTTATTGTGGGTTCAACAAGTCTGGTCGGCGCCATCAGTAATTACCAGAAAGGCCTGGTCAGCATAAAAACCGCGTTCCTTTTTGGGCTGAGCTCGATTGCTACTGTCTTTCTGACCCGAAAACTGATCATTCCTATCATTCCCAAACATATAGCTCACATAGGCTCACTCGATATTTCCGAAAATATATTGACAATGGTGCTTTTTGCAGCCCTTATGGTGATGGCTGCTACAGCGATGATCCGCAAGGATAAGCAGCGTTTTGACGATCGTGCCGGAGAAAAGCAACTGCGTCTTCCGGCCTTGCTTAGCTATGGGATTGTGATCGGACTGGCCACTGGCGTATTGGGTGCAGGTGGAGGCTTCTTACTGATCCCTGTCCTGGTGTTGCTGGTAGGGTTGCCGATGAAACAGGCTGTTGGTACTTCGTTGCTTATTATTGCGCTTAATTCGCTGATTGGTTTTATGGGGGACCTCGGTCATTTTGCTATCGATTGGTTTTTCCTGCTCAGAGTCACGCTGATCGCCGTTGCCGGGATTTTTATAGGCAGTTATCTTGGAAAGCATATCGATGGGAGTAAGCTGAAGAAAGGCTTCGGTTGGTTCGTATTGGTGATGGGGTTTTATATTCTCATAAAAGAACTTTTACTGAAAAAATAAAGAATAAACGTCCGCGGGACTTATGCATTGGCTCCGGGGCATGTTGGATATCGAAATTTAAACTAAAATTACGGTTATGTATATTGAACAGATCTACACTGGGTGTTTAGCACAGGGTGCTTATTACATCCAATCCGGTAACGAGGTAGCCATTATCGACCCGCTTCGCGAGGTCGCACCTTATATTGAAAAGGCCGCCCGCGAAGGCGCCCAAATCAAATATGTATTGGAAACCCATTTCCATGCCGACTTTGTGTCCGGTCATGTCGATCTGGCAAGAAAAACCGGTGCAAGAATCATTTATGGCCCTCAGGCAATTACTGTTTTTGACGCCTATATTGCTAAAGACGGCGAAGAACTGAAGCTCGGCGAGGCCATAATTCGCGTCATTCATACGCCTGGCCATACCATGGAGTCAACTTGTTATTTGCTGATCGATGAGGAAGGCAATGAAACTGCACTATTCTCTGGCGATACCTTGTTCATAGGCGATGTCGGCCGTCCCGACCTGGCACAGAAAGCGGCGGGTATGACAACGGACGAGCTGGCTGGCACCCTGTACGATTCCCTGCGGAACAAAGTCATGCCCCTAGCTGATGCTATCATCGTTTATCCTGCACACGGCGCCGGCTCTGCCTGTGGCCGGAATATGAGCAGGGAAACCACGGACACGCTTGGCAATCAAAAAAAACACAATTATGCATTGCGGGAGAATATGACCCGGGATGAATTTATCGGAGAGGTAACCCGTGGATTGGACCCGGCCCCGGCTTACTTTCCGCAAAACGTAAAGATGAATAAAGAGGGTTATGAAAGCATTGACCGGATTATCATTAACGGAATGACGCCACTTTCACCGCAAGCGTTTGAGACAGCTGCCAATGAATTAGACGCATTAGTATTGGACACCCGCAATGCGCAGCACTTCGCCAATTGTTTTATTCCTAACTCCGTGAATATCGGGATCGATGGTAATTTTGCACCATGGGTGGGCGCCCTTGTCCCGGATGTTAAGCAACCTGTCCTGTTGGTCACAGATGCTGGCCGCGAGGAAGAGGTTGTGACACGATTGGCCCGCGTCGGTTTTGACCGTGCAATGGGCTATCTGGACGGCGGTATCGACACCTGGACTGCTGCAGGGCATGACACGGACAAGATCGTATCCCTTGTACCGGAAGATGTTGCCGGCTTAGCTGATCAAAACCTCAAAATACAGATCGTTGATGTCCGCAAATACAAGGAATACACATCGGAGCATGTTGAAGGCGCAATCTCATTGCCATTGGATTACGTCAATGAAAAAATAAGTGAACTTAATAAGCACGAAACCTATTATGTATATTGTGCTGGAGGCTATCGGTCCATGATCTTTATTTCGATGTTAAGGGCCCGCGGTTTCTATAACCTGGTTGATATTAAGGGCGGCTTCAAGGCCATCAAAGAGTCGGGTAAATTTGCACTCAGCGATTATGTTTGCCCTAATACAAATGTGAACTTATAAATGGATCAAATAACTCTTTATCCTGTTCGATAAAGAAAACCGTCGAAGTCTAACAAAAACTTACAATTGGTGGGGGGCACGTCGCCGACCGGCTTAATAATTTATTACTTTGCTAAAACACAACAGATGCTTGAAATAATCAAACAGCCCTGGCCCTGGTACGTATCAGGCGCCGCTATAGCAGGAGTCATGATCGCGCTTTTATACTATGGCAGATCGTTTGGCTTTTCTTCAAACCTGCGAACGATCTGCACGCTGGCCGGTGCAGGCAAACGCGTACCATTTTTTGACTTTGACTGGAAAACTCAGAAATGGAATTTGTTTTTTCTTATAGGGTCAGTGATCGGTGGGATAATTGCAGGAATGTGGCTTAAAAGCGATCAACCCATGCAATTGGCATCCAAAACGATACAGGACCTGAAAACACTGGGCATCGACTTTGACGGCAGGTTAGAGCCCGGTCAGTTATTTAGTATTCACGCTTTGTCCCTGAAAAATGTGGCTTTGATGCTGGTTGGTGGTGTGTTGGTTGGTTTCGGATCGCGCTATGCGGGCGGCTGTACTTCGGGGCATGCCATCAGCGGGTTGTCTAACCTGCAGTTGCCCTCGTTGGTTGCCGTCATAGGCTTTTTTATAGGCGGGTTATTCATGACCCATATTTTATTCCCATTGATTTTTTAAACTATGAAAGAATTCAGATTTATACTCCTAGGAATCGTATTCGGGATCATCATGGTAAAGTCGGAGGCCATCAGTTGGTACCGCATCCAGGAGATGTTCCGCTTTCAGTCTTTCAGGATGTTTGGCATTATTGGCACTGCTGTTGTGATCGGAGCAATATCAGTTTACCTCATTAAACGCTTTCGGGTCAAAGACGCGTTCGGACACCCTATCTATCTGCATGCAAAAGACCGGCAATGGACGAAATATGCCCTTGGCGGCATAATCTTCGGATTGGGTTGGGCGTTAACCGGGGCCTGTCCCGGACCAATGTTCGTGAACATCGGCTATGGCTATGTGTCAATGTTCATGGTAGTACTAGGCGCCCTGGGGGGTACTTACCTGTACGGTTTGCTAAAAAATAGGTTACCGCACTGATGAGGCCAGGCGGCCTTATCGCAGCCACTCGATGTAATTACGGTGCTGTATGAGATCGCCACGCTGTTCCATCTTTTTGAGCAGACGGGAAATCACTTCACGTGAGGAATTGAGGTCGGTAGCGATTTCGCTATGGGTAATCCGCAGTTCGCGTGCACCTGCCTGTTCGTACTGTCTCATAAGGTAAAAATTCAAGCGTTCGTCCATCCCTTTAAACGCTATATGATCAATGACCACCAGTAATTCTTCGAACCGCGACCGATAGGTTTCCAATACAAAATAATACCAGGTCCGAAACTGTTTCATCATATCGTCCATCAGCCCTATGGGTACGGTCAGCAGCACGGACTCATCAACGGCTTTAGCTGTAACCTCGCTGGTTTCCTGTCGCGTGGCACAGATCATTGACAGCGCACAGGCGTTTCCTGGTTCCAGGTAATACATAAAAAATTCATTGCCATCCTCGCCCTCGCGGTACAGCTTGACGCGCCCATCCAGAATCAAAACTGTCGAACGTACATATTGTCCCGTTCTCATGATCTGTTCACCAGCAGGAACGTTCATGATGCTGGCATTTTCCACAAGGAACGCTCTCAACCCTGGCTCAAACCCTGGGAACAGGTCATCAAGATACGCTGCAAGGGATTCGTTTTTTGACAAATTGGATATCATGGCACAAAGATAAATGGAAATAGGGTATCTAAACAGGAAATGATCGTTATGTCAATGGCGCTGCCTCCAGCAACTACGCCAAAAAACAATTATCAAGGTACTCTAAATGATAACAACATCCGTGACCTTCAGGCTTTAAAATTCCGGTTTCGGCACTGAATATGTCCGCTTGGGCATTGTTGCAATGATTGTTGGGAGAATCTTCAAATACTTTTGATCAAAACAAGGATCAAAAAGCAATGAAGATTATGAAAATTTCAGCAATAAGCGCCTTTGCGGCTCTCCTCCTTTCTTCGGTGGTATGGGTAACCCGAAGCAATGCGTCAAAAAGAATAACCACCGGCTTAAATGAGGGTCCGGGTTTTGCCGTACTCGAATTATTTACGTCAGAAGGTTGCTCTAGTTGTCCGCCGGCAGACGAATTGATTGCCCGTATCCAAAAGGAAGCAGGCGATAAACCTGTGTACATCCTGGCCTATCATGTAGATTACTGGAACCGTCTTGGTTGGAAGGATGTCTTTAGTCAGCCCGAATTTTCCAAAAGGCAATATCAATACCACCGGCTGTTCTCCAGCCAGGTTTACACTCCGCAGTTAATCATCAACGGGAATAGCGAGTTTGTTGGCTCGGATGAGCATGAGATCGGGGACGCATTGAAGCAAAACCTGACCGGCACGCCATCAACTACGCTGGAAATAAAAGCACAACAGCAAAATGGCGGTGTGAAGGTAGATTATCATGTTAACAGCAAAGCCGGAGGTAATCAACTGGTAATTGCTGTAGTGCAAAAACATGCCATCAGCAAAGTAAATGCCGGCGAAAATGAAGGGCGTGTTTTATCACACGTGCAAATTGTGCATAGCCTGCAAACTTTTGATCTGAAGCAGGCGGACACACAAAACATACAACTTCCGGCGGGATTCAATCCAACTGATTGGGAAATTATTGGCCTGATACAAAATGCAGATACCGGTTTAATTACTGCCGCCACAAAGGCCTTGTTCTAATCAGGCACAACCTCTTTATAAATAACATTTCAAATCCATAAACTCATGAAAACACAATCTAAATTTTTAAACGGCTTGAGAATAGTCGCTGCAGCTGTTCTGTTTGTTACCTCACAATTTATCCTGGATGTCAAATCAGCGAATGCCCAGCAAAAACCTGTAAAAAATATTGTACTTGTGCACGGCGCCTTTGCCGATGGCTCCGGTTGGAAAGCAGTATATGACATCCTGGTAAAAAAAGGCTACCATGTCAGCATTGTACAAAACCCGCTCACTTCGCTAAACAATGACGTTACTGAAACCAATAGCGTAATTAATGCACAGGATGGCCCAGTAATACTTGTGGGTCATTCATGGGGCGGCACCGTGATAACGCAGGCCGGCGTAAATCCCAGGGTGGCCGGACTGGTTTATGTTGCCGCTTTTATGCCAGACAAAGGTGAAAATACCGTTAAGTGGGTTGCCGCAGCACCGGCGGCACCAGAAGCAGGTTTTACCAAACCAGATCAGTTTGGCTTTGTTTACTTTGAAGCTTCAAAATTTCATGGAGGCTTCGCAGGCGATCTAAGCCAGGCGCAAAGTGATTTTATGCGCGACTCACAAGTGCCAATTATCGCCAAATGCTTTGATGAGCCGGTAACCGAGGTTGCCTGGAAAAATAAACCCAGTTACGCTATAGTGCCTACTGAAGATAAAGCACTTAATCCTGAAACAGAACGCGCTATGTACAAACGTGCCGGTGCTAAAATAACTGAGATAAAAGGAAGTCACGTGATTTTTATTTCTCAGCCAGAAGCTGTAGCTAAGGTAATTATGGATGCAGCAGAACAGAAATAAGTTAGTTTTATATACCAGATAAAAGATGGCGTAAGAAAGCATCCTATTCTTACGCCATCTCGTATTTTAATAAAGCGAATAGTATGAAAAAGCTATTGTCCACAATCATAATCGCCATGTTTGCGATTAGCGTTAACGCACAGATACCCTTATCAAATCAATTAACCTGCACGGAACAAGCATTTAACCTAAGATTAGACATACGGTCGGGATTGCATCCTGGGGTGGTAAAGGTAGGGAGTGCTCAGCTGGCAAACTATGCCGTGACGCCTGCAGTCAATTATTTCCCGGTAAACCATGATATGCAAAAGCCTGGAATCTTAGGCTCGCCTTACTTTTATCCGGATAATCAGCCAGCCAGAAATGGACAACGTTTGTTATTCGATAAAAATTCGCCACCGATTTTCGGTTCATATAATAAACCTGCTATTAGATTTGACGATAGCATTAATTTCCTTCATAACCACAAATAAAAACACAGATCATTTTATTAAAGGCCCTTCGTGCATGAAGGGCCTTTTGTGTTTTTTTAATCTTCTATAACCGCTTCGGGATCGACCCTGCGGTTGTCTAATTCACCGATCTGTTTGTCCGGTTCACCTATAATTCACTCAGAAAAAGGCCGGTTTGAGGGCAACTTTGTGTCATACAATTAAAAATAATAACGTCATGAACACAAAAACAACAAAAGCAATTTACTGGACAGGTACAGCACTTACAGCATTATGGTTTGGAGCAAGCAGCTTTGGTGAACTGACCCACAGCCCTATTGTATGGGATATCACTGTGAAATTAGGTTATCCTCCACACTTTATATATATCCTCGGTGTGGCAAAATTTTTAGGAGTAGCAGTATTGCTAACACCAAACAAGCTATTACGACTAAAAGAATGGGTTTTTGCCGGGCTTTTCTTCGACATCATTTTTGCTTTCTTCTCTAAACTGGCAGTATTAAACTTCGCCGCAGGTACCGACGCCATTATTGCATCGGTGATGGTAGGCGTAACCTACGCTATGTACAGGAAGCTTTATTCAGCAAAATATGAGGCTGCCGCTACAACTGAAGTAAATAAGAATTTGTCGATGGTTAAAGCGTAATACGTTGCCTTGGAAGTTCAATCTAACAACGTCGCACACATTAATTTTAATATAGAACAACGGAAATGAACAGAAAAATAGCAGGTACTATCATAACCGGAGCATTTGCACTATCGTCCATCCTGGGGTTTTCCCAGACCAAAGCGGACGATGCGAAATCTTCAGACGCGATCAAACCTTTTAAAGTACATATACCGCAGGCCCAACTGAACGACCTGCGCAGCCGTCTTAAAGATACCAGGTGGCCTGATAAAGAGACCGTAACTGACGGTTCTCAGGGGATCAAACTTGCAAAACTGCAGGAACTGGTACACTACTGGGGAACAGATTATGACTGGCGTAAAGCAGAAGCTAAACTTAATGCCTTGCCACAGTATGTAACCAATATAGAAGGCGTTGACATCCATTTTATATGGGTGCGCTCAAAAACTCCTAATGCCTTACCGTTGATCATGACCCATGGCTGGCCCGGATCAATATTTGAATTCCTGAAAACTGTTGGTCCGCTTACGGACCCTACATTGTATGGCGGCAAAGCTGAAGACGCCTTTGACGTTGTTATACCTTCTATTCCGGGCTATGGCTTTTCGGGTAAGCCTACATCAACCGGTTGGGATCCCGACCACATAGCTCGGGTTTGGATCGTATTGATGAAGCGCCTTGGATATACACGCTACGTTGCCCAGGGTGGTGATTTTGGAGCTCCAATCACTCAATCGATGGCCCGTTTGAAGCCAGCCGGGTTGTTAAGCATTCATCTTAATTTGCCCGCTGTTGTACCGCCTGAAGTAGCCGCTGCACTTGCAACAGGCGGAACTGCACCTGCAGGGCTTTCTGACCAGGAGCATGCCGTATTTGATGCACTGTCCACAAACTTGAAGAAAGGAAATTTAGCCTATCTAACGCTAATGTCGGCAAGGTCACAAGCCGTTGGTTATGGCTTGACTGATTCCCCCGCTGGTCTTGCCGGCTGGATGCTACAGCACCCGGGTTTCGCGAAATGGAACTATGCAGCCGATGCTGAAAGGAATCCTGGTAAAGATGAAGTACTTGATGACTTCACTTTATATTGGGTAACCAACACTGCCACATCCGCAGCCCGGTTATATTGGGAAAATATGGGACGTAGTGTCACCAGTTCCGCAGCTCAGAAGACAAGCGAAATATCTCTTCCTGTGGCAATAACTGTTTTCCCGGAAGATGTTTACAGGGCGCCTGAATCATGGGCACGCCGGGCATATCCTAATCTCAGCTACTTCCACGAAGTAGATAAAGGCGGTCACTTTGCTGCCTGGGAACAACCACGGCTTTTTGTTGAGGAGTTAAGGGCCGCTTTTAATCATTGCGCTAACCGCACCCTAAACTGAAGTAAACCAAAGTTTGGTTAATGCCTAATCCTACACATGACACCGGGTACTAAACGGGTACTGAATAATTCGAAAAAACAATAGATATATCATACATAAAATTTAAAAAAAATGGAAACTCTAACAGTAATTGACTACACAAACAACGCGCAAATCAATATCAATAAAGTATTATATACCGGCAAAGTACGAGTTACCGGCGGCCGCGATGGCGCCGCCAAAAGTGAAGATGGACGTTTAGATATTAATCTGTCTTCGCCGGGTGGTCCGGGCACAGGTACTAACCCTGAGCAATTATTTGCTGCCGGATGGTCGGCCTGTTTTATTGGCGCCATGAGGCATAATGCAGGTGCTCTGCAAATCCCGCTGCCTGCTAATACAACACTCAACACTGAAGTTGATTTGGGTACAGGCGAAGGAGGTTTTTACTTGCAGGCACGTCTTAATGTAAGCCTTCCGGGTTTAACAGAAGAACAGGCTAAAAAAGTAGTAGAAGCTGCTCATCAAACTTGTCCGTACTCAAAAGCTACACGCGGTAATATCAATGTAACCATAAATGTAGCTGTGTAATAACGCCAAAAAATAGTCGGGAAGTCGGGCAGTGCTGGTACAACACTGCCCTTGCTTTTTATTAAAAAGACTGCGACGACATGATAGACTCAGTAGTAACAAGTATTTTAAATAGCTTTGCTAAGTTGTTGCCAAAGTATAAAGGAGACTATTTATTTCTGATGAAAGATTCTCAATTAAAAATATCACACGCAACTATCTGGATTAGCTCCATCGTACTGGGCTTATTATCTTCAGTACCGCAATTAGCTGCGCACCAGTTTGTTCCTGCTGAAGCTGCTGTGAATGCCGGATTGACTGGCATGTTTGCCTTGTTGATGTGGTATTTTAATATTTTCATACTTTGGCGTAAACCCGCAAAGAGGCGCGTGCAAAGCATATCCTACTCAAAATTGTTGAGTTCATTGCTTTTCGGTTTGATCGTAATGTTTGGGCTTGCCTGGGTGCAACAGCTGATATTATCGCATATCAACTTTGGGCCTACTATGCTAATGGTGGAAGTGCGTGGTATACTTATCAACCTGGTGTTTTACATGTTCCTGAACCTGCTGCAGCAAAACTATGAGAACCAACATGTGAATATGGAGCTGGAGCGTATTAAAAGCGATAACCTGGCTGCACAATACGAAATGCTTAAACAGCAAATCAACCCGCATTTCCTTTTCAATAGCTTGAATACATTAAAGGCGATGGTAGAATCTGGCGAGCCGGAGGCTGTAGATTTCATCATTAAGCTCTCTAATTTTTATCGATTTACACTCGAAAGCCGCAAACTCGACCTTATTCATGTTCACGAAGAAATGGAAATTGTTAACGCCTATTTGTTTCTTCAGAAAGCCCGCTTTGAGGCAGGAATTACTTTCACTAATAAGCTTACAGAAAAAAGCCTGAATACATTAGTCCCGCCATTTACCTTGCAACTGCTAGTTGAAAATTGCATTAAACACAATGTCATATCATTGCAACGACCATTGCACATCAGCCTGTATGAGGATGGTGAATTCATTATTGTTGAAAACCAGATCCAGTTAAAAACCGGTGACAATGGATCATTAGGAGTGGGATTAAAGAATATCGATCTGCGTTATAGTCACCTTCTCGAAAAGCATGTTGAGATCACTGACGACCAAAAAACCTTTAAAGTAAAACTTCCGCTTATTTATGAACATCATCATTATTGAAGACGAGCTTAAGACAGCCAAATCCCTCGAAAATATTATCATAAGCCTCCGGCCCGAAACCAAACTGGTCGGCCAATATCAAAGTATAGAAGATTCGGTTACAGCCCTGACAGAAGGTCCGCAGCCCGATTTGATCTTTATGGATATTCAGCTGGCGGATGGCCTTTGCTTTGAGATCTTTAAATCTGTAAAAATAACTTGTCCGGTTGTGTTTTGTACGGCCTTTGATGAATACTCGCTCGATGCCTTTAAAAGTAACGGAGTAGATTATATCCTCAAGCCATTCTCAAAGGATGATATCAAAGAAGCGCTTAGGAAAGTAGATGAGCTTAAAAATTTCTTTCAGCAAAAAACATCGGCCGATCTGGATGCATTGTTGTCGCGACTTAATCCTTCCAGCGGAAAAACAAGTTTCCTGGTTTTCAAAAATCAGAAGTATACGACAGTACAAACCGATAACATTGCCTTCTTTTATATTCGTAATGATGCTACATCAATCATGGGTTTTGATAAGCAGGAGTTTGCATTAAACCAATCACTCGACCAGGTTGCTGCTTCGGTTTCATCAAAGCAATTCTTTCGGGTCAACCGGCAATATTTGGTAAACTTTAAGGCCATAAAGGAGGTTGAGCACTATTTTCTCCGCAAGCTTTATGTAAAACTGGTTATCGAAACACCTGATAAACTGCTCATCAATAAAGAGAAATCGCACAGCTTTTTAAACTGGATGGAGGATAGATAAACTTATCGTAAGGTTTTCAGCGCTCGTTTCACAAGCTCCTTTTAACTAGCGCATACTCACGGTAAGCTGTGGTGACAATTCGCGACGGCATACCGGCCCCGTTATTGTAACTTTTACCTATCGTTTCGGCAGCGGTCAGCTTACCAAAATGCAAAGCAAATCGGGTCGGAAGAGGAACAAAAACGAGCAGGGGCTGATCATCACAAATCTTTCAGATTATCATTCGGGTTCCTGTCAACAAGGTACCCAAACGGATCAATTGCCACAGCCTTAGGTTTGCCTTTGACAACGAATGTAAGCTCATGATCACCTCGTTTGAATTTATGTCGTTTCAGATAAGCGAAATGAGCTTTCGTACTGCCATCTTTGCCTTTAGTATCCTGTCCAAAAACACCTATATCGATATAGGCGTCCATGTTTAATGCAGGCACATCTCCGCCTTTATCACCAAGCCAGGTTTTATCAATATTTACTTTCAGATCAATCCTGTATTCATCCTTATTGCCTGTCGGCTTCACGGTAACCGAGTTGATCTTATTGTCGTAAAGTGTCACCTTTTGCCATGTATCAGTCAGATAATATTGCAACGAATCAGGTGTATGCTTCTGGAGATAACGATACAGGTCGTTTGCCCCGGCAAATGGGCCGCCGCTTTTGAAAGCATAAGCATTTCTAAATTCTCGCAAGGCACCATTTAAGCTGTCTTCACCTATTAATTCTCTCAAGCCATACATCCCCACGCCAACTTTATCCCCCCATTCAAACCATTTGTCGGCTTTGATAATGGGGTGTTCTTTTTGATCCATATGCCCGCGTATAAACAGGTAGAACCACAACTGGTTGAGCACAATCGGGCGCATATTGGCCTTGCCATATTTCTTCTCATTCATTATCAGGGCATCGTAGTTGGCTAAACCTTCAGGTATTACCAGCGAACCAACAGTGCTGTTTGGCGCCACCTGGAAACGCCACCATTGCTGCGCCAGAGCTCTTACAGCGTTTGAATACAGATAGTCAAATTGGTCCGGGCTAGTAAAATTGGCATTCCAGCCATTGAATTCGGCATAAGTATTCAACGTAGTCGTCGCAGCTTCGCGAGGCCCATAAGGCGCTGTTTCAACCTGCCGGACATTGTTGAATGGGTAATTGCCATAAACACTGCTGTAGTACTTTAGACCATCTTTATATCCTTTGAGATAACGATCGATGTTATTGCCATGCTCCGGATCATAATAAATATCAATATTGACCTTATGATCGAGCATTACACTGTCTTTCCTGTCGGCATACCGGGCCGAAAGAATGGCAAATGGGATATACATGCCCGGCTTGTCCTGAACATAATGGAAACAATTGCGCCCCTTTTCTTTCCATTGCTTTACCAAATCGCCGTGTGTAATAGCAACCTGGTCACCTTCGGTACTTACGGTTACATCGATACTAAGCAGGTCTGCTGCCTTTCCTGCTTTTAGATTCATGATACCAATCGGATCGTTCTGCGCAATTTCTTCGTCTTCCTTAGGCGGCAATCCTGCTTTCTTCCGAACGTACGGGCTGCTTATCTCGTCGTCATCGTCGTAACCCAGGCCTGGCAAACCACCCGTAAAGAATGTGCCGTTATTGAGTAAGTTATTAGCATACAGGCCATTGGTAAATCCTTTGTGTATGACAGATGAATTGATCTGCAAAACAGCTGAATCTCCGGGCGCCAGCGGTTTATCGAAATTATAAACCCTGAACTCAGCGGTATCTTTTTTTGGCCCGAACCAGCTAAAAAACCCGCGTGAATAAAGCAGTGGATAAGTAAAAGGGACCGCCTTTCCATTGATACTGATAGAATAATCAGTCAGTTCGTCGCCGTCCAGCAGCATGCTGTATATAGGTTCGTGGTTTTTATTGACGATGGTCACCGTCGCTCTAACAAATTCTTTCTTTTCGTGCGGAAAAAGATCAGCATACATTTTAATGCGGGTCACTTTGGGCAACGGCAGGCTTTGAAAATGTTTGAGGGTTTTTTCATAAATGATGGCGCGGTCTTCATTCTCCTCCTTTGTTAAATATTTATTCAGGTAACTTATATTATAATAAATGTAGCCCCCAACTATTAGGAACAGGGGAAGCAGTGAAGCAACCAAAAGTTTGGTTTTCCCGTCGAATCTTTCAGGGATAAGCTGTAATCTTTCTTTAAATGATGAGCTGACGCCGCGGTTATAGAAAAGCGCTGCAATAATAATAAGCAAGCCGGCCGCTAACAACCAATACAGGTTGAACCAAAGTATAGGTTTAACCATATGCCCCATACCATCCATGTCAGACATGCCCGATTTGGGGGTATAAGAATATAAAATGAGGTGATAATCAAACGCTCCGGTAGTATCCAGAAAGAACATTCCTATCCAGAGCGTGACGCCAAATGCATAAGCGGCAAACTTGTTGTTGAAGATAACCTGTACTACATAACAGAAAACGGCTGCAGTAAGTAGTTTTGGCAGTAACACAACCAGGATATAGGTGAAATAAGCCGATAAATTGAGATGAGTAAACCCTTTGATTAGCTGAACAATTACCCCTACTACCAGGGGTAACAACGATAGTCCCGTTGCGATGAGCAGCAGCGAGACCAGTTTCGAACCATTCAATACCCAGTTTGGCGGCGGCAGCGAATCATTGATGAAAGCATATCGCGTCAGCTTATCACGTTGCAGCGTTTCGCCTGTATAGAACATGATGATAAAAAAGATAAAGAACGGAAAAGCATCGTTGAAAATACCAAGCAGCAACGCCGTCCGCGGTAAGTCTGGTATTCCGAAGTTATTATCCCCCAGCCAGAATACAAATCCTAAAAACACACTGCCTGCACCCACGATAATCCAGAAATAATTATCGCGAATGATGTTAAGCAATTCGAGTTTTATGAGACTTTTTAAAGTGATTTCGTTGTATCTGCCCGAAAAACTTACAGCTGGTATTTTGAGCGTTTTATTTGATCGTGTACCCGTTTCGTCTATAGCCGCTTTGTCGCGTTTGCCGGCAAAAAAGGCCTCAAAATTGAAGCGGATATAAGTTATTATCAATACAACCAAACCAAGCCCCGGCCACAAAAAGCGGTTTATAGCCAAAGGGCCATTAAATGCAATAAGCGAATTATTATGCTGCGAAGTGCTCGAATTGTTCATCTGGAACCGCACTCCGTTTAGGCCGAATGGATCCGAAATACCGATAACAGTCGTGTTGGTGGTATGGTCGAGAAAGAACAAGGCGATAAAGTAGAATAGGAACAGCAATATGCCGCCAAAGTAAATCACTTTCACGTTCCGGGTAATGGCTACCAAACCATAAAAAAGTGATGAGGTAAAGAATATATTAGGTATTGCAATAATCAGAAACGGGTAGAGATAATAAATAAACCTGTTAGGGCCATATTGCGCAGGAACAGTTTTTCCTGTTAATGGACCTATATAAGTACTCAAATAGATTGCTATCGGCACTGCGAGGGCAATCAATATCATGAACGTGAAAGAGCCAAGATACCTGCCCCAGAAATATCCGTTTTTGGTAATGGGATAGGTAAGGTAATAATCCTTTGTTTGGTATTCGATATCGCGGTACAGTGCTGTCCCCATCACCGACGAACTGATCAGCATCATCATCATGGTCATACCGCAGCACCAGAACGTGATCAGGTAGGGCGAATTGATATGTTCTTTTTCGCCCACTGGCAGCGAACCGGTAGAGAAAGCAAACATCGTAAACAGCAGTACGGCTGCAAAATAAAGGTAAACGGCGGGCCTGCGGATCCTGTTTTGGATCTCGAACAGAAATATTTTAGAAAACATAAGCTATTGTTTTTGAGTGTTTTACATGGTATTTACATCTACGCGAGTAGCAATATTGCTGAAGTAAACATCTTCCAGATTAGGAGCAGTCGGCACAAAGCCATTCTGAGGCTGGCTACTCTCTTTTAATACCCTGATATGCAACTTCCCCGACTTAAGCTGAGTCGATATTACATTGTAAATGTCCTGATAGAAGTGTATTTCAGATTGGTTTATAGCCTTTGAATAGATCTTGCCTTCCAACTCTTTCACCGCCGTTTCAGGATCGCCGGCATACAAAACTTCACCGAGACAGATGATGGCGAAATTGGAGCAAAGCGTGCTCACATCTTCAACAATGTGCGTCGAAAGAATTACGATGGTATTCTCGCCTAACTGGCTAAGCAGATTATAAAACCGGTTTCGTTCAGCCGGGTCAAGGCCTGCCGTTGGTTCATCAACAATGATCAGTTTCGGGTCGCCGATAAGTGCCTGCGCTATGCCAAAGCGCTGTTTCATACCGCCGGAATAAGTACCCAAATGTTTCTTGCGGTCTTTAAACAGGTTCACTTTTTCTAACAAGCCGAGTACCATATCTTTTCGTTCGCCGGCATTGCCTACGCCTTTTAGCTGGGCAATATGATCGAGCATCCGCTCAGCCGATATTTTGGGATAAACACCAAACTCCTGCGGCAGGTAACCAAGCAGTTGTCTCACCTCAGTTTTATTCTTTAATACATCAAGGTTATCCAGGAAAACGGTACCGGCGTCAGCCTCCTGTAACGTAGCGATAGTTCGCATGAGTGAAGATTTACCTGCGCCATTGGGTCCAAGCAGGCCAAACATGCCGTTTGTAAGCGTCAGCGAAACATCTTTTAATGCCGCTACGCCGTTGGCATAGGTTTTAGAAAGAGAATTGATCACTAATTTCATAGCTATTTAAGATTTAATAGATGTTTCGCCTCCGCGCCGTTAATCATAAGGCTGGCGCTGTCAGCCAGGTGGTAGTTCATATTATTGAGATTGGTCCCTTTGATCCATAAGTGGCTTCGGTTCATTATGTTCAAATCCACCTGGTCAAACTTATTGTTTTGATCGACGGTAAATACTGACCCGCTCCGGTCGCTCAAGCCAACGGTAGCAGTAAGATGTTTGATCTTGTTGTTTTGAAGTGCCACATTCGAGGCATGGTCTTGCTGTATATTAAGGCTATCGACGGTAAATCCATTGATCATAGTTGGACGCCAGCTAGGATCCCTTGCAATTGTATCGGTTACATTAGCATCATCCACCAGGTAAAATGCATCGGCTTTTAAAGATGTCAAAGTGGGGCACGAGACATACACCACATATTCGGGGCTCACGCTACGCCAATGGCCGCGAAATTTTGCGCCGATGATAAGACGATTCTTTTCCTGCCTGATATTGAGAAAATCCATAGCCTGGGAACTTGCAGCAACCTTAAAGGGGCCCTGTACCAGCATAACATTGAGAGCCGTCGATGACTCAAGCTCAACCGCATCGAAATTTTTATAATCCAATTTTACAAAGTCCCGATAAGGATCGGAATAGTCGCCTTTTTGATATTCGGTTTTAAGCCTTAGATCGTAAAATCCCAGGCTAATAGTAAGCAAGGCGAATGATGCGATCAATATTTTATTGCTTGTCCTCATGTTGATCTCCGTTTAGTTTAATAGCCTCTTGCTCAGCCGCGAAATCTTCGTATTGCTGCCTGATCTCGTCCATCGAAATGCCCAGCAGATACATATTTTTGAAAAGCTCGGGCAGGTTATGCTGCACAAAATTTTGTTTCCGGTAGGCTTTTACTTTTTCAAATCCGTCTTCGGCCACAAAAAGGCCAAGCCCCCGTTTATTATAAACGATCTCTAATCCCTGTAAAAATTCGTACGAACGCATCACGGTATTGGGGTTTACTTCAAGTTCAACTGCCAGATCGCGTACCGAGAGTATCTTCTGCCCGGCGGTCCATTTGCCGGTCAGAATATTCTCGCACACAAATGCGGCAATTTGCAGGTATATCGCTTCGTTATCTTTAAATTCCATCTCTAAACCTGCTTTTCTTTTAATCTGAAATAGGCCGCTGTCCATATCAGCACAGTCACGAGCATTATCGTTATCATTACCATCAGTGAATCGGGCCCGTCGGCACTTATTGAATAATATTTTGGGCCGACATCAAAATTGAGAAACCCGAAAGGCATCGCCAGTTTAATAATTTCCAGCCCGGTAATTGCCTTTAAGAACACAGTATTACATATCAGCAAGACGCCGTAGCCAATAAAAAAAGCGAATCCGGTTTTGATGAAGTGCAGGTTTCTGAAAAGTATGGCGCCGAAAATGGTAATGGCGTGCAGAATAGAAAAGAGCACTAAGAGGATAGGCATTTCACCTTGCCGAAGGCTGAATAGTACAAAATGGTGTCTTGTGTCCCAGTGTTTGGTAATGCCCAGCGCCCCAAGGGCCAGGTAAAAAATCGCGGTATAGACCAACAGGAAGATAGGATAGGAATATATCCAGCCTACAAGGAATTTTTCAAACGCTGTAGCCGGCAGCGTGAGTGCTGGAATAGCTTTATTTTTCTCGCCAAAATCGGTAAATATTGTACTGGTGAAAATAGTACCGGCAATGAGCATCAGCATAATAAAAGATGCGGTCTGGAAACCGGCGTCAGGCGGCTCGAGGACGATAAAAAACAGGAACGATCCTCCAAGCAAAATTACGCCGGTCAGTACAGCGATCGACATCAGATAAGTCCGATAATGCTCAACGGTATGCTTGATGAAAAGGCGGCAGAAACGCTTTAAACTAAAAAAATTATTCATGGCCGCCTCCTGCTTTTAGTGTTTCCATCAATTGAACATTCCCGTTAGTTATCCCATTGAAAAGCAGCTCCAGATCCATTTTGCTGTATTTTCCTGAAGTGTTTTGTATGATGGCGTGTTTACCCCGCATGGTTTCTTCTTCATATAAAACTTTCATCCCGGCGGTATTGTCGAACAAGCCGAATATCAGTTTGTCAGTCACTTCCTCGACAGGGCTGTTGACTACGATTTGATGATTATCAAGTATCAGGATGGTATCTATCAGACTGTCCAGGTCCCTCACCTGGTGGGTTGAGATGATAACGCACCTGTCCGCGTTGAGCATGGAAGCAATTAATTTTCTGAATTGAACTTTAGAGGGAATGTCCAGCCCGTTTGTCGGTTCATCCATAATGAGTACCGAGGTATTGGTGGCCAGGCCAAAAGCGATCATCACTTTCTTTTGCTGCCCGTACGACTGGCTGCTCATCAGCAATTCGGGGTCGACATCCAATGTTTTAAGACTGGCATAAAAATCTGTTAGGCTAAAATTGGGATAAAATCCGGCGGTATTCCTTGCGAACTGGTCGGGCGTTAATGCCGGAGCATAAATATCTTCTGGTATAAAGAACATCTCTTCCAGCATAGACACCCTTCTTTGGGCCGAATTCATCCCGTTCACAACGCATTTGCCCGAAATTGGAAAAGCCAGCCCTGCAATACTTTTTAGCAGCGTCGACTTTCCCGCACCATTCTTTCCAAGCAGGCCATAAATATGGCCCGGGTTTAGCGAAAGACTCAGATTTTTAAATACCGGCCTTCCTTTTTTATACCAAAAATCAAGATTCTCAATCTGAATCATATTAGTGTATTAGTATAATAGTACACTACAAATATAATGACGATTTTTATAAAAGCAAATAAAAATTTAAGCAAGAAAAGCTTGGTTTTACTTAGCCGATTATAGCTGGACAATGAGAAAGCATTTTAACCGATCTGCGATTAAAAATTGAAAGGATAGGTTTCGGGCACCAGGTGGCCATCGGGTTTCAAAAAATCGGCCATCATTTCAGTAAAACTATAAAATCTATCTATTTAGTAGTATTTATTTAAAATGTTTTTATATTTGTCCCGAAGAACTTATACAAATGAAACATTACTCTCAAAATCATAAGGGTATTTCCGGTTTTCATCGAATGCTTTGTTCCGCAAAAGCACTGGGTATGGTCTGTTGTTGTCGCCGCTAACGAACAGTATTCACAAATCATTCTTCATCCCGATTAATCTATTTATTGAAGGCGAAAGCTTTCCAGGTAATCAACAGCTTAACAACGAAACAATATGTGCATGAAATAACTTTTACCCAAAAAAAATAACCGGCAAGGAAGCCTCGCCGGTCTTTTCGGATGAGTGAACAGCCGTAACGCCAATCACTACTGTTCATCATCCCCGGTTTTACTAACGATTGAATCATTAACATAAAACAGTTAAATATATGGAAATATATGTCCATGCAAAAACCTACATCTACCCATTTCTCCGAGTTCTAATCTTCTTAATACTTCCCGCAGCTGTATTTGCGCAGAACACTAGCGCTCCACTGATCAATTCGCACCAGGAAGGTATTGTCATCGATAGCGTTAGCAAACAACCCATTGCCGGGGTAACGCTGCAGATCAAAGGGGTCACTCACTCCGTATCAACCGGCTCTGACGGCCGTTTCACATTTATTACCGGGCAACGATTGCCTTACGCTTTGATAGTCAGTTATATTGGTTACAAAACCAAGGAAGTTATTGTGGATGGCACGCCTGTCACCATAAAGCTTTCGGATATAGTAAGCCAGTTAGGCGAGGTTGTAGTAGTTGGCTATGGTACGCAGCGTAAAAGCGATCTGACAGGTGCAGTAGCCTCAGTTCCCAAGACATTACTCAGCCAGCCGGCATCATCATTTGATAATCTATTACAAGGTGGTGTATCTGGTGTAGCAGTAACGCAAAACTCAGGGCAGCCGGGAGGTACTGCCAACGTGCGCATCCGTGGTGGCAATTCGATCTCATTCGGTAACGCACCTTTGTACGTGATCGACGGGTTCATCATTTATAACAATAATGATTACACCAACGTCGGCTCAAACGGAACAAGCGTTGATGCATTATCGACAATCGATCCCAACGATATTGAATCGATTGAAGTGCTCAAAGACGCTTCTGCTACCGCAATATATGGCTCGCATGGTGCCAACGGCGTAGTGATCATTACCACCAAACGCGGTAAAAAAGGCACCAGCAATATCAGTTTCAGTTCTTACTACGGTATACAGAAGATATCTAAAACGCTCGACCTGTTAAACGCCACGCAGTGGGAACAACTGGTAAACGATGTTAATGCAAGCGACGGATTAGCTCCCACATTTTCATCCACTCAAATTGCTTCGGCCGGAGTTGGTTCAAACTGGCAGCAGGCGGCTTTGCGTACAGCGCCAATTCTGAATGACGAATTAACAATTTCGGGCGGTGATGAAAAATCCCGTTACCTGATTTCGGGCGATTATTTTAACCAGCAGGGTACTATTCTGAACACTGGCTTCAAGAGATACTCAGCCCGTGTTAACTATGAAAAGAATATCTCCGAAAAACTGAAAGTTACCGCTAACGCATTCGGCAGCCAATCTATTGAAAACAAGCTTTATGGCAGCTCATACAATAGCATCAATTTCAGCAATGCTTTTGCTAATCTATTGACGACCTCGCCTTTGGCGCTCATTAAGAATGCGGATGGTTCTTATAATACCGCTAACCCCTACCTGACAACGCCAACCAATCCCATACAGGATATCGTAGCCACCACCAATCAAACCACGCTTGACCGTTTCCTGGGGAATTTTGCAGCAGAGTATAAAATTATACCCGACCTGACATTAAAGGTCAGCGCCGGTGCAGATATTTTGAATACTTCGCAGGATTACTATGCGCCTTCATACACCGGGTCACCGGCGGGAGCTTCGAACGGTTATTCAGTAAACGGTTATGCTTCCATAGGATCTGGTAACGAGTTAAGCTGGCTGAACGAGAACACACTTACTTATGACCATAACTTCAACGATAAACATTTCCTGAATATCCTGGCGGGTTATACTACGCAATATACCCAGTTTAAATCGGTCGTTGCTTCGGCACAAAAATTTCCAAATGACCTGACGAATTACAACAATTTGTCGTACGCCGGAGTTCCTAACCTGCCAACATCCACAGCATCGAGCCAGGCACTTAACTCTTACCTGGGAAGGGTGAACTATTCCTACCTGCACAAGTATAATTTTACCGCTTCTGTACGTGCTGATGGTTCGTCAAAATTGGGTTCCAATAATAAATGGGGATATTTCCCTTCTGCCGGGTTCTCGTGGAATGTCGACCAGGAGAACTTTTTTAAACCGCTTGTAAATACGATCAGTGCATTTAAGTTACGCTTAACGGCAGGCCGGACCGGTAATTCGGAAGTACCGCCTTATGCCTCACTTTCAGCACTAGCGCCGACGAACTATTATTTCGGCAGTAAGCTGGTTACCGGTATTGCGCCACTGCAATTGCCTAATCCGGATCTGAAATGGGAAACTACTACCCAGTATGATGGTGGTTTCGATCTTGGCTTCTTCGATAGCCGTATCAACGTAACTTTTGATGCTTATTATAAAAAGACTACAAACCTGTTATTGAATGTTCCGCTGCCACTGTATACCGGTTATGCCAGTGAATTGGAGAACGTGGGCAGCGTCGAAAACAAAGGTTTGGAGTTAGGCATCAATACTGAAAATGTTAAAACGGCCAGGTTTAGATGGAAAACCAACCTCCAGATAGCGGCTAACAGGAACAAAGTGTTGAGTCTTGGTCCCGGTGTAACCAGCTATTTCCCGATAGCGCCTATCGGCCAGGTATCACCCGTGATTGTTAAGGTCGGCTTACCTATCGGTACGTTCTGGGGCTATTCGACCACCGGGTTGCTCACTGCTGCTGATCTCACAAACGGGACACCATTGTTAGCAGGCGTACCTCAAAAAGTGGGCGACACCAAATATGTAGACTCCAATGGAGATGGCAAAATCACCACTGCGGATAAACATGACCTGGGCAGCGCCCAGCCCAGATTTACCGGCGGTATTAACAACACGTTTACCTTTGGTCAATTCGACCTGTCGGTGTTTTTCCAGGGGTCTTATGGAAGCAAAATATTTAACCTGTTACAGCAAACGCTCGAAAGGCCGACCACTTCTTTAAATGCATCAGCCGAGCTGCTTAACCGTTATAGCACTTCTAATCCAAACGGTACAGTTGCCCGGGCAACCAATTCACCGGTTCCGCAGGTGACAGACCGATATATCGAAAATGGCTCTTACCTGAAATTGAAAAATACTTCGTTGGGTTATACCTTCAATAGCCTGGTGGCATCAAGAATCCATGCCAAACAGATCAGGATATATGTGTCCGGTCAAAACCTTCTGACCATCACCAAATACAAGGGCTTTGACCCCGAAGCAAACTTTTATGATAACGATAATACCAAACAGGGTATCGATTATGGCACCTATCCGCCTGTACGCACTTTCCTGGCTGGGGTAAATGTCACTTTCTAAACCAAAATGAATAAAAAGATGAAAAAGATATCCGCTATAAAATTGATAGTTTTTCTCACGGCTGTTTCTCTCACGGGGATATACTCGTGCAAAAAACTGGATGAGAATCCAAGCTCGGTCATCGTAGCCTCGCAGTTTTACAAAACTGCCTCAGATGCTAATTCTGCTGTGAATGCTGTATACAGCACTTTGAACAGTGACCCGGCAGGCGACTTCCCTTTGTATGGCCGTCAGCTCAATCTGCTTACTGAGAATGCCAGCGATAACCAGATTTACAGTCCAAGCAATACAAATCCGGATGTGCGGGCAATGGGTACGGTAACTTATATATCGTCCAACAGCCGTGTACAAAAGGTCTGGCAGCAGCTGTACTATGGTATTAACCGTGCCAACATCGCCATAGATAATATTCCGTTTATCCAGATGGATACAACACAGCGCGCCCGGCTGGTGAGGGAAGCGAAATTTATACGCGGCCTTCTTTATTTTGATCTGGTGCGACTTTACGGCGCAGTGCCTTTGATCCTGCATAATCCAACAACAATCAACCCTACCGCTTTATTAGTTGGTCGTACTTCTACCGACTCGATTTATAATCAAATCATTAGCGATTTGAAGGATGCAACCAGTCTGCCGAAATCCTATTCAGGAACTGACGTCGGCAGGGCAAGCGGAGGCGCAGCGCATACTTTATTGGCTAAAGTATATCTGACAAAACAGGATTGGACGGACGCATTGGCGCAGCTTAATATCATTATCAACGGAGGCTATGGCTATGCCCTTTTCCCGAACTATTACGATGCATTTCAAAAAGGTACCAAGAACGGGAAGGAACATATCTTTTCAGTTCAGTTTGAAACAAACCTGGGGGCCGTTAACAGCGAACAGTATTTGAGCCTTAGCTTCACCTCGTTCAATACCCAAACATGGCCCATAGATGTGCCTGCCGATAGCAGTCTTTACAAGTTGTTCAGTGCAACTGATACCCGCCGGGCAGTTACTTTTTATAGCTCAGTTTATAACGCTGCCACAGGCCAAACGGTGGTTTTCAATAATCCTTATGTGCCTTACTTTAACAAGTTTGTCGATTACAGTTTGACACCGCTTACTACTCAAGCCCAAAGCGGTATCAACTACCCGGTATTACGCTATGCCGATGTGCTGCTGATGTATGCAGAAGCTCAAAATGAGCTGAATGGCGGTCCTACAACAGATGCCTACGCTGCCATTAACCAGGTCAGAACCCGGGCCAATGTGCCTAATCTGACCGCTGGCCTGAGTCAGTCGGATTTCAGGGATTCGCTTTTCCTCGAAAGAAGAAAAGAATTTATCCAGGAGGGACATCGCTGGTTTGATTTGGCACGCCTGGGAGCCACAGTATTAGTGGACGCTCTACATAAAATACCCGCGAAATCGGCAGCATCTTCTAAAAATATTTTGTTCCCCATACCGCTGGTGGAAATCCAGCTTAACCCAAAACTGAATCAAAACCCGGGGTATTGATTTGAATTTTTAACCATTAAACAAATAATTATGACACTATCAGATGTATCACTTATCGGAAAAAAAATACTGGTAGGCATTGTTGTCACCATTATTCCCTTCGCAATCATCGTCGGCGGACTATGGTTCACCCAGCACGCACTTAGCACGCACGATGCAAAAAAAAGCTTCAGTACAAACTACATCAAAACCAGAAAATCATGAAAATCGAAAAAGCAACTAAGGACCAGATCACCTGGAATGTGATCGTGAGCCTGTTCATTTATATCCTGCCCATAGCGGCGATGTTCATTACGTTTCTGATCACGGGGCAGCGGCCGTGGGAAAAGAAAACCCAACACATAGAAAACACTAAAACAATAACCTCTAAAAACTCGCAAAACAATGGAAGCAACGATTGATTTTATCAAGAGGATTATCGATAATTTGAATGGTATCGGTTTTCCGTTCCTGGTCTTTTTCATAGGCATACTTGAAGTAACGTTTGGTCTTTACAAGAATAAGTGGCCAAATAACGAACGCTGGGTAGATATCAGCTGCTTTATTCTGCCAAAGCTGGTAATACAGCCCCTGGTAGCTTATTACAGTTTACACTTTTTGCCATTTATTTTCCCGGAAGCCAAGAATGTGTTTCGCTGGGTACCTTTCTTTTGGGGATTTGCCATCATCGCAGTAGCCGATGATCTGACCCAATACTGGTATCATAGGCTGCATCATCAGATTCCATGGTTGTGGCGTTTTCACCGCACGCACCATTCGGCGTCTTACATGGGCATGGCAATGGCGAGCAGGCAGAATATCATTTATACAATCTTTTTCTCGCAGATATATCTGACGGCAGCATTGGTTTACCTGGGCCTGGGTATCCCGGCAATTGCAGTTAGGGCTATCAAATCGACAATCACGACCCTGGCTCATTCGAGCATTCCGTGGGATAAACCGTTCTACAAATACAAAGTGCTTCATCCTATAGCCTGGGTATTGGAGCGATTGATCTCAACGCCGGCAACACATCACGCGCATCATGCCGCCACTACCGACGATGGGGTTGGTCATTACAAAGGCAATTTTGGCAACATGTTCTTTTTGTGGGACATCATATTCGGCACCGCCCTCATTTCACGTAGATATCCGTCGGCCTATGGCATTTCGCATTACGAAGGCGACCAATGGACCGCACAATTGCTTTGGCCAATATTCAAATCGAAAGTTGAAGGCAGTGAGCTGGCGCCAAATGGCCCCATAGTAAGAGTGGAAGACGACTATGAAGCATTGGCCCGAAGGGAGGCGAATAAAGAAAAGAAAGAAACAGTAAAACAACAATCAGTCGCAGTTCCGGCATTTTCTAACAATTAAAAGATGAAGCACATTAATCGAATCAAAGCCCTGTCAATAGTCTTACTGGCCGGGTCGCTTTTCACCAATATTGCGGGCGCGCAAACCTATACGCAGCAGCAACAGCCGTTTCAGGGTGTTGAGGGAAAAACATTTGCTGATTCAAAAGAGTCATGGGTAACTAACCCCAAAGCACCCAAGGGTGCACCAAATGTAGTTTGGATCATATTGGATGATGTAGGCTTCGGAGCATCGTCCACATTTGGGGGATTGATTAGTACGCCCAATTTTGATACGCTGGCGCGTTTGGGTCTGCGATATACCAATTTCCATACAGCAGGTATATGTGCTCCCACGCGTTCAGCATTATTGACCGGTCGTAATCATCACTATGTGCATGTGGGAGGCTTTTCGCACACACAATTGTCGGCCGGTTTCCCGGGTTGGGATGGCAGGATACCCTCGGACAAAGGAACAGTTGCCGAAATACTACGCGAAAATGGTTACAATACTTTTGGTGTAGGCAAGTATGGTGTCACTCCGGATGAGGACGCTACAGATGCCGGACCGTTCGACCGCTGGCCGTCAGGCAAAGGATTTGATCACTTCTTTGGTTTCCTCGGATCGCAAACAGATCAATATAAACCAGACCTGATAGAAGACAATGCCCATGTTACACCTGATGGCCGTAACTTGAATGACCAAATCACTGATAAGGCCATTTTCTATCTGACCAGGCAGCAAAAGGTGGCACCCGATAAACCATTCTTCCTGTATTATTCGCCCGGGGCTACCCACGCCCCGCACCAGGTAAGCCATGAATGGAGTGATTTATACAAAGGTAAATTTGACGAAGGTTGGGACGTATTCAGGCAGCGGGTTTTTGAAAGGCAAAAAAAAGAAGGGATTATTCCGGCTAATGCTGTTTTACCTGACCGTAATCCAAATATAAAAGCATGGAATACCTTATCAGCTGATGAGAAACGTTTGTATGCCCGCTTTATGGAAGTATATGCAGGTTATCTCACCTATGCTGATCATGAAGTTGGTCGCCTGGTTCAATATCTGAAAACAAGCAAACAGTTGGATAACACGCTGATCTTTGTTATTATAGGTGATAACGGTGCCAGCAAAGAAGGTTCGTTAAATGGTGATGTTGACAGACAAATTCTGCTCAAACAGCATAGTGAACAAGAGAATATTCAGTACAATCTGGCTAAGATCGGCGAGATAGGTGCACCCGATGGAACCCAAACTAATTACCCGCTAGGTTGGGCCCAGGCAGCTAACACACCATTCAAATACTGGAAACAGGATGCTAACTCCGAGGGCGGAACACGTAACCCGCTGATCGTTTTTGCGCCGAAGGTGATCAAAGATCCGGGGGCTATCCGCACGCAGTATGGTCACGTGATCGACGTTCTGCCAACGACGTTGCAGTTAATAGGTCTGAATGTCCCTGAATATATTCGCGGTATCAAACAGGATACTTTGCAGGGCACTTCTTTAGCATACTCATTTAATGACCCAACTGCAGCTTCGAAACATCGGATACAGTATTACTATATTTTTGGCTCACGTTCAATTTATAAAGATGGATGGAAAGCCGAGGTTTATCATCATCCCGACTTTACCGATCTGACCAACCCCGGCAGTCAATGGAAACCTGATTCAACTGTTAATAACTTCGACAAAGACGTTTGGGAATTATACAACCTGAACACGGATTACAACGAAAGAGTCAATCTGGCAAGCAAATACCCGGATAGGCTAAACGAGTTGAAGGCTCTTTATGACGAGCAGGCAAAAAAGAACCATATCTATCCTTTTATCGACTGGGAAGATGTGCTTAAAGGACGGCTGCATCATGTGCAATCACCATCCGCGGATCAGGCCAAGTCAAAATAGCAAGGAATTTAACCATGAGACGTTACAGCCTCTTATTGTCAGCATTATTAATTGTTTCATGCAAACAGCATACACAGGTTACCGGCAGCGTTATAGCGCCGGTAGCCCCTGCTGTGCACAAGGCCGCGCTTTGTTGCGAATCTAATATTCCAAAAAGGTTTGCTTCCCTTACCGCTCAAAAGCCGGATGTTTCGGCCATCACCTCAGTCAAAGATCACAAAGGGATGGTTTGGATAAAAGCCGGAAACTTTTTGATGGGCGCCGACAATAAACAGGCGTCCGAGGATGAATACCCTAAGCATAAAGTCGGGGTACACGGCTTCTGGATGGATGCCACAGAAGTAACCAATGCTGAGTTTTCCCAGTTTGTAAAAGCAACCAGCTATGTCACCACTGCCGAACGCAAACCAGATTGGAATGAAATGAAAAAACAACTGCCTCCTGGTACACCCAAACCCGCCGATAGCTTGCTGGTTGCTGCATCGTTGGTGTTTGATGCGCCAGAACAGGTGGTTAACCTAAACGATTACACCCAATGGTGGTCGTGGAAAAAAGGAGCGGACTGGAAACATCCACACGGACCGGGGAGTTCGATAAAAGGTAAAGAAAACTATCCGGTGGTGCATGTTTCCTGGCTTGACGCGGTTGCCTATTGCAAGTGGGCCGGCAAACGATTACCTACCGAGGCTGAATGGGAATGGGCGGCACGCGGCGGATTGCAAAACAAACTATATCCCTGGGGCGATGACCTGGTAGACCATGGCAAAGTAAAAGCCAATACATGGCAGGGGCATTTCCCTGATCGCAATACCCTAAGAGATAAATTTTATGGATTGGCACCTGTCGGTTCCTTCGCGCCAAACGGGTATGGCCTGTATGATATGGCCGGGAATGTCTGGGAATGGTGTGCCGACTATTATAACAATAGCTACTACAAGTCGGTGGCAAATGGTGCAGTTGATCCTAAAGGGCCTTCAAAAAGTTATGACCCTGATGAACCGTATACAAAGAAGCGGGTAATGCGCGGCGGGTCTTTTTTATGCAACGAAAGTTATTGCACCGGCTATCGTGTAGCCCGCCGGATGAAAAGTACGGAAGACAGTGGTATGGAGCATTTGGGTTTCAGGTGTGTGCAGGATAATTAAAAGTAAACAGCCATCAGAAAACCAGGTCCACACCGCTCTTTAATCCTTCTTCGTATTTTTCTTTATTAAACTTATAAAGAAATGGGGAGCGGTGTGCGCCTATTTTCCTTGTCTCATTCAGTTTGATAATAATGCCTGTAGCCATCAAACGTTTGGCAAAGTTCCGGTCATCTAGTTGTTTATCCAGTATGGTTTCGTACAGGCTATGGATCTCGGGCAATGTAAATTTTTCTTCCAGCAGTTCGTAACCAATCGGGTAATGGGCAATATGAAGCCGCATAGCTTTCAGCGCTTCTTTGATAATCATTTCATGATCAAACATCATCGGCGGTAACTCATTTACCGGCCACCATGCACAATCCGCTTCCTGTTCCGATTTTTTGACAGTTACCTTTGAGAATTCCGTCAACGTGTAAAAGGCGATGGATACGAAATAGTCAAAAACCCATGAATCAGCGGGCACATCAAACCCGGTTATCTTTGATAATTTTTCAGCGGTAAAACCATTGTCGGCTACGCGCTGAGGATTCCCGAACGCATTGAACTTCTGTAAAAACAGATCTTTTAAGCCGGTTCGTATATGAGCTATTCGTTTGGCTGCCTCTTCAATGGACTCTGTTCTTTTGATATAACCGCCGGTCACCGTCCACTTCTCATCCGCAAAAGGTTGCTGCAGCAAAACCTTCAGTTCTTTTTCATGATATCCGAATATTACATTGTCTACCGACACATTGCGCAGGTAATCATTTGCCGGGTTAAAAAAGTCGTCGAATAGCTCTTCTGTCATAATTAATAATTAGCTCCAAAATTAAATATTTGCCATTGTGTAAAAAATACGCAATGAAACTTGTTTTTGTAAAAATCACGATATATCTTTATTCCGTTCAAATTACGGATTGAATTTAACCAATTAATCAAAAAGACATCATGAGAAAACTGATTTTTATTTTTACAGTGGCTATGGCCCTGTTTTTCGGTCTGAATGCCAAAGCGCAAACCACCGATTATTTCCCGGGTAAGTGGAACGTCGTGGTTATGGGTACGCCCAACGGCGATGCTAAAATGACCTTTGTGCTGGAAAGGAAAGACGGCAAGCTGAGCGGTGTGGTGCAAGATACCACCGGCAAGGAAATGACCAAGATCACCCAGATCGATGAAAAAGACAAAACCATCACCGCTGCATTCACTATTCAGAGCTATGACGTTTCATTAACAATGGAGCCCGTTGATGATGACCATGTTAAAGGCAGCCTGATGGGTATGTTCGAGGCAAAAGGCATTCGTGTTAAAGAGAATCATTAACAATATTCATCAAAACAGAAATGAAGAAATTATTTTTTGCGCAGATTGTCGTGACAGCTGCATTGATTGCCGGACAATCTGCTTTTGCGCAGGAGAAAAAGCCGCAGTTTGGCAAAGACCCAATCAAAGAGATCTTGAAAAAGATGACTCTGGAGGATAAGGTGAGAGTGGTTGTTGGTAAAGGTTTTTCCATGCCGGGCTTAAGCATGGGAGCTGTCGACAAAACTCCTGACAAAATGCCTACAATATCGGGACACACGAATCCGAATCCTAAATTCGGTATACCTTCTATTGGCATGGCTGATGGCCCTGCGGGTATCCACAGGTTTGTGATGACTAAAAAGGACTCGGCCGACAATCTATTTTCAACCGCCTGGCCAGTCGGTACATTACTTGCATCAAGCTGGGATACTGCTCTTGTTAGAAAAGTAGGTGTAGCATTTGGTTCAGAGATCAAATCATACGGCATCGACTTTATACTTGGTCCGGGCGTCAATATTCACCGCAGCCCGCTGGGGGGAAGAAATTTTGAATATTACTCTGAAGATCCGCTGGTTTCGGGCAGTATGGCTTCTGCTATTATTAACGGTATTCAGTCGCAAGGAGTTGGAGCTACCATCAAACACTTTGCTGCAAACAACCAGGAAACTGATCGCGCTTCGGTAAACGAGGTTATTAGTGAGCGCGCTTTACGTGAGATCTACCTGAGAAACTTTGAGATCGCTATAAAACATTCGCACCCCTGGGCAGTAATGAGCTCATATAACCTGATCAATGGTACCTATACATCGGAAAGCCGCGACTTACTGACCAAAGTCTTGAGAGAAGATTGGGGATACAAAGGTTTTGTGATGAGCGACTGGTTTGGCGGTAAGGACGCTCCAGCGCAAATATATGCAGGGAACAACCTGTTAATGCCAGGAAATCCAACCCAGGTAAAAGCCATTACTGAAGCTGTGAAAAGCGGAAAACTTTCTGAAGCCGAATTGGATAAAAATGTGGAGGCCGTTTTAAATGTGCTTGCACACACGCTGACCGCAAAAGGCTATGATTACCCAAATAAAGCCGACTTAAAGGGACACGCACAAATATCAAGGGAAGCTGCTGCTGAAAGTATGGTGTTGCTGAAAAACAGCGACAATGCTTTGCCGATCAAAAAGAGTGGTGCAACAATTGCGCTGTTCGGCAATCATGGTTATGATTTGATAGCAGGCGGTACGGGAAGTGGTGACGTAAATAAACCTTACGTGGTTTCTTTAAATGATGGGCTAACGAATGCCGGTTATAAGTTGGATGATGGCCTGGCGCAGAACTACAAGGGCTATCTTGCCGATTATGCTGCAAAGCACCCAAAGAAGTCTTTAATGCAGGAACTGATGAGCCCAACACCGTTTGCTCCTGAATATAAATTTGATGCGGGCAGTGCAGGTCAAAAAGCAGATGTTTCAGATGTGGCGATCATCTATATTGGTAGAAATGCGGGCGAAGGCAACGACCGTAAAGTGGCTGATGATTACGCGTTGACTAGTTTAGAAAAAGAAATGATCACAAGTGTTTCGGAGGCTTTCCATGCAAAACATAAACATGTTATTGCCGTGTTGAACATTGGGGGTGTAATCGACGTTACCTCATTCCGTGACAAGGTTGACGCCATATTATTAGCATGGCAACCAGGCGAAGAAGGTGGTAATGCTATTGCGGATGTACTAAGTGGTAAAGTAAATCCTTCAGGTAAACTGGCAACTACTTTCCCCGAATCTTATAATGATGTATCTTCTGCCAAAAACTTCCCAGGTAAGGAGTTCCCGGAAAAGGCAACACAGGGCGTGATGGGCAAAGTGATTCCGGCAGAAGTTGTTTATCAGGAAGGTGTTTATGTAGGTTATCGTTACTTTAATACCTTTAAGGTAAAACCTGCTTACGCGTTCGGTTACGGCCTTTCTTACACCAGCTTCTCTTTCAGTAAACTGACATTGAGTAGTGCAACCTTTAATGGTAAAATGACGGCGACTGTGACCGTTACCAATACTGGTTCAGTTGCAGGTAAAGAAGTAGCGGAACTGTACCTGAGTGCTCCTCATAAAAGCATGGATAAACCGTCGGAAGAGTTAAAAGGCTTTGCAAAAACCAAAGTTTTGAAACCGAGCGAATCGCAAATCTTGAATTTTACCATGGACGCAAAATCTCTAGCTTCTTTTGACACGGCACAATCGGCATGGGTAGCCGACGCTGGTGAATACAAGATCAAGATTGGCGCTTCGAGCGAAGACATTAAACTGGAGAAGCCATTCAATCTGGCTAAATCTATAACCGTTGAAAAGGTACACAAAGCTTTGGCCCCACAGGTAAGTATTGATGAGCTAAAGGCTAAATAAGCAAAGAGTATATAATAATTAACTGATCTTAAGCCTCCCGGAGATTCCGGGGGGCTTTTTTTATATCGTTACTCTACGGTTAGCAACTAAGGATAGTTCGTGACAGTTAAGGACAGTTGGTAAAAAGTTGTAAATTACCTTAGCAAAAATTATCGTCAACCAATTAGCTTAAATTAAATGCAGGTAATATTCGGAGTAATCTTCCATTTTATCGGTGGTTTCGCGTCGGGCAGTTTTTACATTCCTTACAAAAAAGTAAAGGGTTGGGCCTGGGAAAGTTTCTGGATAGTAGGCGGATTATTCTCCTGGCTGATAGTTCCTCCGATCGCTGCATGGCTTACCATTCCCGGCTTTATAGATATTATCCATCAAACTAACGGTAATATACTATGGCTTACTTATTTCTTCGGCTTGCTGTGGGGTATTGGCGGTTTGACTTATGGCCTTGGGGTTCGTTATCTTGGTGTTTCCCTGGGAAGTACGATCATATTGGGACTTTGCTCTGTTTTCGGTTCGTTGGTGCCATCGTTTTACTATAGCCTTTATCCAAAAACAGGTAAAGACAATTTCGGTACCCTTCTGCACACCCATTGGGGACAAATGGTGTTGATAGGCATTATTGTTTGCGTTATAGGGATCATTGTTTGCGGTAAAGCTGGTACTATAAAGGAGAAAGACCTGCAAAAAAATAAAACGGCTGCAGCAGATAACAAAGAATACCATTTCGGCATTGGGATATTTGTAGCCATCGTTTCAGGCGTGTTGAGTGCTTGTTTCAACTTTGGTATCGAAGCGGGGAAAGATATGGCTGATACTGCCAATCACTTATGGCAGGCATCGCATCCGGGACAGGGAAATTTCCTTTTTCAAAACAATGTTACCTATGTGCCCTTGTTATGGGGTGGCTTGACCACCAATTTTATCTGGTGCATGATCCTTAATGCGCGTAACAAAACGTTTGATAATTACACTGATAAAAAGACACCATTACTTAAAAATTACTTGTTCTCGGCATTGGCTGGCACAACCTGGTTTTTACAATTCTTCTTCTATGGCATGGGCGAAAGCAAACTGGGAAATGGGGCAAGCTCGTGGATATTGCACATGGCATTCATCATCCTCGTCGCCAATGCCTGGGGCTTGTTGCTGAAGGAATGGAAAGGTGTAAGTAAAAAGGCATTCGCGACGGTGATTGCAGGTATATTAATCATTATTATTTCGGTACTGCTGGTAGGGTACGGGAACTCATTAAAAGCTTAACAATAAAAATCTGATATGAAAACAACTGCTGACTTCAAATATGTTAGTTATCTGTGGGATGACGCAGCAGCCGAAAAACTAGAAGGCGATGAAGTAGGATTATTAATTTACAGATCGAATTTGCTTGGTGCCGATTTGCGCCTTACTAATTATGGTGGCGGAAATACTTCGTGCAAAGCGATAGCAAGCGATCCATTAACCGGCGAGGAAACCGAAGTAATGTGGATCAAAGGCTCAGGCGGTGACATCGGAACGCTTAAAAAAAGCGGACTTGCGGCATTATATGTTGACAGATTGCGCAGCCTGAAAAATGTATACCGCGGACTAGCGTTTGAGGACGAAATGGTGGAACTGTTCAACCATTGTATCTATGATCTGAACTCAAAAGCGCCATCTATTGATACACCTTTGCACGGATTTTTGCCTTTCAAACATATCGATCACTTGCACCCTGATGCGGCTATTGCCATCGCAGCCGCAAAAGACGGTAAACGTATCACACAGGAATTATTCAGCGGTACTATTGGTTGGGTTGACTGGCAAAGACCAGGTTTTGATCTGGGCCTGAAATTGAAAGAATGCCTCGATAATAACCCGGGTATCAGGGGTATTATATTGGGCTCGCATGGTTTGTTCACCTGGGGCGATACGGCTTACGAAAGCTATATCAATACCCTTGAAGTAATTGAACGTTGTGCCGCCTACCTCGAAGATAACTATGGAAAAAAAAGTCCCGCATTTGGCGGGAAAAAGATAGAAAGCCTGAGCGAAGCAGGGCGTAAAAAACAAGCTGCGGCCATTGCTCCGATATTGCGTGGTTTTTGCTCAAGCGAGCGCCACATGGTTGGTCACTTTACAGATGATGCCCGCGTGCTGGAGTTTATAAATTCCAATGATTTAGCACGCCTTGCCCCAATGGGAACCAGCTGCCCGGATCACTTTTTGAGAACAAAAATTAGTCCGCTGGTGCTGGAACTGAAACCAGATGAAGACTTATCAGATATAAAAGCAATCAAAGAAAAGCTACAACCAGCTTTCGAGGCTTATCGCAAAATGTACACCGAATATTACGAAAGCTGTAAGCATCCAAACAGCCCGCAGGTGCGTGACGCCAACCCTGTGATCATTCTTTACCCGGGCGTGGGCATGTTCTCCTTTTCAAAAGACAAACAAACTACCCGTGTTGCCTCCGAGTTTTATATCAACGCGATAAACGTGATGAAGGGTGCTGAGGCGGTTTCGGAATACACCTCATTACCTCGCCAGGAAGCTTTTGATATTGAGTACTGGTTGTTGGAAGAAGCCAAACTGCAGCGTATGCCAAAGCCTAAAGCTTTATCCGGCAGGATCGCCCTAATAACCGGCAGCGCAGGTGGCATTGGTAAGGGTATCGCCAAAAAGTTTGTTGAAGAGGGTGCAGTAGTGATATTGAACGACATGAATGCAGAAAGACTGGAAGGTGCTGGCGAAGAGTTTAAAAAACAATTCGGCAAAGATTCGTACACAACGGCGATATTGGATGTGACTAAACAAGAGCAGATCGACGAAGCATTAAATATTGCGGCGCTGGCTTTTGGAGGAGTAGATATCGTAGTAAATAATGCCGGCTTGTCTATCTCTAAATCAATAGGCGACCATACCGAAAAAGACTGGGACCTGCTTTATGATGTACTGGTAAAAGGTCAGTTCTTTATCACACAGGCAGCTGTAAAAGTAATGCAGAAACAGGCCATCGGTGGCGATGTGATCAATATCGTCAGTAAAAATGCGTTAGTAAGTGGTCCGAACAATGCCGGCTACGGAAGTGCTAAAGCAGCGCAACTGCATCTGAGCAGATTGAACGCCGCAGAGCTAGGCGCAGATGGTATCCGTGTAAATGTGGTGAACCCTGACGCCGTGATCAGCGACAGCAATATTTGGGCTGGCGGTTGGGCCGAAGGTCGCGCTAAAGCATACGGAATCACTGTTGATGAATTACCGGCCTATTATGCAAAACGAACGTTGCTCAACCAGGTGATATTACCGCAAGATATTGCCAATGCATGTTTCGCCTTTGTCGGCGGATTGTTGGATAAATCAACCGGAAATGTATTGAATGTAGATGGCGGCGTGTCAATAGCATTTGTAAGATAGTTCATAGTTAATAGTCTTTATCATTATGCAAATAGAGCAACATCATATAGATGAATTAAATCAACACGATTTGGCTAAACACAAGAGCCAATTTGAGTTTGTTGCTGATGGACTTGCAAATGTCGATCAGGTAATACAAAAACTTATCGCTTTTAACGTCGCCATTCCAAGCTGGGCATTGGGCACAGGCGGTACACGTTTCGGCCGTTTCTCAGGAGGCGGCGAACCACGAAGTTTAGAGGAGAAAATTGCTGACGTGGGATTAATCCATGCTTTGAACAGATCCAGCAATTCTATCTCGCTGCATATTCCCTGGGACATTCCTGAGAATGCAAATACTATAAAAGCACTGGCATCGCATTACGGACTGCATTTTGATGCGGTTAATTCCAATACGTTCCAGGATCAGCCAGACCAGGAGTTAAGCTATAAGTTTGGTTCATTGAACCATATTGATAAAGCGGTACGTCAGCAGGCCATTGAGCATAATATTCAAGTAATAAAATATGGGGTCGAACTGGACTCAAAGGCATTATCGGTTTGGCTTTCAGACGGCTCAAACTTCCCGGGCCAATTGAATATGCGCGGTGCTTTTGAACGGACATTTGATAGTTTGCAACAGATATATGCGGCTCTGCCCGACGACTGGAAAATATGGGTGGAGTATAAGCCTTATGAGCCTAACTTTTATTCAACTACTATCGGCGACTGGGGGCAATCGTACCTCTTATCAAGTAAGTTGGGCAACAAGGCCCAAACGCTGGTTGATCTTGGCCACCATTTACAAGGGGCAAATATTGAGCAGATAGTCGCCCTGCTTTTGATGGAAGGCAAGCTAGCCGGTTTCCATTTCAATGACTCAAAATATGGTGATGATGACCTGACCGTTGGCAGTATCAATCCTTATCAGCTGTTCCTGATCTTTAATGAACTGGTGGAAGGTATGGACGCGAGGGGGATGAATCATGCTACAGGAATTGGCTGGATGATCGATGCATCCCATAATATAAAAGATCCGATAGAAGACCTTTTGCAATCTGTAGAAGCTATAAAAATAGCCTATGCACAGGCTTTATTAGTTGATCAGGCTGCTCTGAAACAAGCACAGCAAAACCATGACGTGGTGCAGGCACAGGAGATTTTACAACAGGCTTATCGTACAGATGTCCGCCCATTAGTGGCACAGGCTCGACTGCTGGCAGGCGGGGCATTGCAGCCTTTAGCGCTTTTCAGAAAGCTGGGCACGCGTGCTAACCTGATCAAGGAAAGAGGGTTGAAAACTGTCGCAACCGGATTGTAATGAAGCCCATACCCGTCATAGCTGTTTTTGATGTCGGCAAGACAAACAAAAAGTTATTTCTGTTTGACGAGCATTATCAGATAGTTTATGAAAAATCGGCACGCTTTATTGAAACCGTGGATGAAGACGGATTTTCCTGCGAAAACCTGGAAAGCTTGCGGCTGTCTGTATTTGATTCATTGAGCACAATATTCCGGTTAAATGAGTTTGAGATTAAAGCAGTAAACTTTAGTGCATACGGTGCCAGTTTGGTTTATGTAGACGAAGAAGGAAGGCCCTTAACACCATTGTATAATTATCTTAAGCCATTCCCGACTGAACTTAGTAAACAACTTTATGCCAAATATGGCGGCGAAAACCAGTTCGCATCTGAAACGGCATCGCCCACTTTAGGTAGTTTAAATTCAGGTCTTCAACTATATCGGTTGAAAATGGAGCGGCCGGAAATATTCAAAAGATTGAAATATGCCTTGCACCTGCCTCAATACCTGAGTTCATTAATATCGGGTCAATATTGCTCTGATATCACCAGCATCGGCTGCCATACTGCTTTGTGGGACTTTAGCAATAAACGCTATCACGAGTGGGTTGAAAAGGAAGGGTTGTCTTTAAAATTAGCACCGATAAAGAAACCTGATGAATGTTTGAAATCTGTCTTTCCGGGCAATGGCTATTGTGTAGGCATTGGCCTGCATGATAGTTCTGCCGCACTTATACCTTACCTTGTAAGTTTCAGTGAACCTTTCGTCATGATCTCTACCGGTACCTGGTGTATTAGTATGAATCCGTTCAATCACACCTCATTAACCCAAAGCGAACTGCAGAATGATTGTTTATGTTATCTGCAATACCAGGGCAAGCCGGTTAAGGCGTCGAGATTATTTGCGGGGAACGAACATGAACAGCAGGTCAAGCGCATCGCAGAACATTTTAAACAGGACACGATCCGGTTCAGAACGATGCCTTTTGACCCTGAAGTGATTAACAAATTGCAGCAATCTATTCAGCAAAACAAGCATTCGGACACATTTTTGAAGGAATCCGTTTTTAAAGACCGGGATTTGACTATTTTTAGCGATGAAATTGAAGCCTATCACCAGCTGATCCTTGATCTGATACATCAACAGGTATATTCGACCGGGCTGGTGCTAAAGGGTACATTTGTGAAGCGTATTTTTGTTGATGGCGGTTTTAGTAAAAATGCAGTATATATGAACTTACTGGCGAATGCCTTTCCCGATATCGAAGTGTTTGCGGCGTCAATGGCCCAGGCAACCGCTTTGGGTGCAGCGCTTGCCATTCATAATTCGTGGAACAATAAACCGATACCAGGCGACATTATTGAACTAAAATATTATGCGCAAAGCAAGCCTGTAAGCAAATGACCGTCGGCCTTTTTATTCCCTGTTACGTAGATCAATTTTATCCCGGTGCTGCAATAGCCACGCTGCAATTACTTGAAAAATTGGGTGTAACGGTGGTTTATCCACCTAAGCAAACCTGTTGCGGACAGCCGATGGCCAATTCCGGTTACGAGCATTTGACAACCGGTTGCAATGAGCTTTTCATAGATAACTTCTCCGGATTTGATTATATCGTATCCCCGTCAGGCAGCTGTATCCTGCATATAAAAGATCATTTACACTCTGAAAGCCGGGAAAACGAAGCGGTACAGGTAAGGCGTAAAGTATATGAACTGACCGAGTTTTTAACCGATATATTGAAGGTAGACCGCCTGGATGCTGTATTTCCGCACAAGGTAGGTGTGCACCAAAGTTGCCACGGTCAGCGGGGCCTCAAGATATCGCAAATGACCGAGCTCGTAGCAGCACCTTTTTCAAAACCAGTGCAGTTGCTCAACATGGTAAAAGGAATTGAACTGATCCCTTTAAGCCGCCAGGATGAATGCTGCGGTTTTGGCGGAACATTTTGCGTAGCTGAAGAGGCCGTATCGGTGAAAATGGGCGTTGATCGTGTTTCAGATCATTTAGAACATGGCGCCGAGTACATTACGGGGGCAGATATGTCCTGCCTGATGCATATGGAAGGTATTTTAAGAAGACGGGGAAGTAAAGTGAAAGTGCTGCATATTGCCGAAATATTAAATTCTTCAGCCCAATGAGTACGATGCCTACAAAAGATCATGCCGAACTTGCAGGGCAATTTAATACCGACGAAAGCCGCGTCGACTGGCATGATGAAACTTTATGGTGGATACGCCAGAAGCGTGATAAAGCGGTAAATCAACTGCCTGAATGGGAACTGCTGAGAGAAACTGCATCTAAAATAAAAGAGCATATGCTCTCCAACATTGGCAATTACCTGGAAGCATTTGAGGCTAATGCATTGGCGAATGGCATTACCGTTCACTGGGCCGCAGATGCAAAAGAGCATAATGAAATAGTACACGGAATCATTAAAAAGCATGGTGTTAACCGCATGGTAAAAAGTAAATCCATGTTGACAGAAGAATGCCATTTGAACGAATATCTTGCTGAAAATGGCATCGAAGTAATTGATTCTGACCTGGGCGAACGCATTGTGCAACTAGCAAAAGAACCGCCAAGTCATATCGTATTGCCTTGCATACATAAAAAGAAAGAAGAAATAGGCGACCTGTTTCACGAACATCTCGGTACACCTGCCGGCCTTTCAGATCCGCAAATACTTACTGAAACCGCGAGGCAGCATTTGAGAGAAGTCTTTTTGACGCGCAAGATCGCCCTGACTGGTGTAAATTTTGCCGTTGCCGAAACAGGTGAGTTTGTGGTTTGCACCAACGAAGGAAATGCCGATATGGGCGCGCACCTTTCCGAAGTGCATATAGCCAGTATGGGTTTTGAAAAGGTCATCCCAAAACGCGAGCATCTGGGTGTGTTTTTAAGATTACTTACCCGAAGCGCAACCGGGCAACCGATCACCACTTATTCCAGTCATTATAAAAAGCCACGACCCGGTCAAGAGATGCATATTGTTATTGTAGACAATGGCCGGAGCATCCAGCTGGGTCGGAAAGATTTCCGCAATTCGCTTAAATGCATACGCTGCGGCGCTTGTATGAATACCTGTCCGGTTTATCGCCGTAGTGGTGGCCACAGTTATCACAATGCCATCAGTGGTCCTATTGGCTCTATATTAGCACCTAACCTGGACATGGAAAAATACGCAGATCTGCCTTTCGCTTCTACGCTGTGCGGATCATGCTCCAATGTTTGTCCGGTAAAAATTGATATTCACGATCAGTTATATAAATGGCGGCAGGTAATTGTTAAAGCTGGCTATACTACAAAAACCAAAACTGCGAGCATGAAGATGATGGAATGGACTCTTTCTTCGCCTGGTATCTATCATGCGGCGGGCAAGGCAGGAAGAATAGTGATGAAATATGCGCCGTTTGCTGTTAACAATGCTTTGAACCCATGGTATAAACAGCGGGATATGCCAAAGCCGCCAGCAGAATCCTTTGATGAATGGTATAAAAAGAACAGGGGGAATAGATGAGCAGCAGAGGGAAAGTATTATCAGCTATCCGCGCCAATCAACCTGTATTGACCGCTTTGCCGAACGTTGAACCGCTTAAAGCATATGCTAACCAGGAGAATTTACTAGCTCAGTATACAACCGTTGCCACAAACATTGGGGCTAAAGTATATGAGATTAAAAATATAAATGAAGTAAAAGCGATCATCCAAAATAACTTTGAAGCCGGAAAGCGAATCGTCTCAACCGTTGCGGAACTCAGTGACCTAGCGGATACAAAAGAATATCTGAGCGATTTACCGGTACAGTTGGCTGACGTTGAGCTGGCGATTTTACAATCTGATCTTGCTGTTGCTGAAAACGGTGCGATCTGGATCACAGAAGATCAGATGGGGCAAAGAGTATTGCCATTTATAACCCAGCATCTGGTGGCAATCGTAAATGCTAAAAATATCGTCGCTACAATGCATGATGCTTACAGTGTTATCGGTATTACTACACAAGGTTTCGGGGCTTTTATAGCCGGCCCTTCAAAAACAGCTGATATTGAGCAATCGTTAGTGATAGGTGCGCACGGCCCAAGAAGCATGAGCCTTTTCCTAATTAAGGAAGATTAAAGTGAATTCCGTTCGGTTACCTTAAAAGGAATTGCAATATGGTCTGTTGAGTTTGTTAAAACCAACTCTGCTGTTTTCTGTCCCATCAGCTCAAAATCAGTCGAAATGGTAGTTATTCCGTCCAGGATGATCTTTTTTAACGGGGTCTCATTGTAAGAAATCACTCCTACGTCCTTACCCACTTTTAATTTGGCTGCAATAATCTTCTCGATCAGCTCCACCAGGTGGTCTTCCATTACATTAATGTAAGCTATTCCCTTTGACACTTTCTCTTCTTTCAAGGAATAGATGACTTCATATTCAAAAGCATATTGCTGGCAGAAATTCAGAAAGCCGGCAAGTATTTCTTTTGGATAATAAGAGCTATCGGGGAATATGATCTTAAGCGTGTGGTATTTTCCCAGTTTATCAAGTAGTTTTTCAAGTGCCTCGTAAATATCTTTCTCAAACCTTTCATATACTGCCCCAAATTGGCCGGTAACTCCTGATTCCAGTTTATCCATCAGTATCAACTTATCTTTCGGGATCGTATTGATCACTTCATAGGCGCGTTCGGTATTCTCCATAAAATGCGGGATGATCACAAATTTGGAGTAGTTTTTGATCTTATCCAGGATCAGCTTTTTGAATACATTGAAGTCGTTATTGTAGATATAAAAGTCGATTGCGGCGTTAGCGCCTAATGTCGCAGCAAAGGCGTCATACATGATCTTTTTATGGCTGCTGAGCTTGTTGAATAACAGAAGGACTTTTACCGGCTGACTGAAATTGGTATTAGCTATAAAATACCCTTTTCCTGCAACTGATTTTACTACGCCCGCTTTCTTTAGCTCGGTATAGGCCCTTTCAATGGTGTTCCTGGAGGTATCCAATGCCACACAGAAATCATTAATAGACGGAAGAATATCGTCCTTCTCGATCTTCCCTGATTCGATACCCCTCAAAATGGAATTTATGAGTTGTAAATATTTAGGAGTGATTGAATACTCATCAATCTCTACAATCTTCAGGTAATTCTTCATAATCGGCTTACAAATCCTGCAATTGAATTGCTGAACAAATAAAACGATAAAACCGCTTATTTACACAACTGGCGACTTTTTTTTAAAAATTGAGCGGATGTTTTATAAAGTGTTCACTCCTGCCTTGGCATACAAAGCTATTTTGCGGTGTAACTCGTCCGGATTAAAGGGTTTGCTGATATAGTCATTCATCCCTACAACAAAAGCATGATCTTTAATATCCAGCATTGCAGAAGCCGTTAAAGCTATAATTGGCAGATTTCTGAATTTTTCGCCGGGCAGTTGCCTTATAGCGACGGTTGTTTGGTAGCCGTCCATCTCCGGCATTTGCAGGTCCATCAAAACCATGTCATAGTCATTAGTTTGCACCAAAGTGTAAGCAATTTCTCCGTTTTCGGCCACATCACATTCAACATCCCATAGTTTCATGTATTGTTTGGCCAATATAACGTTGATCTGATTGTCTTCTGCAATTAATATTTTAACACCTTTTAAGCTCCTGGTTTCAATATGGCTTTCCTCTTTTACTGGCTGGATAAACTGCCTGGTGCTATTTTTCATTTTTAGGCTAAAAAAGAATACCGAGCCTTTTCCGAGTTCTGATTTAACCTTGATTTCGCTGCCCATCAATTCCAATAAACGTTTGGTTATGGTTAAGCCTAAACCTGTACCGCCGAACTTGCGCGTCGTGTCTGAACTAGCCTGGGTAAAACTTTCAAAAATATTTTCCAGTTTATCTGCTCCGATACCGATACCGGTATCTGCAACCTCAAAATCTATTATGGTATGGTCTTTTGTTTTTTCACGTAGCGAAGCCACTATCGTAACTTTGCCGTTTTTAGTGAATTTCACTGCATTACTAATCAGGTTTGTCAGTATTTGTCCAAGGCGGACAGGATCTCCTATAACTGCGTCCGGCAACTCATGGTCAACTAATAGCTTAAGCTGAAGATCCTTTTCAGTAGCTTTTTGAAGCAATGCCATCCGGATATTTCCGATCAGTTGTTTTATATTGAAATCAGCTTCTTCAAATTCTATTTTGCCTGCTTCTATCTTGTTGAAGTCCAATATGTCGTTTATCAGTACCAACAGATTCTCAGCAGAAAATTTCATCATTTTCAAATACTCCAACTGGTCCTCGCGAGGGTTCATTTGCAGGAGCAAATGCGTAAAGCCAATCACCGCATTCATGGGCGTCCTGATCTCGTGGCTCATTGTAGACAAGAATTGCGATTTGGATAGCGCTGCCTTTTCAGCTATATCTTTTGATACAATCAGCTGGTGTTCCAGTTCTTTGGCCTTTCCTATTTGTTGTTGCAGAAATTTGATGATCGTGATCAGATCGTCATCAGATTCACCTAAATCGGTAATTGAGTCGGGTGCCAGCGAACCGATTGCCTTTTTAATTTCAGAGATCGATTTTTGTTTGATCTCGTTCTCCTTAAGCAAGTTGCTGTTTGCTTCCTGGTACTCACGTTCACTTATAGTAAAGGCGTGTTCTGATAATTTTTGAGCCTTGTCTATGGAATTATAATAATTGCTTACGCTCTCGAGAAACCCAAGCATTGCCTCATCTTTTAAGTAAGATTCAGGGAGTAATTTTCTGACTTGTTTATTTAGTACACTGTGATACCCCATAACTACTTATTCTGCTGCTTCAGTTCTGTAAAGGTTGTAATGGTCATTGTTTGATTGTGCAGCTCGCATCGCACATTCGAATTAAAAGGCGAGATCTCGCCGTAACTGTAAAAACCGGTAATGGCCGCCTGCTCACCTAAAATCTCTTTAGCCGCCTCAACTTCTTCGTCAGTTCTTTCTTGCAGTATCAGCTTCCTTCCGACACAGCTGATCAGGACGGCAAGGTCAGGCTGCTGATTTTTAATATTATTAAATGAATTCATCGCGGCAGCAGAAGACGCCTCAATGAGTTTATCAAAATTGGCTTTCATCAACCTCACTTTACTCCCTTCGGGAAGATTGCCTGCAAAAACCATTGATTTTTCTTCTTCATTAATGCTTAGAATAGTGCGAACAAGATTTTCGTCTGAATTATTCAGTCGAATTGAGAGCGGAAAAAGTAAAGCCGATCCGGGCAATTCATTTACGTAATCGCCCAGGTATTCTTTGTATAGGTCGAGCGCATTTTTATGGTCGATCTCATACAGAACATTCTTGTCCGATTTGGTGATCATGCGCTCGTGTCCAAATTCATCCCAACCACCTAAAGAGCCGTGACCGATTGCTATATCGTTACCATAAAAACCTATTGCAATCACATTCCCCTGTGAAGGTATTTCATTTATGCCTGTAAAGGTTTTCTCAAACTTGGCGGCGTCACCCGCCAGGCCACCTGATACGGGGATGTTATTTTTGTTACCGTTAAACCCTTCAACCAGTTCACTGCCATTGATAAATGTGCCATCTGAAATAACAAAAACAGAATTTAAATCGTCCGCCAGCAATTGCTTCATTAAATAGCTACCGGTCTCAACGCTATTATTATGATGTTTGATATTGGTTTTAACGCAGCGCACTCTTGATTTTTCGAACTCGATAGCCGTAGCCACGGCGCTATCATCATACACCGAATCGTTTATGATTTCTCCGGAAGTTGACGCAAAGACAATATCGGCATTAGGATATGTAGATTTTAAATGCTGATAAACATCAGGTTTTACAATGCATGCAGACGCTCCGAAGACTAAAACCAGCTGGCTTTTTTCTGCATTTAGGTCGGATGGGTACTCCTTCCATGCATTGTTTAAATAATGATGTTGTTTGGTTTTCATTGCCGGGGGGGATTGTAATAAATATATTAATGGAACTTATACGTGAAATCCTTAAGTAAAGTTAATCATTAAGGAACCAATATATTTTAGTTTGTTTATCAGCTATTTGACTCTTTTTTTTGACGTAAAAACTGTTAGCAAAAAAAGGCTTCGTTTCATAGCCTTATTTTAAAAAAAGAAGAGCTCCTGATGGGCAGGAACTCTTTCAACCAATTATAAAACCTAAGAGAGAAGAGAGATGCAGAGGATGGGTTCGAACCATCTATTAGCTCCTGTCAGCGCTCCGCATTTTGTATATAGAAAACATATTGTTTAACTATCACGGAACAAATATATGAACATTTTAATAAATACCTATAAAATCTATAGAAAAAGTAGTATTAAAATGAGCAACTTTGTAACTTGTTAATTACTAAAGCATTTAGGTTAAATTTCCATTATATTGGCGGGGAATATAAGCTTAAATGCGGTACCTACACCCGGTTCAGAGTTTACTTCAATACGGATTTGATGAAAATCTGCAATGGATTTTACTATCGGTAGGCCCAGGCCGAAGCTATCTTGCTGAAGTGACTGTGTGAACTTTTTAAAACGATTAAAAATATGGGGTATCCGTTCGGCACTAATGCCTATGCCGGTGTCAGCCACTTCTATAATGAATATTTTGTTTTCTGTGCGCCCGGTTATTTTGATTTCGCCATTTTCCTTATTGTATTTGATGGCGTTATTTATCAGGTTGAAAAACAAATTGAATAGCAGAAATCTATTTACATGATTTAACCGCCATTCTGCCGGAACCTCAATCTCGCAATTGATTTCTTTCTCCTGTAAACGGATAGATATTTCTTCGTATACCTCATGTATCAGTTCGGATAAAGAAATGCTGTCCTCCTTCAAAAATTGCTCGTTTTCAATTTGTGATATCAGGAGCAATGTTTTGGTGATGCTTTTCAGTCGGTTCAAAATTTTCTGCATCTCTATTAACCTCACGTTGGTTTCGTCCGGAATAGTTTCTTCCTCAAACATGTTCTCGATCTTCGATTGGAGGATAGAGATCGGTGTCATCAGCTCGTGTGATGCATTGGAAATAAATTCGCGCTCTTTCTGAAAAGTGCTCTCAATGGTCTGGATCATTTTATGGATACTGATATCCAGGTACTCAAAATCGGTCGTAGAGGTTTTAACCTTTTTATAGGGTGTATGATGCGGGAATTTATGCCCTATTAGTTTTGTTTTAATGATAAGTCCCAGCGGCCGCAGTACATAAGTCGAGTACACCTGGTCGGCAAGGATAGTTAGGAGGATCATCCCGAGTAATATTTCTAGGGCAATATTTTGCAAGGGTGTAGCGGTTTCGTTAATAGTGTCGATACTTTTCCCTATCTCCAATATGTAGTTCTGTTTGCCTACTTTAAAATTATGGCTCAAAATCCGGTATTGTATGGTGTCACCCTCAACAAGACGATTTTCGTTAATAATAGTATCGATATTTTCATCCACCGAATCAACATCCAAACTCACATATTCTTCCTTCAACAAGGCGTTATAGCTGCCATAGCTTTCGCCATTCTGGATATAATTATTAATACCAGGGCCGCTAACTATTTTCAAAACCTTATCCTTCTGGTGCCTCAGCCAGTTGTCGGTATAACTTCGGTTAATATCCCTGATCAGGGTAGGTAATAATAACACAAACAGTACCACTATTACCACTTTTGAGATGGTATTAAACAGTGTCAGTTTAGTTCCGAGTTTCAAGATACTTAACTATTAATCTTTATACGGTACCCCAATCCCCTTACCGTCTCCAGCCAGTCTGGGGGGCTAAGGGCATTTAGCTTTTTACGGATATTTTTAATGTGGGCATCAATATAGTTGGAATCATAATCGTCATTTACAACGCTTCCCCATATATGTTCACTGAGTTGCGAGCGGGTTAGTGTCCGGTTTTTATGTAACAGCATATAGGCTATCAGGTCGAATTCCTTCTTAGTAATAGTGCTGATAGGGGTATTATTGTGGGATATTGTGCGGTTAGTCAGATCGATAACAAAATCGCCAAGCATTACAACGGAATGTTTTAAGCCGAACTTTCTGCGCAAAATGGCCTGCATCCGGCTTTGCAGCTCCAGCAATGAAAATGGTTTTGGCAGATAATCATCGGCACCTAAGTCGAGTCCTTTTATACGGTCATTTACCTCTGCACGAGCGGTTAATATGATACAAGCTGCTTCTGGGTTATATTTTTTAGCTTCTTTTAAAAGGTCGAGCCCATCGTAATCAGGAAGGCCCAGGTCGATCAGGATAAAATCGTACAGGTTGGTAGCTATCTTTTCTGACGCAGAAGTACCATCGAAACAAACCTCGCATATATAATTAGAGTTGGACAGGAATATTTGCAACTCATTTGTCAGTGCTTTTTCGTCTTCAACAATCAGAACATTCATGCGGTTAATAAAAAACGTAATAAAAAGTCAGGTTATAGAACGATTCCCGGTGGTTTCTTAATATACCTTCAACGTTTACAGGTATAGAATATTTATAAGCAAACTCAAATGTATAATGCGGTCTGTTGTAAGCGATAGGAATTTTGAAGCTATAGTTTAGCATATCGATCTCGCTGTTATGCTTGGCATATTTCTGAACCTCAATTGGCGGCCCGATCGGAGGCAGATTATAGTTCAGATCTACCCTGCCAGGATGGTTCATATTATATTTTTGGACGAAGTTTTGCGTGCCTAAAATGATGTTAAAGCCAGGATTAAACGACAAGTAATCTTTGTCGTCAAAAATACTCCAGTTGGTTTCAATGTATTTGGTGTTGGTTATCGTCATGAAAAAGTCGTGCGATTCGCCGAATAAATAGTCCAGGACGACGCCCGATTTTAATATCTTCCAGTCGTAGCTGTTATTAAAGTTAATATCATTTGAAGAGGCCGATTTGATGATAAGCGCTTCGCGGTCGAAAATAAAACGGGTATAACTGATATTACCGGAGAATTTTGGCGTAATATGATACACGTATCCGCCACCCAGGTCAATTTCGTCCACATTAGGAATGGAGCCCAGCACCTTGTATGCCGATCCATAAACGAACCATCCCGATTTGGTATTATAGATAACATCGGTATTTAAAAATTGGTATTTAACAGGCCCTGTACGGCCAAAAAAGCTTGCATCGCTGCCATAACTTATACCCGCCGAAACAGACCTTTTCTTTATGATCGTGTCTGAATCTGCAACTATTCTAACTGAACGATCTGCGAAACCACGATTTGGCGGCTCAGCGGTGGCATCCAGGTAAATTGTCAAAAGAAGCAGGGCGCAAATGTATTTCATTTTAATAAGCACGCGATTTAATATCCAGTGATACAATTAATTACCATTCCTCCTCGGTATTTCAGGAGGCCGTTCCAATCCTGCCGGGCGTCGCTGTCGTTTTGGCTTTACTTTATTTTGTGAATTTGTGTTGCCATTTTCGTCAACCTTTTCTGGTTTAGGTAAACGCTTCGCCTTGGCAACTTCTTTTATTTTCTTTTTATCGTCGGCTTCCTGTTGCTTTTTTTTGTTCGTAGTATCGCTAAAAAGAACTCTTATAAGTGCCGAATCAGTATGAAAGACGACAGATTTATGGTGATGGCCACCATCATTAAATTTTGCGGAGGATAAACATGGTATGAGTATCAAAAGCAGGACAATATACGCAAACCACTTAATCATTTGGAGTAGAAAAGTCTAAAAGTTTTTTTCAACAGAAATCCCATTCAATTTAAACTACAACCCCGATTGTCCTGCCAGGGCGCATATAACGTCATTGTTTATAAGTCAAAAATGGAAATTTTTAGTGATATTATCTGCCCCGGCCAAAAGAAGCCGTCAATGATAATTGAGCACAATCTATAATCTTTCAGGTCAAACAGATTTTATCGGCATGTTTGGCTAAATCTCTCGTTGTAATCTTACCAATAGGCAGGATACTATTCCAAACTAAGACAAATAACTAACTTCCTTTGAAGTATAAACCCTGTCGTGGTCGTCAATGATTACGCAGGCCATTTGTTGTAATTGGTTAATCAGGTATAAACCTGCATTAACACCCATAGTCATTACCGGCGTAGCCATTGCATCTGACAGCTCAGCAGTGGGGCTAACTATACTTACACTTTTCAGCACACTAACCGGGAACCCTTTTTTGGTGTCCATGTTGTGTGTATATTTTTTATTGCTGATAGTCACATTTTTTTCGAAGTTACCCGATGTGGCCACAGCCATATTGCTGATATTGATATTAGAGAAAGGTTGAGATCCACGGTCAGGATCGGCCGAAGCAATAGTCCAGGGGGCATTACCCGGTTGTAAACCCCATGTAAGCAGGTCGCCGCCAGCGTTGATCACACCGCTGCTTACACCCAATAGTTGTAATACATATTTCGCCCTATCCGCGGCATAGCCCTTAATTAAGCCGCCAAAACCTATGCGCATTCCTTTTTCAGTAAGAAACACGGTTGTATTTACCTCGCTGATCTGTACGTTTTTGTAATTGGTGAATTTTACAGAATCGCGTTCGATCTTAGCAGGGTGAACATTTGTGTCGATTGCGTTATAAGTAATGTCGAAAGTTCCGAATGTAAGTTCGGAAATTTTAAGAGCGCGTTCAACCAACCTGAAAATCTCGGCATTAACTTTTACCGGTTTGATGCCCGCATTGCGGTTGATCTCATTGATCTGGCTGTCATCGCTGAAGGTGCTGAGTAGCTTTTCAACCCTATTGATTTCGGTGATAGCTGCATTAACGCAACTATCTACCCAAACAGAATCGTTACCAACCACACTAATTTCGAAACGGTTTCCCATCAAGCGCATTTCGCGCCTGAATATTATTTGGTCGTTATTGTAATGTTTAGCAGCTAACATGGGGCATCAAATTTTTTTTAAAATTGTGCCACTTGTACACAATTAATGCAATATGCATTTGCCCGAAAGTAAAAGCCCAACATGAAAATAACATGAAAAATCACTTCGGTTTAACAGTGTATTAAACCTTTAAGAAAATCTGACTTAAAACAGACGGGTTAAGCGATGGTGCCTTCTTTTAGTTTTTCGGCGTTTTCAGCAAATTGCAATGCCTCCAGAATTTCCTGTATATCACCGTTCATTACGCCAGGCAAGTTATACATGGTGAGGCTGATACGGTGTTCGGTAACGCGGCCCTGCGGATAATTGTAGGTACGCACTTTAGCGGAACGGTCGCCGGTTGAAACCATGGTTTTACGCTTTTTAGAGATATCTTCCAGATGCTTTTGCAACTCCATTTCATATATCCTCGAACGTAATACCTGTAAAGCTTTATCGAAGTTTTTTAACTGCGATTTCTGGTCCTGGCACTGTGCAATTATACCTGTTGGTATGTGAGTTAACCGTACTGCCGAATAAGTAGTGTTTACGGATTGTCCGCCCGGCCCTGAAGCGCAGAATAGGTCTTTTCGGATATCACTTGGGTTCAGTTCGATATCAAATTCATCAGCTTCGGGCAATACCACAACGCTGGCTGCCGAGGTATGTACACGGCCCTGGGTCTCGGTATCAGGCACGCGTTGAACACGGTGCACACCCGATTCGTATTTTAATGTACCGTAGGCATCTTCTGCTAATACGTTGAAGACGATTTCCTTATAACCACCCGCTGTGCCTTCGGTATAATCAACCAGTTCGGTTTTCCAGCCGCGTTTTTCGCAATACCGCATGTACATACGGTAAAGGTCGCCCGCAAACAGGGCAGCTTCATCACCACCTGTGCCGCCACGAATTTCTACAATAGCGTGCTTGGCATCTTCCGGTTCTTTAGGGATTAGCATCAGCCGGATTTCTTCTTCTTTCTCATCCTGCTTTGCCAGCAGCTCATCCAGCTCACCTTTCGCCATTTCGCGAAACTCTTCATCCTTCTCGGTAGCCAATATTTCCTTATTGGTTTCGATATTGCTGACGATGTTGCGGTAGCTATAATATTCGTCAACAATTTTGGCGAGGTCCTTATATTCCTTGTTCAGCTGCGCAAAACGCTTCATGTCCGACATTACATCGGGACTGCTCAACTCGGTTTCTACATCTTTCCAACGCTGGTGGATCGCTTCTAACTTTTCTAACATAGTTTTATACCTCTCTGCCAAAGCTTTAAAGCTTAGCAAAAAATTGCACAAAAGTACGAAATTTTAAGGACATTTTATTACAGCCGCTGTGGCGCAATTGTCATATTAGTGGCTTATGTGAGCAATTGGCTCAGCGTAAGCAGCCAGGTTTTCTAAGGTTGAATTAATTCCCTGTTGATGATCTTCTTGTTTTATACCTATTGGTACATTACTGCAAGTAAAAGTTACTTTGGTATCTTCGCCAACGGGTTCCAAAGTTGTAGTGACGGTCATTTCATCGGCATAAGCGGGATCATCCGATTCAAACTGCACAACCTCAACAATCTTTTTATTAAGAACCAGTTCCTTAAAAACACCATGGAAAATATCTTCATGTGCTGATGTCTTACCTTCAGTATCGTGCTGCTGGCTAATATAACTAAACGACATCCTAAATTTCCCGCCCTCTCGCGGATCAAACTCAAAAACGTAACATTGCATTCCCTTAGGCGGACGCCATATAGTAATGGCCTCACGATCTAAAAATGCCTTATAGATAGTTTCGGGAGATGCCTTGATCACACGCGATGCAGTGTCTGTCCTGTCATTGCCCGACATATGATTGTAGCTTTATTTAGCTACAATTGGGCTTTCAAAATGTTTAATATGAAGTTCTTGTCCGTCAAATTCGGCGTAAGAAAAAGTTTTAACCCACTCGCCCAGATTCACATAGCGGCTCTTTTCATTCAGCATCACATCCATAGTTTTATGGCGATGGCCGAATAGGAGGTAGTCAAAATGTTTGGTTTTTAACAGATCGTTGCAGAAAGTTACCAGCCATTCGCTCTGCCCAGGTTTAAGGCCTTCATTTTTTTCGCCGGCAATACGGCTATGGCTCGACCAGTAATTAGCTATTCCTACGCCCAGGTTGGGATGTATCCGTGCAAACAGCCATTGGCAAAATGAACTGCGGAAAATTTTTTTCAGGAATTTATATTTGGCGTCACCCGGCCCAAGGCCATCACCATGATGTAGGTAAAACTTCTTACCATTACGTTCAATTTCCAACTCATCGCTGATAATGGTAGCGCCGAATTCTCTCGGAAAATAATCGAACATCCACATATCGTGGTTGCCTTTGAACATGTAGATCTTAATTCCCGAATCGGCCAGCTGAGCGAGTTTGCCTAGAAAACGGATATAGCCTTTAGGCACCACAGTTTTATATTCAAACCAGAAGTCGAACACGTCACCCATCAAAAATATTTCTGCCGCATCTTCTTTTATCATATCCAGCCAGCGTATCAGACGGTCTTCCCGTTCGCGGCTGGCGGCATAACTAATAGCACCTAAATGAATATCTGAAGCAAAATAGAGTTTATTGCGAGTCGACATGTCTCCAAAAATAATCAGAATATCGAATATCGAATACCCAATTTCGAATTTAGTAACGTTAAATGTTGCAATGTCATATTATACTATCAAATTTGATAATCCATATTTATCATCTGATATTTAACCTATGAGCAGCGTCCTTCATGTTCTCAATGGCGATTCCACAGCGTACAGCTTTAAAGATACGGGGCTTGACGGCGATATTCTGATTTGGCGCGAGGTATTATCACAGGGCCCGCTGATTGAAGATATTTCCTCGGCTGAGTTTTGGGAAAAACGTTCCGAATGGATTTCTAAGGGATTTGCCGAGACGCCTGAAAATTATCGCAAAAAGGTAATTGAGCCGTTAGGCAAGCTCAGTAATATCTATGATGAGATCACGCTGTGGTTTGAGTTCGATCTGCATTGTCAAATCAATATGCTTGGCGTAATGCAGATAATGCTTAAACATACAGACCTTTCAATACCAAAGGTTCATTTGGTGTGTCCAAATGAATATCCTGGTGTAAAAGACTTTCGCGGAATGGGCCAGCTAAATGGAAATCAGTTAGCAGTTTTGTACGATGACCGTTTTCGCCTTAACGAATGGGATTTTACTCTTGCCTCGCAAGCCTGGAAATTGTACGTCAACGGTGACGATATGGCACTTGAAAGATGGATAAATGAAACTACTTTTTGGGGAAGCCTGCGCTTGCTTAAGCCCGCATTACAGGCGCATTTGAAACGTGTAAGGGTAAATGAAGCAGGATTGAACCACATTGAACAAACACTGCTTGATATCTACAACAGTGGCATCAAAACCAAATATCCTATTTACGAAGCTTTTTGGAAGACCGAAAAAATATATGGCATGGGCGACATGGAGATAGACATTTATCTGCGCTCTCTTGCCGATAAAAACTTAATCGTTATGCCTGTCTAATTAATTACTGCGTGGTAGGCGCAGGGTAATTGGTTGTTACCGCAATGGTCGGTGAAGGATCGCTTTCATTCTTCAACCTATCAAGTGAGGTAATCACATACAGGTAGGTTTTACCTCGTTGTGCTGTCTTATCCTCATAAGCCTGATCGTTGTTATATTGAATATGCAGGATATATTTCGGATCGTTCAGGTTAACTTTCTCAGTACCCTCAAACCGGTACACCACGAAGCCATAAGCCGGATCGCCATCTTTAGCTGTATCGGGCATAGCCCAGGCTAAGCGGACGCTGTTACCTGTAAATCTCCCAACCGGGTTTTTAGGTGGATTTGGTGCTAACGAATCGAGCCAAAGCATTACCGGCGGTAATGCAGGGTATTTATAAAAATTGTTTTTGAGTGTATCGGTAAAGCCATACGCATTATGCATCAGCGAATTATTGCTGAAAAATACACTGCCTTCTACACGGGTGTTATTCCGCAGGTATTTGATCTGGTTGGGCAATTCGTAGGGGTTCAAAAAAGCTCTTGATCTTGGTTCCAATGAACGGTAAGCCGCATGGCCTATATATAAATGATGGCCGTAAGTATTATCGCTCCACCAGTCAACCAGTTTATTGTAATCCATCAGGCGGTCATTTGTCGGGCGGTAAAGTTGCGGCACCACGTAATCTATCCAGCCTTCCTTCATCCATTTACGGGCATCCGCATAAAGCTCATAGTAGGTTTCCAGGCCATTAGAATCTGACCCTGCCGGATTATGGCTTTTATTCGCCCATATACCAAACGGACTGATACCGAATTTGACATAATATTTATGATCATGCACACTATCACCCATCATTTTTATTAACTGATCGACGTTGTTGCGGCGCCAGTCGTTAATATCGGTGAAGTCGCCACCATAGGTCTTAAAGGTTTGTGCATCGCGTATCTGCTGTCCGTCTATCTTGTATGGGTAGAAATAATCATCCATATGTACGCCGTCGATGTCATAATTATCGACTACATTTAAGATCACCTTAACAATGTAATCGCGCACCTGCGGTATTCCCGGATCAAACACCTTGATACCTCCATAGGTAAAAAACCAGCTCGGCTGGGTGTTGGTAATATGATTGGGACTAAGTGCCCTGAAATTGCTGTCGAAAGTTGCCCTGTATGGATTAAACCATGCGTGCAGTTCCATGCCGCGTTTATGGCATTCTTCTATCGCAAATTGAAGAGGATCAAATCCTGCAGCAGGCGCTACCCCCTGCTGTCCCATCAACCATTTCGACCAAGGCTCAAGGCTTTTTGCGTAAAAAGCATCGGCAGCGGGCCGTACCTGGAAGACCACTGCATTAATGCCAATGCGCTGGTCCTCGTCCAGTATGGTTATAAGGTCCTGTTTCTGTTGATCAACAGATGTGTGTCCCTGTATAGGCCAGTCGATATTTGCTACCGTGGCCACCCATACACCCCTGAACTCGCGTTTTGGCGCCATTTTTACCTTACTTGACGTATCAATCTTTATCTTAGGTAAGGTATCTACCTGTTGCGCATGAACATTTAGGAAGAAAAGTATTAGTAATATAAAGTATATGAAATATTTGTAAATACGCATCAGAAGGGTATTTTTAAAAAGTGCAAAGATATAAAACTCAAAAATCTGTTGCTTTATTATTAAATCAATTTGTACCCAAGAATTTGGATTTTTAGCTTTTTTGTGTTTACATTTAAAGCTGATTTAGCTATGAATCTAAGCCAACAGAAACATCAATGTCATAATTTTATCATTTTTACGTTTAGTAAATTTTAAGTTATGGTAAAACAATCTTGTAAAAAGTTTGTTGCCACAAAGAATATTTAACGCTAAACGTCTAAAAAAGCAAAATTTAAACCCTTGTTGGTTGTAGCACTATACATTTACAGCTCTAATTAATTTAAAACAAAACAACTAAAGACCGCCATGGAAAATCAATCTGGACAAACTCCCAAAAAGAACTCTAACGTAATCTATTTTCTGATTGTTGTGGTTTTGGCCTTGCTGGGGACAGATGTATACTTATATCTGCAAAAAAATAAGTCGGATACAAAAATTATCTATCAGGACGATGAAAGAAACCGCCTGAAGATTGAATTAGACAGTCTAGAGGCACAAATAGAACAGGTAAATACCGGCAAGGCAAAAATGACTGCCGCTATGAGAGCAAAAAACGACTCGCTGGAAGCTAAGATCAAAACATTACGCGTTCAGTTGGCCAAAGGAAAATTGACCAAGGCCGAACTGGACAAAGCACAGGAAGACGTAAAACAACTCCGGTATTTTGTTACTAAATACACTGCTGATATTGAAGAGCTGAAGAAGCAAAATACAAGCCTGGCGAGCGAACGAGATACGCTGAAGACCAATCTTGCCACATCTGCAGCCAAGAACACTGACCTTGAAAAGCAAAATCAGGACCTGGACACAAAGGTCAAGGTCGCATCCGTGTTAAAGCTTGCCCAAGCCAATGTGGTTGCCTATAAGATCAAGGGCAGCGGTAAGGAAGTGGATGTAACCCGGGCTAACCCGGCTAAAAAGATCAAAATTAACTTTACGGTAGCAGAAAACAGCATTGCTGAAAAACGTATGCATGATGTTTATGTACGTATCCTTGATCCTACAGGCAACTTGATCACTGATCCGAAAGATGCCGGAACATTCCAGTCTGAAGGTCAGGACCTGCAGTATACCTATAAAACATCTATCGACTTTAAAGATGATGGCAGCGGTTATACTATTGATTGGGTTAATCCTGCTCCCCCATTCGTAAAAGGCACCTACCAGGTATTGCTTTATGCGGACGGCGGCAAAATGGGGCAAACTACATTTAGTTTAAAATAAACACAATTTCAATACAGAGTCAAAAGCTGCTTGTAGTAATACAGGCAGCTTTTTTTATGGGATAATTTATGGGTTCGGGTCGAGATGTGATGTGTCGCGCCTTTTATAGGACGATGAATTATGGCGCTTCGGGCAGACTGAAATAGAAGGTGGTGCCTGCACCGGTGGTAGTTTCGAACCAAACTTTGCCACCTGCATTTTCGATTGAGTTTTTGACGAATGCTAAACCAAGGCCAGTGCCTGAACTTTTAGTAGTGAAGTTTGGCTCAAATATTTTTTCGCGCAGATTGTCGGGAATGCCATTACCGTTATCCTTTACGCTAAGCAGAATATTTTTACTTGTTATCAGATAGTTGATCTCTATCAATCCCTGCCTGTCAGGCGGAATGGCCTCTATGGCGTTCTTCAGCAGGTTATTAAAGCATCTGAGTAACTGGTCCCTGTCAGCATTGATAAAAAATTGGGTATCTGGTGGGTTGAAAACTATACGGAGATTCTCCATTTGTTTAAAGATAGTTACTGCCTGGCTCAGCGCTTCAAAAATATCCATGCGCACAATGCGGGTATCCGGCATTTTTGCAAATGCAGAAAATTCCGATGCTATGGACGACAGGCTTTCTATCTGTTCAACAAATGATTTGCTAAAGCGCTCAAATTTTTGGTCGAATTTTGGGTCTTTATCCCTCCATGACTTTTCGAGCAACTGCAAACCAAGTTTTAATGGGGTGAGCGGGTTTTTGATCTCGTGGGCTACCTGCTTTGCCATCTCGCGCCATGCGCTTTCTCTTTCCGACTGGGCGAGTTTTTGCGCGCTTTGCTCCAGGGCGGCGATCATGTTATTATATTCAGTTATCAGTGCGCCAATTTCGTCGTTACGCTGCCATTTTATCGGTTCATTCTTTTGCCCGTAAATCGTCCGGCTAAGGCTTGTCTGAATGATGGTTAATGGATTAGTGATCTGCCGGGCTATAAATACGGCCAGTAGGCCTATCGCGATAAAAATTAAAGCATATACGTTAATCATCGCATTTAGCAACGAGCCGGCACGTTGTTTATAATCGGCCTCGTTCGAGAAATAAGGCAGCTCCAGATAGCCCAGCGTGTGCTTAGCATCATTGATTGGAACATAGGCTGCTTTATAGTTTAGTTCGCCAATTATTTCATTATGAATGTACTCGGTTTTTTGCAGTTTATTAAGATAGATATATGCTTTGGCATTTATTCGTGGGGCTAATAAGCCATAGTCGTATAATTTAGGTTGGGTTGATATTAACTCAACACCGCTGGTGTTAAACAGGCTAAGGTCTGCCGAATAGGTCTTTGCGAATTCGTTGAACCGGAGTTGAAAGCGCTCGATTGTGTTTTTGTTGAACGCTTCGTAGAGGAGGTCGCTGCCCTCAAAGGCCTTTGCAATATGCGATATCTTGTCGCTTATGGTTTGATCCTGTTGGGCATTATACTGATCAATAATAGAAAAATAAGTGATAATACCCACCATAATGAGTGTTACAACCACTGTAAAAACTATCGACAGTTGGATGCGTGTTTTATATAGTACCTTATCGAAATTTAGTTGTAGTACCCAATGCAGGTAGTTTTCCTTAATATACATTATCCGGATACGTGTCCATAGCCACCTGATAGTTAAACAAACGGCCGCAAATGCCAAAAAAACAATAAAGAAGAATGTAATGGAAGTAATGGTATTGATAAGAATGTCATTCTCCTTGCTTACAACAATGAGTTTGCGTTGCGAAGGCTCATAAACAAGATGGCTGTATTCATTCAATATTACGAAGCGATCTGATTCAGCACTTCTGGTATTGGTAAAAACGTATTCTTTTAGTTTACCCTTTAGGTCGTGATTGATGAGACTGTAAACATAATGCCCGTTTTGACTGAACAACTTATTGTCCTGGTAAAAAGCATAGGAATAGTCCTTGAACAGGTCGTTTGATTTATAAGTGCCATTAATAAGCAAGGCGGGGAAAGAGTTCTCACCATGCAGGAATTTTGATTCCAGTTCAACCACTAAAGTACCGACATTAGTCTCACCTTTAAAAATGGGTATCAAGGCCAGGTATTTCAGTACGCCTAATGTGCCTATGTTGCGGTAAAAATGATCAGATTCTTTAAAGAATGAATCAAATTTGATCATGTCTTTAAACATGTCCAGCTCATACGTCCTATCCCCCAATGCAATGCCCTTACTATCATATTCGTGTATTTTAAACTCATACTTTCCCAGGTATCCGTCAAAGTAAGTACGCTGAATATGGTCGGCTAATCCGGAAAGGGCGTTATGAAGGGTGTCGGTAAAATATCGCTGTATCGCAGGGTCTGTAACAATCCGCCTGTCAATATCTCTAAACATGTTATTAGCAACCGGGTCATTCGGCGCCTCTAATTGCTTTACAAGCTCTTTACGGGTTTCTTTCTCTTTTATTGCCTGGAAATGGTTGAGTTTGATCGCTGACAGAACTGCGCACAACAGAATAATGATGACCAGTGATGTGGCAGTTATCCTCCCCTTGTCATACCGGTATGCGTATCCTCTTAAGATCACCCATATCGCCCAGAAAATATAAAACACGCTAAATTCCTTGTCCTGGTAAGCGGCAATGATGGTGGAGAGTACCATGCTGGCCAATAAGATAGCTACCTGGTGTGACACCGGCACATTTAGTTTACTACAAATGGTAAGCGCTACTTCCGTTAGTAAATAAAATATCAGGAAACTGAAGCATAGCATTAAAACCCCCAACATGCTAAAGCCGGAAAGGTTAAGAACATTGTTGACGTCAAAATTAATATTAGAATACCTTACCAAGCCAAAAAACAAGCGCAAAAGCGCAGTGGCGCTGATATCAAGCATCAACACCAAAATAATGACGATAGCGTAGCCAATAAACTTATTATAAACATTGGTAAGTATCTTATCCTTATGACGAAAGACGAATGTTACGAACCAGGTACAGTACAATATGTTGATACAGAAATCGCCTAGTGAGGGGAATAGCGGCCCGGAACTATAATATTGCGGGTCAAATATCTCAGGCTGATGCGAGAAGCCTGGCCACCCGTAATGCAGGTTCATGATCCGCAAAAGGATGATAAAGGACGCCAGCATCAGGAAGGATAAATAGATGTACCCCTTTAGTGCTATGTAATTACAGATGCTATGTACAAGCAGGAACAGTACAAATGCACATAACACCCATAATATGAGCTCGAAATAGAAAAATTTATGGCCAACCTCGTTACCCCTTACTTTGACTGAAAATAATAGCGTATTATCCAGGCTATGTATCTCGTAAACATTTTTATCAGTAAAATCAGCTATTTCAATATTGTTGTCCTTCAACAAATCTTTTGCAAAAACATTATGCAGATACTGATTTTGAACCTTATAGTCAATCTTTACAGGTATAAAAAAGATCGCATAAAAATCGCCCTCACTTTTTTTTATGACATCGTAATAGCCGTTTGTGCCATGTACAAATGAATAGCCATCGCGTATATTGGCTGGTCGCTGCGGTATTATTTTGATCCCGCTCCAGAATGCAAGGTGATTGTCTTTATAAGTAAGCACCCAGATGTTCTCATCCGTAGTAAATTGCTTTATGACCTTCAGGCCTTCCTGTTCATCGTTGCCAAGTGACTTTAGCTTGTCGAAGTTTTTCTTATCGTCAAGAAAATTTTTTACGACAGTTTCCTTTTTATGAATATTATCTTCAAGGGTTTGGCCGGTCTGAAAAAGGTTATTTCTTGGGGTATAAGTTTTCTGGACAATAATTGCCGTGAGTAATAAACTGGCAAATAGCAAGGCCAGTAACAAACGAATTTTTGCAGATGTCGTCAAGATGTTAAAGGGATAACAAGGTAACGTAAAGATACAATACAAAAAAGAAAGCCATCCGGTTTGGGATGGCTTTAATATTAATTTAACATTTTTTTATTCAGGTAATGTCGCACTGCTGGTTGGTACAGCTCTGTCGACTTTCTTTACGAGGCCCTGCAATACATTTCCCGGACCCACTTCGGTAAATGAAGTGGCGCCGTCTTCCAGCATATGCTGCACGGTTTGTGTCCAGCGGACAGGCCCGGTCAACTGTGCGATCAGGTTATGTTTGATCTTTTCAGGATCGGTATATGGTTTGGCATCAATATTCTGATAGATTGGGCAAACCGGTTCTTTAATTTCCGTATGCACTATGGCGTGTTCCAGCTCAACCCGTGCAGCCTCCATCAATGGTGAGTGGAAAGCTCCGCCAACATTCAATTTAAGCGCACGTTTAGCACCGGCGGCAGTCAATTTTTCACAAGCAGCATCGATACCTGCAATAGTTCCAGAAATAACCAGCTGACCAGGGCAATTATAATTGGCCGGTACTACTACGTCGGTTAATTTATGACAAACGTCTTCTACCGTAAAGTCATCCAACCCTAAAATAGCCGCCATAGTCGATGGCTGTATCTCGCAGGCCTTCTGCATGGCATTAGCGCGTGCAGCAACAAGGCGCAACCCGTCTTCAAATGACAACGCTCCGGCAGAGACCAATGCTGAGAATTCACCCAACGAATGGCCTGCAGCCATTTCTGGTTTAAAATCGTCGCCCAATACCTTTGCCAGGATTACCGAGTGTAAAAAGATGGCCGGTTGTGTCACTTTGGTTTGTTTAAGATCTTCATCGGTACCACTAAACATTATATCTGTAATACGGAAGCCTAAAATTTCATTAGCCTTTTCAAATAACTGGCGGGCCTCTTCTGATCTCTCGTAAAGATCCTTGCCCATACCTACAAACTGGGCACCCTGGCCCGGGAAAATATATGCTTTCACGATAATTAATTAGTGAGTGGAGATTAGTTAATTGGTTTTATAGTGATCAGTTAACCGGTGACCAGTGATTAGTGTTTTAAGAATTCCTGATAACTGATTAACCAAGTTTCGCCGCTATTAAATTTAGAAACTCCGCGCGGGTTTTTTCTTTCAAAAATTCGCCGGTAAATGCAGATGTGGTTGTAACCGAATTTTGTTTTTGTACACCGCGCATGCTCATACATAAGTGGCGGCATTCAATTACCACACCCACGCCTAAAGGTTGCAGATTATCTTGTATACAATCCCTTATCTCGTTGGTAAGCCGTTCCTGTACTTGTAAACGACGTGCAAATACATCTACTATACGGGGTATTTTGCTTAGCCCTACCACATATCCGTTGGGAATATAGGCAATATGGGCCTTGCCGAAAAAGGGCAGCATGTGGTGTTCACACATCGAGTATACCTCTATGTCTTTCACTACCACCATTTGGCTGTATTCCTCTTTGAACATGGCCGACCGTAATATATCCCTCGCATCCAGATCATACCCGTGTGTGAGGAAAAGCATGGCCTTTGCAATGCGTTCGGGGGTTTTCAATAAACCTTCGCGGCCAGGATTTTCGCCGATCTGCTTCAACACTTCATAATAATTGGCGCTTAAGCTTTCGATCAGTTGGGGATTATAGCGGTCGATTTTGGTGTAACCGTCAATACCCTCATCGCGGTCGTGAAAAATATCTTCTTTACTCATTTGTCAGGTTTAATCGCCAAAGTACTCGGCTGAATTGTTTTCGGTTTCGTATAGTTTTACCGAATGCAGGAACACGCCTTTGTTATTTTCTATCGGCGCTTTCAATTGGTTGAATATTTCGATGCAAAGCAACTCGGTTGATGCCATTTTACCGGCCATAAACGGAACATCCAGGTTAATGTTCATATGGTCCAGTTTTTCGATCACATACTCATTGATGATCGTTTTTAATAATTTCAGATCGATCAGGTAACCAGTCTGATGCGTAACATCGCCTTTAACCGTTACAAATAAATTATAGTTGTGGCCATGCCAGTGCGGATTGGCGCATTTACCAAAAACCTCTGCATTCTTTTCCTCGCTCCATTCCTCACGGTACATTCTGTGGGCAGCATTAAAATGCTCCTTCCGTGTCATGTATATCATCATAGTAATAATTGGTGCAAATATACAAAACAAAAACAAGGGCATTGTTTTATCTTAGCTGTCAAAATAAAGCCATAATGCGGGTACTTATAGTAGCGGCAACAAAACCAGAGGTCGATTTATTGATTTCGGATTTCGGATTTCGGATTTCGGATTTGGGCAGAAACGAAAATGAATATGCACTCACTACTCACCACTCACCGCTCACAACTCTCATAACCGGGGTAGGCATGGTCGCTACGGCATTTTCGTTAGGGAAACATTTGGCAACTAATCAATATGATCTGGCGATAAATCTTGGGATTGCAGGCAGTTTTGACCGAAATATTGCTTTGGGCGAGGTGGTTGAAGTAGTCGAAGATCAATTGTCCGAATTAGGTGCAGAAGATGCTGAAGCATTTTTGCTGATAGAAACATTGGGTTTTGGCGAGAGTATTTTTAAAACAGATGTTCGTCTGTCATCTTATAGTGACCAACAATTAAAGCAGGTAACGGCTATTACGGTAAATACTGTTCATGGACATGAACCCAGCATTCAAAAGCTAACCAGTCGTATTCAGCCACAACTGGAAAGCATGGAAGGCGCTGCTTTTTCCTATGCATGCAAACAGGCGGGTATACCTTGCCTGCAGATCAGAGCAGTGTCAAATTATGTAGAAAAACGCAACCGCGACGCCTGGCAAATAGGGCTTGCTATTAAAAATCTGAATAGTTTTGCTGCAGAGTTCCTTGAAAGGGTTGTACGTAATACGTAGTACGTTTTACGGTTTAACCTTATAAAAGAACGTATAACGTAGCACGTAAAACGTACAACATAATGAAATTGACCCTCGGCTTTTCGCCCTGCCCCAACGATACCTTTATTTTTGATGCCCTGATCCACCATAAGATCGATACGGAAGGTTTGGAATTTGAAGTGTTTTATGATGATGTGGAAACGCTTAATCAAAAAGCATTTCGCGGCGAGTTGGACATTACCAAACTGAGCTATCATGCTTTTGCTTATGTGGTAGATAAATATGTGTTGCTGGATGCAGGCAGTGCTTTGGGTTTTGGTGTTGGTCCGCTTTTGATTTCGAATGTCGAATTTTCGATTTCGGATTTAAATAATGCTGATCATAAAATTGGAATCCCCGGAAAATACACTACAGCTAATTTCCTTTTAGGATTAGCTTTACCCGATGCAACTGACAAACAGGAATTGGTATTCTCAGAAATCGAGGATGCAGTACTGAGTGGTAAGGTCGACGTTGGCCTGATCATTCACGAAAATCGCTTTACCTACCAGGATAAAGGTCTGAAAAAGATCATCGACCTGGGCGATTATTGGGAAAAACAAACCGGCTGTGCTATTCCCCTGGGTGGCATTGTGGCTAACCGGAAATTACCATTAGACGTTCAACATAAGATCAATAGATTGCTGAAGAAGTCAGTTGAGTTTGCTTTTGCCAATCCGAAATCAGGGTTGGAATTCATCCGCTCGCACGCGCAGGAGATGAGCGAAGAAGTGATGTACAAGCACATCGAACTGTACGTTAACAAATATTCCGTTGATTTGGGTAAGGAAGGCCGGAAAGCCATTCAGATCTTGTTTGACACCGCCCGTGAGAAGAATATCATACCGGAGATTAAAGAGGAGATATTTTTAACAAAATAGCGATGGGTTTCAAACCGTCGTCACAAAGATATTCTATGTAGAGACGCGATGCATCGCGCAAGCGGAAGGTTAGTACAATAATTTATCATACGGATACCTCGCTGTATGAATCGCTTTTACCCGTTCATATAGCATCGCCCTGAACTCATCCACATTCTCCTTTTTAAGTGCTGAAATAAATATCGCTGGACTATTATTTTTAGCCATCCAGCTTTGTTTAAAATCCTCTAAGGTCATTGTGTGGGCTTCTTCACCGGGGTGATGGTGCAGTGGCTCATAAGCGTCGATCTTGTTGAAAACGGTGATCATCTGCTTATCGATAGCCCCTAAGTCCTTCAACGTTTCGTTCACCGTTCTGATCTGGTCCTCAAAATTGGGGTGCGAAACATCCACCACGTGAACTAATACATCGGCCTCGCGAACCTCATCCAGTGTCGATTTAAAACATTCCACCAAATGGTGAGGTAGCTTGCGGATAAATCCTACCGTATCCGATAACAGGAATGGCAGATTTTCGATCACCACCTTGCGCACCGTAGTATCCAGTGTAGCAAATAACTTATTCTCAGCAAATACTTCCGATTTGGAGATCATATTCATGATGGTGGATTTGCCTACGTTGGTATATCCCACCAAAGCTACGCGCACCAGTTGATGACGATTTTTGCGTTGTGTTTCGTTCTGACGGTCGATCAGCTTTAGCTTCTCTTTTAAAAGGGATATCTTATTCAGGATTAAGCGGCGGTCGGTCTCGATCTGCGACTCACCCGGTCCACGCATACCGATACCACCTTTCTGGCGCTCTAAGTGTGTCCATAAACGGGTTAATCGCGGTAGCAAATATTGCAATTGGGCCAGTTCGACCTGAGCTTTTGCCTGCGCTGTTTGTGCCCGATTGGCAAATATATCCAGGATCAGGTTGCTGCGGTCGAGTATCTTTACCTGTAGCTCATTCTCGATATTACGCAATTGCGAAGGCGAAAGCTCATCGTCAAAAACCACGATGTCGATCTCTTCGGCTTGTACATATTCTTTTATTTCTTCCAGCTTACCTGTGCCCACAAAGGTAGCACGGTCCGGTCGCTGCATTTTTTGGGTGAAGGTTTTTACTGTAAGGCCACCGGCCGTCTCCACTAAAAACTCTAACTCCTCTAAGTATTCTTTTTCTTGTGCTTCAGTTTCATTAGGTGTAATAACACCTACCAGCACAACCTTCTCCTGCTTCACAGCAGTATCGTAAAATTTTTGTTTCATTCAAATAATGATCTATCAATCAAAGTGCCAAGTCAGTCTTTATGACAAAACAACAGTAACCAGACTTACGAAGCTTCCAAAACTTCGTAAGTCTTTTAGCGCTGCAACTCCTTCACAAACTCCCTTATCGCTGCTCCCGGATCTTCCTGTTTCATAAAGTTTTCACCAATCAGGAAACCGTTAAAGCCTGCTTTTTTCAATTCTTTTATCGTTTCCGGATTGCTGATGGCACTTTCGGATATTTTCATGAACTCGGCAGGGATGTGTTCTGCCAACTGGTATGATGTATCGACTGAAACGGTAAAATCAGCCAAATTACGGTTGTTTACACCGATAGCGTCCAGGTTGGGATTGATGCTGCGCTGCAATTCTTCCAGGTTATGCACCTCAAGTAACACATTCAGTCCTAAACCCTTTGCCCTTGATGCCAATTGATCGATTTGGTCAGGCGTCAATATTGCCGCGATAAGCAGGATGATATCTGCACCTAACGCCTTTGCTTCAAATACCTGGTATTCGTCAATCATAAAATCCTTGCGAAGAATGGGGATGTTATTCGCCCTGCGTGCCTGCGCCAAGTCGGTTTTGCGTCCCATGAAAAACTTACGATCAGTTAAAACTGACAGGGCAGAAGCACCTGCCTCAGCATAAGCATTGGTTACCTGTTTTACACTTACGCGGTCGTTAATCACCCCTTTTGAAGGTGACTTACGCTTAAATTCAGCAATAATCCCCGTGCGGTTGGCATCCAGCAAAAACTCCTTAAACGAAAGCGGCTGCCTGTCAAAAAACTCTGCCAACTCCAGCATTTTGATAGAAGTAAACTTCTTTGCTTTCTCTACTTCCTTCTTTTTATGCGCAACAATTTTATCAAGAATAGTCATACAATCTGTGGCAACGTTAATAGTCGCCGATTTGCAAAATTAAAAATATCGGTCTAAATCACCTCAGCCATTTGCGGCGCTAACCAGTTCTGCATCATCTGCCTGCCATACTCCGTCAATACCGATTCCGGGTGAAACTGCACACCGCGAACATCATACTGCCTATGACGCAGCGCCATAATGCTGTTATCCTGCTCATCAATAGCGGTTACGGTCAGCACATCAGGCAAATCTTTATGATCTACCACCCATGAGTGATAACGGCCCACCTTAAAACTTTGCGGTAAACCTGTAAACAGCTTTTCATTGGCATCAGTTACTTTTATCGGTGTCGCTATGCCATGCATCGGCCGACTTAGGTTGTACAATTGTCCGCCAAACGCCTCGGCTATTGCCTGCTGACCCAAACACACCCCAAAAATACTTTTGGTTGGTGCGTACCGTGCTATCACATCCAGAAGCAGTCCAGCTTCCGATGGTATGCCCGGTCCCGGCGACAAGATGATGTGACTGAAATCCTCCACATCGTCCAGTTTAAATTTATCGTTCCTCCACACCTCGCACTGCAAACCAATCTCGTTTACCAGATGCACCAGGTTATAGGTGAATGAATCGTAATTGTCTATTATTAAAATCTTGCTCATGTTACACACCCCTGCCCCTCTCAAGAGGGGATTTATTTGTACTACTATAAATTAATCTCTAATTAACTAATCTTTAATCTCTAACTACAATTCCTCCGCCAACTCAATAGCCTTTCTCAATGCCGCTATCTTATTATCCACTTCTTTCAATTCGCTTTCCGGGTTCGAATCGGCCACGATGCCGGCGCCTGCCTGGTAGTGCAGTGTATTGTTTTTGCTCAGGAACGACCGTATCATGATGGCGTGGTTAAAGTCGCCGTTAAAGCCAAGGAAACCAATGGCCCCGCTGTAAAAACTGCGTTTACTTTTTTCATTTTCGTCTATGATCTCCATGGCGCGGAATTTTGGTGCCCCGCTCAATGTCCCGGCAGGGAAAGTATCTGCTACAATTTTAAACGACGATACTCCCGGACGAAGCTTCCCGCTGACGTGCGATACTAAGTGGATCAAATGCGAGTAATATTGAACCTCCTTAAACGCCTTCACTTCTACCTGCTCGCAATGGCGGCTTAGATCGTTGCGTGCCAGGTCGACCAGCATCACATGCTCTGCCGATTCTTTAGGGTCGTTTTCTAGCGCTCGTGCTATTTCTGCATCTTTTACATCGTCACCGCTGCGTTTAAATGTCCCGGCAATTGGGAATATATTAGCCACGTTATCTTTAATAGTGATCTGCGCCTCGGGCGATGAACCAAATATCCGGAAATCACCATAATCGAAATAAAACAGATAAGGTGATGGGTTGATCGATCTCAAGGCCCGGTACACGTTAAACTCATCACCCTGAAATGCTCTCGAAAACGGCCTCGATGGCACAATCTGGAACACATCCCCTCTGAAGATATGCTGTTTCATCTTCTCTACTATCGCCACAAACTCCTGGCCTGTCAGCGTCGACTTTTCATCACCATTACTCTGGAAATGATATTCAGGGAAGTTTTTGTTCTTGATCAGGTATTCCAGCTTTTCCAATCCGCCATTTGTTGGCATATCTTCAGGTTGATTCTGAAAAATGTATAGCTCATTCTTAAAATGGTCGATAGCGATGATGTAGCGGTAAATGTGGTACTGCATCACCGGAATTTTGCGCGTATCGTCTGCACTTTCCTTCAGCTTGATGGTCTCATAATGTTCAACCGCTTCATGCGTGAAGTAACCCCAGATACCGTTGGAGATAATCTTACCATGGTCTTCGGTCGTTTCGAAATCGTTTACAAACTGACTGATCTGCTCTACCAGGTCGAAAGTGCCCGGTTCGCTGACCACGGTATGCCCGTCGGGGTAGCTTTTCTTTAGGCGGCCGTCGGTTAATACCAGTCCGCTGATGGGTTCGCAGCAAACATAGCTCATACTGTTCTCGCGACTGTGGTAGTCCGAGCTTTCCAGTAACAGGGCATTCGGATACACATCGCGCAGGCGCAGATAAATGCTCACGGGCGTGGTGGTATCGGCTAGGAGCTTTTTAGAAGTAGTGGTTATTTTATATCGTTTCATTTTTAATTGTTCAAAAGTATTATAAAATACAAAACCCGGCGTTGGTTGGCGCCGGGTTCATATTAGGTTTACAATTGATTAGTAAAGTCTTATCAAAAACATATCCGGCTGCCATTTACATGGTGCCACCAGCTATTGTTTTGTAATTTTTTAATCATCGCGGTCACAAATTTATAAAGAATATTGAATTAGCAAATTTTTCGGGAAAATATTTTGCGGTTTTTTTTAAAAATTATGATTATGACATTCCAAGCAGCCCTCTTTTGCTAAAAATTATGATTATCGCAATAACAATCAGGGCTAAAGTGTAAAAGATAGCGATGCTTTTATGTTTTGCGTCAGATGTGGCTCCGCGCTTTGAGCGGGCGTGGCCGATAGTGATCAACACAATGGCAATCAGCATGCCTGTAAGGTGTTCAACAGTCCAATAACGGGTAGTGGCATCCTTCATGGTATCACTGCTGAACTTTACGAATGGGCTCACAAAGTATAATAAGATACCAATAAGCAATTGCGTGTGTACCGAGATAAGGGCAAACAGGTTGAGTTTGCGATGGCTTTCACTGTATGTTACTTTGCCCAGCCAACCGAGCCAGGCCCTTATGATTGCCAAAAGAACCAATAAAAGTACGATGTACCTGAAGCCAGAGTGCAGGTGCAGGAGGAAGCTGTATAAAGTCATGATGTGAAATAGTGTTTAATGGACAAATAAACCGATGCAACAAATATATACAGGAATGGACAGGATTATAGGATTGTGGGCGATTTTTATAGATTGCGGGGTTGTCATACACCAGAGTGTTCACGTTCACAACGCAGTGAACGCTTGTGAACAAGGCTTAATTCACTCATAATAAACTAATTGCATTTTTGCTTATTGTAAACGGCTAATTATTCGCCTGATCCTCAATTGAATAACCAACTGCACACTGAAACTTTGGGCGATTCCGGTGATAGGAGCGGTCGGGCTGGCAGGCCTGTCCCGATAATTATCGGGATCATACGCCACTGCCATCGCTAACGCGGATTGTCTGAACCGCTGATTTGTTTGATTTAAGGATTTCGCTGATTATAAAAATAGCGGGTTTCTATGCTATGATTGGTTGGATCAACTAGCTTATGCCTTCAGTTAAAATATCTCTTAACAACGCCCGTCCTTTGTTCCTCACAGTAATAATATTAATGGTCATAGCAATAGTATAATCAACGGTCAAAACTAAACTTCCCCATCAACACACTTGGATTGTTCCCTATCTGAATAGGTTCACCCGACAAAGCCTCGTTACCCAACAACGCAAACAAAATAGCCTCCTTCGCATCCGGGTCAATGCCAAGGCTGGAAGTATTGCCCAAAGTGGCTTTAGGCAGCAATTGTTTCAGATAGGTAGTCACAAAATAATTGTGTGCACCGCCGCCGCTCATATATAGGTGACTGTCGGCAGGTAAGTGTTTGGTGATAAAGTTGGCTATGCTGGTAGCAGTAAAAGCACTCAGCGTAGCTACCACATCATTTTTATTAATGTCTTTGGTGTTAGATACTTCCTGTGCGTCTTCAAGGTAGCTTAGGTTGAATAGCTCTGGCCCGGTGGTTTTAGGTGCTTTTTCGTTAAAGAAAGGATGATCTAATAAAGCAGCGAGCAAATCGTCATTCACCAATCCCGATAGGGCTACAAATGAATCCTTATCATAAGGCTGATTGAAATACTCCCTGCAAGCTGCATCTATCATCGTATTCCCCGGACCGATATCGGTGCAGATCACTTTATGCGTGTCGCCGTCCGCAGGCAGGTAGGTGAGGTTAGCAATGCCGCCGATGTTCAGCAGGATGTGGTCTTCGCCTTTTTTACTTGCTAATAACACATCGCCATATAAAGCAAGCGGCGCGCCCTCTCCGCCGGCAGCAATATGTTTTTGCCGGAAATCGCTTATGGTAAGTATACCTGTTTTGACTGCGAGATGATCACCGTCTCCTATTTGCAGGGTGGCATTGGGGTATTCCTTTTGCTTATGTAAACGCTTAGGCGCATGATAAATGGTTTGCCCATGGCTGGCGATGAAATCCACCTCATTGGGTTTGATATTCCATTTGGCAAGGGCTTCAAGAATTAACTCACCATGAAAAGCGCCGATATAGGCGTTTAATAAAGTGATCTTTTCCAGATCGACCAGCCTCCTCGAAAACACTTCATGCACTTCGTTTTTAAAATGCTGCTTATAAGGTATGGTGATAAAATGCAGCAGTTCGAATTGGGTGTTCAGTCCGTTGCCTTTGAATTTGCATAGCGCGATGTCAAGGCCATCCAGAGAAGTGCCCGACATCAGTCCGATTCCCAATTTTTCTGGTTTTTGGGCGATGGTAAATAGCTTTTGCAGGTTTTGATTCAGGGCAGGCATCGGGCTGGTAAAAGTTAAAATGAAATTAGCTTTCTATAAGCAAACATATCTAATATATTTGCTTTCACCCACAAAAAATCAATTAAAACCTTTGACATGGCGCGATTAAATTTATTGGAAGAGACCCGGTATGAGAAGTTGCCGGTGAGCGTATTTGCAAACCAGAAAGAAGCCTCGGTATCAGTGGCGCGGC
>Ga0207647_10000050_pt1 | contig 88099 bp, 70 predicted proteins | sample KBSCornC2_FD_184295 | JGI IMG/M metagenome (GOLD analysis project Ga0207647, IMG submission 184295) | Corn rhizosphere microbial communities from Kellogg Biological Station, Michigan, USA - C2 (SPAdes) (version 2) | ecosystem: Host-associated > Plants > Roots > Rhizosphere ...
TAAGTTCTTATTACACAGAAGATTTTGAGTCGGCGACTACTGCCACTTATGAAAAAGATACGATTGGATTAACTGGTTTGGATCATTATGATTTTTCAAGAACAACAGTTTACGGCAGGGCAAGAACATTTGTAAACAGCGGCATTGCACATTCAGGCTCAAAGGCTCTGACTTTAGACGCGAACCGTTATTATCTGGCTGGAAACACAAGTTATTTAACCGGAACATTCAATCTTTCCAATTATAACGTAAACACCGATGACATTCGTTTGGATTTTGAATTCAATAATCACGGGCAATTGCCAAATGCCAATAATAAAGTCTGGATTCGTGGAAATGATTTGCAACCATGGATAGAAGCTTATGATTTAAACAATAACCAAAATGAAGCAGGCATTTATAAAAAAACAGTGAGCATTGAAGTGTCTGATCTTTTGGCTGCAAATGGTCAAAGCTTTAGTCCAAGTTTTCAGGTGCGTTGGGGACAGTGGGGACAAATTGCTGCAACGGATAAAGAAGATGCAGCCGGATACACTTTCGATGATATCCGTGTGTATCAAGTGTTCAATGATCTTCAAATGTTGAGCATTGACGCGCCCGTAAAAGCAAGTTGCGGATTAACAAACAATACAACTATAAGAGTTTCTGTCAGGAACAGTGCAAACACTGCCATCAATAATATCCCGGTTCATTATCGAATTAACAATGGAGCATGGATTACAGAAACAATTCCGTCCATTGCAGGTAACACAACAGTTCAATATGACTTTACAACACCTGCTGACCTTTCGGCATTAAATACCTACACCATCCAGGCAATTGTTGATTACAGCAATGATAGTTTCAGAGAAAACGATACAACAGCATCGACCGTTATCAATTCGCCTGTAATTAATTCGTTTCCATACCTGCAAAATTTTGAAGCATCCAAAGGGTATTGGTTTTCCGACGGAAAGAATTCAAGCTGGGAATACGGAACTCCTGCCTCAACAAAAATCAATCGTGCTGCCAGCGGGGCAAAAGCCTGGAAAACAAGATTGGTTGGCAGTTACAACAGTCTTGAGTTATCATACTTGTATTCACCGTGCTTTGATGTATCAACTTTAACCAATCCCACCTTAAGCTTCAGTGTTGCCCTGGATTTGGAAGATTGCGGATCTACGCTTTGCGATGGGGCATGGGTGGAATATTCTTCTGATGGAACCACGTGGACAACATTAGGCAGTTTTGGGCAGGGAACAAATTGGTATAACAAGAGTGCAAACCTTTGGAGTGTTCAGGGTTATACAAGATGGCACGTCGCAACCATTCCTTTACCAACGGGCTTAAATAATTTACGCTTGCGTTTTGTTTTGCAGTCAGATCCCGCAGTGACTTATGAAGGAGTTGCAATTGATGATATTCATATTTACAGCAACACGCAAGGCATTTACGATGGTGCAACAATGAACGCTCCTGTTTCCCAAACTGTTTCAGGAAACAACTGGACTGATTTTACAAGCGGTGGTAAATTAATTGCTTCGGTGAATGCAAACAGCCAGATGCTTGGTGCAACTGATGTCCAGGCTTACATAAACAATGGTGCGGTTCGAAACACAACGTCACAATATTATCTTGATAGAAATATTACGATCAAACCAAGTAACTCAATTTTGTCCGATTCTGTTGGCGTTCGTTTTTATTTTCTCGATTCAGAATCGGATTCATTGATCAATGCAAACGGATGTGCTAATTGCAGCAAACCCTCCAGTGCTTATGAGGTAGGCGTTTCCAAGTATTCTGATTACGATAAAACTTTTGAAAACGGAACCATTAGCGATAATCAACAGGGCATTTGGAATTTTATTTCATCAGATAACATTGTAAAAGTTCCGTTCGATAAAGGTTACTATGCGGAATTTAAAGTGAAAGATTTTTCCGAGTTCTGGTTGAATAATGGAAGTATGGATAAAAGTTCTGCACTGCCGGTGAAACTTCTTGACTTTAGTGCACAAAAACAAAATATTGATGAAGTCTTATTAAAATGGAAAACAGGAACTGAAAGCAATGTTGACCGTTATGAAATTGAATTAGCAAGAGGCAATTCAGATTTGCAGTCGGGACATTTCGTAAAAATAGGAGAGGTGGCCAGCAATGGAAACTCATCAACGGCGCAGAATTATTCTTTCACTGATAAGGAAGCCGATAAGTTTGGTCCAAGATATTATCGTTTGAAAATTATTAATCTTGACGGAAGCTTTGTGTATTCAGTGGTTCGCTCGGTAATATTTGAAGATGCAGTATTGTGGAAAGTGTATCCAAATCCATCACATGGAATTTTTAGCCTTATTTATCAGGCCAATAACAACGAGCCTGTTTACGCAAGAGTTCTTGATACAAAGGGCAGCCTGGTTAAGGAGTATCACAAAGCCGGTAATGGTCTTGCACAAAAATTAAGCATTGATCTTTCAATGCAGACAAGCGGCGTTTACCTGTTACAGCTTGACACCCCGGGAAAAAAGCAAACATTCAAATTATATAAACAATAGAAAGTAACAAACTGTAGCAAAAAAAACCTCCGGTAATCCGGAGGTTAATTGTATAAGAGTTGATAAATAACCGAAACTCGGTATTTATTAGCGGGATATTACCATCCTTTTTTTGCAATGCCGGCATTAATGGCAGCCATCGCTTTTTCTTCGTTGCATAGTGTGGTAAGCTTATTGCCTTTACCATCATGTCCCTGGACCATATAGGCTCCTTTAGCTGTTTTTGTAATTACAGCATCTTGTATCGGAACATTTTTTTCTTTTGTCTTTACATTGTAAGCAGTGAGCTGAACGTCTGCCATATGATTAAGTTTTGTAGTTAGTAATGTTTAAATCTACATTATTTCGGCAAAACAGAGGCCAAAAACTTTCCCTGGGAATATTGCAGAAACCGCTTGGGATTTATACAGTTATTTTAGCCGTGAAAGTCCGATTACAAAATTGTAAGAATTTACTCCACCGTTCGGCGATTTTAAATTTGCGTTGGAGATGTGGCGTTGCACGTATTGAAAATTCAGAAACAAATTCTTTTTCGTCAATCTCACAAAGGTCCCAAGAGCAAGATTATCTGAAAAAATAAAGCCGTTTGCCTGCCGCCCAACTTCTGCTGAAATGTAGTGCGGACCCGAACCGAGCATCTGATAAAAGTAAAATCCATCATTAATTTTTACATAATTACGGATGCCAAGGTTTAATCCAAACTCATAATCAAGACTCCCGTCAGGAGTGCTTCCTGCTTTTACAAAATTGAATTGCGGTTCTGCATACCATGCAACAAAATCCTTTTTCTTCGGTACTTTGAAAGATCTTGAATAATCGTAGATCAAATAAACGGTTTTGTAATCGGTGTTTCTGCTAAATGAATTTCCCCAGCCAACAAGTCCGCCAAGGCTTTTAAAGTGCCCAGGGATGTGGATTTCAGATTGAGCAATTGATTTGGTTTGAATAAGAATGATAATAAAAAACGCTCCGATCAATTTGTTCATGAACAGTTATTTCAAAATGTTTTCAATGGTAGATAATTCTTCTTTGCTGAAATTGTAATTGTTTAGGCACTGAATTGAATCCGTCACTTGTTCAGGCTTGCTTGCACCGACGATTACAGAAGTTATTCTTGGATCTTTCAACACCCAGGCCAGGGCCATTTGTGCTAAACTTTGATTGCGTTGCTTTGCCACTTCGTTCAGTTGACGCACTTTTGAAATTGTTTCTTCCGTCAGTGCATCTTTTTCAATGGCACCGTTTCCTCTTGTGCTTGCGACTCTCGAATCCGCCGGAATTCCATTCAGATATTTATTGGTAAGAATTCCTTGTGCCAGGGAAGAAAACGTAATGCATCCAACTCCGTTTTTATCTAATACATCCAACAAACCGTCTTCTACCCAACGGACCAACATTGAATATTTTGGTTGATGAATTAAAAGCGGAGTTCCTAATGCCTTCAATATTTCAATTGCTTTTTGTGTTTCTTCTGCAGAATAACTTGAAATTCCGACATACAACGCCTTACCTTGTCGCACCATCAAATCCAAGGTTGTCATGGTTTCTTCTAACGGCGTTTCGGGATCAGGACGGTGATGATAAAAAATATCCACGTACTCCAGGCCCATTCTTTTCAAACTTTGATCAAGACTTGCCATTAAATATTTTTTAGACCCCAAATCTCCATAAGGTCCGGGCCACATTCCCCATCCGGCTTTTGATGAAATGATCAATTCATCACGATACGACTTCAAATCCTGTTTTAAAATTTTTCCAAACGTTTCTTCGGCAGCACCGGGCGGAGGTCCATAATTATTTGCCAGGTCAAAATGTGTGATGCCGCAATCAAATGCAGTATGAATAATGTTTCTGCATTTTTCATAATCATCAATTGCGCCGAAGTTGTGCCAAAGTCCGAGAGAAACAGCCGGTAATTTTAAACCGCTTTTTCCGCAGCGGCGATATTGCATGGAATTGTAACGCTTGGGATTTGCAGTATACATAATGCCTGCAAAGAAACTACAATTAATGTTTTGGTTGATTATAATCGAACACGATCATTGTTGTATTTTTTGCTGACCAAGGGCGGCAACGGAATTTTATATTGGAAAGATATGCGCATGAAAAAATAAAAAAGCCCGAGAATTTTTCTCAGGCTTTAACGATTTATGGTCAGATATTACACATCAATTTTTGCATACCTGGCGTTGCGTTCAATAAAATCTCTTCTTGGAGCAACTTCATCACCCATTAACATACTGAACACTTCATCGGCATTTACCAAACTGTCAATTGTTACCTGTTTCAATGTTCTTGTGTTTGGATTCATGGTGGTTTCCCACAATTGTTCTGCGTTCATTTCACCCAAACCTTTGTAACGTTGAATATTTACGCTGTCGGGATTTCCTGCGCCCAGTCTTTCAACCAACATTTTTCTTTGCTCCTCGTTGTAAGCGTAAACCTGTTCTTTTCCTTTCTTTACCAAATACAATGGCGGTTGAGCAAGATAAACATACCCTTGTTCTACCAGTTCCTTCATGTACCTGAAAATAAAAGTCAGAATCAACGTAGCAATATGGCTTCCATCCACATCGGCATCAGTCATGATGATGAGTTTATGGTAACGAAGCTTTGCAAGATTTAATGCTTTTGGGTCATCAGGTGTACCAACAGTTACGCCCAAGGCAGTATACATGTTTCTGATCTCTTCGTTCTCATAAATTTTATGCTCCATTGCTTTTTCAACGTTCAAAATTTTACCGCGCAATGGAAGAATTGCCTGGAAGCTTCTGTCGCGACCTTGCTTTGCTGTACCGCCAGCCGAGTCTCCCTCAACTAAAAACAATTCACACCGATTAGGATCGCGGTCAGAGCAGTCTGCAAGCTTACCCGGCAAACCACCACCACTCAACACCGATTTGCGTTGCACCATTTCACGAGCCTTGCGTGCCGCAGCTCTCGCCTGTGCAGCAAGGATAACTTTATTGATGATGTTCTTGGCTTCTCTTGGATTTTCTTCGAGATATGCTTCCAGAACTTTTGAAACTGTTGTATCAACCACACCCATCACCTCGTTGTTGCCCAACTTGGTTTTTGTTTGTCCTTCAAACTGTGGTTCAGGAACTTTCACCGAAATGATGGCACTTAAACCTTCGCGAAAATCATCACCTTCAATACTCACTTTTGCTTTTTCAAACAAACCTTGTTTATCGCCGTAGCTTTTGAACACTCTCGTCAATGCACGACGAAAACCGGCCACGTGAGTTCCACCCTCAATGGTGTTAATATTGTTTACATAAGAATAGATGTGCTCATTGTAGCTGTCATTGTAAGTTGTAGCAACCTCAACGACAACGTTTGTTTTTTCATCACGTCCTTCTACATACAAAACCTTTGGAAGCAGTGGATTTCTACCTGCGTGTTTGTCGAGCATTTCAACAAATTCCACAATACCCCCTTCGCTGTAAAACGTTTTCGTATAATTCAAGCCGCTTTCATCATCTTTCTCACGCATATCATTTAACGTAATTGAAATGCCACGGTTGAGATAAGCCAATTCACGAAGACGACCTTCCAGAATATCTTTTATATAAGTTGTTGTAATGAAAATTGTTGAATCGGGCCAAAAATGAACTTTGGTCCCGGTTTTTTCGCTCAGGCCAATTTCGCGAACAGCATATTGAGGAATGCCAATACGATATTCCTGCTCAAATATTTTTCCATCGCGTTGAACAGTAACATGAAGTCTTGTGCTCAATGCATTCACGCAACTTACACCCACTCCATGCAAACCACCGGAAACTTTATAGCTGTCTTTGTCAAACTTGCCACCCGCGTGCAAAACGGTCATTACAACTTCAAGAGCACTGCGTTTTTCCTTTGAGTGCATGGCAGTTGGAATACCACGGCCATCATCTTCAACAGAAATTGAATTATCCTCATGAATAGTAACTACAATATTCTTACACCAACCCGCAAGAGCTTCGTCAATTGAGTTGTCTACAACTTCATAAACAAGATGGTGCAAACCTTTCACACCTACATCACCAATATACATTGCCGGACGTTTACGAACGGCCTCCAGGCCTTCCAAAACCTGGATTGAATCTGCTCCATAGGAAGGCATTACTGTTGGTGTACTGGGACTAACAAGGGAATCTAAAATATCACTCATTTTAAGGGGAGATTTTGGGACTTTTTAGTGGTAAAGTCCATTCTGGCAAATGTACCGAAAGATTGCCGTTTTAAGACGTTCCAAAGGTTAAAAAAATGGAATGAACCTCAACTGTTCTTTCCGCAAAATTTGATTGTAAGTTTTGAACAGACTTTAAAGAAAAATTTGTACAGCCCAATATGCTTAGTAGCATTTTCAATTGGATGGAAATTTTATCGGTATTCTATATGCTGATGGTCAAACCATCGTAGCCTAAATGAATTCCTTTGGGCAGATTTTTTTCGATTTCTTCATGTTTGCCCAATTGGTGTGAAATATGGGTAAAATACGCTTTGGGAATTTTCAGTTCATGAACCAGTTCAATTGCTTGTTCCAAATTATAATGCGAAATGTGCTTTTCTCTGCGCAATGCGTTCACCACTAAAGTTTTACTTCCTCTTATTTTTTCTTTTTCATGATCTTCAATCCTGTTCGCATCAGTAATGTAGGTAAAGTCCCCGAAGCGAAATGCATACACAGGCATTTTTAAATGCCATACTTCTATTGGAATGATCGGAATATCCCCGATTGAAAACGGTTCAAGGCCGATAGTGTTCAAATCAAGATTGGGAACGCCGGGATATTTTTTATCGGCAAATGCATAAGCAAACTCTCTCATTAACGCATCAATAGTCATTTGATTTGCATAGATCTGCATGGCCTGTTCCTGGAAAAAATTAAACGCACGAACATCATCCAATCCTGCAATGTGATCTTTATGCGGATGCGTAAACAAAACTGCATCTAATCGCTTCACATTTTCGCGAAGCATTTGATAACGAAAATCGGGAGTGGTATCAATAACAAATCTTGTATTCTCCGATTCAACCATGATGCTGCTGCGGAGCCGTTTGTCTTTCTTATCCGTTGAGCTACATACAGCACATTCGCATGCGATCATTGGAATGCCTGTGCTGGTGCCGGTTCCAAGAAATGTTATTTTAAGTGAGGGAATGTGCATCAGTTTACAAGTTTACGAGTTCACGGGTTGGTTTCAAAAAAACTTGTAAAAATTGAAACCACTACACTGTCAACTTTCTTCCTGGTTATTGTTAGCAGCATGAAAACGGCCCATAATATCATCAAACCATTTTTTGCTTTCAGGGGTTAACGATTCTGCATCAATTTTTAGTTGAGGAATCAGATCGATCAAAGTGTTGATGCGTCCTTCCAGTTGAAGAAATTTATTTAGCACCACCACTTTTCTATCTTCCAAAATGCAAAACCCACTTTGAAAACTTCCGCGTTCATAGCGGACGATATAGCCGGATTCTTCGATCAGCTTTTCAATTTTATCCAGAGTTGTTTGCGTGTATTTCATAGAATGAAAAATGCAAAATTAAAAATGCAAAAGAACACATCCATTTTTAATTGTTCGTATTATTTTTTCTACTATTTACTCACCATTTGTATTACAGGAACGATCATTTCTTCTAAACTTACCCCTCCGTGCTGAAAAGTGTTTTTGTAATAGTTAACATAGTGATTGTAGTTATTTGGATAACAAAGAAACACATCTTCACCGCCAAAAATATAAGATGAGTTGATTGTTGGCGTTGGCAAACCAGCTTCTTTGGGATCACGAAAAGCCAAAACTTCTTTCGGATCATAATTCAAATTACGGCCATGTTTGTAGCGAAGATTGGTTGTGGTTTGTTTATCGCCAATTACTTTTACCGGAGTTTTTACACGAACACTTCCATGATCGGTTGCCAAAACGATCTTGATGTTTTTATCTGCAATTTTTTTCAAAGCCTGGTGCAATGGCGAATGCTCAAACCACGATGCGGTAATGCTTCTGTAGCTTACTTCATCACCTGCCAATTCTTTCAGCACTTCCATTTCGGTTCTTGCGTGCGAAAGCATGTCAACAAAATTGTAAACGATCACATTCAAATCGTTGGTTAAAAGATTATGGATGTTGTTTACCAGATCCAATCCCGCCTGGTTATTGACAACTTTTGTGTAAGAGGTTCTTAAATCGCCTTTGCCGAAAGTTTTTAATTGTGCTTTAAAAAATTCTTCTTCAAATAAATTTTTTCCGCCTTCCTCATCATCATTTTTCCATTGCTGCGGAAATTTTTTCTCAATGTCGATTGGCAACATTCCGGCAAAAATTGCATTTCGCGAATAATGGGTTGCAGTTGGAAGAATACTGTAAAAACTATCTTCTTCAATTATGCGGAAGCTTTCTGCAAAAATGGGCTGGATCGTTCTCCATTGGTCGAAACGAAGATTGTCAATCAAAACAAAAAAAGTCGGTGTTCCTTTTTCAACCTGTGGCAATACTTTTTCCTTCATCAACGTGTGGGACATCACGGGTTTGTTGGCCGCTTTATCTTTCAACCAGGAAGCATAGTTTCTTGAAATAAATTTGAAGAACTCCGTGTTTGCTTCATTTTTTTGTGTTTGAAAAACTTCCTGCATTTCAGGACTGTCGCTTTTTTGCAAGCTGAGCTCCCAACGGACCAGTTCTTTATAAATTCCCATCCACTCATTGTAATTGGGATTACTGTTCAAGGCCATAAACAAATTGCGGAACTGCTGTTGATAAGCTGTTGTTGTTTTCTCGGCTACCAATCTTCTGTTATCAATGATCTTTTTGAGCGAAAGCCATACCTGGTTAGGATTTACGGGTTTGATGAGATAATCGGATATTTGACTACCTATCGCTTCATTCATTAAATTCTCTGTTTCATTTTTGGTGATGAGTACCACAGGAATTTGCGAATTGTATTCTTTAATCTTTGCTAATGTTTCAAGGCCTGTAATTCCAGGCATTGTCTCATCTATCAAAACCACATCTACAAAATTTTCTTTCACATAATCGATTGCGTCAAAGCCATTGGTTAAGGTGTGAACGTCATATCCTTTATTCTGCAAAAACAATTTTTGCGATTGCAGGCTTTCTATTTCATCATCTACCCAAAGTATTTTTGCCAGGCTCATAATTATATTATTGAAAGCAAGTTAACCTAAAGCAAACAAGAAACGGCAAACCATGAATTTTTCATGGCGTATTTTTGAATTTTAAGATATTGTTCATGGCTTATGTACGAAAGATCATCAACGACCCGGTTTATGGATTTATAACTATTGATGACCCGCTTATTTTTGAAATCGTCTCTCATCCTTATTATCAACGATTGCGCAGGATTCATCAAATGGCTTTTGCTTCGTTGGTTTATCCTGGTGCGGTTCATACCCGTTTACATCATTCACTTGGCGCCTATCATTTGATGGGATTGGCCTTGAACGAACTTAGAAACAAGGGAGTTGAAATCACAAAAGAAGAAGAGCAGGGAGCAAAGATTGCCATTCTTTTGCATGACATTGGTCACGGACCTTATTCTCATGCTCTGGAAAGAAAACTGATTAAGGGCGTTCATCATGAAGATATTTCCATTTTGATTCTTCAGTTGCTGAATGAACAGTTCAATGGACAACTTCAAATTGCCATTGATATTTTCAGCGGTTCTTATCATAAGCAATTTTTACATCAATTGGTTTCGGGACAGTTGGATGTTGACCGCATGGATTATTTAACAAGAGATTCTTTTTTTACCGGCGTTGTAGAAGGCGCAATTGGCTACGACCGCATTTTAAAGATGCTTACCGTTCATGAAGGTCAATTAATGATTGAGGAAAAAGCCATTTACACGGTAGAGAAATTCTTGGTTTCGAGAAGATTGATGTATTGGCAGGTTTATCTGCACAAAACCGTAATGGCAGCCGAAAAAATGCTGGTAAAAATTATTGAAAGAGCGCAGGAACTGATTGCAGGCGGAATTGAGTTGCAGGCGGCGTCTAACAATCTCAACTTTTTTTTAAAAGAACATCAACCCGATGGAAATTTCATCAAGCATCTGGAAAAGTTTACTCAGCTGGATGACACCGATGTAATGTGTACCATCAAAAACTGGTGTGGCCATGTTGATCCCATTGTTGGGCGTTTGTGTAAAGGTTTGGTGGATAGAAAACTGCTCAAGGTAAAACTTCAGGCCGAGCCTTTCGATCCTCTTTTGGTCGCGGCTTTAAGAAATGACTTGTCTAAAAGGTTAAAAATTTCGCAACAGGAAGCTTCCTATTTAATTTTTACCGGTGAGGCAGTCAACACAACGTACAATCCTTACGACGAGCATATTAAAATACTATACAAGGAAGGCCAGGTATCAGATATTTCCAAAGTGGACAATGCTTTGATTCATCAACAGGTCTCGGCCCCTGTTAAAAAATATTACCTTTGTTACCTTAAATAAGAATAAAATGTGATGACTTTCGTTTTATTCATATTTATTTGTGGTATCGATTTGAAGAACCAAACAATTTTATGCAGTTTACAGCCGCCCAAATTTCAATATTGGTAAATGGGAAAATTGAAGGAAATGCCGACGCAGCCGTAACGTCATTCGGAAAGATTGAAGAGGCGGAACAGGGCCAACTGAGTTTTTTAGCCAATCCCAAATACGAAGATTTTCTTTACACAACCAATGCCTCAATAGTTATCATCAACGAAAACTATGAGCTGAAGCAATCGATTAATGCTACTCTTATACGCGTGCCTGATGCGTACACAGCCTTTGCCCAATTGTTGGGTAAATACCAGGAAATGGCTACACAACAATTAAAAGGAATTCAGCAGCCAAGTTTTATTGCCAGTTCGGCAAAATTGGCTCCTGATGTTTTTGTAGGAGCCTTCAGTTATATTGGCGACAATGTAAAAATTGGAAAGAATACGAAAGTTTTTCCGAACTCGTTCATTGGCGATAATGTTACCATTGGTGAGAACTGCATCATTCATCCCGGCGTAAAAATTTATCATGATTGCGTTTTGCATAACCAGGTTGTAATTCATGCAGGAACTGTAATTGGCTCTGATGGATTCGGTTTTGCACCACAGGCAGACGGGTCTTTTAAAAAAGTTCCACAAATTGGAAATGTTGTAATTGAGGCTAATGTGGAAATTGGCGCCAATACAACCATTGACCGGGCAACGATCGGATCAACTTGTATTCGGACAGGAGCTAAACTTGATAATTTAATCCAGGTTGCCCACAATGTAGAAGTTGGGGAAAGTACAGTGATTGCAGCACAGGCGGGCATTTCGGGCTCCACTAAAATTGGAAAGAATGTAATGATCGGCGGACAAGCCGGTTTAGTTGGACATATTCAAATTGCAGACGGCTCCAAAATAAATGCGCAAAGCGGCGTCAGTAAATCATTGAAAGAACCTTACGGCGCTGTCACCGGTTCCCCCGCCGGAGATTACACAAGCGCATTAAGAAGCCAGGCTGTCTTCCGCAATCTCCCCCAATTAGAAAAAAGAGTTCAGGAGTTAGAAGAACTTGTTAAGCAATTAATGGCCGAGAAGGTAAATAGTCTATAGTCCAAAGCGGAAATTTCAAAATCGAAGCTTAAATAATCCAAGACTTTTAACTATGGACTTCCCAGCGAAGTGTTTTCTGTGCATATGCTTGGCTTTATTTTTTATGTATGAATAATTGCTTGCGTATAAATTTTTAATTCAAACAGTAAGAATTTTTTACTGTCCTAACGATTGCGAACTATGGCCCGTGTGTTTAGTATTTGTTTTAAACATAAAGGAAAATCTTACTCTGCATTAGTATCCGTTAAAGGCAAGGACGACCCATCGATTAGAGTTATTGCCAATCACGATTCAATTGAGATTCATTTGCCAACAGGCAGATTGATTTTTTCTATAGCCGATGTATTGCACAGGCTTTTTGCTTCATCTGAAAAAAGCACGTCAAACGCAGTGTTGTACATTACCCAGAATATTTCTTTGCAGTTGCTGAGTTCAGAAAAATGATCAGGTATTCATCAAGTTTTCAATCAGTTTTAAAAATATTTTATAGCGCTGGCACCGGCAGCACTTTGCCATTCAGGCTTGGATCAAAAGGGCCAAACTCAAACTCCCTTATCTTCGCACGGCTAAAAACGATTGCTCAATGAATTTCGAAACCTCTGAAATAACGCAACAGGTGGCACAAACAGCCCGTGATTTTGCACAGCAAAAAATTAAGCCTCATGTAATGGAATGGGACGAATCCCAGCAGTTTCCCGTTCAAATTTTTAAAGAATTAGGACAACTTGGAATGATGGGAGTGTTGGTGCCTGAAAAATATGGAGGCGCAGGACTTTCTTATTTTGAATATAAAGCTGTGATCGAGGAAATTGCCAAAGTCGATGGCTCAATCGGATTGAGTGTGGCTGCACACAATTCGCTTTGCACCGGGCATATTTTGAGTTTTGGCAACGAAGCACAAAAACAAAAATATCTTCCAAAACTTGCTGCTGCTGAATGGATTGGTGCCTGGGGATTAACCGAACCAAACACAGGAAGCGATGCAGGAAACATGAAATGCACTGCCGTCCGGGATGGTGATAACTGGATCATTAACGGAACAAAAAACTGGATCACTCACGGTAAAAGCGGCGATGTTGCTGTTGTTGTTTGCAGAACCGGCGAACCCCGTGCAAAAAACAATGCTACTGCATTTGTTGTCGAAAGAGGAACGAAAGGTTTTAGCGGTGGTAAAAAAGAAAACAAATTGGGCATGCGTGCCAGCGAAACAGCCGAAATGATTTTTGAAAATTGTGTTGTATCTGATGTGAATCGTTTGGGTGAAGTTGGTGATGGGTTCAAGCAGGCATTGTATATATTGGATGGAGGAAGAATTTCAATTGCATCACTTGCCTTAGGGATTGCAAAAGGCGCTTATGAAGCAGCTTTGCAGTATTCGCAGGAGCGGCATCAATTTGATAAACCTATTTCATCTTTCCAGGCTATTTCATTCAAACTGGCCGATATGATCACAGAAATTCAGGCAGCTGAAATGTTGATATTAAAAGCCTGCGATTTAAAAAACAGAAAAGAGCCTGTTTCCAAGATTTCTGCTATGGCAAAATATTATGCAAGTGAAGTTTCAGTAAAAGTTGCCAGCGACGCCGTTCAAATTTTTGGTGGTTATGGATACACAAAAGATTTTCCGGTTGAAAAGCATTATCGTGATTCAAAGCTTTGTACGATTGGGGAAGGAACCAGTGAGATACAGAAGATTGTAATTGCCAGAGAGGTTCTCAAAGGATAAACTCTCTCAAATATTCTTCCTGTCCCGCTACCAGGGGGATTTCCGGTGAACTGACTTTGTGTTGTCAGACCTTTTGTATGAATCAGATTAAGTACACTTTCAGTGCTTGTTTGACTTTGATTATGATATAGAAAACAAAGAAGCCCGGGGGAAAAATGCAATAAACTACTTCACTTCCTGCATTTGAACTAAACGATAATAATAACCTTGCTTTGTCATCAGCTCATCGTGGTTCCCTCTTTCAACAATTTCCCCTTTTTGAAGAACGATGATTTCATCGGCATGGCGGATTGTTGAAAGACGGTGTGCAATTACAATAGAAGTCCGGTTTTGCATCATGTTATTGATGGCATCCTGCACCAATCGTTCACTTTCAGTATCTAGCGAAGACGTTGCTTCATCCAAAATCAATATCGGCGGATTTTTTACAACTGCTCTTGCGATCGTCAATCGTTGACGTTCACCGCCGCTTAATTTACTTCCCCTGTCTCCGATGTTTGTGTCAAAAGATTTTTCTTTTTTAGCAATGAAATTATAAGCATTGGCAACATGTGCTGCTTGTTCAATTTCATTTTGAGACGCAGATTGTTTCCCAATACGGATATTGCTGGCAATAGAATCGTTGAACAAGATCGGTTCTTGTGTAACGATACTAATTTGTTCACGAACAGATTTTAAGGAATAATCTTTAATGTTTACCCCGTCAACCAAAAGCTCCCCGCTCGTTACATCATGAAAGCGTGGAATTAAATCTGCAAGCGTTGATTTGCCGGCGCCTGAAGACCCAACCAAAGCAATCGTTTTTCCTTTTTCAATTTTGAGATTAATATTCTTCAATACATCAACACCATCATAAGCAAACGAAACATTTTTTAACTCAATACTGTTGCTGAAAGTTTCCAACTTTTTCCCGTTGAGATTATCATCAACGGTTGTTTGTGTTTTTAAAATTTCTTCAATGCGGTCAATGGCAGCAGCACCTTTGCGCATGTTGCTAAATGAGGTGCTCAATGTTTTAGTTGGATTAATCAAGTTATAAAAAACGCCGAGGTAGGTGAGTAACAAAGACCCTGTCAGGCCAAATTCGTTACTTAAAACCAACCGTCCGCCAAAATAAAGTATCAAAGTGAAAATGATCACTCCTAAAAATTCAGACATCGGTGAAGCTAAATCTCTGCGGTATCCAATTTGATTTTTTGAGATCAATAGTGTTTCATTGTTTTTGAAGAACCTGTTTTTTAATAAAGCCTCTGTATTGAATGCCTTTATTACACGCAATCCGGATAATGTTTCATCTAAAATTGAAACAGATTCTGCGTAATGAACTGCAACATCCTGCGATTGTCTTTTCAACGACCTTGTAATGCGGCCAATTACAAATCCAACAACAGGAATGCAAACCAAAACAAATAAAGTAAGTTGAACGCTGATGATAAGAAGTGTAATCAGGGTAATGACGATATTCAACGGATCTCTTACCCAACCTTCTAAGGTTCCAATTACAGAAGCCTCCACTTCAGCTACGTCATTCGTCATTCTACTGATAACATCACCTTTCTTTTTTTCTGTAAAGAAACCAATAGGTAAATGAAGAATCTTTTCATACAGCTCATCGCGAAGACGGTTAACGATTTTATTTTTTAAAGGATTCAGCACATAATAAGCCAGATAGAGAAATAAATTTTTGAGGAAAATAGAGATTACGATGAACACACAAATCCATGCCAGTGTGCCCGATTTTCCTCTTCTTTGAATACTTTCAACTAAAACCTGGCGAACATGCCGAACCGTTGCACTGTCTGTATTTGATATTAATCCCGACGTTCCTGCTTTATCTCCGTTGAAAAGCATTTCCAAAAAAGGAAACAACATTCCCAGCGAAACCAGTGAAAAAACAATGGACAGAACAATGAACAAAATATAAAGAAAGGCATCACTCTTGTATTGGCTGATATATCTGAAAACTCTTGCGTACTTCTTCATTGTGGCTTATGCACTAAATGTGGAAAGGACAAAGTAAGTAATTTTACAGCGTCTGTCATAGTTCGCTTGCAGACTTAATGAATACTTTATGAAATGCGTATGATGATTTCGCTTCAGAAATTTTTCATGCAAAAAAATAAACCAGATGAAAGAAGGAAAAAGACAAAAGCAGATTGGTGGATTGATTCAGGAAGAAATCAATTTTATTTTTCAAAGGCTCGGACTGAATATGATTGATGGAGGAATGGTTTCCATTTCTTCGGTAAAAGTTACGCCCGACCTTTTGGAAGCAAGGATTTATTTAAGTGTTTTTAATGCTCCTGATAATAAAGCTGTTTTAAAAAAGATCGAGAGCAAGGCCTGGGAAATAAAAAAAGAATTGGCAGCCAGAGTAAAACATCAACTCAGAAGAATTCCCGAATTGAAATTCTTTCCCGACGATACACTGGATCATGTATTTAAAATGGAAGAATTGTTTAAGCAAATAAAAAAAGACGAGGCAAAAGATGAATCTTCAAACACTTAACCTATAAACAGTAAACCTTGAATCTTTTATTTGCCTGGCGATATTTTAAAGCGAAGAAAACAACCAACGCTATCAATATCATTTCATGGATCAGCATTGTTGCTATTGTTATTGGGACGGCGTCTCTTATTCTTGTGCTTAGTGTTTTCAATGGTTTTGAAGGATTGGTGAAGTCCTTGTATTCTTCATTTTATCCCGATGTGAAAATTTCCCCTTCATCAGGGAAGCAATTGACTTTAACACAGGAACAGATTCAAAAATTGAAATCAGTTAAAGGCGTAAAAGCGATTTCTCTGGTTGTTGAAGAAAAAGCATTGCTTCAGAACAAAGCTTATCAATCTGATTCGGGCGATTATCAATCGATCGTTTATTTAAAAGGAGTGGACAGCAATTATACTTCTGTAACAACTGTTGACGAACACTTGATCGGCGGAAATTTTAATACCGGCACTGTGGATAAACCACTTTTAATTTTAGGTGCCGGTGTTGAAAGTGCAGTGCATGTTCAATCGGAAAGTAACGTTCGTCCTTTGGCTGTATACATGCCCCGCAAAGGTGATGTGAATCTCGCCGATCCATTTCAATCATTGAGCTCGGAAGCTGTAAATACCTCAGGCACATTTGTAATTCAGGAGGATTTTGATAACAAATATGCAATTACCAACCTGGGTTTCGTAAAACAAATGGTTGGCATGGCGCCAGATGCCTATGGCGGTGCGGAAATTTCCGTGTTACCGACTGCTGATGCCGATGATGTTCGTGACGAAATGAAAAAAATTTTAGGAAAAGATTATTCTGTTCAGGACCGTTTTGAACAAAATGCAAGTTTGTTTTCCGTGATGAGGGTTGAAAAATGGATCATCTATGCTATTCTTTCCTTGATACTAATTGTTGCCGCCTTCAACATGATTGGTGCGTTGACCATGCTGGTTCTTGAAAAAAAACATGACATCGGCGTACTTCATGCACTTGGTGCCAGCAGGTCATTCATTCAACGAATTTTTTTGAGTGAAGGATTATTGTTGGGAATTATTGGCGGAGGAACTGGAATGATTCTCGCATTTTTATTGGGCCTTCTGCAAACAAAATTTCATTTGATTCCTTTGCAGGGAAACACATTTTTGATCGATTATTTTCCTGTTAAAATGGTTTTGTCGGATTTTTTGCTCGTGGCTTTAACGGTAATGTTTATAGCATTGATTGCTTCATGGATTCCTGCACGGAAAGCTGCACTCCAACAATTTGTTTTAAGAGAAGAATGACGGTGTGAAAAGTGAGTTTGAATTTCGATCATTCTGTATTCACCTTTCAGCATTGACGATTGACATCAGTAGTCTCCCAAAGTTTCAGGCAATTGGGCCAATGCTTTTTGAAGCTGTTCATCGTTTGGCGCAACTCCATGCCAGTTATGGTCGTTCTCCATAAAATCAACGCCTTTGCCCATCGTGGTATGCATTATAATGGCAATTGGTTTTCCTTTTCCAACCAAGGATCTTGCTTCGGTTAAAGTGTGAGTGACTTCAGCCATGTCGTTGCCATTCGTTTCGAGAGTATGCCAGCCGAAAGCGTCAAATTTTTCGCGAATGTTGCCGAGGTCGTTTACTTTATATGTTGGTCCGTCAATTTGCTGACCATTCCAGTCAACAGTTGAAATCAGATTGTCAACGTTATGGTTTGGGGCAAACATAATCGCTTCCCAATTCTGCCCTTCCTGCAACTCGCCATCGCCATGTAAAGAATAAACTACATTATTGTCATTGTTTAATTTTTTGGCGAGGGCAGCACCGATAGCTACACTCATCCCTTGTCCTAATGAACCGGTAGCAATGCGAACTCCGGGTAAACCTTCATGGGTAGTAGGGTGGCCCTGCAACCGCGAATCCAGTTTTCTGAATGTGGCCAATTCGCTTATATCAAAATATCCCGAACGTGCAAGGCTTGAGTAAAACACAGGGGAGATATGACCGTTAGAAAGAATAAAGACATCCTGATCCTTTGCATCCATATCGAATGGCTTTGGATGATGTTTCATTATTTGAAAATAAAGTGCCGTAAAAAAATCTGCACAGCCCAATGACCCACCAGGATGACCACTTTGAGCACCATGGACCATGCGTAAACAATCTCTTCTGATTTGAGTCGCTATATCAACAAGTGTTGGCATAAAAATTTTATTGTTCTTTAAACTTTTCCGGAACTAAAAAATCCAAGTCCGTTTTGAGCTGCAAATGTGCAACCTTTTTTATTAAGAAAATTCACTTATAAGGTATTACATTTGTACACCTTAAAAGATTAATATGTTCAAATAGCCTATTAATCCTTTGACTATAACCGAATGAAACCAATTTGCACACCCCAAAATCCTGCTGAATGATAACTGTGATCACGACAGCGTCAGTTGCCTTCTTTGTTACCTATCTTGCAATACCAGCAATTATAAAAATAGCAAAGGAAAAAAAACTATATGATTTACCTGATGCCCGGAAACTTCACACAAACCCGATAGCTTCACTTGGAGGGGTTGGAATTTTTCTTGGTTTTCTTCTTTCAACTTTGCTCACTATTTCAAACAAGCAAAATCCAGAGTTTCAATTCTTTTTTGCAGCCGCTATTGTTATATTTTTTTTAGGATTGAAAGATGATATTTTAATTATTACAGCTACAAAAAAGTTCGTGGGTCAATTGGCTGCAGCAGCTATAATAATTCATTTGGGCCATATTCAAATCCATAGTTTGCATGGATTTTTGGGAATAGGAGTTTTGCCTCTGCCATTGAGCTATTTGCTGACCTATACTACTATTATTGTTGTGGTAAATGCTTACAACTTAATTGATGGTGTTGATGGTCTCGCCGGAAGCCTTGGTGTTCTCACCACTTCAATTTTTGGGGCTTATTTTTATTTTTCGGGCATGGAGAATTATGCCTTTTTAGCTATTGGAATGGGTGCTAGCCTCTTGGCTTTTTTAAAGTTTAATTTCAGCCCGGCAAAAATTTTTATGGGAGATTCCGGATCCTTGTTGCTGGGATTAGTCAATGCTATTCTGGTAATTAAATTCATAACTGTTGCCGATTCGACGAGCGCAACAATTCCATTAACTGCATCTGCCGCAATTGGTTTTTCAGTATTGGCAATTCCTTTGCTAGATACCTTGCGAGTGTTCAGTATTCGAATTGCTAAAGGAAAATCCCCTTTTGTCCCTGATAGAAATCATATTCATCATCTTCTACTCGATTGCGGTTTGAGCCATCGATCCGTTACACTGTCCTGCGTTGGGTTGAACGCTTCTTTCATTGCACTTTGTTATTTTGAAAGATCCCTGGGAACTACAACCCTGTTCCTTGTTATGATGGTAGTTTCGGCAGCAATTATGAGTGCATTGATGTATTTCCGAAAACCAGCTTCTACGTTGGTTATTGCCAGTTCATTTCAGCACATAAATTCTGAAATGCAAACAACCACTAAAATAGTTGCCATTAATACAGAAGCTGCAGTAGCTGAACAATGATATTTCTAAAAAATCTTTAGCCTTTATTAGATTTGCGCTACAAAAATTAAAAGCATGTCAGCAGAAGATGTGGCGCTAACTATTGAGTTAGCCGAAGACTCCATGAAAAAGGCCATTAGCCATCTTGAAACAGAACTTACAAAGATAAGGGCAGGGAAAGCCAACCCACAAATGCTGGACGGTATTGTTGTTGATTATTACGGTTCACCAACTCCTATCAACCAGGTCGGAAATATTAGTGTGATGGATGCAAGAACAATAAGCATTCAGCCTTGGGAAAAAAACATGTTGCAGCCCATTGAAAGAGCTATCATCGCAGCCAATATTGGCATCAATCCGCAAAACGATGGTGTATTAATTCGGCTGTTTTTACCCCCTTTAACCGAAGAAAGAAGAAGAGAGCTGGTAAAAAGATCTCATGGTGAGGGTGAGCACAGTAAAGTCGCCATTCGCAACATTCGCAGAGATGCGATCGAGGACATTAAAAAAGCCCAAAAGAACGGTTTGAGTGAAGATGCTGCTAAAGATGCCGAAGAGGAAATTCAAAATATAACCAACAGATATATAGCATTTGTCGATAAACACCTTTCCAGCAAAGAAAAAGATATAATGTCAGTGTAGGCTTCACAACGTTTTGGTTTGGTACGATTGATTGCACCGCAAATTCAGGTAATTCATTTGCGATCAAAAATGAAACGCTCTTTACCTTGGAGAATGTTAAGAGCGTTTCCTGTGAGCACAATAATCTTGCTCTTTGCATGCAACTGCACGACGTTGGAGGGATTACCTGTTTGCCAGATAGACTCCAACTAAAATAATTGCCAGGCATCCAAGCTGTAAAGCGGTGATGTGTTCATCGACAAGCAATCCCCACATAATTGCAACAATCGGAATTGCGTAGGTGACCAATGAAGCAAACAATCCTCCGGCTTTTTGAATAAGAACATAATATAAAGCTGTTGCAATAGCACTGCCTGCAACGCCGAGCAACACGGCAAATGCAATGGAAAGCCGGGCGCCTTCATCATATTTCAAAATTGGAAATACATCCTGCTGCCACATCACAATGGCTGCAGGAATGGCCATTATGGCCAAAGAGACCGTGGCAATTTTAAATCCATCAATGCCTTTTAAATAATGGGCAACAATATTTACCGTAGTTCCATAAAAAACAGTTGCGATCAGGATCAGCAGAACACCATTGTCGTTTGATGAAATAGGCTTTCGCAGCAGGCTAAGAATCACCAGTCCAATAAAACCCACTATCACACCTCCGATCTTTTTGCTTTGCACTTTTGCTTGAAAAAAGAAAACCCCAATTACAATTACAAACAATGGCGTCAATGAATTGAGAATGCTGGCCAATGAACTTTCACCATTTTCGCTGATGGCAGTGGCAAATAAAAACGCGGGCAATAGGTTTCCGAGTAAGCCGGAAACAATCACTCCCAAAAATTTATTTTTCGGAATTTGCCTGAAATGAAAAATCGCAAAAGGAAAAAAACAAATTCCTGCTGCAAAAATCCTTACCGCTCCAATTTGTAAACCATTCAAATGTTCGGCACTTTTTTTCATCAGTATGAAAGAACTGCCCCAGGTAAGAGAAAGAACAAAAAATAAAAGCCAGCTTATAAATTTTTGTTTTGTCATTGCCGTTGCAAAAGTGCAAAGATTACATTTGATGAGTCAAATTTTTAGTATGAGCACATTAAAAGACATTTCTACAAAAGCACCGAGCGAACTTGACAAAAAACAAACTAAGGACGAAACAGCCAAGTTGCTCAAAGAATTAAATGAGCTGCAAAATGTTTTGTATGCCGAATCTAAACACAGTGTGCTCGTTATTTTACAGGGAATGGATGCCAGCGGTAAAGACGGCGCCATTAAAAAAGTGTTGGGACAACTAAATCCGCAGGGCGTTGTAGTTACTTCTTTTAAAACTCCAACCGAAGAAGAATTAAAACATGATTTTTTATGGAGGGTTCATCAGCATGCGCCGGCCAAAGGAATGATTGGTGTTTTTAACCGTAGCCAGTATGAAGATGTCTTAATTACACGAGTGCATGGCTGGTGTGACGATGCCACTGCTGAAAAACGTTTTCATGCCATCAATCATTTTGAAGAACTGCTTTCGGTTCACAATTCAACTCAAATCTTCAAATTTTATTTACACATTTCAAGAGAAGAACAACAGCAACGTTTTGAAGAAAGACTGGATGATCCCAGCAAGTATTACAAGTACAACGAGAACGATTTCAAAGAGGCAGAACTTTGGGACAAATACATGCAGATGTATGAAGATGTCTTTGAAAACTGCAACACCGTTCCGTGGAATATTATTCCTGCGGATCAAAACTGGTATAAAGAATATTTGATTGCAAAAACACTCGTACTGGCGTTGAAAGACCTGAAAATGACTTATCCACAATTGAATAAAATAGGCTGATCCATCGTAATTTAAAGTAACCAAAATCAATTGTTATGGCTTTTATTAAAGAATTTAAAGAATTCGCACTAAAAGGAAATGTTGTTGATCTTGCAATTGCAGTAATTATAGGCGCCGCATTCGGTGCCATTGTTTCTTCATTGGTTGCTGATATCATTACTCCGGCTATTCTCACTCCCGCCTTGGAAGCAGCACATGTCAACGATCTCAAAGACTTGGCTTGGGGAAAAGTAAAGTATGGAAGTTTTTTGGCAGCAGTACTTAATTTCATCGTAATTGCCCTGGCGATTTTTGTGATGATAAAAGCAATGAACAGGATGAAACGTAAAAAAGAAGTTCAAGCTGCCGAACCTGCAGCTCCTGAATATACTTTGCAGGAAAAATTGTTAATGGAAATCAGAGATTCACTGAAGAAATAGGCGTTTCAACCCTAAAACTTTATTTTTGTCAAGTCCCGATCTTCGGGACTTTTCTTTTAAATTTTGAATTGTGAGCACTTACCAGATAAAGCTTCCCCAGTTTGAAGGACCTTTCGATCTTTTATTGTTTTTTATTGAAAGAGATGAACTCGACATCTATAATATTCCGATCACCAAAATCATTAAAGATTTTCTTGAATACATCCATTCACAGGAATCGTTGAATATAGAACTGTCAAGCGAATTCATTCTGTTTATTTCAACATTAATGCGCATCAAGGCAAAAATGTTGTTGCCAAGAAAAGAACTGGATGCTCAAGGAAATGAAATTGATCCAAGACAGGAACTTGTTGATAAGATTCTCGAATACAAGAAATATAAAGAAGCCGCGGCAAAGATGGCTGAAATGGAAGCCGACCGCATGCTGATGATCAAAAGAGGAAACATTCAAAAAGAATTATCATCGATTGGTGAAGAAGCAAGCGAAGGAACAGAGATGCAAACGATCACTTTGTTCCGCCTCATGAAGGCTTTCGAACGGGTGATGCAGAAGTACAGTGACCGTTTGAATAAACCTGTTCACACGGTTGTGCGTTACAACTACTCAATTGAACAAACGAAAACGGATTTGATTTCAATGGCACAAAGCGAAAGAACGCTTTCTTTTGAAAAAGTATTTGAAAAAATGGAGAACCGTGTTCATGCCATCTTCATGTTTTTGTCCATGCTGGAATTGGTGCAGGGGAAATTTTTAAGAATTATGATTGGCGAAGGCCGAAATAATTTTATAGTTGAATACAACGAGGTTCAGGAAGGATTAACGGACGAAGAGCATATGAGGTTGCTTTAATTACCTGCGATCATAAATGTCAGGGGTTGCGTGTGATAAGAACGAACTTTTTCCCCATTAATTTCTCCGGCTGCCCAGGCAGGACCAGATTGAATCAGTTCCTCAACTTCTTGTTTCATTTTTTCTACAGCTTTCTTCGGTCCTCTTAAAGGATTGCTGAGCGCTTTCACATTGGATATACTGCCATCTTTTTCTATAATAAACTGTACGTCGATTCTGTAGCTTCCGTTTTTTACCCCCGAAGATGCGGCGTCTTCGATTATCTTCCGCAAGCCTTTTTGCAGGTATCTTATCCATAGACTTGCATCTGTAGAAGCCATCACGTCCGGTTTTTCAAACACCTTTGCTTCTGTAGAATCATTGGAAGGAAAGGTGTCTTTTATAGATTCAGATTGTTTTGATGTCAAAAAATGTTGTCTTGAAAAAACAGGGCTACTGAAAAAAATAAAACTTGCGGCGGCCAGGAAATAGAAAAATAATGTTTTGGTTGAGCGCATAAAAAAATAATCAAAAATCCAAAGTAAAACAGGTGATTTGAATTTCCAATTATCGTCGTATGTGTGGTAAGATTAAAGGACTTCCTCCAAAAGTTATTGTAATCTTCCGCGCAAAAAAAGCGTTACTTATTTACTGGTAACGCTTTTGTTTTATAAACTATTTAAAAATTATTGTGGTATTACACTGCTGATATCAATTTTGCTGCTCATCATTTCTCTTACGGCATCCACAATCGCCTGTGCATCATACCCACACTCACGGTGCAATTCTTTTAAAGTGCCATGCTCTACAACGCGGTCTGGAATTCCAAGAATTTTCAAATCGTTTTTGTAATTATTTTCTGCCATAAATTCGGCAATAGCACTTCCAAATCCTCCAATAACAGTTCCATCTTCAACACTAATTATGCGTTCATAATTCTGCAATGCTTCGTGTAACAAAGCTTCGTCAAGGGGTTTTGCAAAACGCATGTCGAAGTGTGCTGGAGTAATTCCTTCGGCTTTCAATTCCCTGATTGCCGCTGCTGCAAAATTTCCCGGGTGGCCAAATGAAAGAATTGCGATGTCTTTTCCATCTCTGAGTTTTCTTCCTTTCCCAATTTCAATTTCTTCAAAAGGTTTTCTCCAATCGGGCATCACACCTTCGCCCCGCGGATAACGAATAACAAACGGAAGCTTGGTGCTTTCCAGTTGAGCTGTGTACATAAGGTTGCGCAATTCCTGCTCATTCATTGGCGCAGTGATGATCATATTTGGAATGCAGCGGAAATAAGCAACATCGTAAGCGCCATGATGCGTTGGGCCATCTTCACCCACCAAACCTGCACGGTCCAGACAAAATATTACTGGAAGTTTTTGGATAGCTACATCATGCACCACCTGGTCGTAAGCTCTTTGCATGAAAGAAGAATAAATATTACAAAATACTTTCAAACCTTGCGTGGCCATTCCTGCACTAAATGTTACTGCATGCTGTTCGGCAATACCAACATCAATAGCACGGTTAGGCATTGCCTTCATCATAATATTGAGTGAAGAACCTGAAGGCATTGCCGGCGTAACTCCAAATATTTTTTCGTTCTTTTCTGCCAGCTCCAAAATGGTATGGCCAAAAACGTCCTGGTATTTGGGAGGTTGCGGCAGGTCGAATTTCTTTTTGTAAATCTCACCCGTTATTTTGTCAAACAGCCCGGGCGCATGCCATTTGGTCTGATCTTTCTCTGCAAGCGCATACCCTTTTCCTTTGACTGTCACGATATGCAACAATTTCGGTCCGGGAATATTTCTAAGATCTTTTAAAGTGTCTACCAGTTTAGTGATGTTGTGTCCATCAATTGGTCCGAAATAACGCAGGTTCAAAGCTTCAAAAAGGTTGCTGCTCTTTGATACCATTCCCTTGATGCTCGCATCAAGTTTTGAAGCCATGTCACGGGTGAACTTTTTGCCAACAGGAAGTTTTCCTAACAAATTCCAAACATCGTCGCGAAGCTTATTGTAAGTTGGGGAAGTTGTGATGTCGGTCAAATATTCTTTCAATGCGCCAACGTTTGGATCGATGCTCATGCAGTTGTCATTCAAAACAATTAACACATCTGCGTCGCTTACACCTGCCTGGTTCAATGCTTCGAAAGCCATTCCGGCAGTCATCGCACCGTCACCAATAACAGCAACCGATTTACGATCGGTTTCTCCTTTGTATTTGGCTGCAATCGCCATTCCCAACGCGGCAGAAATAGAAGTGGAAGAGTGGCCAACTCCAAAGGTATCGTACTCACTTTCGCTACGCTTAGGAAAACCACTAATGCCTTTGTATTTGCGGTTAGTGATGAAGTTATCTCTTCTGCCCGTTAGTATTTTGTGTCCATAAGCCTGGTGTCCAACATCCCAAACCAATTGGTCATAAGGTGTGTTGTAGATGTAATGCAATGCAACCGAAAGCTCTACCACACCAAGGCTTGCTGCGAAATGTCCACCGTGAACACTCACCACATCAATAATGTATTGACGCAATTCATCACATACCTGATACAATTTTTCTTTTGGTATCTTTTTAAGGTCTTCAGGCGAATTGATTGTTTGCAATAACGGACCGGCCGGGATCTGCATTAGAATAAATTAAAGTGTAAAAATATTAAGTTTTCAGGCAAAAGCTAAGCCAGGGCACAGACTTAACAAACAGCAAGGAAATTGGTTGGCAAATTATGGACAAAACCGCCATTGGTTTTTTGTTTTCCGGTACTTGTTATTCCATTTGTAAAATGTATCTTCCACTGGTATATTTACGTAAATCCTTAACAAGCCGATACCATTAGATTTGTAAGATGCAGCGATCATATAATTCAAGATACTGGGGCTTTCAACTGGCAGGGTGGGGTTTATTTGCTGCCCTTAATATTTTCTTTGCCTTTTTATTTAACAAATACAACAGCGTATTGATTGAGAGGCTGGTGTTTGATGTGGAAATGGGAGTTCTTTTCACTCACATAATGAGAGAAGTAATCCGACGTTCCGAATTGCTTTTAAAAAACCTGCAACAACAAATCATCATCTTTGTAATACTCACTCTTATTTTCAGTTTGTTGATCGCATCCGTCGTTTCCCCTTATGAATATTTTTGCGGGTTAAAAATTACCCCGGCAGGCGAGTCCGTTAGTTACAAAGAATTGCTGTTTACAAATTTGGTTTCATTCTTTACACTTTTACTGATCTGGAATTTCATCTACTTTGTTTATCACTTCATCGTAAAAAGCCGGAAGCAACAATTGGATACATTGCAATTGGAGGCTTTGGTAAAATCGCTGGAACTTAAAACCATAAAGGCTCATATCAATCCGCATTTTATTTTTAATGCGTTGAATGGAATCAGGGCTTTGATTGATGAAAATCCTGCAAGAGCAAGAAGGGCCATCACTGAATTGAGCAATATTTTACGAAGCAGTTTGAATGCAGAAAAAGGAGAAACTGTAAGTCTTGAAGACGAATTGAAAATTGTAAAGGATTACCTGGCACTGGAAAATATGCGTTTCGAAGACCGCCTGAAAATTGAATACGAAATTGATGACGATACTTTGGATCAGCAAGTGCCACCAATGATGTTGCAAACACTTGTTGAAAATGCAATCAAACACGGAATCAGTAAAAATGTGAAAGGTGGGCTGGTCCGAATTATTTCTGATTACACCGGAAATTTCCACGAACTGGCGGTACAAAATACCGGTAGATTAAACGGAGGATTATCACACCAGGGATTTGGTTTGTCAAGCACCCAAGACCGGTTGAATTTATTGTATGGAGAAAAAGCAAAGTTCGAGATTAAGCAAATCAATTCTGACCTGGTTGAAGCAAAAGTTTTAATTCCACACTAAACCTAAACATAATGAAGGCAATTATTATCGACGATGAACGTCTGGCTCGTGCAGAGCTTCGCAAGCTGCTTCAGGAGTTTCCTGAAATTGAAGTTGTTGACGAAGCCGCCAACGCCGATGAAGGTTTGCAAAAAATAGAAAGCCACAATCCCGATTTGATTTTTTTGGATATTCAAATGCCGGGCAAAACCGGGTTTGATATGTTGTCTGAACTGGACCATTCACCGCAGGTGATTTTTACAACCGCTTATGATGAATATGCATTGAAAGCCTTTGAAGTAAATGCATTGGATTATTTATTGAAACCTGTTGAACCAAGAAGATTAGCCGATGCTGTTGAAAAATTAAAACGCAGCGGAGGTTCAAGTGTTGCCGAAAAAATAAATCATTATTCCGAGCCTGCAACTGTGTTGGGTGAAAATGACCAGGTGTTCGTAAAAGATGGTGAACGTTGCTGGTTTGTGAAATTATCCGATGTTCGTTTGTTTGAAAGTGTGGGCAATTATGCAAAAGTGTTCTTTGGTAATAACAAGCCTTTAATTTTAAAATCGCTCAATGCACTCGAAGAAAGATTAGATGATAAAGTTTTTTTCCGGGCCAACCGAAAGCACATTGTTAACCTTCGTCTGATTGAAAAAATTGAACCTTATTTCAATGGTGGTTTGTTGCTCGAATTAAAAGGTGGCGAAAAGATAGAAGTAAGCCGCAGGCAAACCGTAAAGTTCAAAGAAATGATGAGCCTGTAAATTTTTTATTTAGCATTACCATTTATCAAAACAGTTTATCCTTGCAATATGATTAAGAAATTTTTATTGCTGCTTTTTATTGCGGCAAATCTTACTGCCTTTGCACAAACTTCAAATGATGTTATTAACCCTACAGAGGTCCGCAGAATTGAATCCGTGTTAGCTTCTGACAGTATGCGTGGACGCAGAGCCGGCACAGCAGATATTGATAAAGCTGCCGACTTTATCGCCAATGAATTCAAAAAAGCTGGACTGCAACCAATACAGGGAAATAGTTTCCTTCAACATTTTGTTATGCTTCGTCCAAAGATGACATCATTGAAATATGAAGTCAATGGGGAAGATGCCGATACAAAAAATGTAATCGTTGTTACCAGCCAACCCGATTTGAAAGTGAATGAAAAATCTGGTTATGAAACTGAAAGAATTGCAGCCGGCGATAATTTGTTTCAAAAAGTTCAATCTATTGTTCGGTCCAATAAGAACATCATTGTTTTTGTTGACAGTAGTTTCTCACAAAATTTTCCGAGACTGCTCAATTTAAAAAGACAGATTTTCCAATCAAACACAAATGCGATTTTTGTTTTGGCAAATGAAGTTCCCAGGGAATTTACAATAAAAGCAGAGCACACATTTGATGAAGTGAAGTTTGCAAACGTCGTGGGCATTCTTCCGGGAAAAAGCAAAAAAGACGAGTATGTTATTTTCTCGGGTCACTACGACCATTTAGGAATTGCACGCCAAGCTATGAATGGAGATAGCATTTACAACGGGGCTAATGATGATGCAGCAGGAACCACTGCAGTTATTATGTTGGCGAACTATTTTAAAAAGCAAAACAATAACGAAAGAACATTGGTGTTTGCTGCATTTACTGCAGAAGAAGTTGGAGGTTACGGCTCTCAATATTTTTCAAAACAATTTGATCCGTCACAAGTGGTTGCTATGTTCAATATTGAAATGATTGGAACTGAAAGCAAGTGGGGGAAAAACTCTGCTTACATTACCGGTTATGAAAAAACCAATATGGGAGAAATTCTTCAAAGCAATTTAAAAGGTTCCGGCTTTGCATTTTATCCCGATCCTTATACCACTGAAAACTTATTCTATCGTTCCGATAATGCTACCCTTGCAAGATTAGGTGTGCCTGCTCATACCATTTCAACCTCCAAAATGGATAGCGAGCCTAACTATCATAAAGTAACCGATGAAATTTCCACCCTTGATATGGATAATATGGCTGAGATCATCAAAGCAATTGCAATTAGTTCTAAAACAATCATCAGCGGAAAAGACACACCAACAAGAGTGAAGCCCGAAAGTTTGAATTAAGTTTTTAAAAACCCGTTTTCAATAAAAAAATCTCCAAACTTTTGGAGATTTTTTTATTCAATAAATCGTTTGATAAACTACTTGCTATTTGCTAATTGCCAATCGCTATGAATGGCTGACGCTACTTCAGAAATGAGTGCCGTATCTTTTTCAATGGCATTTCCAACAACAATTACATCGGCGCCGGCTTTGCAGTTGAGGTAAGCTTTTTCTGCATCACGAATGCCGCCACCAACAATTATCGGTACTTCGATATTTTTAGCAACAGTGCTGATCATTTCTTCAGTTATCGGTTTTTTTGCGCCGCTGCCCGAGTCCATGTAAATCAGTTTCATTCCAAGCATTTCTCCTGCAAGTGCTGTACACAAGGCAATGTCAGACTTATCGGAAGGAATTGGTGTAGCATTGCTGATGTAAGAAACCGTTGTTGATGCACCGCCATCAATTACCATGTAGCCCGTTGAAATAATTTCTAATCCGCTCTTTTTTACAAATGGAGCAGAAATTACGTGTTGTCCGATGAGCATGTCGGCATTGCGGCCGGATATTAATGACAAGTAAAGCAAGGCATCGGCATGTTTACTAATTTGTGAAGGGCTGCCCGGAAACAAAAGAACAGGAATATTGCATGAAGATTTGATTTGCTGAATGCATTCGTCCAAATGATCAGTTACAACCAGACTTCCACCTACAAAGAAATAATCCACTTTAGCATCAATGGCCAAAGCAATTAATTCGTTCAACGATGAAGCGGAGACTTTATCAGGATCAACGAGTACAGCAAAGGACTTTTTCCCATTCTGTTTTTTCTCCAATAGCGATTGATAAACAGGCATCTTCATTGCAACCATTATTTGCAAAAATGCAAAACTTTTGGCAATGGAAAGAGTATTTTAAAAAGCAGGCATTTTAATGGAGAAGCAGTTTTCAATGATTGGAAGGCGCATTATTGAAAAACGTAAATGCGATTTGAATTAATGAATGAATTAGATAAGCTCCCTGTATTGCTTGGATCACCGCCAGGTGCGCCCGTGTCTTGCTCATTAAGGACTTATTGAGTATAGTTGATCATCAAAGTTGGAGGGACCGTTCAATATACATCATTGACCATTTGCTTCATCACTCTGCGATATATTTTTCTCATTCTCTTCTACCAAAAAATTACTGTGCGGCCAAATAAATTTCGACGAAAAAAAATCTTTTTTCATGCCAATTTGATGGATTGCAGCAGGGGCTTGAGCTTGCATTTTTTACACCATTGTTTATCCACACCTGTGCATATCTCTGGCTTCATTTTTTCAAATCACAAAGATATTTTCGTCGCCTGCCTTCATTCTTTTTAACCACCAAAAACCCATTAAAACGCAGAACTATGGCAAGTGAAATCAGACAACCCGTTAAAGGACTTCGCTTTCAGCGTAAGTTCACAAGAGAAGATGTAAATGTGTTCGATCAATTTGAGTATGATTATCGAACCTCCGTGATCCGCAACCCTAGTGGAGAAGTTGTTTTTGAAATGAACAACGTGGAAGTGCCGAAGCAGTGGAGTCAAATCGCTACTGATATTCTTGCCCAAAAATATTTTCGCAAAGCAGGTGTCCCGCAACAAGATGGTTCATTGGGTCGGGAGACTTCGGTAAAACAAGTTGCACACCGGATGGCAAATTGCTGGCGTGTGTGGGGTGAACGCTATGGTTATTTTGCCAGTTTCGATGATGCGCAAATTTTTTATGAGGAGTTGGTGTATTCAATATTGAACCAGGCTTGCGTTCCGAATTCGCCGCAATGGTTCAATACAGGATTATATGAGAGTTACGGAATCAAAGGCAAGCCGCAGGGCCATTATTATGTTGATGCTGTTGACGGCCAGTTGAAAAAGTCAACATCCGCTTACGAACGTCCTCAACCTCATGCCTGCTTTATTTTGAGTGTTGATGATGATTTGGTGAATGAAGGTGGCATCATGGATTTATGGGTTCGTGAAGCAAGAATCTTTAAATATGGTTCTGGCGTGGGAACTAACTACTCAAACATTCGTGGTGAAGGTGAAAAATTAAGTGGTGGTGGTACATCAAGTGGGTTGATGTCTTTTTTGAAAATAGGTGACAGGGCTGCCGGTGCAATTAAGAGTGGTGGAACAACTCGTCGTGCTGCTAAAATGGTTTGTTTGGATTTAGATCATCCTGAGATTGTCCAGTTCGTAAATTGGAAAGTCGAAGAAGAGAAAAAAGTTGCTGCCTTAATTGCTGCAGGTTATCCAAGCGACTATGAAGGTGAAGCTTACAGAACTGTTAGCGGGCAAAACTCAAATAACTCAGTTCGCATTCCTAATTCTTTCTTTGAAAAATTAGAGAAGGACGAAGAATGGGAATTGAAAGCAAGAGGTGACGGAAGAACCATGAAAAAAATTCCATCAAGAGAATTGTGGAACCAGATAGCCTATGCGGCCTGGCGTTGTGCCGATCCCGGAACTCAATACAATACAACCATTAATGAGTGGCATACCTGTCCCGAAGGTGGAGAAATAAGAGCCTCCAACCCTTGCAGCGAATACATGTTCCTGGATAACACTGCATGTAACCTGGCTTCAGCAAACCTGATGAAGTTTTACGATTTCGAAAAAGGCACACTGGATGTTGAAGGCTTTGAATACACTTGCCGTTTGTGGACAACTGTTTTAGAGATTTCTGTATTGATGGCACAATTCCCGTCAAAAGAAGTTGCTCAATTAAGTTATGAATACAGAACCCTTGGTTTGGGTTATGCCAATCTCGGAACATTACTGATGGTTAGCGGTATTCCTTACGACAGTGAAAAAGCTAGAGCAATCGCTGGTGCTATCACTGCTATCATGACCGGTGTTGCTTATAAAACATCAGCAGAAATGGCTGAAGTGTTGGGCGCATTTCCAAAATATGAAGAGAACAAGGAGCACATGTTGCGTGTGATGAGAAATCATCGGCTTGCAGCTTATGACGCCGACAGCTATGAAGGACTGAGTGTAAAACCACAAGGTTTGAAAGCACAATATTGCCCTGATTATTTATTAAGTGCTGCTTGCAAAGTTTGGGACGAAGCAGTTGAACTGGGGGAGAAATCCGGTTACAGAAATGCACAGGCAACTGTAATTGCGCCAACGGGAACAATCGGTCTGGTGATGGATTGCGACACTACCGGTGTTGAGCCTGATTTTGCGTTGGTGAAATTCAAAAAACTTTCCGGTGGTGGTTATTTCAAGATCATCAACCAATCAGTGCCGGTTGCTTTACACAGATTAGGATACACTGAAAAAGAAGTTGATGCGATCATTAAATATGCGGTAGGTTCAGGAACATTCTCTGGTGCTCCGCACATCAATCACCAAACTCTTTCTGAAAAAGGTTTCATCGCAGAAGAAATTAAAAAACTCGATGCTGCTGTCGCATCTGCATTCGAAATTGGTTTTGTATTCAACGTTTACAATTTAGGCGAGGAGTGTTTACAGCGTCTTGGTTTCAAAGCCGAGCAGTATTTCAACTTCGAATGGAGCTTGTTGGAAGCATTAGGATTTACAGATGATCAAATTGAAGCTGCAAATGATTATGTATGCGGAACGATGACAGTTGAAGGCGCTTCTTATTTGAAAGAAGAGCATCTTCCTGTTTTTGATTGCGCTAATAAATGCGGAAAGAAAGGGCAGCGTTATATCCACGCACATGGTCACATTCGCATGATGGGTGCTGCACAACCATTTATCAGCGGTGCCATTTCAAAAACAATCAATCTTCCACACGAAGCAAATGTTGAAGAAATTGCAGACTCTTATTTATTAAGCTGGAAATTAGGTTTGAAAGCTTGTGCCTTATATCGTGATGGTTCTAAATTATCACAGCCGTTAAGCAACAAGAGTGATAAAAAGAAAAAGACAGATGAGCCTGAAGAAATTCAGAGTTCTGTTGAATCCAACATTGTTGACATGGGCAAACTAACTATTGAAGAATTGTTGGATGAAGTAACCAAACGGGTACAGGCATCACCTGATACCAAATTGAAACGGAAGCTCGCCAGCATTGTTGAACGCCGTGCATTGCCTGCAAAACGCAGGGGCTTTACACAAAAGGCAAAGATCAATGGACAGACCATTTTCTTACGCACCGGTGAATATTCTGACCAGACGGTAGGTGAAATATTTATTGATATGGCGAAGGAAGGTGCAACTATGAGAAGCATGCTGAACTGTTTTGCCATCGCCGTTTCCATCGGCTTGCAATATGGTGTTCCACTGGAAGAATATGTTGAGAAATTTGTCTTTACGAAGTTTGATCCTGCTGGATTTGTTGAACATCCGAATATCAAATCGTCTACCTCCATTGTTGATTTTATTTTCCGTGTTCTTGGATATGAGTATCTCGGCAGAACAGATTTGGTTCATGTTCTTGACAAGCCGGAAGTGTTGAATACAGGGGCTGAAGATTGGGACGAACCGGTGAAGCAGCCTGAGTTATCAAGCGTTCGTGTTGTTGCATCTTCTCAGCCAGCTGTAGCAAAAGCACACAACCATATACAAAAAAATGGTTCAAGCCTTGATGCAGTGAACGTCGCTGCCAAGAGTATGCAAAGCGATGCTCCTGCTTGCAACACCTGCGGACACATAACCATTCGCAGCGGCACTTGCTACAAATGTTTGAACTGTGGTAACTCAATGGGTTGCAGTTAATCAATAACCATAAAATAGAAAGCCATTCACCCGGATGGCTTTCTATTTGAGATTTGCACACAGTGTTCAAAACTTTTTGATTTTAGATAAACCGCGAGCCTAAACTTTGTGCAAACTTTTCAAATCGCTTACTAACATTTTCAAGATACTTTAGGACGGAAAAACCAAACCTATGTACCCCGAACTAAAATCCCGCCTGCAGGCGGGATTAATTTTTAAAAACCAAGTTTGCTTCCAATATCGCCCAAAGGATTTCCACCCGCAACATTGCTCGCTTGTCCACCACTCGTTCCCAACACCGAATCAATTTGTCCGCCAATAGCTGGAAACTTTTGCTTCACAAATCCGGCGACAACTCCAAGTACTTGCTGTGCTTTGTCGGCAGGTATGCCTGTCTTTTCTACTATTTGGTTAATGAGTTCGTTCATGGTTAATTGTTTTACTGAAGTTAACAACAAATAAAAACATGAATGGTTGTAAACAAAAAGTCATCCAATGAAGGATGACTCTTTAAATGAGATGGCTCGAGTGTTGGCAAGCTATCCGGTTGGAAGCCACAGCTTTATTTGTTTCCAAAAATATTATTTACAGCTCCGGAAAGCATTGGATATTTATCAACGACAAAATCTTTTATTGTTTCAATCACTTTGCTTGCCTGTTCATCGCTAAGGCCGGCTTGTGATTTTAATTTTTCAATAAGTTCGCTTACCTGTCCCTGTGCATTGTCTTTGTTTAGTCCAAACATAACTGCAGATTTATAAGAGTTAAAAAAATGAACAGGATTGATCGTCCTGTTCTATAATTAATTATCAAAAATAGAATTGTCTATTAAGCAACTTTAAGAAGGCTCAATTTGCTCTTATCAAACTTGCGTTTAGCGTATTCAATGTCAAGGTTGAAGAATTTTTCTTTTGAAGATGGCAATTCAAACATGGCATCGGTTAAAATTCCTTCACAAATGCTGCGCAAACCTCTTGCGCCCAATTTGTATTCTACTGCTTTCTCCACCATGAAATCAAGAACATCATCTTCAATGGTGAGCTTAATACCTTCTAACTCAAACAAACGAACATATTGCTTTATCAATGCGTTCTTTGGTTCGGTAAGAATAGCTCTCAAAGTTTCAGCATCCAAAGGATCCAAATGGGTAGCTACAGGTAAACGGCCTAGCAGTTCAGGAATCAAACCAAACGTTTTCAAGTCCTGTGCATTCACATATTTCAGAAGATTTTTCTTCATCATCTCCTGGTGTTCTTTATCAACATTAAAACCAATAGTGTTGGTTTGAACACGACGGGCAATAATGCGATCGATGCCGTCAAATGCACCACCGCAGATAAAGAGAATATTCTGAGTATTGATCTTAATGAGTTTTTGTTCCGGATGTTTTCTTCCTCCTTGCGGTGGAACAAGAACGTCAGTTCCTTCAAGCAACTTCAGCATGCCTTGTTGGACGCCTTCACCGCTTACATCACGGGTGATGGAAGGATTGTCACTTTTTCTTGCGATCTTATCAATTTCATCGATGTAAACAATACCACGTTCAGCAGCGGCTACATCATAATTACAAACTTGTAGCAAGCGTGTTAAAATGCTTTCAACATCTTCCCCAACATAACCCGCTTCTGTAAAAACAGTTGCATCCACAATAGTAAATGGAACATTCAGCAGTTTGGCGATTGTTTTAGCGAGCAAAGTTTTTCCTGTACCGGTTTCGCCAACCATAATGATATTGCTCTTTTCAATTTCAATTTCATCTTTGCTTGCAACATCAGCAGATTTGTATTGAAGGCGTTTGTAGTGATTGTAAACAGCAACAGCTAAAACTTTTTTCGCTTCGTCCTGTCCGATTACATACTCGTCCAGAAACTTTTTGATCTCGACAGGTTTTTTTACTGTCAGTTTAAAGGAAGAAGGAGTTGCAGATTTGTCATCACGGACCATTAATTCCTGGTCAATGATTTCCCTTGCATGTTCAACGCAATTTTCACAAATATGTCCTTCTTGTCCTGCAATCAGGATTTTTACTTCATCCCTGCTGCGGCCACAAAACGAACAGTGTAAGATGTTTTTTGCCATTTTTTGTTTCCCAGTTCTTTTATAGAACGTTTATTTCAGCTAAAAGCTGCATTTTGAGCCTACAAAAATAGAAAAATCCTTTTGGCATCAGGGTTTATTTGGGAAGATTATAAGAATTAATTAGGTGAAATGGGGGAAAATTCAGTTAACTCATGAAATAAAGCACAAATTCAAGCTGCCCGCCAGGCTCAAAAGTGAAAAATTATTTTCTGTTGCGTGGTCGCTTGTTTGTAATAAACGCCTCACCGGTGTTCAAATCATCGGCCAGTTCCTGGATGGTCCTGTTTTCAAACATGTTTAAAAGTTGCTTTTTGATGGGACTGTATTGAACATGCATAGGACAAGGTTTGGTTTGCGAGCACTCCTTCAAACCCAAGACACATTTGGTGATCACCCTGTCTTCTTCAATTACTTCAAGAATCTTACGAACCGAAAATTTTTTTGCTGTGTCTGTTATATAGAATCCGCCATTAGGACCCCGGGAAGAACTAATGATCCGGTTGTTTTTGGTAAGCAGCTGAAGAATTTTTGCAGTAAAGGATCGAGGTGCATCAATTGATTTTGCGACATCTTCAATTCCAAGTTTTTTTTCGCTATTACTTTTTTGCGCAATGTAGATAGTGGCTCTCAGTGCGTATTCTGCTTTTTTTGAAAACATTTCTATGACTTGTTCTGCAATTTAAGAGAATAAGATTTGAAAAAAGCGATAACAAAAAACATTAAAACAAATGAAGACAATTTTGTCCTTATTTTTTTATATTTATGTCCAACTTGCTGTTTTATGAAAAAAAGAAACTTTATTGCTTACCTGTTAAATCCCAAAAACTGGTGGTTTCCGCTACTGCTCATTTTCACAATAAGTATTGCCGGTGTTACGATGATTGGTGTGCATACGTACACTGAAGCGCCGCCAATTCCTGATTATGTTTCATCTACAGGACAAAATGTTTTTGCCAAAGAAGATATTTTAAAGGGCCAGGCTGTTTTTCAAAAATATGCTTTGATGGAATATGGAAGCATGTTTGGTGATGGCGCTAATCGTGGCCCTGATTTTACTGCAGAAGCCTTGCACCAGGTTTCATTGTACATGCACAATTATTATGATTCCCGGCTTTCTGATAGAGATGAATTAGCAAAGCAAGGTATTACAGAACAAGTAAAAAAGGAGATCAAAGACAATCGCTATCAAAAAAAAAATAACGCTGTAACACTTACCGATGCACAAACATTTGCTGCCAATGAGCTGATAAAATATTATCTGAATAAGTTCACCAATCCTGCATCAGAAGGTGCATTCAAACCCTCGGGCTATTTGATCAATGAATCTGAAATAAAGGCATTCAGTGCATTTGCATTCTGGGGCGCATGGGTTTGTGGTGCGGAAAGACCAGGCAAGAATTATAGCTATACACACAACTGGCCTTACGATCCTGTCGCGGGAAATCTTCCAAGTGCAGCTGTTATCCTATGGAGCATCATTGGTTCCCTGGGTTTAATACTTGCATTGGGTATTGTTCTTTACTACCATGGGAAAATGGATAAGCTCGATGATGATTCTTTTGTCAATAGATCCCAACCGTTTATGACGCGGGCACAGGTGGACCAGTTTCAACCTGATGCTATACAAAGAGCCACTTACAAATATTTTTATGCAGCAATCCTTTTGTTTTTAGTACAGGTGTTAGCGGGTGTACTAACGGTTCACGATTTTGTCGGCTTTGTAAACTATTTTGGTTTTAATCTTTCTGAGGCACTACCTATCACCATCACGCGGAGCTGGCATGTTCAATTGTCTCTATTATGGATATCGGCATGTTGGGTTGGTGCTTCCTTTTTTGTAATGTCATTGATCGGATCAAAACAAAACAAATCACAACTCTATCTTGTAAACAGTATTTTTTGGCTGTTTGTTATAATGGTTGCGGGTGCTGCTGCCGGAATTTGTCTTGGCCCTCATGGCTTGCTTTCAAATTGGTATTGGTTGGGAAACCAGGGATGGGAATATGTTGAACTAGGAAAATTTTGGCAAGTGTTACTGGCAATCTGCCTGGTGTTATGGGTTGTGACACTATACAGAGGCATTCGACCGGTAATGAAATTGAAACAACCATGGGCTTTGCCCAATTGGCTGGTGTATACGTCGGCGAGTATTATTCTGCTATTGATTTCGGGGTTCATCGCCACTCCCAAAACAAATTTTGTGATTGCTGATTTTTGGCGTTGGTGTGTGATTCACATGTGGGCAGAAGCTTTCTTTGAAGTATTTACAACTGTATTAGTTGGATATTTTATGGTGTTGATGGGATTAGTTAGCAGGCAGGCAGCTATTCGTGTTATTTATTTGGCTACACTTTTATTTTTAGGTTCAGGATTGCTGGGCATCTCTCACAACTTTTACTGGAATGCAAAGCCTGTCGCAACGATGGCATTGGGATCTGTCTTTTCAACATTGCAGGTCATTCCATTGGTGTTGCTCACCCTGGAAGCATGGCGCTTTAGTAAAATGCCGCGAATCTTGGAGAATGGAGAAAAAGATCTCAATAGAAGATTTGGTTTCAAAGAAGTGTTTCTGTTTTTGATTGCTGTGAACTTCTGGAACTTTTTTGGTGCAGGAGTTTTTGGATTTATTATAAATCTTCCAATTGCAAATTATTATGAGCATGGAACCTATCTCACCGTTAATCATGGTCATGCTGCACTGATGGGAGTTTACGGAAATCTTGCCTTGGCTGCTATTTTATTTTGCTGTCAATTATTGTTTACAAAAGAATGGTGGCAACCCAAACTGATCAGGACTATGTTTTGGTCAATAAATGTTGGGTTGATTTTAATGGTATTGCTGGATCTGTTTCCGGTTGGCGTATGGCAATTTAAAACCGTCACGGAAAAAGGTTTGTGGTTTGCAAGAAGCAGTGCCTTTATTGACAGTACTCCATTTCAAACATTTACCTGGTTGAGAATTATCGGTGGCTCGGTGTTTACCGTGGGTGGTGTTGTCCCTTTTGTCTGGTTTATTGTAAGAGGACGGAAAAGTCTTAAAAAGCCGGTGAAAGAAATTTTGAAACCGGTTTATGAAGAATCAAAAAAAGTTTTAGTCGAGCTCTATGAAGAACAAAGGTTTAGTGAATAAATCCGAACCTATTGGCAAAACCATATCGTTCTTAAGAAAAAAGCCCTGTTTAGTACAGGGCTTTTCTATGATCACTGAAATATCTTAGTACAATTTATTGATGATTTTATCTACAATTCCGTACTCCACTGATTTTTCTGCATCCATCCAATAATCTCTTTCAAAATCTTTTCGGATGCGCTCGATTGTCTGGCCCGTGTTCTCTGCCAAAATTCTTGCGCCCATTTCTTTAGTGCGTAAAATTTGTTCAGCATGAATTTCCATATCCGCGCTCACTCCCTGGATATGTCCGCCCAAAGAAGGTTGGTGAATCATCACTTCGCCATGAGGATAAATGAAACGTCTTCCTTTTGCACCGGCACTCAATAAAATACTTCCCATCGAGGCGGCCAATCCCATACAAATTGTACTTACCGGTGATTTGATTAGATGCATGGTATCGTAAATCACCATTCCGCTTGTGACAGAACCACCGGGACTGCTGATAAAGAATTTGATCTCTTCGCCGGGTTTGTCTGCTTCGAGCAGCAACAATTTTGTCACTACGTCCTTTGCTGATTTATCGTCTACAATTCCCCAGAGATGAATGCTGCGGGTATCGTAAAAATATTTCTCCAGTTTTTTATAAAGCATCCGGGTATCCAACTCGGCTCTTTCTTCTTTTTCTTCTTCCGGTTCTTCCGGCGCCCCGGGGGTATTTGGATCCGGTTGCGGTTGCATTACGTTCCAGCGTCTGTATAATTGATCTTGTAAGCTCATCTTCATTCCTTTTATTTGGTTTCTTGTTTTTTATCTTTTCTTGGATTGATTAATAAAACCTCATCCACCAATCCGTATTCTTTTGCTTCAGGAGCAGTCATCCAGTAATCACGATCAAAATCTGCCTCGATCTTTTCGGGATTTTGTCCTGAATGATAACAAACAATATCGTACAATTCCCTTTTTAATTTCCTGATCTCTTTCACGGTTACTTCGATATCGGTTGCCTGTCCGCCAATAGCGCCGCTTGGCTGGTGCATCATGATGCGAGCATGTTTCAGCGCTGCTCTTTTTCCTTTTGTACCTGCAGCTAACAATACGCAGCCCATTGATGCAGCCATACCAATACAAATGGTAGCAACATCAGGAGAAACATATTGCATGGTATCGTAAACACCAAGGCCGGCGTACACACTGCCACCAGGTGAGTTCACATACATATTGATGTCCCTTGTCCGATCGGTGGAGTCAAGAAAAAGTAATTGTGCAGTCACAATGTTAGCTACCTCATCGTTAATAGGATAACCAAGAAAGATGATGCGGTCCATCATTAGACGGCTGTAAACATCCATCACAGCTACGTTCATGGGACGTTCTTCAATAATATTCGGAGTAAGGGCAGTAACAAGATATTTGTTGTAGCTATCTAATGTGTTGCTCGATAAACCCCGGTGCTTTACGGCATATTTTTCAAATTCTGAATTAAAACTCATATCGTCTTGAATTAGATTTTAAGCAATTTAAGTGAATGTGCTGTATCAAATACCATGCTTGCCAAAAAAACGGACAAAATGCCACGAATGAATGGAGAATTCAAAATCGAGAGTTCGGATAACAACGAGCAAATAAAAATGGAGAACTGTATCCAATTCTCCATTCCGATTTTCAATTCTTGATTATTATTAATGGTGATGGTGCTGATGTTCAGCGTTCATTTGAAGGAACTCTTCTTTTGTAATTGGAGTTTGTTCAGCATTCACCTGTGTTTCAACCCAATCAAATAATTTTTGGGTTTGAAGACGATTGTATGCATCTTCCACATATTTACGATCCTTCATCATGCGATCGATATAATCACGAACCCATTGTTGTTCTTCATCCAAAGCCTGCATGCCCATGTAGCCAAGTAATTGTTGTTTTGCAAACTGGCGGATTTCGTCGGGATCAACCTGCAATCCACTTTGCTGAATTAGTTTTTCGCTGATCAAAGACCACTTAAGTTGATTCACAAATTGCGGAAACTCATGCTCAACTTCTTCGTCCGTTTTTGCCTGGTTGTTCTGGCCTTGCGTTTTTAGCCAGCGTTTCAAAAATTCATTCGGGAAGTCGATGGAAGTATGATCCAACAACACATGATACAAATTGTGTTGTAACTGATTTTTGCTTTCGGTATCCCACTGCTTTTGCAATTCGCTTTTTATCTTTTCGCGAAACGCTTCTTCTGTTTTTACTTCTTCATTTGGAAATAATTGAGCAAAGAATTCTTCGTTCAATTCTCTTGGTTCAATCAAACCAACTTTAGTAACCGTGACTTTGAAATTTTTATCTGTAGCAGAATCAATTCCCAAATCGTTCAATACCCATTCTTTTTCCTGTCCTTCCAAAGCATCGTCCAACTTTAATTGAAAACTGTCATCTTTCTTTAACCCGATCAGGCTTGGTCTGAAGCTTTCTTTAAAATATTTTACCAATAAAGAATTATCTTTTTTAATTCCGCCTTCAATTTCATTGCCCTCCGCATCTGCTTCAACGAAGGTTAAGTTCAAAACATTTTCGTCGTTGGAAACAGTTTCAGGTTCTGTCATGTTGCCATAACGTGTGCGAAGACGTTCAACTTCTTCATTCACCATCTCTTCCGTAAGCTGAACTTTATAAAGCTTTACTTTTTCTTTTGAAAGATCAGGCAATTGAAAATCAGGCTTCATGCCCACCTCAAAAGTAAAAGTGTAATTATTAGGATTATTTACATCCAACTGACCAAGATTCATGTCAACGGGAAGCGGCTGCGCAAAAATGTCCAGCTTCTCACTTTCTAAATACTGGAAAACTTCCTTGTCAACGGTTTTCAAAACTTCATCAACAAAAAGAGAATTTCCATACATTTTTTTAATCAAACCGGCCGGCACCATTCCTTTACGAAAACCGGGAATGTTTGCCTTCTTGCTATATTCTTTTAAAGATTTTTCGAAAGTTGGGAGATAGTCCTCTTTGTTGATCGTAACATTCAGATGCTTGTGAAGAGGAGCCACATCCTGCTGCGTAACTGTAGCCATAATAGTATAATTGATAAATGTTCAATGCTCAATGCTCAACGGACAATGCTCAATTAAATGAACATTGAAAATTTAGTATTGAACATTGAGCATTTGTTTTAAGTGCGGGTGGAGGGACTCGAACCCCCATGCCTCGCGGCGTCAGATCCTAAGTCTGATACGTCTACCAATTTCGCCACACCCGCGTTTCAAAAAGTCTGCTGTTGACTAACCTTGAACTTTTAGGGCTGCAAATGTAAGGCAATGGAGTTTTATAAACCCAATTTTTGAAAAACTTCTGTCATTTATAGCAGCAAAGGAATCGTTAAACTGCGGTCAAAACTGCAGTTCCTCTTTGTTGGATACGTATTTGCATCAATCCTTTAATAAAAAAGCAGGAGCAAAAACAGTAAATTCGTCGTCTATGGAAACCGTAGCGCAGATACCGAAATATAGTTTAAATGAAGAGCAGGAAAAGAAATTGATCCTACGGGAATACCGTTCTCTTTTACGTTCCCTAAAAACGAGAATAAAACCCGGCGACCGCAAACTCATCCGCACCGCTTTTGAAATTGCAGCAGATGCGCATAAAACAATGCGACGCAAAAGCGGCGAACCCTATATTCTTCATCCATTGGCCGTTGCCCGGATTTGTGTCGAAGAAATTGGATTGGGTGTGCGGTCAACGATTTGTTCTTTGCTTCACGATACCGTCGAAGACACCGACATTACACTGGACGATGTACAAAGAGAATTTGGAAGTGAGATTGCAAAAATTGTTGATGGGCTTACCAAAATTTCCAATGTTATTGATGTCAACGCATCTCAGCAAGCAGAAAACTTCCGGAAAATTTTGCTGACGCTCACAGATGATCCCCGTGTTATTTTAATCAAATTAGCCGATCGTCTTCACAACATGCGAACTCTTGACAGCATGAAGCAGGAGAAGCAGTTGAAAATTTCTTCCGAGACCGTTTATGTCTATGCTCCCCTGGCTCATCGCATGGGTTTGTACAACATCAAAACAGAGATGGAAGACCTGGCAATGAAATACCTGGAGCCGGATACCTACAAGGAGATTGCAAAAAAATTAGCAGAGACAAAAAGAGAACGATCCCGCTATATCAATGAATTCATTAAGCCGCTAAAAGACAAATTGGACAAAGGTGGTTTTGAATTTGAAATTTATGGCCGACCAAAAAGCATTCATTCCATTTGGAACAAGATGAAGAAAAAAGCAGTGAGCTTTGAAGAAGTTTACGACTTGTTTGCAATCCGCATTATTGTTTCCTCTCCACCGGAAAAAGAAAAGGAAGATTGCTGGAAAGTGTATTCAATGATCACAGATGAATACACGCCTTCGCCTGAACGTTTGCGGGACTGGCTCAGTAACCCCAAAAGCAATGGCTATGAAGCGCTGCATACAACGGTAATGGGTCCCCAGGGAAAATGGGTTGAAGTGCAAATCCGTTCAAAGCGGATGAATGAAATTGCTGAAAAAGGCCTGGCTGCGCACTGGAAATACAAAGAAGGCAGCAATGAAGAAAATCGCTTTGATACCTGGTTCAACCAGATCCGCGAAGTCATTACCAACAACGATATCGATTCAGTCGATTTTCTTCATGATTTTAAAAGAAGTTTTCTTGCAGAAGAAATCTACATTTATACGCCCAAAGGCGATGTAAAAATGTTGCCGGTCGGTGCCACGGCTTTAGATTTTGCATTTGGAGTACACAGCGAAGTTGGTGTAAAATGTATTGGCGCAAAAGTCAATCATAAACTGGTTCCCATTTCTCATAAACTCAGAAGCGGGGACCAGGTTGAGATTATTACTTCCAACAAACAAAAACCTTCGGAAGACTGGTTGAATTTTGTTGTTACAGCAAAAGCAAGAAGCCGGATCAAGGATTCTTTGAAAGAAGAAAAAAAAGCAATCGGTGAAGAGGGCAAATACACTTTGCAAAGAAAATTGGAAGGCTTGGGGGTGACATTCAATTCGCACAACGTTGAGGAGTTAGTGAGTTATTATAAACTGTCAGCACCACTCGAACTTTATTACCAGATTGCCATAAAAAACATTGATCTCAAAGAATTAAAGGAGTTCAAGGTTGTTGGTGATAAAATTGAACCTCCAAAGCCGGTAAAACAATTAGAGCCGAAACCGGAATATCATCCCTCTATTCCAAAAAAAGAAACAGAACTGATCATATTTGGCGAGAGCAGCGATAAAATTATGTACACACTTGCCAATTGCTGCAAACCCATTCCCGGTGATGACGTTTTTGGATTTGTCACTACAGGAAAAGGACTGACCATTCACAGGACAAATTGTCCAAACGCGGCAAAACTTCTTGCCAATTACGGGCACCGAATTGTAAAAACAAAATGGGCAAAAAACAAGGAGATTTCCTTCCTGACAGGTCTGCGAATTGTTGGAATGGATGATGTTGGTGTAGTCAATAAAATCACCAATGTGATTAGCGGTGATTTAAGAATTAATATTTCCGCAATTACAATTGAATCCAAAGAAGGTGTGTTTGAAGGGACCATTAAACTTTTTGTTCATGACAAAGAAGAACTTGATGAATTGGTGAAACGGCTAAAAAACCTCCAGGGAATTCAATCGGTTGAGAGGTTTGAAACGGAGGTTTAATGTTGATAATAAAACTTTCCTTTTAGGACGAGCTACGTACATTTGCCGCTCAATAAAATAATATGGTTGATGTAATTCTTGGCTTGCAATGGGGCGATGAGGGCAAAGGCAAAATCGTAGACTATTTTGCTTCTAAATATGACGTGATTGCCCGCTTTCAGGGCGGCCCAAATGCAGGACATACTTTATACGTTGGTCCGGAAAATAAAAAGTTGGTACTACACCAAATTCCTTCCGGGGTGTTTCATCAGGGAGCTGTTAACTTGATTGGCAACGGAGTTGTGCTCGATCCTGTGACGTTAAAAAGAGAAGCTGATGCGGTTTCAGCATTTGGCGTCGATCTCAAAAAAAATCTTTTCATTGCTGAAAGAACACATTTAATACTTCCCACACACCGGGCCTTGGATAAAGCTGCTGAAATTTCCAAAGGCAATGAAAAAATTGGTTCTACACTAAAAGGAATTGGTCCTGCATACATGGATAAAACAGGAAGAAACGGTTTACGTGTTGGCGACTTGTTGCACAAAAATTTTACAACTTCTTACATCAAACTTCGACTGAAGCATCAAAAACTTTTGGACAATTATAATTTCAACGAAGACATTTCTGCATGGGAAGAAGAATTTTTTGAAGCCATTGAATTTTTGAAATCTTTAAACATAGTCAATGGCGAATATTTCATTAACGACAGAATCAGTAAAGGGCAAAAAGTTTTAGCCGAGGGTGCGCAAGGAAGTATGTTAGACATTGACTTCGGTACTTTTCCTTTTGTCACTTCAAGCAATACGATTTCAGCAGGAGTTTGTAATGGATTGGGTGTAGCTCCGCAAAAAATTAAAGAGGTGATCGGTGTGTCAAAAGCCTATTGCACAAGAGTGGGAGGTGGTCCTTTCCCAACAGAGCTTGAAAATGAAGTTGGGGAAAAACTGCGCAAAATAGGAAATGAATTTGGCGCAACAACCGGGCGTCCGCGCCGTTGCGGTTGGATGGATTTGGTTGCTTTGCAGTATGCATGCATGTTGAATGGGGTTACTCAAATCGTAATGACCAAGGCCGATGTTTTGGATGCGTTTGATGAATTAAATATTTGCACTTCCTATAAACTGAACGGAAAAACAACGAATGAAATTCCGTTTCAAATGAATAATGCGCAGATCGAACCGGAGTATAAAACATTTTCGGGATGGAAAACGGAAACATCTCAAATTAAGGATAGTAGAAATTTACCGGAAGCAATGAATTCTTATATTCAATTTATTAATCAAAATCTCTCTGCAAAAGTTCATTACATTTCCAACGGGCCGGGAAGAGACCAGATTGTAAAAATTGAAAATTAAGGCGGTAAAAAAATATTTTTTTGAAAATTTGGCTAATTAAAATCTTCGCATAAATTTTACAGCGCTAATCCACAAATCAAATGGAATTAATTTTAGTCGAGGAAATAACCTCTGAAAAATCATTAACTGAAACAGTAGTTGCGCAGGCAAAGAAAACTTCGTCAAAATCTAAAAAGGATGAAGAAGATGATGAGGATGATTCGGACGATGATGATGTAGCGCCAAAGAAAGCTGCAAAAAAGTCAAAAGGAGAAGACAACGATGATGACGACGACGTCGAGGATGATGACTGGGATAAGGAAGAAGAGGAAGATGATTGGGATCCCGATTTCGACGAATTTGATGTACCTAAATCTACCAAAGCAAAAAAGGGTAAGGGTGAAGAAGAGGAAGATTTTAAATTGGAAGAAGATGATGAGTTCAAGGATATGGATTTGTTCAATGATAGTGATTTTGACGAAGAGGAAGAAGATTTTTAATTACAATAACCTTCAATTACTATAAACCCTGACTACCTGCACCTATCATGTAAACGATGTTGCAGAATTGAAAAGAAAGATGTTGAGCTGGACCAAACAGTTCAACATCTTTTGCTTTTTGGATAATCATAACTATTCCATTGAACCGCAGCAATATGAATGTTTACTTGCGGCAGGAGTTGATGATTTTATTTCTTCAAATAATATAAAAGACGTTGACGGGTTTGTTCAAAAGCATAGTCATTGGGTGTTCGGTCATTTGTGTTATGAATTGAAAAATGCAATTCATAACCAACAATCAAGCAAAAAAGATTTGATTGGTTTTCCACTGTTTTATTTTTTCGTTCCACAGGTTTTATTGCAAATAAAAAACAACGAATTGCTGATCATTGCTGATGATCCTGAAAAAATCTACCGGCAGATAATTAAAGAGGAAACTCAGCTTTCTATTTCACATCTTGGCAATATTCAACAAAAATTTTCCAAAGAAGAATATGTTGAAAAGGTCAAACAGCTTCAACAGCATATTCTTCGTGGCAATTGTTATGAAATCAATTTTTGCCAGGAATTTTATTGTGAAAATGCATTGATTGATCCAATAAGAATTTTTGAACAGCTTATTGGTATTTCCCCAGCTCCTTTTTCTGCATTGTATAAATTGAATGATCGGTTTCTTATTTGCGCAAGTCCCGAAAGGTTCGTTGCAAAAAAAGGAAACAAGATTTTTTCACAGCCAATGAAGGGAACAATTAAAAGAAGTTTGATTGATGAATTTGATGACCATATTTTGCAAATACAATTGCAAAGAAGTGCAAAAGATCGATCAGAAAATGTAATGGTGGTTGACCTGGTGCGAAACGATCTGACAAAAATTTGCAAAGTTGGAACTGTGAAAGTGGATGAATTGTTTGGCGTGTACACTTATGCGCATGTTCATCAAATGGTTTCGACAATCACGGGTGAGCTAAAAGATCAAACAAAGTTTTCTGAAATTATTGAAAACCTTTTTCCAATGGGTTCTATGACTGGTGCCCCAAAACTTCGTGTGATGGAATTGATTGATGAATTTGAGGCCTCATCAAGAGGAATTTTTTCGGGTTCTGTTGGCTACATTAATCCTGAAGGAGATTTTGATTTTAATGTTGTGATCAGGAGTATCATGTACAATTCCGCTGATCATTATTTATCTTATCAGGTGGGCTCCGGAATTACATTTTATAGTGATCCTGAAAAGGAATGGGAAGAATGTCTGCTTAAGGGCGAAGCCATAAAAAAAGTGCTGACATCGCTGCCAGCACATCTGTGAATTTTTTGCCTTTATCTTGTGGCTGTACTCAAAAGGATTTGAATCGATTGCTCTAAAATTTGTTGCTTGTTTGCCTGGAACAATAACATTTTATCATTTGGTAAGCGAAGATTATAACTTCCGTTGGCCGATAGATCTTTATCAAAGTTTGGATTCAACTTATTGAAATCAACAATGCTCATTTGCGTGTTTTGAACAATTGCAGTTGAGTTGTATTTACCGCTTACATTTAAAACAGTTGTGTTTGCATCAGACACGGGTTGCGGATTATTTAAACCCATTTCATCTGTTTCTTTTTTGGTTAAAGTAGTTAAACCACCATCACCCTCCATAATGTAATGCGTTGCAATAAATTTTTTTACGTGATTTCTTGACTCTGTAGGCAGGTAATATTGCAAATCCCAAAAGTTAGTACTGCCGCTTTTGCGAATAGCAGAATTTACCGGTCCTACGCCGCAATTGTAGGCAGCAATAACAAGCAGCCAATCATTGTAAGTATTGAATAGGTCTTTTAAATACTTTGCTGCAGCGATTGTGCTTTTTGTGAAGTCTCTGCGTTCGTCAACTTTGCGATTGACCTTTAAACCAAAATCTCTTCCCGTTTCAGGCATAAATTGCCAGGGACCAGCTGCACCAACTCTTGAAGTAGCGGAAGATTTTAAATCCGATTCGATCACAGCGAGATATTTTAATTCAACAGGAAGATTTCTTTTAGAAAAAATCTCATCAATCCGGTCAAAAAACGGTTTGGCCCAACTCTTCATTCTTGTGAGCCTGTCACCTTCATTATCCATATAATCCTGAACAAAGCTTACAGCTTTAGGATTTAGACGAAATGCAGTTGCAGCGTTGCTTGATTCTGATTCAAACAAGTCTTTGAAGCCGTCTTTTGGATCGGCATCTTTAATTGAAGAATCCTTGGGAAAGTGGTTAGCATATGTACCGCCTATTGCAGAGGCTCCTGATGAATATCCTTCAAGACAGGTCAGACAGAAGAGGCTGGTAGCTAACAATAAAAGTTTGTTCATCACGAAAAACTTTTTAAAGGGTTAAGCCGAAAATCACACGGGGATCTAACTCTCTTTTATTGTTGCATCATCTGATGCGAAAAGCGTTGCAAAGATACCTCATTCTGAGGTGACGAAAGGACTTGTAATCCAAAAGGAAGGTTAGAGGAATGTTTAAAAACTGGTAAAGAAATAGCGGGCACACCTGTAAGATTGGCAAAAACAGTAAAAATATCCCCCATGTACATAGCAAGCGGATCTTTGTTTTTCTCGCCGAGTTTGTATGCAACAGAAGGAGAGTTTGGTGCAATAATAAAATCAAAATCTTTGAAGATCAGTTCTGTTTGATCCTTTAACTGCCGGCGAACCTGTTGGGCTTTGGTAAAGTATGCATCATAATAACCCGCACTCAAGACGAACGAACCGAGCATAATGCGGCGTTTGACCTCTGTTCCGAACCCTTCTGTCCGGTTTTGCTGGTAAAATGTAGAAAGATTTTCTGCAGCTTTTGGAGATTGATAACCATATCTGGCACCATCAAATCGTGCAAGGTTCGACGAAGCTTCGGCCGTTGTTAGTATATAATATGTTGGTACTATAAAATCCGTAAGGGGAAAAGAAACAGGTTTCACTGCGTGTCCTTGCTGCTCCAGATTTTTTAAAAACGACTTCAGGTTACCTGAAATTTCTGGATCAATTGATGGATGTTCTATCCATTCAGGGAAATATGCGATGCGATATCTTTTTTGTACGTCCAGCGGAATTTCTTCTTGTGGCGATTGAATTGCTGTGCTGTCGAAGTTATCAGCCCCTGAAATAACTTTTAAAATAATTGAACAGTCTTCAACTGAATTGGCCAAGATGCCAATTTGATCGAATGAAGAGCCATAAGCAATCAGTCCATGTCGTGATACTCTTCCATAGCCTGGTTTATATCCAACTACTCCGCAAAAATCTGCCGGCAGGCGAACAGAGCCACCCGTATCACTTCCAAGCGAGGCCATGCAAAGTCCGGCTTTTACTGCGGCGGCACTTCCACCTGAGGAACCACCTGCAACACAGTCGTTATTATTTGGGTTTAAGACAGGACCGTAATAAGAATTTTCATTTGTGGAACCCATTCCAAATTCATCACAGTTCACCCGCCCAATGATGATAGCACCTTCTTTTAGTAGTTGCTCAACAGCTGTTGATGAATAAACCGAACTGAAATTTTGAAGAATTTTGGAGCCTGCCGTTGCCTTGTGATCTTTGTAAAGAATATTATCCTTAATGGAAATTATTACTCCATGAAGGTCTCCATAATCAGATATTTTATCTAATTGGGAGGCCCTTTGAAGGGCTTCGTCTGTAAAAACTTCAATGAAAGCATTAAGATGTTGGCTTTGATCAATAGCAGATAAGTAGTGTTGTACAGCCTGTACACACGTTACACTGCCATTTTTTAATCCGGCATGATACTTCTTAATGGAAGAAAACGAAAACAAACCTTAGTGATGGCTAAGGGTGAAAAATTAAGATTGAGAAGACGAAGAAGTAGTAGTAGTTGAAGCAGATTTTTGATCTTTTTCATTTATACCATCTTCAATTTCTCTACGAACATTGTTTTTTGCATCGTTGAATTCCCTCATACCACGACCAAGGCCACGCATCAATTCAGGAATTTTTTTACCACCAAATAACAATAGAACAATGATCAGGATGATGAGGATTTCATTAAAACCTAAGGGACCCATAAAGTGGATTTTATAAATAATTGAATAGGATACAAAGTTATTGGAAATAGATTACGGCCGTTAGCCTTAACAAAGTTTTATTTCAATAAAAAAGCGTCCTGCACTGCGGGACGCTTTATAACAAAATTTATAACTATTAAGCAGTTTCCAAAGCTCTTTTCTTTTCCTGGATTCTTGCGCTTTTACCAGAACGTTTACGTTGGTAGTACAATTTAGCACGACGAACACGACCAGATTTATTCAACACAATAGAATCGATGTTAGGCGAGAAGAAAGGAAATAATCTTTCAACTCCAACACCATCAGAAATTTTACGAACAGTGAAAGTAGCGGTTACACCTTCACCCTGGCATTTGATCACATCTCCGCGGAAAGACTGGATTCTTTCTTTGTTTCCTTCAATGATCTTATAGTTTACAGTGATATTATCACCTGCTTTAAACTTAGGAAATTCTTTTTTGCCTGTTAATTGTTCGTGTACGTAGGCAACGGCAGCGTTCATAACTCAAAATTTAAGGACGGCAAAGGTAAGGGAGAAAAGGCAAAATGTAAAAGTAAAAATGAAAAAAAACCGGCTCTGCACAAAAGCAATACCGGTTTTTAACTTTTATAATTTTTATCTGGCCACGTTTACTGCTCTCTTTTCACGAATGACAGTAACCTTGATTTGCCCTGGATAAGTCATCTCTGTTTGAATTTTCTGGGCAATTTCAAAGGACAGTTTTTCACTCTCCTGGTCTGTCACTTTATCTGCTTCAACAATTACACGCAATTCACGGCCAGCTTGAATAGCATACGCTTTTTCAACACCATTGTAGGCTTGTGCCAGATTTTCCAATTGTTTAATGCGCTGCAAATATTGTTGCATGATTTCTCTTCTTGCACCTGGTCTTGCGCCACTGATGGCATCGCAAGCCTGGACAATGGGAGAAATTACATACTGCATTTCCATTTCGTCATGGTGAGCACCGATTGCATTTACAATAGCCGGATTCTCGCCATATTTTTCGGCAAGCTTGGCCCCAAGCAACGCGTGGCTTAATTCGGTTTCTTCATCGGGGACTTTTCCAATATCATGAAGCAGGCCCGCACGCTTGGCCAGTTTAGGATTCAATCCTAATTCAGAAGCCATTACTGCACAGAGATTGGCAACCTCGCGGCTGTGCATTAATAAGTTTTGACCGTACGATGAACGGAAACGCATTTTACCAACCATTCTCACCAATTCTTTATGCAAACCATGAATACCCAGTTCAATCACTGTTCTTTCACCGATTTCCATTACTTGTTCTTCCAACTGGCGGCGGGTTTTATCAACTACTTCTTCAATTCTTGCAGGGTGAATTCGTCCGTCGGCAACCAATCTTTGTAAACTCAAACGTGCAATTTCTCGGCGAAGAGGATCGAAGCAAGACAGAATAATTGCTTCCGGAGTATCATCAACAATTAAATCAACACCGGTGGCCGCTTCAATTGCACGGATATTTCTTCCTTCGCGACCAATAATCTGCCCTTTGATTTCATCACTCTCCAGGTTGAAAACAGTAATGGCATTTTCAATGGCTTGTTCGGCTGCATTTCTTTGTATGCTTTGGATAATAATCTTTCTGGCTTCTTTGTTTGCTTTCTGTTTTGCTTCATCAATAATTTCCTGCTGCATGCCCAATGCCTGTGAATGTGCTTCCTGCTTTAAGCTTTCTATCAATTGCCCTTTTGCTTCTTCAGCAGTGAGCCCGGAAATTTTTTCCAAACGACGGGTATGTTCTTCCTGGTGCTTTTCTAATTCAGCCTGTTTCAGATTCACTACTTCAATCTGGCGATTGAGGTTTTGTTTGATGGCATCATTCTCTTTAATCTGTCTTTCGAGATGTTCTGTTTTTTGATTGATGGAAAGTTCTTTTTGTTTAATTCGATTTTCACCTTCGCCTACTTTACGGTTTCTTTCTAAAACTTCTCTTTCATGCTCTGCTTTTAGTTGAACAAAACGCTCTTTTGCCTCGAGCTCTTTTTCCTTGCGAACGGTTTCAGCTCTTAGTTGGGCTTCTTTAATAAGAGTTTGTGCTTGCAGTTCTGCTTCTTCAATTCGTTTGCGGGTATCTTTTGCAAAAATGAATTTACCCGCTATAATACCGACTACCAGGGCGGCTACAGCTATAATAAGGGTAATTATGTTGAGGTCCATTACTCAGGTTTTTAAAATTTTGTTTATTGATATTTTTTAATTGATGCTTCATACCACATAAGAGGTAGGTTGGCGAAGATACAAAACGGAAATTATTTTAATAATGGTATAACGATTATCTGACGAGCGGTGAAGGTTTTATTGACCAATTGGTTTAAAATTGCATTTCAAATTTTTTATAATGAAAAAATTCTTTGTGTTTCTTCTTTTACCTGTTTTTTCCCTTGCTCAAACAGGAAAAGATTTTAAGCTCAAAGGCCAGCTTAATTTAACAAAGCCGGCAGATTGGGTTTATTTGCGCTATTCTTCAGGCGATCAATACATAACCGATAGTACCCAGGTGAAAAATGGTGTCTTCAATTTTGAAGGAAAAATTCCAGAACCCACGGTAGCTGCACTTATAGTAAAATATGCAAAACAACAAGGCGAAGAGAAGGCTCAGCGAGAAGTTATTCAATTTTTTATTGAACCTTCTAAAATGGAATTTGCTGCAAAAGATTCTTTGAAAGCTTATTCTTTGAGTGGTTCCAAAGGAGAGAAAGATTTTGAGGCGCTGATGAAAAAAGAGGAAAGTTATGACTTCAGCCCTTTGTATAATTCTTATTCCGATTTTCAGAAGAAAGGCGATAAAGAAGGAATGAATAAGGTTGAAAAGCAGATTGATGATTTGCAAAGCAAAATGAATGATGAAGTTTATCTCGGATTTTTACAATCAAGTTCAAATTCACCGGTTGCCTTGTATGCATTAAAGCAATATGCAGGGTATGATATTGATGCAGCCAAAGTAGAACCTCTTTTTAAAACATTGCCTGCAACTGAAAAAGCATGGCCTTCTGCAGTTGCATTGAAAGAAAGAATCGACATCGCTAAAAAAACAGGCATTGGTAATTATGCAATAGACTTTACTCAAAATGATACGCTGGGCAAACCTGTTTCTCTTTCTTCTTTTAAAGGCAAATATGTGTTGGTAGACTTTTGGGCAAGCTGGTGCGGACCTTGCCGCAGGGAAAATCCAAATGTGGTAAAAGTGTTCAACAAATTCAAGGATAAAAATTTTACCATTCTAAGTGTATCGTTGGACCAGCCGACTGGAAGAGAAAAGTGGATGAAAGCAATTCATGACGATGGTTTGACATGGACACACGTCAGTGATTTAAAATATTGGGATAATGCAGTTGCAAAACAATATGCGATAAGAGCCATTCCTCAAAACTTTCTAATTGATCCCCAAGGAAAGATCATAGCAAAAAATTTAAGGGGAGAAGATTTAGACCTAAAGCTGACCGAGGTCTTTAGCAAGTCCGCTAACACAGCAAGTCTTCATTAAAAGATAATCCCGCTACATCAGCGGGATTTTTTATTGGTGAAAGAATTGCATTGAATCTATTATGAGCAAACCGATTATCGAATCGCATCCATTTGAAGCGTTCATTCCAAATGATATTCAATGCTTAATTGTCGGAAGCTTTCCCGGAAAAGAACAAACGCAAATTGAATTGAATGAAACACACTGGTTTTACGGAGCCCCACGAAATCAATTGTGGAAAATTCTTGAGGTTGTTTACAAAAGAGAATTGAAGAACCGAAAGCAAAAACAACAATTGTTTGAAGAAGCAGGAATTGGGATGACGGATATAATCAAGACATGTATTAGAATCAAGGGAACAAACCTCGATGAAAATCTGCAGATCAAAGAATACAATAAAGATGTGATTGAGAGAATTTTACAAGAGCATCAGCCCAAAGTCTTGTTCACCAGTCGGTTTGTTGAAAAAAAATTCAAAAAACTTTTCCCCGGTTATAATAATATTGATATTCTCCCTTCGCCTTCACCAAGATATTTTAAGTTAAAAGTGGACGATAAAGCAAAAATTTATAAAGAGAAGTTGCCGAAAATAAAATGATCAGCTTTCCAAAACGCCATCAATCATTTTCTCCAAAGTTTGCAGGCGGCCGCTAACGTTATCCATGTTGACCTGGTTTGAAATTGCAGCATTTTGTTCCGTAGCAAACCAGACCAAAACCATTGCAATGTAATCCTGCATATCCTTTCCCGCAAAATGCGTTTTAAATTCGAGCATTTTGTCGTTAATAGTCTTGGTTGTTTTGCGAACAACTTCTTCATCTTTTGGATTGATACGAACACGGTAGGTTCTATCACCGATGACAAGATTGAGAGGAATTAAATTATTTTCAGACATGATAAACTATTGACTAAGGAAAGAAATGCATTTATCTACTTCGCGGATGTATTGGTTGATCTTTTTCTCGAACTCTTTTTTATCTCGTTCATTCATTTCGCCGGACGACAATTTTAAAATGCTGATTTGTTGTTGCAACTCGTCGACCTTTTGATGGATTTCCGTTTCCTTGTTTTTTGATTGCTGCAATTCGTCTTTTAACCGTTCGTTTTCTTTTTGTAAACGGTTGTATTGCCTAAGCAGCTGCTGCAATTTTTCATTGAGTGTTGTGAACTGTTGATCTACAGTCATTATTTTCTGATTTCAGCATTTAACTCTTTCTCTAAGGTAGTCATGATCTTATTCATCCACGAATCAATTTCTTTATCGGTTAATGTTTTTTCTTCGTCAAGAAAAGTGAAATTAACCGCCAGTGATTTTTTATCCTTTCCTAGTTTTTCACTTTCAAAAACATCGAACAGTTTTACCTCTTTCAATTTATTCAAACGCAGCTTATCAATTCGTTCACTGATCTGTTTGTACTTCATCGATTTTGGAACTACCATTGCAAGGTCCCTTTCAACAGAAGGATATTTGGAGATTTCTTTAAACTGTACTTGCTTACCGGCATATTTTAAAATATTATCCCAATGTAAATCGGCAAAAAATACAGGCTGCTTAATATCAAATTTAGAAGCTAATTGAGAATGAACCCTGCCGAGTTCTAAAATTTTTTCCCCATTTAATGCAATGGACAAACCTGGCTGCAATTCCTTAGTGCTCATCGCTTCAAAAGAATCATATTGTAAACCCAAATTGGAAAGAATTGCCTGGGCCATTCCTTTGATGAAATAAATATCTGCAGGTTTTGATTTTTCTTTCCATTGATTTTCGCTTACCTGGCCGGTAGCATACAAACACAAATGATTGACTTCATTGTATTGTCCAACACCTGATGTTGAATAGGTTTTACCAAATTCAAAAAACCTGAGGTTGTTGTTTTTGCGATTGATGTTGAATGCAATTACTTCCAGCGCAGTGTGCAACATTGATGGCCGCATGATGTTTAACTCATTGCTCAAATTGTTAAGCAACCGTACCGCGGTTTTTAATTCATCTTCCGAAAAATAAGCAGAGTTGGTAATTGAGTTGGTGAGGATTTCTGTGAAGCTAAGTCCGGCAAGAACATTCGAAATTTTTTCTTTCAATTGTTCTGCTTTATAATTTTCTTCAATGGAAGGAGAGATGCTGATGGTTGTTGGGATATCAATATTGTCCAATCCATCAATGCGCAAAATTTCCTCCACTACGTCAGCTGGTAAAGAAACATCAGGTTTGTGATAAGGAACCTCCAGGCTGATCGCATCCATTCCCTCACGCACTACGACAAATCCAAGCGATTCTAAAATTCTTTTTACAGTATCGGGATGATAATTTTTGCCGCTTAGTTTTTTGAGATAATGATATTTTAAAGCAACTTCTTTCTTTGGTTGCGGATCGGGATACACGTCAACAATTTCCGACGCGATTGTTCCTCCTGCAATTTCTTTTATCAGCATCGCTGCCCTTTTTGCAATGTTCACTGTATTGGAAATATCAATACCTTTTTCGAAACGTGTAGCGGCATCGGTTCTTAGTCCCTGGCGGAAGGAAGTTTTGCGAATGAACACCGGGTCGAAAAAGGCACTCTCTAAAAATATATTGGTTGTTTTTTCTGTGACGCCACTATGCAATCCTCCAAACACACCTGCAATGCACATCGGTTCTTTGCTATCGCAGATCATCAAGTCTTCATTGCTTAACTTCCTTTCTTTTTCATCGAGACTGATAAAAGCAGTTCCGTCCGAAAGTGTTTTTACAATTACCTGGTGATTGTTGATTTGATCATAATCAAACGCATGAAGCGGTTGCCCTGTTTCGTGTTGAATGAAATTGGTAATGTCAACAATATTATTGATCGGACGAAGACCAATTGACTTCAATTTTTCCTGCAACCATTTTGGCGATTCCTGAATTTTTACATTGGCAATGCAGACACCTGAATAACGTTTGCAGGCTTCTTTGTTCTCAACAGAAACTGAAATTGGCAATGTAGCTTTATCAACTTTAAAATGACTTTGCGGAATTACGGGCTTCAAATCTTTTTTATCGTGGTGAGATAAATAAGCACAAACATCTCTTGCAACTCCCCAGTGGCTCATGGCATCCATGCGGTTGGGAGTTAAACCAATCTCATAGATCACATCGCTGTAAGGGTCAAAATATTCATCTGCGCGCATTCCAACTTTCACGTCGTTTGGTAAGACGATAATACCAGCATGGGAAACTCCTAATCCAATTTCATCTTCGGCGCAAATCATTCCATGGCTTTCTACTCCGCGAATCTTCGCCACTTTCATTGTCAGCGGTTCGCCGGAAGTTGGATAGATTGTTGTTCCAACCGTGGCCACAATTACTTTTTGCCCCGGAGCGACATTGGGTGCACCGCAAACAATTTGCAAAGGCTCACTGTTTCCAATATTTACTTTGGTAAGTTTTAATTTATCAGCATTGGGATGTTGTTCTGTATGCAATACTTCGCCAATTACCAGCCCTTTCAATCCGCCTTTCACTTCTTCAAAATTTTGCATCTTTTCAACCTCTAAGCCGATAGAGGTCAGAATTTTTGAAAGTCTTTCCGGTTCAATTGAAACAGGCAAATAATCACTTAGCCATTTATAAGAAATTGTCATTTATTGATAGCGTTTGTAAGTGGGCAAAGATAGCGAAGCAGCAGTAATGGAGAATTGAAAATGGAGAATTGAAAATTTAGCGGGGCACCCAAAGCAATGATAAGAATTACCGAACGATAAACGAAGTGCTTGGCAACACAAGTATTCTGGTAGCAATACCCATAGCTAAAGGCAATGATCGATTTTCAATACTTTTCCAAAAAAAACAAAAAACAACAGCGGCAGATTAACCTATCCTTCCAAATGAATAGTAAAGATGATCATCCTTGATTGAATGCGGTCGAGAACCCGTGAATAATTCAATGCAGGATTACGGTCGTGAAGATTGTTTAAGCCATTGCTGATTTTAATTTCGGGAGAAACCGTTACACTTTTTCTGTAAAAGCTGAAACCGATCCCGCCTTCAATTCCATAGCTGTACTTCTGAATTTTTACCTGGTCATCAGCTTTTCTTTTTTTGGCGTTCGATGCAAGATCAATATCGGCTTTAGCCCCGCCGAGCATATAGACTCTGAAATTTCCAATGCGGTCCGATTTGAATTTTACATCAAGAGGGAAAGTGGTAATGATCGATTCAACGCTTTTTTTGACCGTGTAACCCTGATCAAGATCACCTGGATATAATTTGTTCAATCGATATTGAATAGGACGGTCGGTAAAAATTAATCCCGGATTGAAACGGAGTTCAAAACGGTTTGTAAGATTTAGGGCAGCAACCAACCGCAAAGAAATTCCGGGGGTATTGAGCGGCTCTGCAACTAAAATAGTGTCTTGTTGTAAAAAACTTGGATCGTGTTCAATTTGAAAGCGTGAGTAAACCGCAGAAAGGGAAAGTCCGAAATAATAGGGTTTGGTATCTTGTTCTTCGCGATAAATTTCTTTTTGCTGTGCAAAGCTTGAAAAAGAAATGATCAACAAAGAAAAAAGAAAGAAGGTTCTCATGCCTTTGGCTTTCGGCCACTGTAGATACAACATATTCCTAAGCTTAGCGGTTTCCATTTGGTGCCGGAGTAGCCGGTTTGTTTTAAAATGTTTTCAAATTGCTGACGGTCGGGAAATGCTTTAGCCGATTCGTTCAAATATTGATAAGCTTTCTTGTTGGTTCTGAACCACCTTGCTATTTGTGGCGCAATAACTCCCATATATAAGTTATACAAGGCTTTTACGCCGGGAATTACTGGTTTACTAAACTCAAGAACTATCAATTGTGCACCGGGCTTCAACACTCTTTGAATTTCCTTAAGGCCTTTTTCGAGGTTTTCAAAATTCCTCACGCCAAAGGCCACCATCACGCCATCAAACGAATTATCGGGAAAGTTTATTGTTTCTCCGTCGCCACCGAGCAGCTCAATTTTTGTTCCAAGCTCTTCTTTTTCAATCTTTTTTCTTCCGAACTCCAGCATTTTTTCTGAGATATCAATGCCTACAATTTTCTGTGGTTTCAGCATCTTGGCAGCCATGATCGCCATATCGCCGGTGCCCGTCGCCACATCTAATATCGTTTTTGGCTGGTCTTTTTTAAATTGATTGATGGCTTTGCGACGCCAGCTAATGTCAATGCCCGCACTCAAAAAACGGTTCATGAAATCGTAGCGCGGTGCTATGTGGTCAAACATTTCACTGACCTGTTCCTTTTTTGACCCTTCTTCGGAAAACGGCTTGATGTGATCGTGTGCAAATTCTGTCATGGTGTGCAAAGGTAACCGCTGAGCGGTTGGAATGATATGATTAAAGACAGTTTGATGACAAAGGTTAAAGCGTTAAAGAATAATTGCCAATCTTCCGCCAACACTGTTTCTGAAAGTTTTTACATCCTGAGTTATGAAAGTGTAATGAGTATATCCCAAAGTTGCATAAGCTCTTTTGTGAAAAAGAAACGGATAACCAATTCCGAAGCTGCTATGAAACGTTAAGCCGCCTTTTGTAACAATGCCTGCATCTTCATGATGATAAAAACCGTAGCCTGGTTGAATCAACATTACCGGAAACAGTTTTTTATCCGGTTTAATGCCGAGGTAGCTGATGTTTGCAAAAACAGGAAAGAAAAAATTTGGAGTATTATCGAATTTTAAAAAAGCGGTACCAACTCCTGCATACAATCCATCGGTTGAAATTTTTTGATTTCCTGTAAAATATCCACCAATCACATGATGGTTGTTTGGCCAGTCTTTCCCGAATGCAATAGAGAAATAATTTTTTTGTTGACCAGGACAAATCTGAAAAAACAACACGAAAACAATTAAGCAATAAAAAAATTTCTTCGTCATGCCGCGAAGATAGAGTAGGAGAAGAATTTTTATTAAGTCAACTGCAGGACCACTATCATCTTTTGCTGCGCGGCTCACTGCAGCTTCAGCAATTCTTTTGAACACGGATGACACAGATTAATGAATTGACGAAGCTTAACCTGCGAACTTTTTTTCCATCGGCGTCAACTGGTCTTCCCTCACTTAATAGACTTACAGAGCATGCAAGTGAGCGAGACAACGGGATTTTAATAATAGCAATTGCCAAGCAAAAAAAATTATTTCTCGATTAATTGTTCCTGTAATTGTTTGTGTGCAATACTTAAAAAATTTGGAAGCACATGTGCATAGGTCCACATAATTTTATCCGGATCATTTAATTGGTCCAGCATGCTCTTCCATTTTTCTTCGCCGTGATTTTCAATCACCGTGTTCTTCTTTTCCTCTTTTTGCAGGTACATGCTCATCCCGATTGCATCTGCTTCCGGATGAAACTGTGTGCCGATCATGTAGTCATTGAAACGCATTCCCATAATGGCCTGCTCGTAAGGAACGTGCGGACGATATTTTTCGATGCACAAAATTTGGGCACCCATATTGTTGATGGCTTCAAAATCTGGAGTAGTGATTTGATAGTCGCGACTATCAACAACATAAAACGGATCTCTCAATCCTGCAAATACAGGATCGTGTTGTCCTTCGAGTGTTACATGCACAGGAAAAACACCAAATGCTGTTTTCTTTCTACGACTCACTAACCCGATTCCATAATGGCGACAAACCAACTGAAAAGAATGGCAAATAAAGAAAACGTGTTTTTTATTTTGATTTTGTGAGTTGTTCCAGGCTTCAATCTGTGAGAGCCAACTGAAATAAGCAGTTTCCCATTCGCTGCCTTCAGTATCCAGGGGACTTCCCGGTCCCCCTGTTGAAATATAAACATCATAGGAAAGATCAGGAACCTGCTTGTTTTGACGAACATCAAATTCATCAAATGAAGTTTCAATAGAATGAAACTCACTCCACTCATTGATTATCTGGCGAATGCATCGCATACCCTGGTTGGGCTCACCTTCGTACAAATCCAAAATTGCTATCCGTAACATAATTTAAAAAAGTCGGCAAACATACAATAATTACGATTGCATAGTTGCAAACGCTTTGCCAGCAAGCATTTGCTTAACAATCTGTTTAAAACAACTCGTCAGTAAAAATTATTATTGTTTTTGATAAACTTTTTCTCCGTTAATGTAGGTTGCAAGCACAGAAGTTTTTAAAACATCTTTTGCGTCGATGCTCATTAAATCTTTATCAAGAATAATAAAGTCGGCGAATTTTCCTTTTTCCAAAGAACCTTTTTCGTTCTCTTCAAAATTTGATTTAGCTGCCCAAATGGTCATGCCACGTAAGGCCTGTTCTCTTGTCAGTGCATTTTCCGTTTGAAAACCACCGGCAGGATATTCTTTGGCATCGGTTCTGAACACCGCAGAATGAAAAGTTTTGAAAGGTGAGATATCTTCCACGGGAAAGTCAGTTCCCAACGGAATCCATCCGTTCTCATTTAGCAATTGTTTGAATGCGTAAGCGCCTTTCACTCTTTGTGGTCCCAAACGATCGGCGGCCCAATACATATCTGATGTTGCATGTGTTGGCTGAACAGAAGGAATTATATTGTTTTCACCAAATATTTTAAAATCATTTGCATCAACCACCTGGGAGTGTTCAATTCTCCATCGCAAATCATTCTTTCCTTTCAAATACTTTGCATAAATCTTCAAAATGGTCCTGTTGCCCGAATCTCCGATAGCATGTGTGCACATTTGAAATCCGTGTTGTGCAATAATGTTCGCAACAGAATCAAAATGTTGTTGAGAGCTTAATAAAAACCCTGTCCAACCTGGTTTGTCAGTGTAAGGCTGTAATAAACAAGCACCTCTTGAACCCAATGCACCATCAGCATAAACCTTGAATGCACGAACATCCAGCCGGTCAGTTTTTATCTTTCCATGTTGAAAAAGAAAATCATAATTCTGTGTTGCATCACTCAGCATTGCATAAACGCGCATCTTCAAAATGTTTTTTTTCTGAAGACTATCTATAAACAAGACCTGCCTGTAATCTAATCCCGGATCATCAACACTTGTTAATCCAACAGCAAAACAATTTTGTTGGGCCTCTTTGAGTGATTGTGCTATTTCATTTGGCGAAGGATTTGGAATTTTATCTTCAACCAATCCAACAGCGTTGTCAATTAAAATGCCGGTGAGCTGACCATCTTTAGTTTCAATCACTCCGCCGTTGATTGTTTGATTTGGCTTTAACGCCGCAATATCCAATGCTGTTTGATTGGCAATCGCGGCGTGCCCGTCAATACGTGTAAGCAACACGGGCCTGTTTGGAAATAATCGATCTAATTGTTCTTTGTTTGGAAATTCCTTCACTTGCCAGTCATTCTGATCCCAACCTCTTCCAATTAGCCATCCGTTTGGATGATCTTTTGCAAATGCCTGCAGTCGATTTATAATGTCTTCCCAACTTTCCGTATCAACCAGGTTGGCTTCACGCAATCCTAATCCGTAATGAAAAAAATGTGCATGTGCATCAATGAAGCCCGGATAAATAAATTTTCCATCTGCATCGACAGATTGCAAACTGTTGTATTTATTTTTCAATGCCTGCGACTTTCCGACCTCAATAATTTTTCCATCTTTAACAGCAAGGGCAGACGCAATTGAAAATTTAGAATCGACTGTATAAATTTTTGCATTGTAAACAACCAGATCAGCCTTTTTGTTTTGCGCAAAAACGGGCAGGGAAATGATTGCAAACGCAATTGGGAAAAACTTTTTCATGAAAATTATTGTAAGAATTTTTCAGGATGCTTTTTGTTGAAATCAGTTTTGTCCTGGTATGCTTTTGCTGCTTCTAAAATAGATGCTTCATCGTACAAATTACCGACCAGAGTAATGCTTACTGGCAAATTTCTTTGATTGAAACCCATTGGCATGCACAAAACAGGATTACCTGTGAGATTGGTAATTGATAACTGATTTCCAGCAAAGGTTGGAACGATTACCACATCATAATTTTTCATGAACTCCTGAACTTTTTGACAAAGTGTATAGCGATAACGGTTCGCATTAATGTATTCTACTGCAGGAATTAACCTTGCAGAACGAAATGAATTAGGCCAGAAATCTTTGTCTTGACGTTCAACCAGATCATCACGATTGGTTCTTGTCAATTCATCAAACGCTGCTGCAGATTCTGAATTTAAAACAATGCTTACCAGGTTTGTTGGATAAACAGTTGAGTCAGGAAATTCAACAGGCTTTACCTCAATGCCCATTGATTTGTAGGTTTCAATCACTTTCCATTCAGGAGCATCCTTTGGCAATCGTTTGAAATAATTTTCGGCATAGGCAAAACGAAGTTTTTTGACGTTTGTTTTTGGATTGTAATTGAAAGCATGATCAATTGCGCTTGCGTCTTTTCCATCCGTTCCCTTGATGAAGTAATACACGATTGCGTCATCTTCTGCGCTTCTGCAAATAGGACCTGCTTTATCCAAACTCCAACATAAAACCATCGCACCGCTTCGGCTCACTGTTCCAAATGTTGGACGCAAACCGGTTGCACCGCACCTGGCCGATGGAGAAACAATTGAACCCAATGTTTCTGTTCCCAAAGTAAATGGTAGTAAACCTGCAACCACCGATGATGCAGAACCTGCAGATGATCCGCTTGAACCAAGTCGCAAATCCCAGGGATCCTTCGTTTCACCGCCAAACCATTTATTGTTATAAGCTAATGCGCCCAAGGAAAGCTTTGCACATAATACAGCACCGGCAGCTTTCAATTTTGTATAAACATATGAATCGTAGTCAAGCATTTGATCTTTATATGGAGTAGAGCCCCATGTGGTTTTGTACCCTTGGACTGCAAACAAATCTTTTAATCCGTAAGGAATGCCATGCAATGGTCCGCGGTATTTTCCTTTTTTAATTTCATCATCTGCCTGTTTTGCCTGTTGCATAGCAAGATCTTCTGTGATTGTAATTACAGATTCCAGAGTGTCGCCCCATTTTTTTAAACGGTCAATGAAAAACCTTGTGAGTTCAACTGAACTGATTTTTTTATTCTTGATCAACGAAGCCAATTGCAGGATGGAATAAAAAGCAAGATCATTTTTATTCTTTGGCATGCTAACATTGGTTGGAATATCCCAAACAATTTTTTGCTGGCTGGTCGGAGCCTTAAAGCCAATAGGTGCAGGGTTAAACGCAAAAGGATAAGGAAGATCATTTTTGGGAAGTTGTTTGTGCATTTGCACATAAATTCTTTTCCAACTGGCGATATTATCAATCATTGAATCAGCCTCGGACTGTGTGAAATTCAAATCGTACAAGGAAGCAGTTTGCTCAAGAAGTTTAATAGTATCGGAATGCGATTGCGAAAAGCATTGTAAAGACAGCAATAAAACTGAAAAGCAAAGAATTTTTTTCATAACCAGTTATTCAAGGTTTCAAAGTAATCGAAAATAGCTAACTTTTGCCGTCAAAACATATTGCTGATATGAGAAAACTTTTATTGTTTGCTTCTTTGTTGACTCTGGTTTATTCGTGCGATAATTTGAAGGTTCACGTTCAATCGCAGAGTGATACAAAAGGCAGCAACACTACCGTAGCTCAGTATTTTAATTATGGGGATACCGGTCTTCAGTCCGCAGGCATAAAAATGATTCCGGTCAACACCCCGGTCGGAACGTTTAAAGTTTGGACAAAACGTTTTGGAAACAACCCACGAATCAAAGTTCTGTTATTGCACGGAGGCCCCGCGGCAGGTCATGAATACATGGAATGTTTTGAAAGTTTTTTTCCCAAAGAAGGATTTGAGTTTTATGAGTACGACCAATTAGGTGCGTCTTACAGCGATCAGCCCCAAGACACAAGCCTGTGGACGATCGACCGATATGTTGATGAAGTGGAGCAAGTAAGGAAAGCAATCAATGCTGATTCAACAAATTTTTATGTACTTGGAAATTCGTGGGGCGGAATACTGGCCATGGAATATGCACTGAAGCACCAACAAAATTTAAAAGGAATGATCGTTGCCGATATGGTTGCGAGTTGCCCTGATTATAACCGGTATGCAAATGAGGTTTTGGCGAAACAGATGGACCCGAAAGTGCTTGCCGAAATTAAAGGTATTGAGGCAAGAAAGGACTTTTCTAATCCGCGTTATGAAGAATTGTTGATGCCTAATTTTTACAAACAACATATTTGCCGCCTGGCAGAGTGGCCCGATCCTGTAGTAAGAGCCTTCAATCATTTAGACAACACAAAAGTTTCCAAACAAATTTACGTGATAATGCAAGGTCCTTCCGAGTTTGGGCTATCAGGAAGATTATTGAATTGGGATATCAAAAACCGTTTGCATGAAATCAGAATTCCTACTTTAATGGTTGGGGCAAAATACGATACTATGGACCCAAAAGCTATGGAAGAGCAGAGTAAAATGGTGCAGAAAGGAAGCTATCTATATTGTCCCAATGGAAGCCACATGTGCATGTGGGATGATCAAAAAATCTTTATGGATGGAGTGATCAGGTTTATAAAAGATGTTGATGAAGGAAAAAAATAATTAAGCTTGCGTGGTATGAAGATGCTCTGATACTGCCTTGATGATTGCATTCATCAGGGCAGTTGAGTTTTCAGAACTTGCATTTTGAAAAACAAAATGGTCAGGGCCCTGAGAAAGAATTTTGTTTCCGGGCAACAGGCCTAAAAGCTCTTCATTAAAATTATTGATAGTGTATTCAGTGAGGAAAGGAGTTGTTCTAACAGAAACAACGGCGCTGTGCATCATATCGTCGAAGAAAAAATAAATATTGAATATGCGTGCCATAACGCTGATCAGTTAATTAATAAATTGTCGGTTACTGTTTGTAAAGGTAGAAATCGGTCCGTCTCCTGATTTCAAGCTACAAAAAAAAGATCATTTTTTGAAAGTTTTGCCAGCGAAATCTTAAATATTGATTCCATTTAAAAAATTCGAACTGATGTAAGAGGTAACTTCTACAAGATTTTTATTTGGTTCATAAACGGCCAACTGACGGTCCGCGCCTGTTCCCTGTTCCAGGATTTTATGAATATAACTTAAACGATGCCTCGATCCCAATTCATCTACAACATCATCAACAAAGTCTAAAAGTTCATATATCAAAACTCTTGTGTTGATTTCTTCTTCCTTTCCAAAATCAATTAAGTAACCATCAATTCCGTAACGGCCGGCTCTCCATTTGTTTTCGTTGATTAGTGCCCGTGAATATTGAATGAAATTCATATTCTGCAAACGCAGCTTATAAATTTTTGCACAAACAGCCTGGAATAAAGCAGCGATCGCAATCGTTTCATCGACCGTCATCGGCACATCGCAAATGCGAAACTCAACCGTATTAAAAAATGGATGAACCCGAAGATCCCACCATATTTTTTTGGCGTTGTCAATGCAGTTGGTTTTCATCAACAACTTCACGTAATTATCGTATGCTTCAATACTTTCAAAACTCTCGGGGATTCCGGTGCGTGGAAATTTATCAAACACTTTTGTGCGAAATGATTTGTAGCCGGTAAATCTTCCTTCCCAAAAAGGTGAGTTGGTGCTTAATGCATAAACGTGCGGCAAAAAATATCGTGTTGAATTAGCAATATGGTTTGCCATCTCGCGACTTTCCATTCCAACATGAACATGCAATCCAAAAATTAAATTGCTCCTTGCCGCCTCCTGAAGTTCATTGACAATTTCATTATATCGAACATGATCAGTAATCAATTGACTTTCCCAGTGACTGAAGGGATGTGTTCCTGCTGCTCCCATTTCAAAGCCAAGGCTTCTTGCAATATCAGAAATCGTTTTGCGAAGGATCGCAACATCGTTGAAAGCTTCATCAATGTTCTGGCAAATATCTGTTCCCACTTCTACGACAGCCTGGTGCATTTCTGCTTTTACTTTGTCCTTGATCACTTTCTGTCCCTCGTGGACAATTTTTTGCTCATGGCTTTTTAATTCCTTTGTTACAGGATCGATTACCATATATTCTTCTTCAACACCAAGAGTAAAATGTTTATAATTGAGATTAGCCATTAATGTTTTTTTTCGAGCTATAAATTTCTATTGATTTATTATTGGGTTTGAGTACAAGTAAAAATTTACTTGCAAATTTGTACTAGGTCAAATGTTGGCCGATTGCACTTCTTTTTACAAACTCTCCCCAGGTTAAATTCACCTGTCCTTCTTTTTGATTCATGGCTGTTTCAATGGCGTAGTTGGCTGCGGTTTCAACAACCCATTCAAAATTCTCTTCTCCAACACTTGTTCTCTCCGCATCGGGGGCAGGGTTTCCAAAATCAATGGCATAGGGAATTCCATCACGCACGGCTAATTCAACCGTATTGAAATCGTACCCGAGATAATTGTTGATACGAAGAACAATATCTTCCATTTGTTTCAGGCGTTCCTGGCTCGGGCTAAAATTCGCCTGGTAACGAAGATGATGCGGATTGCGTGGTTCGTAGGGCATAATGCGAACATGTTTTCTGCCAATGCAATAACAACGATAATATTCTTCAAATACAATCTCTTCCTGCAAAAGCATTACAAGTTGTTCTGTTTCTTTGTGCTTTTCAAAAAATTCTTCTTTGCTACTTAAACGATATACATTTTTCCATCCACCTCCTGCATAAGGTTTCATGTACGCAGGAAAGCCGATGTAATTAAAAATGCCTTCCCAGTCCAATGGATAAACAAGATTTGAAAATGATTGATCGGTCGTGTCTTTCGGCAATTCATACGATGGAAGAATAACTGTTTTTGGGATGGGAACGCCAACCTGCGTCATTAAACAATTGTTGAAATATTTATCGTCGGCACTCCACCAAAACGGGTTGTTGATGACAGCTGTTCCCATAAGTGCAGCATTTTTCAACCAGGTTCTGTAAAAAGGAACGTCTTGCGAAATACGATCAATAATTACTGCATATTCTGTCTTGGCACCCTGAACTGCTTTATCGATTCGGACAGGTTCCGCGTTAATGTTTTCAAGTCCCTTGCTATTTATTCTTTCAATAAAGGCCATCGGAAAACTTCTTTCCTGGCCAAATAAAACACCAATCTTTTTCATAATTATGGTTTGGGTTTTTATCGTGAAACGTCAAACATCCAACGTGAATTCGGAATGCCTAATCATTACCCTTTATAGACGAGCTTTAAAGTACAATATAAATCGATACAGTGAAAAATAAATTGGCTTGTTTAATTAAAATATCATGAACGCTAAAACACTATTTTTGACCGCATGCTTATAGCGGATTTGTCGAATTTAATTGTGGAACAAAAAGCCATTGCTTCAACTTTTTTAAGCCGGTATGTAATAGTCGATTGTTATTTACCTAAAAATATCTCTGCACCGGATAAGCTTTCGCTTTTATTAATCAACGATGGACAGGATCTGGAAGAAATGAAATTTTCATCAATGCTGAACCAAATGATTGAAGCAAATGAAATCACGGCAGTTCTTTGTGTGGGCATTCACGCAAACAAGGATAGAAAAATCGAATACGGCACTGCAAACGTTCTGGATTATGAAGGAAGAGGGGCAAAAGCAAGTCTTTATCAAAAATTTATTCTGGAAGAGTTGCTTCCTTTCATCCATGTTACCTATAGAATTGAACAATTCAGGCAGAAAGCGTTTGCCGGATTTTCATTAGGTGGATTGAGCGCTATTGACACCGTTTGGAACTACCCTGAAATTCTTTCGATTGCAGGCATTTTTTCAGGATCGCTTTGGTGGCGTTCAAAAAGTCTGGTTGACGATTATAATGATGATACTGACCGCATCATGCACCAGCAAATGCGAAATGGTAAATATCATCCTGGGTTACGGTTTTATTTCACTACCGGGTCCTTAGATGAAACCGAAGACCGCAACAAAAATGGCATCATTGATTCGATTGATGATACAGTTGACCTCATTAAGGAATTGAATGTTCTTGGTTATGATTCCGATTATGAATTAAAGTACGTTAATTATGAAGAGGGAAGGCATGATGTGAAAACCTGGAGCAAAGCGATGCCTGGTTTTTTGTTGTGGGCATTTAGCATCTAAAAATTGATGAGCCGATATAAATAAAAAGCGTCTCAATTGAGACGCTTTTTATTTATAGGTTACCGCTATTGATTAGAATATATAACGCAATCCTAGTTGGAATCCATAAGTACTACTTGTGGAAATTACATTTTGGTATGGACTTGTAACCGGTGCGTTATTCAAGGAATTGATCTTGAATTGTGGTGCTCCACTTGATGTAAATGTATTGTTTGGAATCAACAGGTTTCTGAGCGTGTATGTTTGGTGAACTCCCCAATTATGATTGAGCAAGTTGGTGAAATTCAAAACATCGATACTGAATTGCAAAGTATGACGGCGATTTCCAAAATTGTGAAATACCTCCTGTAAAAACTTCAGGTCAACTCTGTTGTACCAAGGCAAGCTTGCGCCGTTGCGTTCAGCATATCCGCCGCGGTGTTTTCTCAAGTAAGAATTGCTTTCGATGAACTGATTCAAAATATCCCATTGCTGTGCCGGAGTATAAGTTACACCACCAATGGTAGTATTGACAAAATTGATTTCGCTTGAGTTGCGTGGAATGTACACAAGGTCAAAACCGTTTCCATCACCATTAACATCAGAATTATAAGTAAAGCTATAGAGTCCGTCAGTAGCACCTTCGTAATAAATACTCAATGTGCTGGCCAGTGTTTTCAAATATTCTTTTCTATAAGATAAATTGGCAACTACACGGTGAGGCTCTACATAGCTGGATGCAGCTAAATCGGGTGCATTACCAGAACCTGAAACCGGGTTGGTATTCCACAGAGAAGCTGCTTGTTGAGAGCCATTATCAGAGAACGAATTTGCGAACGTATATGCATAAGCAATAGATCCGTAAAATCCTCTGTTGAACGATTTGCTTATTTGTGTTGTAAATGAAAAGCTTTGTCCTTTGCTTGTGTTTTCCAAAATATAGTTTCCACTGATTGATCCATTAACTCTGTTTGAACCTACCCAGCGTGGTCTCGTATCCGGACTTCCGGCCAAAGCTGAGTTAGGAGCAGTAAGGTTGGCATTGCGAATCCATACCTCGTTAATGTTCTTTGTATAAATTGCTTCTACTGTAGCAAAAAAACCGCTTCCCAAATTTTTATCAAAAGCAAAATTGGTTCTCCAAACCTGCGGGAATTTAAAGTTGGAATTCGCAGCAGCAAAAGTTGAGTTATTAGGAATACTTGTTCCTGCCGTTTGAGGGAATGTATTTTTATAAGCCAGCGGGTCTGGGTTAAACAAATAACTGCTTGTAGCATTTGGATTTGCTACCGTGTTGAATACAGAGAGTGTGTTCTGAATCATTCCGTTATTCTGCGAAATGTTTGTTAACCAAACAAATGGCATGTGTCCTGTAAATACACCCGTTCCGCCACGCAGTACCAGGGATTTATCACCATGAACATCCCATCTGAAGCCGACTCTTGGAGACCAATACGATGATGGTTTTGGAAATATAGTCTGATAATGGGTAGGCTGATTATTTTCATCAAGGAAACTCAAAGCCGCATAAGCAGGATTGCTTGCTGCCTGTTCCACATAATTTGGTCTGTCAACACGTAAGCCGTAAGTCAGTCTGAAATTAGGATTAACCTGGAATTCGTCCTGAACGTAAATGCCCAATTGACCCAGTTTCATATTGGAAGCGTAAGGATTATTTGTTCCTTTTTCCAATGAATAAGTCAAAGCGTAATAAACCGGAGCCTGATTTGTAATAAAATCATTAAGAGATCTGAAAACATAATAGCTGTTCGAACCAGGCATAAACATGTTGCCCACTTTCTGATATTCATAAGATGCACCTGCAGTGATGTTATGTTTTCCTACATAATAAGAAAAGTTATCAATTACAGCATAAACATCGTTGATAACATCATTGTTATAGGTAAACGGATCCATGCCCGCACTCATGTAGTTTTGATTATTCAGAGCAGCTGTTGGCGATAAATTCAAAATATCAATTGTCGGGAACACACCACCTTTAAAACTTCTCGTGTCCCTGATCTTCGTCAAACTTCCGATCAATTGATTTGACATTTTGCTTCCGAATTTGCTGTCCAACTCTACGGTTCCAGATTTAACCTTGTCGGTGAAACCATAGTTAGAGTTTTCAAAGCCATAACTGTTTTGACTGAAACGATTGTTTCCAAGACGTGTAAAGCTGTAGGTGGTCGTTCCGTTCGGAGTAGAAAGGAAAGCACCGCCACCGCCTGGCATACTCGTACCGTTTATGATAACACTATTGTTCGGAGTCGTACTTTGGAAATCGCTGTATTTAAATATCAATTTATGTTTATCGCTCAGGTTCCAGTCAATGCGGCCAAGAAGCCTGTGAACTTGTGCCTGGAAAGCAGGAATGTTATCGTAAGCGCCTGTTTCGTAATTATATTTTGATTTCAAATATTGAGAAAACTTAGCCAACGAATCAATTGATGTTGAAGAAACATTGCTTCCGCTTGTTAAACCAGGCTGAGAAGGACGCAAACTGGTTGAAGGGAAATCTCTGTTTTCCAACTCGGCATTTACAAAGAAGAAAAGTTTGTTTTGAATAATGGGACCGCCAATTCTTGCTCCATAAATTTTGTTTGAAGTTTTGGTTAGCGGAGGAAGTTTTGTACTTCCTACATGAGTACCGTTAAAACTTTGGTCTCTATAATAACCATAAGCAGAGCCTTTGAATGTGTTGTCACCGCTGCGCGTAACAGCGCTTATACCTGCACCTGTAAAATTGCCCTGGCGAACATCGAAAGGAGCAATGTTTACACTAATTTGGTCGATGGCATCCAATGAAATCGGATTGCTGCCACCGCCAGGTAAAGGATCATTACTTAAACCAAAATTGTTGTTCAAATTAGCACCATCAATCTGGATATTATTGTACCTCGGGTCGCGGCCGGCAAAACCGGTACCACCGTTTGATTGAGGAGTAATTCTTGTGAAATCAGTAATGGATCGGGAAATTGTAGGCAAAGTGCTTAACTGGCGGCTGTTGATGTTAGTACTTGCCCCGGTCTTATCCAAGCCGGCCCTTCTGCTGGTACCCGACACGACAACTGTTTCAAGCGTCTGATTGTTTTGGCTGAGCACAGCATTAATATTATAAGGCTGACCCAATTCCAAATTAAAACCTTCTAATGTGAAGGGAGATAGTCCTGAAAAAGTGATTTTTACCGAATAAGGACCTCCAACCCTAAGGTTGGGCAATGTAAAAACTCCGTCTTTGGTTGTGATAGTTGTGTAAGTAGTCCCTGATGGCACGTGTGTAGCAACAACAGTAGCGCCTATCAACGGCTCTCCGTTGTTCATTTTCGCGGTACCAGTAATACTACTGGCTGTCACCTGTGCAGTCAGATATTGACCGGTAAGTAAGGCCAATACAAGCAGTGTCAAGATTCTCTTAAGCATAATTGAAGTTTGTTTTCGGTTGCAAAGAAAGGGATAAATACGTTTCTAAATATAGATAAATATTAACAAATGGTTGTCTCACAAAGACGATTAAAACCTTTGCAATGCTGCGTTTGCATAATTTAATTTCCATTCACTTTTCGCCGGCCACAGAGTTGCTAACTTTGTAACAAAATTATTTCATGCTCGATTCTATTGAAAGTGCAATTGAAGATATTAAAGCAGGTCGTTTAGTAATTGTAGTTGACGATGAAGACAGAGAAAATGAAGGTGACTTTATAACAGCTTCCCAAAACGTAACTCCCGAGGTCATCAATTTCATGAGCAAGCACGGCAGGGGTTTGATTTGCGTTCCCTTGCTTGAAGAAAGGTGTGATGCTCTTGGATTGGAATTAATGGTAAATAATAATACAGCCCTTCATGAAACCGCGTTCACGGTTTCGGTTGATTTGTTAGGACATGGATGCACAACGGGTATTTCCGCACAAGACCGGGCAAAAACGGTTCAGGCTTTGGTTAATCCTTCCACCAGGCCCGAAGATTTAGGAAGACCGGGGCACATTTTCCCATTACGTGCAAAAAAAGGTGGCGTTCTTAGAAGAGCCGGACATACAGAAGCAACAGTTGACTTGGCAAGACTTTCCGGCTTTGAACCTTCAGGCGTGTTGGTTGAAATTATGAATGATGATGGTACAATGGCACGGCTTCCGGAGCTGATGGAAATCGCTAAAAAATTTGATTTCAAAATCATTTCAATCAAGGACCTTATTGAATACAGAATCAAAAGAGATTCCTTAATCGAAGAAATTGTCAGAGTGGATATGCCTACCAAGTATGGTCATTTCAAATTGGTTGCTTTCCAGGAAAAAAATTCTAGCAATGAGCACCTTGCGCTAATAAAAGGATCATGGCAACCCGATGAACCGGTAATGGTTCGTGTGCATTCATCCTGCTTTACCGGCGACATACTTGGTTCATTAAGATGCGATTGCGGTGAACAATTGCATCAGGCTATGGAAATGGTTCAGCAAGAAGGAACCGGCGTGATTCTTTACATGAACCAGGAAGGAAGAGGAATTGGTCTTCTCAATAAATTAAAGGCTTACCGTTTGCAGGAACAAGGAATGGACACGGTGGAAGCGAACCTGCATCTGGGTTTTCAAACAGATCAAAGAGATTATGGAGTGGGTGCGCAGATCCTGCGTCATCTCGGCGTTACCAAGTTGAAGTTAATTACAAACAATCCCAAAAAACGTGTTGGATTGATTGGCTATGGATTGGAAATTGTTGACAATATTCCAATCAAAGTAATTCCTAACCCGCACAACGAAAAATATCTGAAAACGAAGAGGGATAAATTAGGTCATGAAATTTTGAAAGACTAATCACTTGATTTTGTAGAGTCCTGTCTTTGCCGTGTGCTGTCAGTAGCATTTTTTGAAGCTTGGAATTTTGGTGCTTTCTTGCCAAACAGATCGCCTAGGTTATCAAATTCTTTTCCGTAACTAATGCTGGCGCCATAACGCTTTGGTAAAACACCTCCCGGGGTACTTGTGAAATAATCTAAATTTTCTTTGTAAAAGAATGTTGCTTTTATTGAACCTGATTTATTCAACAAAAGTTCCAGCGAAACATCAGGCAACAGGCGAAGGTTGGTTTGAAAATCGGCCGATTGCAAAGGCACGTCAAATGTTCCTCCCAAAGTAATTCTTGCACGTTCATTAAATAAAGGCAACCCTAATCCAACATTAATGTTTGATTGGTTGGGTAGTCCAAAAACTCCCTTTGAAGTTTGAGTACTGAATGCATCACGATTGTATAAAGAGCCTGTGAACGAAAATGTAGCATTTGAAGGTAAAATGCGCGAAAGAATTTTATTCAGTTGCTCATTCACTTTTCCAAACAGCAAACCTGAAAGAGTGTTGTAGGTGAGTTCACTAAATGGAGTAATACCCGTATTGATGTTTTCATAAGGAGCGAAACTGTTGAAGACAATCAGGTAAGCTACCTGCTTATTCAATTCGTTTTGATTTTTTTCAATTTGCTGGATGGCCAATTGAAAATCAGGTGTACTGTAAACAACGCTGCTGTTTGGAAATTCAAGTTTGAAATCGAAGTTCGGTCTGAATAAATTTCCTGTTAGCGTTGCCAAAACATTTACATCATCTCTTGTCCCGGGATTGATTGTTCCCGATCCAAACAGTCCGCTATTTACCAGTGGAGCAAAGCTTACTTTCTTTGCTTCATAAACGGCGTCGAGATGAACATTGGCGTCATAAGGGCCGCCATTCCATTCAATATAATTGTTGCCGCCTTTTCTCAATTCGAAGGGTTTTTTAAACAAGGCCTGGAAAGAAAAAGTATAGTCCCCTTCATCAATGTAATATTTGCCTCGGATGTTCAGTGGTTCGTAGGTTCCGGAAGAAATATCAAGATTGCCGGTTCCTTTTCCATTGATGGCATCACCAGTAAGATCATCGAGAATGACTTTAATACTTACTAAAGGATTGGCTGAAAGATGAATGCGATAAGTAAGGTTGGAAATAGAAGATGAAGATGTTGCAGACATTTCTCTACCATATTTCCTTTCCACCATAAAATTGGCATTGCCTGTTTCTTTCGTTCTTGATGGAGGCATGGTAATAGTGGAAGGAATTGATTCAGATGCCTTCAGATCAACATCCATTAACAGATCGGATTCAGGACCAACAAGTGTAAATGTTCCCGAACCTTTTGCTGTTCCAAAAAAAGTTTGATTATCGTTGAATGTTGTATTAAGGAGATCAAAATTTTTTGATTCTGTTTCTACGGCAATATCATAATTCATGTTACCAAACGCATGATGCGTAATTCCACCTTTCACTATTGCTGTGTTTCCATCTTTGTCTCTTATGCGTAAACCATTAAGATCAATGAAATCCTTTTTCATTGTAAAATCGGCATCATCAATTTTGTACGTAACCTGGGTGAAGTTTACTTTAAAACTTGCGTCGGTAATTCTTGCTTTAGCTGTAGCATTTAAATCTCCGTGTTCATCGGAAGCAAGATTGAAGTTGCCCGTCGCATAACCTTTAACGTCGGTGAAAACAACCCCAAGAAAACGATTCAAATATTTTAATTCGAATTTATTAAGCGACGCGCTCGCCTGTAAATTGGTGATTGAATCCTTTAAATTGACCGACAGATCAATATCGGCATGATGTTCCGGATCGAGATTGTTTAGTTTGCCTTTCAGCAAACCTGTTTTGTTATCATAAGCAATATTTGCCTTGACGTCGCCAACCGAATCGTTATCCAACCTTAAAGCACTGATGGAGAGATTGGAGTTAATATCAAATCTGTTTTGTGGATCTTCAACAGTGGCATCGCCGTTCAAAAGACCTTCAATGCGCATGTCTTTTGTAACAAAGGGAGAGAAGTCGCCGATATTTACATTCTGAAACGCCACACGAAGATTATTCCAGTTGCCTAGCGGATCGGGTTCTGTCCACAAGCGGATTTCCTGGTTTGATTCACGAAGCGTAACGCCACCCTGGACGACCGTGTTTCTTCTAAAGTTTAATTCACCACCCTGGTCAAGCGTCCATGTTTTTCCATTAACAACAAAGCTTGAGGGGTTTAACAAGATTGTTGCCCCATCGGCAAATGTCTTTATCTGCGCTGAAAGGTTTGCTTTATTGATTGCCTGGTTTGAAGTAGTATTTATAGTAACATTCGAAACGTCATTTTGCGCTTGGATGGTAAAATCAGTTTGAGGGAATAATAAACTATCGCCGATTTGTGCATCTGCGACTTGTCCGGTTAATGTGAGCCTTTGTAAATCACCGCTTCCCTTCAATTGCACATTTGAAAACTGGTATTGTTTGAATTGAAAATGAGGGATATCAGCATCAACTGTCATTGTATTTGCTGTAGTATTCAAGGACCCGGTGATATGGCTGTTGTTGAAACCTGTCAATGCAGGATGAATCAGCTTAATATAGTCTTCAACAACACCCGTTGTAATATCAAAGGTAAAAACTTGCGGTTTTACAAAATGCGGGGCTTTGATGTAAGAAGGATAATAGCGGTGAAGGAAAAGAGTAAATGCGTCCGGCAATGCTTTCGGATCAAAATCGCCGGTAATGGTTGCATTAAATTCGTTGGAAACCGCATTAAGTTTTTTCAATCCATTTTCATAATAAGAATTAACAACCAAAGAATCAAACACCAACTGTTTCCCATTGCTGGTTAAAACCGCATCACTGATCCGGGCAGTTCCAACCATGTTGGCAATTGTGCTTGCCTGCAAATTCAAATTGAATTTTCCACTGAGCTGCAGATCTTGTTGCGTTAATCCCAATGCCTTTAGATCCGCATGATTAATATCTGCGGTGGCCTTAAATAAAGGAATTTTCCCGGTGAGATCAACCAATCCTTTCAAATGCAAATCTGCATTCGGATCCTTCATATCAAACTCGCCATTAAACAAACGGTTGGTCAAACTTCCTTTTGCAGTGATGTTGTGATACATGTAATCGCCGTACTGAATTCGATGTACAATGCCATCAACTGTCATGTTCAGTGTTTGCCATTTAAAACCTTTGCCTTTCACCGTTCCATGAAAATCAACCAAACCCAGAGTAGAGCTGTTTATAAACGGTCCTAATTGAAATCCTTCGGTTGAAATTTTTCCAGCATAAACAGGAACGCCATTCTTTGGAAACTTCATATTTAAATCTGTTTGAAGCGTTCCCAAATTTGTTTGAAGTGTTCCGTAAGTAACAAAGTCATTTATGAAACCTGTGTACGTCCCTCTGAATCGTAAATAGGTCAATTTGTTAAGTGCAGGTGTTTGAACTTCTCTCAACGAAGGAATAAAGCTAACCGCATCATGGTAAGTTGTTCTTAAATCCTGTGCATCAATATTTATCAACGTTTCATTAATGTTTGGCAATCCAACAAGGCTCACTGCACCATGAACATAGGTGTTGTTACCTGCCCAAATTTCCAAATCTTTTGACGCTAATGCATCAACAGTTCCTTTTATATCACCGTCAATTTTTATATTCTTCTTCCACGTTTTTAAATCAGGCGCAAAAAAAGCAATGTCATCACTCGATATTGTTGCCTTTATAAAATTGGCATCCAGCGTTATTGCGTGCAGAAAATTATCCATGTCGCTGATTTTGTTGTAGCGCATGGCAAAATAATTTCCAATCACACTGCGGTTGGTTTCCAAATGCAGCTGATCAAAAATCATGGCTTTTGGATGAATGGTTGTTTTAGCCCTTAACGATTTTACCACCAAACCGCTTCTTTCTCTTGTAGTCAGGTTGATGTTGCCGGTGAGGGTATCTTTTGTCCAGCCGATATTTTTAAGGGTTCCATTGATCTTGCTGAAATCAATGTGCTGCCCGTCAAATGCCGAGGAAGTTACTGTCATGCTTCCAACATCATCTCTAAACCTGCCGTTGTTGATGGTTACTGTTCCAAATTTTATTTTCCATTCGGGGGAAGCGGATTTTTCAACAGCTTTTTTTATTTCTTCAACATTAGTGGCAGCAACATATTTTCCATTGTAACTCAACATTGAAAAATAAGGGCTGCCTAAATAAATATTGGTAACATCAACCGTTTTGTTGGTTATGCTGATGCTTCTTGCATCCATGTTCAGACTGTCCACTGTTGCGTACAGATCATTGCCAAGCCAGGCATCTTTTTCAATGAAGCTTACATTGTGCATCACCACTTTTTTTAAATCGAAGGCAATGCCTGCTTTCTTCTTTGTGCTTGTGTCTGTGCCGGACGAAGCAAAATATTTTTCAAGAAATGAATAGTTCCAAACAGAATCGGTGCGGTTCAGTTGAATAGTTGCATCCTCGAGCCCGACGTATTTTAAATCGGCTTTGTCTTTAAACAAAAACCAATCTGTAAGTCTCACCTCAAATTTTCCTGCATACAAAAGCGTATCATGTTTTTGATCTTCCATGAACACACCTTCAAGATCCATTCGGTTGAAGTTGAAAAGATTGAACTTAACGTGTTGAATGGAAATTTTTGTCTGGAGCTCTTTGGAAAAACGTTTGGTTATCTGGTGCGCAAGCCAGTTTTGACCCAGTTCTGTTTGCAGAAATCCATACAAAAGCAGAACCAGCAAAACAATGCCAAGCAAAACACGAAGCGATATTTTCCAAAACTTTCTCAGGGGAGCGGTTTTTGTAAAAATAGCCAAACATCAAGTCTGCACAAATTCATAACGTGCAGAAGGGATGAAAAATTTGTGAAAGACAAAAATACTTTCGGTTTAACGGAAGCCTTTGTTGAAGATGTTAAGGTTTTTGCATGTGTCAGTACTTTTTTTAAAATGTCGGGCATTGCCACAATTTGGCTGATGTTGCGAGGCTCCCTTCATCTTAATAACTTGTCATCGTTTCCGGCGTTTAAGCTTTTGCAAGCATTAATGATCATGAGCGCTGCAGAGCGGAATTTTCTAACGTACAAATAACTGGTACGACAGAAGCTGAACGAAGCATTGCAGCTAAGTACAAAAAATCGTACTACTCTTTCACTCTTGTATCAAAAACCAAAGGATTTTTTCCAATTAACCAGCCGATGGAAATACCAGCGATGCGGTGCAGAATTTTTGGTCCGCCATCTGCATTGTTCATACTTCCAATACCATGTTCATAAAATGCAAATAACATTAAACCTTTACCGGTTTCATAACCAAAATGTAAAACCGCCTGGGCAGAAATGCGGCCATAATCGCCAAAACTGAAAACCATCGGACGATCAACAGAGCCAACCTTGCCAAATGCACTTACCGTATCAAATTTTTCATGGCCCGAAAAAGCAAAGTCAACGGCGGGTCCAAACCGAACAAAAAAATGTTCCGGATTTTTATTGAAGTCAACTTGGAAGAGAGGAGCTATTTCAACGGTTTGAATGGTAGTGTTGTTATTGATGGCGTATTCGGTTGGAGGAAAAGAAGGATTGTTTAATGTAACCTTGTATCCTTTCAAACTATAGTAAACAGAAGGGAAAAAATAGAGCTGGTTTTCAAATTCAGCCTTGCAGGAAACACCAGCCATAAATCCGTATTTGAATTGATTGGGTTGTTTGTTATCATTAACCGTGTAATGCGCCGATGTTGTTTGAGGACCAGCATAGAATGCAAATTGGACCTGTGCACCGCAACAAAAGGAAATAAGCAGAAGGCTGAAAGCAAGCCCGAACTTTGAAATCATAGCTACAAATAAGCGGTAAAAATAGCAAAGAATACAAGCTACGCAAGTCTTGTAGTTGTTTAGGTGCTTTGTGTTCGGTTTTTATTAATGTTTCGACTGCATTTGCTGATTGAATTCAACCGACCTGTTTTTCGGTATCGATAAAGATTTCCATTCACCTTGTTTGATCCATTTTCCAAGATAAATAATTTGGCCAACGTGCGAACTGTAATGTGCAAGTTGGCGGTTGATAGCATCTACAACATTCAACGGGTGGCTACGAATGGTAATTGTTTTGGAAAGATCGCTTTCAGTTAATGATTCCAACGTATCTAAAAGAACTTTCCAGCCTTCATTCCATTTATCAAGCAATTGCTGTTTGGAAAATTGATGCACTTCAAATTCATCATCTCTTTTTCTCCATTCTTTTTCCCCGTCTTCAGTGAGAAAGTTTGTCCACCGGCTTAGCATATTGCCATGCAAATGTTGAATGATTACAGCAATGCTGTTTGAATCTTCTTTTGGTTGGAGATGCATTTCTTCCTCGCTCAATTGATCAAATGTTTTATCACCAAGCGCTTTGTAATCCTTAAAGCGTTTTATACTGGAATCAAGAAAAATTTTTTCAATCATGATTTCTAGTTTTTAGTTCTCATTGATCAATACCCTTCCGCATCGTCATCACCCCTCACATCAGCAACCGTTTCAAATTTGCCATCAGGCAAAACTTTAATCACTTCTGTTCTTCCAATGCTGCCTCTTTCAACAATCTTATAACCCATTTTTTGCAAAGCGTTTTTTGTTTCCTGTGGAAATGTTTTTTCAACATCAATTTGATCGGGCAACCATTGGTGATGAAATTTTGGTTTGTCGACTGCATCTTCAGTACTCATTTTAAAATCGATAATGTCAACAATAGTTTGAAATACCGAAGTTGGAATAGTTGTTCCACCGGGAGTGCCCAACACTAAAAATGGTTTCCCATTTTGCAAAACAATGGTTGGTGCCATTGAGCTCAACATTCTTTTTCCGGGTGCTATTGCATTTGCCTCGCCACCAACAGCGCCGTAAATATTTGGTGTTCCTGGTTTTGAACTAAAATCATCCATTTCATCATTTATAAAAAAACCAGCGCCACCAACAACCGTTTTGCTTCCGAATGAATTGTTCAATGTATATGTTATCGAAACAGCATTGCCTTGGTCATCAATCACACTTAAATGTGTTGTTTGTTCGCTTTCTTTTGGAATAATTCCGGGCTTGATATTATTACTATTACCTGCAACATCCGTTTGATAATCTTTCATTCTTTCTTTTAAGTACGCATCTGAAACCAAAGTTTTTTCGGGCACTTTAAAAAAATCTGCATCACCCATGTATTGAGCCCTGTCAGCATAAGCTCTTCTTTCAACTTCGGTCATCAATTGTACGGCTTGTGCAGACAGAAATCCGTAAGAAGAAAGCGGCTTGTCCTCAACCATCTTCAACATTTGATGAAGCAGCAAACCGCCACTGCTTGGCATAGGCATACCAACAACCGTGTAGCCCTTGTAATCAAATTCATGAGGTGTTCTCCATTTTGCTTTATAGTTTTTCAAATCATCCAGGGAAATAATTCCTCCGCCTCTTTTCATTTCTTCAACAATCAAATCGGCGGTTTCTCCTCTGTAAAAACCGGCTGCACCATGATCTCTTATGCGTTTCAAAGTATTTGCTAATTGGGGCTGACGAAGCGTATCACCCTCTTTCCATTTCTCTGCTTTTTGAAAAGCAGTTGCTGTTGTGTTGTATTTTTTCAGATCGTTTTGAATGCTGTTGAAAGAAGCGGCTTCGTTAGCAGTAAGCACATAACCTTTTTCGGCAAGGTCAATTGCAGGTTGAACCAGTTTTTTGAAAGACAGCTTTGCATATTTCATCATTTCAAACAAGCCGGCAATGGTTCCGGGCACCCCACTTGACAGGTGTCCGTTCACACTTTTTCCAGCAATAACGTTTCCATTTTGATCAAGATACATATCACGACTTGCTTTTGAAGGAGCTGTTTCACGATAATCCAATGCCAATGTTTTTCCATCTTTTGTTCTTGCCACCATAAAACCGCCGCCGCCAATATTGCCTGCATTGGGATAAACCACAGCCAATGCCAATTGAGTTGCGATAGCTGCATCAAATGCATTTCCTCCTTCCTTCATTATAGCAACGCCGATTTTACTGGCTAATGGATGTGCACAGGCAACTGCACCGTGGGACGAAATTGTTTCCTTTTCAATAGAAAATTGGTAAGGATTGATCTTGTTTTTAGAAAGAAATGTTTTGTTGTTACACGAAAGAAAAAAAATGAATAAAAAGAAAAATAAAAACGATCGCATTTTAAATGGTTTTTGTCAGCCAGATGAATTGAATAGTGCTGCAATTTAGTTATCTTCAATACTATACAATCCTCCGTTTTTTATTAACGTCTAAAACAAGCTTTATGAGATTTGCTAATCTATCTCTTTTGAGAATTTTCCTGCTGTTTATTTTTGTTTTTGCCGGGATAATAGCATTTGCACAAACCGCAAAAGTTAGCGGACAGGTAAGAGGCGGTGACGGACAGCCCCTGGTCGGCGCATCGGTTTTAATTGATGGAAACAAGACGGGGACTTCAACGGATAACGAAGGAAATTTTGCATTGAACACTTCACCGGGTAAACATGTTCTTACCATTTCTTATGTTGGGTATGTTACTCAAAAAATGGATGTGAATGCAACAGCAGGCGACAACAATCTGCAAGTCATTACTCTTGGTAATGCCGGCAATCTTGAAACCGTTAGTATCATCGGAACAAGAAATGCTTCAAGAACAAGGGTAGAAACACCAGTTCCTGTTGATGTTATTCCGTTGTCAAGAGTTGTAAATGATATTGGTCAGGTTGATCTCAACCAGATTCTTACTTTCATTGCACCTTCTTTTCAATCGTCACGGCAAACAGTAGCGGACGGAACAGACCACATGGATCCTGCGCAATTAAGAGGCTTGGGAACAGACCAGGTGCTTGTTTTGATAAATGGCAAACGCCGCCATCAGGCATCCTTGGTAAATGTAAACGGTACTATCAATCGCGGACAAGTAAATACTGATTTGAGTGCCATTCCTGCAAGTGCAATTGAACGTGTAGAAATTTTGAGGGACGGTGCTTCTGCGCAATATGGCTCCGATGCAATTGCAGGTGTAATCAATATTGTGTTGAAAAAAAATGTTGGGCTCCTTGAAGCAGGCGTTAGCTATGGTGAGTACAAGACAAAATATCCCAAAAACTATGCTTTGTATAAAATACTCGGCAAGACTGATGATCCGAATGTAAAAGTTACAGACGGAAAAACATTCCAGGCAAATCTGGGTTATGGCTTCAATATCAAGAAGGGTTATTTGAATTTGAATGGTGAATACATCAAACGTGACCCCACAAACAGAACAGGGACTTATACCGGGCAAATTTTTCCAAGTGTAAACGGGTCCAATCGCGATGATTCTATTTTAAACGCCAGGGGGCTTACAAGAAATACATTTGATATTCATGCCGGTAATTCACAAATGAAAAGTGGTTCTATCTTTTACAACTTTGGTTATCCTGTTGATCAAAATGGTGAGTTTTACGTCTTTGGTGGTTGGAGTAAAAAGAACGGCGATGCCGCAGGATTGTATCGCTATCCAAGCGGGATTCCTTCGGCCTCCAACGCAGGCAAATATGCTTCGCAGGTGTTTGCCATTTATCCAAATGGCTTTTTGCCGGAGATCACTACAGACATCCAGGATTTTTCAACTGCAGTTGGCTTTCGTACAAAAATCAATCAGTGGCATTTCGATATCAGTGACAATTATGGCGTAAACACATTTGATTTTGGTGTTCGTAATTCTGTAAACTATTCCCAGTTTGCTCTTGCCAATAATCATCAAACTGCATTCAACGCAGGCGGATTGAAGTTTTATGAGAATACAGCTAACCTTGATCTTTCCAGGAAATATGATGTTCTTGACGGATTGAATTTTGCAACAGGTCTGGAATATCGCGTAGATGCATTTGGAATTATAACAGGTGAAGAAGCTTCTTATAAGAATTATGATGTTCCCTCTGGCGTTTCTCCCGGCGCACAGGTGTTTCCCGGTTTTGTAAATACAATTGGTAATGATAAAACAAGGAAGGCACAGGCGGCTTATATCGATCTTGAACAAGACATCAACAAAAACTTTTTGCTAACCGGTGCGTTACGCTACGAACACTTCAGTGATTTTGGTTCTACATTCAATTACAAATTCAGCACGCGTTACAAAGTTGTGGAGTGGTTAAACCTGAGAGCATCTGCAAGTTCAGGTTTCCGCGCACCTTCGTTGCAGCAACGTTATTATGCAAAAACAAATACGCTGTTCATCAATCAAAGCGGAAGTTTAGTTCCTGTACAAGCCGGAACATTCACCAACGACAGCAAACTGGCAGGCCTTCTTGGTATTCCAAAGCTGAAAGAGGAAACCAGTCATAACTATTCGGTAGGATTGACAGCACGGCCTGCGAAAGGTTTGGAACTAACCGTTGATGCTTACCAGATCAATATTAAAAACAGAATTATCTTAACGAACAATTTCACAGGAAGTACAAGCCCGGTAATCAAAGCTATTCTGGACTCGGCCGGAGCGAACACTGCCAACTTTTTCACTAATGCAATTGATACAAAAGCAAAAGGTTTGGAAGCTGTATTGTCTTATACAAAAACTTTTGCAGGCAAACACATGTTCCGCGCATCGTTGGCAGGAACATTCATTGATAACGAAGTGGCAAAAGATGCCAATGGAAGGCCAATCATTCATGCATCGGATATTTTGGTAAATGGTGGTCAGTTGAAAAATTATTTCAACCGTGAAGATGAAAGCCGTGTGGAACTTGCCAATCCTAAAAATAAAATCACACTAATGCTGAATTATAGATACAGTAAGTTTGGCGCAATGGTCCGCTTTGTTCGTTTTGGTGAAGTGCAATATTGGGATGGTTCCAATTCAACCGATCCTTTCTTGCCGGTTAAAGTTGCCAACGCATTTGATAATAACACCGTTGAAATCACCGACCAAACCTTCTCGCCGAAACTGGTAACCGATCTTTCATTATCATACGAGATTACGAAATCGTTTACAGCAACCATAGGTGCAAATAATTTGTTTGACGTTTATCCCGATATTCAAACACATAGCGCCAATCAAAGTTTGGGACGTTTTATTTACAGCCGTCGCGTAGAGCAAATGGGTTATAATGGCGCTTATTATTTTGCACGATTGAGACTGGCATTGCCTACAACAAAATAATATGCTGATTGCAATATAAAAAGCTCCTGTTTTGCGGGAGCTTTTTTATTGACATCAATAGTTGCTTAAATTGCCAAATAATTTTTTATTCATGTACCGGCGAATTTATTTTATAAGTGTTCTGTTTTTTGCTTTTCAATTTTGTTTTTCGCAACTACAATCTCCTGAGCAATTTTTAGGTTATAAAATCGGGACACGATTTACGCCGCACTGGAAAGTGATTGATTATTTTAAATCTGTTGCTGCCACAATGCCTTCAATGGTCAAGCTTCAGCAATACGGGCAAACCAATGAAGGCCGTCCACTTATCGTTGCGTTTGTTTCCTCCGAATCACACATCGCTAACCTGGAAATGATTCGTCAACACAATTTATCAAATGCAAGAGAAGCATCTGCTTCAAATAACAATTATGATTATCCTGTAATTGTTTGGTTGAGTTATAATGTGCACGGAAATGAAGCTTCATCAACAGAAGCATCGATGCTAACATTGTATGCAATGGTTGATCCAAAAAATGCGCAAACAAAACAATGGTTGAAAAACACTTTGGTTGTGATTGATCCTTGTTTGAATCCTGATGGGAGAGACCGTTATGTGAACTGGTATAATTCTGTTGTTGGTAAAAATTATAATCCTTCTTTAGACGCAAGAGAGCACCAGGAGCCGTGGCCCGGTGGCAGAACCAATCATTACAATTTTGATTTAAATCGCGACTGGGCGTGGCAAACGCAAGTAGAATCGCAAGGCAGAGTTGCTTTGTACAACAAATGGTTACCGCAGGTGCATGTTGATTTTCATGAACAGGGAATTAATTCGCCATACTATTTCGCTCCGGCTGCACAACCCTATCATGAAGTAATTACAAAATGGCAAAGAGATTTTCAAAACACAATTGGAAGAAACAATGCAAAATATTTTGACCAGAACGGTTGGTTATTTTTTACAAAGGAAGAATTTGATTTAACGTATCCGGCTTATGGCGATACTTATCCTTTGTACAATGGCGCGATTGGGATGACGTACGAACAGGCAGGACACAGCCAGGGGGGGCTGGGAGTTGAAATCGCAAGCGGAGATACACTTACTCTTGTTGACAGGGCAATGCATCATTACACAACATCTTTGAGCACGATCGAAGTTTCATCCCAAAACGCATCTAAACTTTTGACGGAGTTTAAAAAGTTCTATGATGATGCCGTTTCAACTGGGGTAGGAACCTATAAATCTTATGTGATCAAATACAACGACGATGATGCGGAACGAATCCAAAACTTATTGAAGCTGCTTGATAAAAACAATATCCAGTACGGAACAGCAAAATCAACCGGTTCGCTTAAAGGGTTTCATTATGATACAAAAAAAGAAGAAAGCTTTTCAATATCACCTAACGATATTGTTGTTTCATCTTTTCAACCCAAGAGTGCATTGATAAAAGTTTTATTTGAGCCCAATACTTATTTTGTGGATACGCTTGCTTATGATATCACTGCCTGGTCATTGCCCTATGCGTTTGGCGTGAATGCTTTTGCAACCACACAAAAAATCGATCCTGCGGGAAAAGTCACATCAACCCCTGTCACTAATAATTTGCAGGACGGCTATGCCTATGTCATTCGATGGAACGGAATGCAAACAGTAAAACTGGTTTCACAGTTGATGCAGAAAGGAATTAAGCTTCGTTACAACGAACGTCCGTTTGAAACAGGTGGACAATCCTTTGAACGTGGTGCTATTTTAATTTTAAAAACAAGCAATCAATATGTTCACGATCTGTGGAACACGGTGAGAGATTTGGCTAATTCTTACAATGTTCAGCTAACGGCAGTTAATTCAGGTTTTGTTGATAAGGGAAATGATTTTGGAAGCAATAAAGTTCATTTTATCAAATCACGACGGATTGCCCTGCTTACCGGAGAAGGCGTTGGTTCCAGTTCCGCAGGTGAAGTTTGGTTTTATTTTGATCAGCTTATTAATTATCCTGTCACATTAATTAATGCAAAAAATGCAGGAAGTATTAATTGGGATGATTATGACGTGGTGATCATGTCTGATGGCAACTATGGTTTTCTTGCTGATAAAAGCGAAGTCGATCAATTCAAGAATTGGATAAATAATGGCGGACATGTAATTGCAATGGAAGGCGCCGTCGCGCAATTGTCAAGACTCGACTGGGGATTGAAATCAAAAAAGGAAGATTCTGCTGAATCAAAAGATGCTTACGAAGCTTTAAAAAAATACGAGGAGCATGACAGGGATTTCATTCCGAGCACTATCCCGGGTTCAATTTTCAGAGTTGACCTTGATAATACCAACCCGCTGGCCTTTGGTTATCCCGATCATTATTACACATTAAAGCTTGATGACAATGTTTATGAATTCATCAAAGACGGTGGATGGAATGTTGGCGTGTTGAAAAGGGATAAACCGGTTGCCGGATTTGTAGGGTCTAAAGTAAAGAACAAATTCCAGGATGGATTGTTGTTTGGTGTACAGGACATGGGCAATGGCACCATCACTTATCTTTCCGATGATGTGCTGTTTAGAAGTTTTTGGGACAATGGAAAGCTGATGTTTTCGAACGCGGTTTTTTTAGTGGGACAGTAAAGGTGTCAGCTAAGACAGCATGTTACTGGAAAGAATGATTGTGTACTAAACTGCATTGCCACAATCCTCGTCTGTTGTGTTATTCACTTGTCCGTTTAATTCTAAG
>Ga0207647_10000051_pt1 | contig 87826 bp, 88 predicted proteins | sample KBSCornC2_FD_184295 | JGI IMG/M metagenome (GOLD analysis project Ga0207647, IMG submission 184295) | Corn rhizosphere microbial communities from Kellogg Biological Station, Michigan, USA - C2 (SPAdes) (version 2) | ecosystem: Host-associated > Plants > Roots > Rhizosphere ...
AGCAGCCATATTAGGCATGCAGCTGGTAACTCCGCAAACCGGCCCTGAAGGTAAAAAGGTTCATAAAGTACTGGTAGCACAGGATGTTTATTATCCTGGCGAAAGTGAAACCAAAGAATTCTATATCAGCGTATTGCTTGACCGCGCAAAAGGCCGCAACATCGTGATGTATTCAACCGAAGGCGGTATGGATATAGAGCACGTAGCTGAGCATACCCCTCATTTGATATTTAAGGAAGAAATCGATCCAAAAGTTGGTTTACAGCCGTTCCAGGCTCGTAAAATAGCTTTTAACCTTGGCCTTTCAGGCGATGCTTTTAAAGACATGGTGAAATTTGTAATGGCATTGTACAAAGCCTATGATGCGACGGATTCTTCCCTGTTCGAGATCAACCCTGTGTTAAAAACATCTGACAACAAAATATTAGCTGTTGACGCAAAAGTGAACCTGGATGACAACGGTTTATTCCGTCACCCGGACTTTGCTGATCTGCGCGACTTTCATGAAGAAGACCCGAATGAAGTTGAAGCAAGCAAATCGAACCTCAACTATGTAAAGCTTGACGGTAACGTGGGCTGTATGGTAAACGGTGCTGGTTTGGCGATGGCAACCATGGATATTATCAAGCTTGCCGGCGGCGAGCCTGCTAATTTCCTTGACGTAGGTGGTACAGCTAATGCGGAGACTGTAAAAGCTGCTTTTAACATCATCCTGAAAGACCCGAACGTAAAAGCAATCCTGATCAATATTTTCGGAGGTATTGTTCGCTGCGATCGTGTAGCACAAGGTGTTATTGATGCTTACAAAGAACTGGGTAATATAAAAGTTCCTATTATCGTTCGTTTACAAGGTACCAATGCCGAAGAAGCTAAAAAACTGATCGATGAATCAGGTTTAAAAGTTTACTCCGCTATCCTCCTTAAAGAAGCTGCGCAGCGTGTTGAGGAAGTATTGAAGAAATAGAGATTAGTGATTGGTTAATTAGAGACTAGTTAACCAGAGACCAGGAAATTCGAAATTCAACATTCGAAATTCGACATAAAAAAAGCCCTTAACGGGCTTTTTTTATTGCTTTCATGTTCAGCTAATATTTAAAATAAATATTTGCCTTATTACTTATTTTCCTTGTTTTGTTGGAACAAAAACCGCGCTGGAAGGTTAAAGTCTATACGATTTGTCGACTTAATGTAATCTTGTAAATAAAAATTAGATGTTTAAACATATATTATTTATCTTTGCTTCATAAAACAATCATTAAAGTATTTAAAACCATGGAAACACAAACCGCAACCAAATGGTCAATCGACCCAATGCACTCTGAAGTACAGTTTAAGGTTAAACACCTCGTTATATCAACTGTAAGTGGTTTCTTCAAAAGTTTTGAAGGAACAGTAGAATCTGAAAATGATAATTTTGAGCATGCAAAGATCGATTTTTCAATCGATATCGATAGCATTGATACCAAACAATCCCAACGTGACGAGCATTTAAAATCAGCTGAGTTCTTTGATGCTGCCACTTATCCTCATATCAAATTCCACTCGACTTCATTTACCAAAACTGGTGATGACGAGTATGAATTAAAAGGCGACCTGACCATTAAAAACGTAACCAAACCAGTTTCATTAAACGTGGAATATGGTGGTTCAGCAGACGACTTTTACGGCAATACCAAAGCTGGGTTTGAAATTACCGGCAAAATCAACCGTAAAGAATTTGGTTTAACCTGGGACGGTGTTACTGAAGCAGGTTCAGTTGTAGTTGGCGAAGACATTAAGCTGACTATCAATGCGCAGCTTTTGAAACAGAAATAATCGAGTTGGATTAGTTGACTGGTTGATTAAGTTGATTGGTTGACTTAAGGATTTATATAAAGCCATTTGTGAAAGCAGATGGCTTTTTCTTTTTTAAAGCCGTCAGAAGGTATATTTGTTAAATCATCATGCTAATAAAGATATACCCAGAAAACCCGAACCCAAAAGCAATTGAACAAGTGGCCGATGTACTTCGCCGTGGCGGACTCATTATCTACCCAACAGATACAGTTTATGGTTTGGGTTGCGATATTACCAATCATAAAGCTATTGAAAAGATATGCCAGATAAGGAGGATAAAACCAGAGAAGGCTAACTTTTCATTTATCTGCTATGACCTGAGTCATATTTCAGATTATATAAAACCGATTGATAACGCCACTTTTCGTGTGCTCAAAAAGGCGCTACCGGGGCCGTTTACTTTCATTTTCAATGCGAGTCATAATGTGCCCAAACTTTTAAGCTCCAATAAAAAAACCGTGGGTATACGTGTTCCGGATAATAATATAGCGCGTGAAATAGTGAGGGTGCTTGGCAACCCGATCCTTTCTACCTCTATTCATGATGATGACGATATTATTGAATACTCCACGGATCCTGAACTGATCGAAGAAAAATACGAAGATAATGTAGACATCGTAATCGATGGCGGCTATGGCGGTAATGTACCTTCCACCGTTGTGGATTGCACCGAAGGCGAATTTGAAATTATTCGGGAGGGTAAGGGGGAATTGGAGTTGTATTTGTAAAAGGTTTTGTAAACTTGACAAATCTTATCACATGCTCAAAAAACAATTATTAAGCAACTTACTTGCAGAAAAGATAGTTATAACACTGATTTTGATAATAACTCAGCCGTTTTGGATTGGTGTCAATGAATATCCGGCCATCTCCATTTTGTTAATATTAATATTAATTTTCTGTGGTTATAGTCTATATACAGTGTACTTTGTTGTTAGTAATCTTTCCTACGATGATTCTCATTTATATCTAAAATATAGAAAACAACAAAATTGTATTGAGTTGAAGAAAATTATACAAGTTAAATTAACTCCGTATTGGGGCAGCTGGCGGTCACAATGGAAAGTGAAATACGTTCAAGATAACAAAGAAATATCCGTCTATTTTTATTTAAAATATGGTTTTTTTTCGCTAAACCCTTTCGTAAAAGCAATAAAAAATCAAAACCCTTCGGTTGATATTCAATACATTACTTTAGATGTGGACTTTGATTGATTATCCTCTAATCCTCTTCACAAACTCCGGTATCTTATCCAAATAATTCTCAGTTGCCAAAAACTTCACAAATGCGCTGCCTACAATAGCGCCACGGGCATATTCGCAAGCTTTGGTGAAAGTTTCGTTGTTTGAGATACCAAAACCAATCACCGCCGGATTTTTCATTTGCATAGCCTTAATGCGTTTATAATAATCTTCGATGGCATTGGATACCTGAAGATTCTTTCCTGTAATGGACGAAGATGACAACAGGTAAATAAAGCTGTTGGTCAGACCGTCAATCTTGCGGATACGTTCTTCTGAAGTTTGCGGCGTAACCAGAAAGATGTTGCTGAGGCCATTGTCTGTAAAATATTGGGAGTACAAAGTTTCATACTCATACATCGGCAGATCGGGCACTATTACGCCATCCACTCCTACCTCGGCTGCTTTTTTGCAGAATCTTTCGATGCCATATTGAACCATCGGGTTTACATAACCCATTAAAAGGATTGGTATGCTAATACGTTTGCGCAGGTCTTTTAACTCATCAAACAACTGATTCAGGTTCATGCCGTTTTCCAGCGCCTTTTCTGAGCTGTGTTGGATGGTCGGCCCATCAGCAACAGGATCAGAATACGGGAAACCTATCTCCAGGAAATCCACCCCCGCTTTTTCCAACGCCTCGGCAATATCAAGCGTTGTATTTAGCTTAGGATATCCCGCGGTAAAGTAAATGGATAACAGGTTATCTTTTTTTGATTCGAAGAGTTTGTTTAGTCGGTTCATGGTTGCTCTTTTTGTCAGAACTTGAATTTTTAGAATTACTGGAATTTATGGAATTACATTCTGGTAATTCTTAAATTCAGTAAATTCTGGTTCAGACAATTAAAAATTAAAATATTTAATATATGTACTCAAATCCTTATCCCCACGGCCAGAGATGCAGATCACCACATTATCATCCTTTTTAAAGGTCATCTTTTCAAGGTAGGCCAATGCGTGTGCGGTTTCTATCGCAGGGATTATTCCTTCCAGTTGCGAGCATAGTAAACCAGCTTGCAATGCCTCATCATCGGTAATGCTCACATATTGCGCACGCTTAACCTTGTACAAATGTGCATGCTGCGGACCGATGCCCGGATAATCCAATCCAGCAGAGATAGAGTATGGCTCTACTACCTGCCCATCGCCTGTCTGCATTAAAATAGTACGGCTGCCATGCAAAACACCTTCGCGACCCAGAAAAGTGGTAGCTGCCGAATGACCGCTTTCCACTCCCTGTCCTGCTGCTTCTACAGCGATCAGTTTTACAGATTCATCATCCAAAAAATGGTAGAACATGCCCATCGCATTGCTGCCGCCGCCCACACAGGCCATTACATATTGAGGCAATTCGTTTCCGGTATGCTCCAGCAATTGCTTTTTGGTTTCTAATGAAATGATTGACTGGAACTGCGCCACCATTTCAGGATAAGGATACGGTCCTACTACCGAACCGATAATATAATGCGTATCTACCGGATTGTTGATCCAGTCGCGCATGGCCTCGTTGGTTGCGTCTTTTAACGTTTTACTGCCTGATGTAGCCGGAACCACCTTTGCCCCCAACATTTTCATACGCGAAACATTAGGCGCCTGGCGTTCCATATCCACTTCGCCCATATATACTACGCATTCGATGCCCATCAGAGCGCACACCGTAGCAGTAGCCACACCATGCTGCCCAGCGCCTGTTTCGGCGATGATTCTCTTTTTACCCAGACGGCGTGCTAACAAGATCTGACCAATCGCATTATTAATTTTATGCGAACCGGTGTGATTCAGGTCCTCACGCTTGAAAAAGACGTTCGCGCCATATTTCTCTGAATATCTCTTCGCAGGATATAAAGGCGAAGGGCGACCTACATAATCTCTCAAAAGCTGTTCAAATTCAGCCTTAAAACCAGGATCGTTAAGAATCTTGGTATATTGCTGTCTAAGTTCTTCCACGTTAGGATACAGCATTTCGGGGATATAGGCCCCACCAAAATCGCCATAATACCCGTGTTCGTTAACTCCGTATTTCATCGTAATAGTTCGAATGCGTTTTTTAATTTTTCAATGTCTTTTAACCCCGGCTCAATTTCAAAGCGGCTGTTCAAATCAACTCCATAAAATTGAGGATGTTTGATCAATTTTACTTCTTCCAGGTTCTCCAGGCTCAGTCCCCCGCTTAAAAAGAATGGGACGTCCAGTTTATATTTATCCAATAACGACCAGTCGAAGCTTTTTCCCGAGCCACCATGTTTATCCGTTTTGGTGTCGAAAAGGAAGAAGTCGATACTGCCAACATAAGGATCCAACCTTTCAAAATCGAAATCATGATCAATGCCAAAAGCTTTCAGCACAGTCACCTCGCCTTTAAACTCAGCACAAAACTCCGGATTTTCATTCCCATGCAATTGTATAGCATCAAAGTGATATTTGTCGATCAGTTGATGTATCGTTTCCGCGGTCTCATTCACAAAAACAGCTGTTTTGCCTATCGTTTTTGGTAAAGACGTTAGTGTTTCATCGTCCAGTTCAGCAGCAAAACGCGGCGAGGGGGCATAGCAGATAAACCCCACATAATCGGGCTTTAATGCTGTAACAGCTTCAATATTGCCGCGGTGTTTCAGTCCGCAAATTTTTATTTGCATTAGTTGCTGCTTATCAATGATTTAAAACTATTCAATGCTCTCTTGCTTAACAAAGCCTCATCAGCTTCATAAAAGCAGTCGCCAAATGTTTTCTCCGGGTGAATGGTCTTAATAGCTAAAGCCGCATTGCAAACAACCACATTGTTTTGCGCGGTGGTGCCATCACCGTTTAACACACCCATAAATATATCTGCCGACTCTTTAACCGTGCTTCCCCCTCCTATTTCTTTCGGGTCAAGTTTTTCAAAGCCCAGGTTTTCAATGCTGTTGATCTTCTCGCCTTCGGCAGAAAAAGTTTTGAAGTCACCGGTTAATGATACCTCGTCATAGCCATCCAAAGCATTCAGGATGGTATATTTCACATCTGATTTCTGGTACAAGTATGCATAAATACGCGCTAGTTCCAGGTTAAACACGCCAACCATCTGGCTTTTAGGCTTGGCCGGGTTTACCATTGGCCCAAGCATATTGAAGAAGGTTTTTACACCCAATTCCCTGCGTATCGGAGCAACAGTCTTCATCGCGGGATGGAATAATGGTGCATGCAAAAAACAGATATTGGCTTTGTCAAGACTATTATTCAGCTTATCGCTTTCATTAGTGAACTGGTAGCCCAAAAACTCCATCACATTAGATGACCCACAACCTGATGAGACACCATAATTACCGTGCTTAGCCACTTTGTAACCAGCACCGGCTACAACAAACGATGCAAGCGTTGAAATATTAAAGGTATCTTTTCCATCACCCCCGGTCCCACAAAGGTCGATCAGTTCGTTTGTCTCCAGGTTAGCCGGTAAACACAAGTCAAGCATCGCATCGCGGAACCCTTCCAATTCGTGAACTGTAATGCTGCGCATGCAGTAAGCGGTCATAAATGCCGCCATTTGCGAATTATTATATTTTCCTTGCGCAATGCTGGTCAGAACTTCCTTCGACTGCTCGCGGGTAAATGTTTTATGTTCAAATAAATAGTTTAATATTGCTTTCATGCCATTAGCTAATAAAAAAGGGCTGCCTTGTGGCAACCCTTCTTGTATATATCATTTTTAAACAACATGGGACTGCCTTACGATTACTCGTTAAGCCACCACCAATTGTTGTTTAATATCTTGTTCATGATCTTGTGCGACAAATATGGAAATAGTTTTCACTAAAAGCAAGGGGAATTATATTTTTGGTTGATTAAGTTGATTAGGTTAAGTGGTTAATTAAGTTAAGTGGTTGATTGGATTATGAATCACTCAATCCAACTTAATCAACTTAATCCAACTCAATCAACTCAATCCAACTTAATCAACCCAACAATGCCCATCCATAAACTCAAATTCAACCCCGAAGATGACTTAGGGTTCGGTACCCAGCCGGTGCTCAAGAATCAGCCATTGATACGCCAGGACGGTTCTATCAACGTAAAACGTCGCGGTTTGCCATTTTATAATACGGCCAATAATTACCACAAGCTCATTACAATGAAATGGCGCAAGTTCTGGCTGATTGTTTTGTGCGGTTACCTGGTCATTAATACTTTGTTTGCTTTTGTATATCTGTTTATCGGAGTCGAAAATCTCAATGGTGCGGAAGGAACAAGTACATATCAGCATTTCTGGGATGCCTTTTTCTTTTCGGCACAAACCATTTCAACGGTTGGGTATGGACATATTAGCCCAAAGGGTATGGCAGCTAACAGCGTTGCGGCGTTGGAGTCGATGATGGGCCTGCTTGCATTTGCACTCGCAACAGGTCTGCTATATGGACGTTTTTCCCGCCCTACAGCAAAAATAGTTTACAGCGAAAATTTACTGGTATCCCCATACCAGGAAAATGGCAAGGGTTTGATGTTCAGGCTGGCTAATTTGCGTCGCAATACACTTATCGATTTGCAGATGGAGATCATCTTCTCCTACAATGAGAATGTAGATGGTAAATTGGTTCGGCGGTTTTTCCCGCTTGAGCTGGAAAGAAAACGGGTTAGTATACTCACCTTAAGCTGGACAGTGGTACACCCATTAGATGAGAACAGTCCGCTGAAAGACATGACGCATGAGGACCTGAAAGGCACCCAAGCAAGTATTGCCATATTATTAAAGGCCTTTGACGATACGTTTTCGCAAACCGTTCATTCACGCACTTCTTACATGTGTGAGGATATTATATGGGATGCCAAATTTACGCCGGCATTTGACAGGGATGAGGATGGAACTATCGTGTTAAACCTGAATAAGATTGGTGATTTTGTGAGGTTGTAGTTGTTGGTAGGATTGTAAAAAGCTAAACTTGATTGTCCCACTGTCGTAAACCTTAACAAATATTACTCTAATACATACAACTACTTCGATTGACAAAGCTCTATCAGCACGCCGTTAGCACTCTTAGGATGAAGAAAGCACACTAATTTGTTATCAGCTCCTTCCTTAGGCTGATCATTTAATAACACAAAACCCTCCCTCTTGAGACGTTCCATTTCGGCTACAATGTCTTCTACATCAAAGGCTATATGGTGTATCCCCTCGCCCCTTTTTTCAAGGAATTTATGGATAGGGCTATCCGTCGATGAAGGCTCGAGCAACTCAATTTTATTAGGTCCGGATTTCAGAAATGCAGTTCTAACACCCTCTGAAGCAACAGATTCTATCTTATACACCGTTGTATTTAACAACTTTTCATATATCATCCCCGCCCCTGCTATATCCTTTACTGCAATGCCGATGTGCTCGATCTTTCTCATACCCAAATATTGCAAATAATTACCTTTATCTGATTATTCGTCCTTGTTTTGAATGATTTTAAATAAAAACTTTGCATATCTTTGTATTGTTAATAATAGATATGAATATGAACCTTCCTATATACCTGGATAATAATGCCACAACGCCCATGGACCCACGGGTACTTGATGCGATGGTGCCTTATTTTACCCAGAAATTTGGTAATGCTGCGAGCCGAAATCACCCGTTTGGATGGGTGGCAGAAGAAGCTGTTGATTACGCCCGTGAACAAGTAGCCAAAATTATTGGCGCTACTGAAAAAGAGATCATCTTTACTTCAGGCGCTACCGAAGCCGATAACCTGGCTATAAAAGGTGTGTTTGAAATGTACCAGGACAAAGGCAATCACATTATTACTGCGGTTACCGAGCATAAAGCTGTCCTTGATACTTGCAAACACATTGAAAAGTTAGGTGGCAAGGTTACTTATTTACCGGTTAAGGAAGATGGCATGATCGACCTGAACGATTTGGAGGCTGCCATGACTAAAGAAACTATCCTGGTTTCTATCATGTATGGCAACAATGAGATCGGTGTCATCCAGCCTATAAAAGAAATTGCTGCTATTGCACACAAATATGGCGCTTTGTTTATGACAGACGCTACACAAGCAGTTGGTAAAATTCCGGTTGACGTAAATGCTGATGGAATTGACCTGCTTGCTTTCAGTGCACACAAAATATATGGCCCAAAAGGTGTAGGTGCGTTATATGTTCGTCGTAAAGGACCACGTGTAAAAGTTACTGCACAAATGGACGGCGGCGGCCATGAACGCGGTATGCGTTCAGGTACATTGAATGTTCCGGGTATAGTCGGTTTCGGTAAAGCCTGCGAACTGTGCATGCAGGAAATGGAAAGCGAAGCAAAACGTTTATCTGCTTTGCGCGATAGACTGCAAAAATCGCTTTTGGAGTTGGAAGAAAGTTACGTTAACGGTAATGTAGAACATCGTTTACCGCATGTAGCTAATATATCATTCAAATATGTAGAAGGTGAAGGATTAATGATGGCAATGAAAGACCTGGCAGTATCTTCAGGTTCGGCTTGTACATCAGCTTCGCTTGAACCATCGTATGTATTGAAGAGTTTAGGTTTATCTGATGATTTGGCTCACTCATCCATCCGCTTCGGTTTGGGACGTTTCACTACCGAAGAAGAAGTTGATTATGCGATTGAAGTAACTAAAAAATCGGTTACTCACCTGCGCGAACTTTCACCACTATGGGAAATGTTCAAAGAAGGTATCGACCTGAACTCAATAGAGTGGGCAGAACATTAATGATTTCGGAATTCGGATTTACGATTTCGGATTTAAAGAGTTAAAAAATTAGAATTTAGAAATTAGAGTTTAGGATTTAGAACTTCTAACTCAAAACTTAATACTTAAAAGACATGGCTTATTCAGAAAAAGTAATTGATCACTATACCAATCCACGCAACGTTGGTACTTTGGATAAAAGCAGCAGCAAAGTTGGTACTGGTTTGGTTGGTGCGCCTGAGTGCGGCGACGTTATGCGTCTGCAGATACAGGTTGATGATAACAACGTCATCACTGATGCTAAATTTAAAACATTCGGCTGTGGTTCAGCTATTGCTTCTTCATCATTGGCAACTGAGTGGCTTAAAGGTAAATCCATCGACGATGCGATGAAGATCGACAATATGGATATTGTTGAAGAATTGGCTTTACCACCGGTAAAGATCCACTGCTCAGTATTGGCGGAAGATGCGATTAAAGCGGCAATCAACGATTATCGCGTAAAAAATGGTCTAGAGGCGATTGAAAGCGCAAAGACACATCATTAATTTAGATGTGAGATGTTAGATATGAGATGTGAGACTCTTTTATCTGGCATAGTTATGAACTGATTCGAGCTTGAAATTTGAAAACATCTCAAATCTCACGTCTCAAATCTCAAATCTCATAAAATGGTAACAGTAACAGATAAAGCGAAAAGTAAGATAGATCACCTGATGCGGGATTCGAATCTTGATGGTTCTTATTTTCTGCGTGTATCGGTGCAGGGGGGTGGGTGCTCAGGCTTATCGTACAACCTTGATTTTGATAATGAAATGAAAAAGGGCGACCAGTTTTTTGAAGACAAAGGTGTTCGCATCGCTTTAGATATGAAGTCGTTCCTGTACCTTGCCGGCACCGAGCTTGATTTTTCAGACGGGCTGAACGGCAAGGGTTTCAATTTTCACAACCCAAATGCAACCCGTACCTGCGGTTGCGGTGAAAGTTTCTCCGTATAAGATTATTTTTGATTTCACAGATTTAATTTTGATTACACTGATTTTGGGAAACAGAATCGGTGTAACGTTTTTATAATCAGTGGAATCATTCTATCTTTATCGGTGTAATCCAACTATAATCTAATGAATTCTGTAGCTGAGCGAACGACCGTTCCGAGTCTGATACGCAACATCGTAGCCAATATCCATCCTGATACCCACACTTTTATGACCCACAAAGTAAAGGATGAGTGGGTAAATATATCCTATCGGGAGACCATCGAAAAAGCTGATGCCATATCTGCCTGGTTTTTAGATATGGGTGTTATGAAAGGCGATCGTTTGGCATTGATTATTGAAAACGGCCCGGATTATGTGTATTACGATCAGGCACTGCAGCAAATTGGCGCCGTAAATACCTCAATATATCCTACTCTTTCTGAAAGTGAAATAGAATATATTTTAAATGATTCCGGCGCAAAAACAGTCCTTGCCGGTAATCCCTTTTTATTTCGAAAGGTAATTAAGGTTGCCAATAATTGTCCTGAACTTATACGTATTATACCTGCATTTGACGACTATGAGAAATTCATTGAAAAGCTAAGCCTTAATGCAGGTGTCATCGGATTGCATGAAGTAATTGAAGAAGGCACACATATCATGAACGAATATCGCCACGCTATCAACTGCGCGCGCGAAGCTATTTTGCCATCTGATTTATCATGTCTAATTTATACATCAGGCACCACGGGGATTCCTAAGGGCGTGATGCTTACCCATCATAATCTAACAGAGAACGTTCGTGCCAGCCTTGAACAGATCCAGGTATTGGAAAAGACTGATCTATTCCTGTCATTTTTGCCATTATCTCATGTTTTTGAACGCACAGCAACATACCATATTTGCTTGCACGAGGGCTGTACCATAGCATTTGCTCAAAGCTTGGACTTACTGGCCAAGAACATGGGTGAAGTAAAGCCGACCATCATGTGCTGCGTTCCCCGATTACTGGAGCGTATCCATGACAGGGCGATGAAGAACGGCCTATCGGCAGGTGGTGCAAAGACTAAAATTTTTGTATGGGCACTCGGTATTGGTAAAAAATACAGGCTTGTGCATGAAGAAGGGAAGAAACCTGGCTTTTTACTTCGCAATCAGCATAAAATTGCCGAAAAATTGGTTTTCAGCAAAATAAAAGAAAGAACCGGCGGTCGGCTTAAGTTCCTTATTTCGGGCGGCGGTGCGCTACCAAAAAACATTGGCGAATTTTTTGGAGACTTAGGAATCAAGGTATTAGAGGGATTTGGCTTGACAGAAACCTCACCCGTAATGTCCGTTACCGAAAATGAAAGGGTGATTTATGGCACCGTGGGACGTATTATTCCGCGCATTGAGGTGGGTATACAAAATGTAGATACCAAACATATCTATACCATTCAAACACATAATAGTTTTAACCCCAATTTTCAGTCAGAAGAAGGTGAAATCATTGTCCGTGGTCATTGTGTAATGAAAGGCTACTGGAACAAACCCGAAGAAACTGCTAATGTGATCGACGATGAGGGTTGGTTCCATACCGGTGACATCGGCCGTTTTTTTAAAGGCAACTTACAGATTACCGACAGACTTAAAAACATGCTGGTAAATGCTTATGGTAAGAACATTTACCCAACTCCGGTAGAAAACACCTACTTAAAGAGTTCAAGGATAGAACAGGTATTCCTGATCGGTGATAAACGGGAATATGTTACCGCAATTATAGTCCCTGCAAAAGAGATTATGCAAGAGGCATTCAATCTTACCGAAGAATTCTTCAAAAGGCCGGAGTTATTCATAGAGGACAAAGAAATTATCGATTGGATAGCACAGGATATCAAACGTTTATCGCACGAATTGGCTAAATTCGAGCGGATCAAAAACTTTAGGATAAAACGTAACCCCTTCAGTATGGACGAAGGTGAGATCACCCCTACCATGAAGGCCAAACGCAAAGTAATTGAGAAGAAATACGCCACTGCGATTGATGAAATGTACTTGCAGGAGGCCGAGGTGGATTGACGGCTATTTTAAGGATTTGCTATTATAATTTAGCTCGATGTAAATAAAGGTTTTCGGAATTTCCATCGGCATGTGGATTTAACTAATTAAATTTATTTGTCAACAATAAACCTCATGAGCATGAAATTACCTGATAATAATTTTTACGCTAAGATTTTGCCTAATTTAACGTCTGCAGTTTCTGAAACGAAAGCAGATGTACAAGAAAAAGTTAGCCGGTTAAATCGTCCGGGGATGGAAAATGAATTCAATAAGTTAGTCAAATTGACAAATTTCCTCAAAGAGCTTGAAGAAATCGAAGAAAGCATAAAAGAAATAAAACGATTAAAGGCTTAAACGAATTTCTCAATTTGTATAAGCCATTAAAGTTTACCATGGACTAACGCCAGTTTCGGGATTATTATCGTCGCTGAAAAATTGTCCAGATGGGCCATTTTCATTGATCACCGCGTATTTCACTATCCTTGCTGCCGCATCAGGAACAGTTCCTGTGCCTCGATGCTCATTAAAATCCGTCGCGGTAAAACCAGGGTCAACCGCATTTACTTTGAACTGTGTATCTCTCAATTCATAGGCCAAAGCAATAGTATACGCATTCAACGCTGATTTTGAAGGGCCGTACGCTCCACCCTTAATCTGGTAGTATTTCCATGAGGGATTGCTATGCAGCGTAAGAGATGCCAGTCCGGAAGTGACATTTACAATTCGCGGAGCCTCTGATCTTTTAAGCAAATCAAGAAAAGTTTGGGTTACTTCTATAAGCCCAAAGAAATTCGTATCGAATACCTTTCGTATTTCATCTACATTTATCGAGGAAGGCGGTTGCGGAAAAACGCCACGTATTCCTGCATTATTGATGAGCACATCCAAAACATCTGTTTTTTCACCCAAGGTCTTTCTCGCTGCTTTTATTGATTGCTCATCGCTGACATCTATTTGAATAGCCTCAACATTATCTGAATTAAGCCGCGCTGCCGCCTCCTGTCCTTTCTGTAAATCACGACTTCCGAGATACACGTAGTATCCCAAATCAAGAAGTTGCCGTGCTGTTTCAAAGCCAATACTTTTATTGGCACCGGTTATTAATGCTTTTTTCATAGTTAGATAGGTATGCTCCGCAATTTTATAACTTTCTGTAGCTAAATGCAAACTCATATCTCAAATCTCACCTCTCAAATCTAAAAAAACGCTATTTTTGCAGCCTTAATAAAAACTATGACTATCGCTTTATCCGAACAGGAAATTTTACGCCGCGAAAAGCTAAACCAGCTCCGCGCGCTGGGCATCAATCCATATCCGCCAGAAGAATTTAAGATTACTGCAACTGCGCAGGACATTTTAGAAAACTTTGAGAAATCTCCTGAAACTTATAAACAGGTAACCATCGCTGGCAGGATAATGAGTTTCAATGTGATGGGAAGCGCCTCATTTGCTAAACTGCAAGATTCTACCGGACGTATTCAAGTGTATCTTAAACGCGATGATATTTGCCCGGGTGAAGATAAAACGCTCTACAATACAGTATTTAAAAAACTGCTGGATTTAGGCGATTATATCGGCGTTAAAGGCTATGTTTTCACTACTCAAACTGGTGAAGTTTCGGTGCACGTGCAAGAATTTACACTCCTTTCCAAGTCGTTAAAACCACTGCCAATTGTTAAACGCGATGAAGAAGGCAACATTCACGATGCCTTTACTGATCCGGAATTGCGTTATCGTCAGCGCTATGTCGATCTGACTGTAAACCCGGAGTTTAAACAGATTTTCATGAAGCGCTCAAAAGTGATCAGCTCGATGCGCGATTACTTTAACTCACAAGGATGGATGGAGGTAGAAACCCCTATCCTTCAAACAGTACATGGCGGAGCCGCAGCAAGACCTTTCAAAACGCATCATAACACATTGGATATGCAGCTTTTTCTGCGTATTGCCAATGAGTTATACTTAAAACGGTTGATAGTAGCTGGATTTGATGGTGTATACGAATTCGGTAAAATGTTCCGTAACGAAGGTATGGACCGTACCCACAATCCTGAATTTACCTCGGTCGAGATCTATATAGCCTACAAAGACTATATCTGGATGATGGAAATGGTAGAAAACTGCCTGGAGTACGTTACCCGTGCGGTCAACGGAATTCCGGTAGTACAAGTGGGTGAAAACGAGATCAACTTTGCGGGACCTTATACCCGTTTAACCATGTTTGAATCTATCCAGAAATATACTGGGATAGATGTATCTGCAATGGATGAAGCTGCTTTGCGTAAAACCTGTGCCGACCTCGGTATCGAAATAGATGATACGATGGGTAAAGGTAAACTCATCGACGAGATATTTGGTGCCAAAGTTGAAGCTAACCTGATACAACCAACCTATATTACAGACTACCCTATAGAGATGACTCCGCTTGCTAAGAAACACCGCAGCAAAGAAGGATTAGTGGAACGATTTGAGTTATTTGTAAACGGAAAAGAAATAGCTAATGCCTATTCTGAACTAAATGACCCTATTGATCAGCGTCAACGTTTTGCGGAACAACTAGAACTAGCCGATCGTGGTGACGAAGAAGCGATGGTAATGGACGACGACTTTTTACGAGCACTGGAATATGGCATGCCACCTACATCCGGTTTAGGTATCGGTATTGACCGTTTCGTAATGTTGATGACCAACCAACATACCATCCAGGAGGTATTATTTTTCCCACAGATGCGTCCGGAGAAAAAAACTAAAGTAGCTACTGTGGATGATTTTGTAAAAATTGGTGTACCGGCTGAATGGGTTCAGGTACTTAATAAAATGGGCTTCAATACTATCGAAGAGTTGAAAGCCGCTAATCCTAACAAGGTATTTAATGACCTCGGCGGTATGCGTAAAAAGCTGAAACTTGATATTACAATGCCTGCAAAGGAAATAGTAATGGCGTGGTTTGAGTAACAGTTTCACTGCCAGCGCGTAGTTACCGGTTTATTAAAGCTCGAAATTGCGAACTGCCGGCCGAACACCCGCAAACTGGTAACAATTTGTTAATAAAATCATAAAGTAGATGAAACTTTTATATCGAGTTCTCTGTATAATTTTATAATTACACAAATTATGCAGAAATCATGACCAGCTCGATATTAGAAATTACTGAAAACGAATACCTGATAAAGCTGAACCGCAGCAATTTCGATCTGTCGTTTATCAGAAGCCTACTGAAAATTGTAGAAGTAGCAAACCCTTCTTCTGATGAGGCTACAATAGCCGAGAAGTATATATCGCCGAGACAGAATACCTCGTCTGAGCCGGATTACTATAGCTTTATCGACGAAAAATAGTAGAGACGCAATGCATTGCGTCTCTACCCATTTTAGAACTGGCGGTATCCTCCGCGAACCACCTGTTTGTCCATTTGGGCAAGCTGACCCTTCATCATTTTTATCTGGTCGGCAAGCAATTTGTTTTTATCATCCTTTGTTGCTTCGTGCAAATACATCTGCGCCTCACGTTTGTTGCGTTTAGCCATTGCGATACCTGCCAGACTTAATTTAGCCAATGCCACGTTGTGCGACATCTTCATTCCCAGCGAAAGTGCCTTCTTAAAGTATTTTTCCGATTTCATCGGCGCTTTGCGCGATTCTAATAAACCAATCAGAAGGTTATAGTAACCGTGCTGAGTTTTATTCAGTTGCTTTTCGTAATTGGTGATCTTATTAAGCCATTCTTCGGCTTTGGCCGTATTATCTTTACGCAGGTAAAACTGCGCGATCAGCATATTTTCATTGAAAAAGAAAGTAAGCAGGATAAGCCCTCCTAAAAGAAACACCAATATACCCCAGCCCCAAAATCCAAAGCCACAAAGCGTTAGGCCCGCTCCTGCCACCACGCAGGCAATAATTAACCGTACCAGATTTGACATAATTTTTTATGCAATAAAATAGAATGCAAATATCCGTTTATTTGTAGTCTTAACCAATATCCGCACACATATTTATGGCATTAAATTTCGAACCATCCTGGCTGGAAGTTTTACAAGAAGAATTTGATAAAGATTACATAAAAAAATTAAGGCAGTTCCTAAAAGAAGAACAGAATGCCGGACACCGAACCTATCCCAAAAATGCAGATATATTTAATGCTTTCTGGAAAACACCCTTTGATAAATTAAAGGTGTTAATACTTGGTCAGGATCCCTACCATGGCCCTAACCAGGCACATGGCCTTTCCTTTTCCGTACAAAAAGGAATTACATCTCCGCCATCGCTTAAGAATATCTACAAAGAACTGGCTACTGATATACCTGGTTTTGTAATACCTAATCATGGCGAGTTAACTGAATGGGCCGAACAAGGGGTAATGTTACTCAATGCTACCTTAACCGTTCGGGCCGGCACCCCCGGTTCACATCAGAAAAAAGGATGGGAGGAGTTTACCGATCATGTGATCAAAACCATTTCTGACAAAAAAGAAGGAATTATATTTATTCTTTGGGGGGCATATGCACAGGCCAAAGCGGAGCTGATTGATAAGTCTAAACACTTTATTATCAAATCACCTCACCCATCACCGTTTTCAGCCGATCGCGGTTTTTTTGGTTCTAAACCCTTCTCAAAAACAAACGACATATTAATAAAAGAAGGGAAAAAGCCGATTGACTGGCAGATACACTAGCAATTGGTGAATGAGTGAGTTAGTGAATTAGTGATTAAACAGCCATTCGTTAACTCGGTCATTCACTAATTCACTCATCAATATTCTAACGGTACGATCGGTTCCTTTTTGCTGGTCGACATGATCATCATGGTCTGGAAAGTTTTTACAACCGGGATGCGGCTGATCTTTTCCATGATCAATTGCTCGTATGATTTAATATCACGAACATAAACCTTTAGCAGAAAATCACACTGACCAGTGACATGATGACATTCGGTAATTTCTTTGATGTTTTTTATTTCGTCGAGGAATACCTGGATGGTATTATTCTTATGAAAGTCTAACGATACCTGGATAAAGGTTTTGATTCCCAAGCCAAGTTTTTCCTCATCAACCAGGGCATGATAGCTTTTGATGTACTCCGCATTTTCCAGTTTACGTACACGCTCAAGTGTTGGAGCGGGTGAAAGACCAATCTCATTTGATAGCTGCAAGTTGGTAATTCTGCCGTTTTCCTGTAAAATCCTGAGAATCTGGAGGTCTATTTTATCGAGTTCAGCTGCCATGGTAAGTACAAATATAGTTTTTCCTGCATCAGCAGAATAAAATTTCTCACAAAAGTACTTAAACAGAAATAAATTCTTCAATTAAATTTTTAGATTAGTCTAAAATTATTGTTAGATTTGTTTAAATGAATACTTTCACAGAAGAGAACTATTTAAAGGCAATATATCATCTATCTCTGCAGTCGGAGAGTGTAAGCACGAATCAGATAGCCGCCTCATTAAACACTAAAGCTGCGTCTGTAACGGATATGCTCAAAAAGCTGGCTGATAAAAAACTTATCAATTATGCCAGATACCAGGGTGTAACCCTTACTGTTGAAGGTGAAAGAGTTGCCCTAAGCATAATACGCAGGCACAGGCTTTGGGAATATTTTTTGGTTGAAAAGCTCAGTTTTAAATGGGACGAGGTGCACGATGTTGCCGAGGAACTGGAACACATTTCATCTAAAGAATTGATCGATCGCCTGGATGACTTTATGGGCAATCCCAAGTATGACCCGCATGGCGACCCTATTCCTGACTGTAATGGTTTGTTCAAAACTCATGAATTAAAACCTGTTTCATCATTGATTTTAAATGATTCCGGGATAATTTCCGGTGTAAGGGATCATTCCTCTTCATTTTTGCAATACCTTGAAAAGATGCAACTGACGATCGGTAAAAAGATCAAAGTGTCTGAGATCAACGATTATGATCACTCAGTCATCCTTAATTTAGAAAATACGAAAGTCCACATCAGCCGCGACGTCTCTAATAATCTGCTCATCACCTTATGAATAAAGAATCCAATCATTCATTAAGTAATGTACACAGCAGTGTCGTCACGGAAAATAAGCTCGGCTGGCGCAAATTACTGGCCTTTTTAGGGCCCGCATACCTCGTAAGTGTTGGCTATATGGATCCGGGTAACTGGGCAACCGATATAGCCGGCGGCAGCGCGTTTGGGTATAAATTGATATGGGTATTATTCGTTTCGAACCTGATTGCCCTATTATTACAGTCATTAAGCGCACGCCTCGGCATAGTACGTGGACTTGATTTGGCCCAGGCATCTAAGAACACTTATCCGAAATTTATCAATTTCTGCTTATATATTCTGGCGCAAATCGCCATTATAGCCTGCGACCTGGCCGAAATCATTGGCATGGCCATTGGTTTACAGTTATTATTTCATTTGCCACTGATTTGGGGCGTGTCCCTTACAATCACTGATACCGTACTGATGCTTTTTCTGATGAATAAAGGCATGCGCAAGCTAGAAGCTTTTATTATCGTGATGATATCCATCATCGGTCTCTCCTACCTGATCGAAATGTTTATCGTCGGACCTGATGTACCGGGAATAGTAAAAGGCTTTATTCCAAGCAATTTATTTAGGGGCGACAAAGTTAGTCACGAAATGCTTTATATCGCTATCGGCATTATAGGTGCGACAGTGATGCCGCATAACTTATACTTGCATTCATCGCTGGTACAAACGCGACAGATCACACGTACCGATGAAGGAATACGATCAGCTATAAAGTTCAATCTGGCTGATACCGGCATCGCACTTAACCTGGCCTTTTTTGTAAATGCAGCGATTTTGATACTTGCGGCCAGTGCATTTTTCAAAAACGGTTATTTTCAAGTAGCTGAAATCCAGGACGCCTACAAACTGCTCGAGCATATTTTCGGATCGCTAGCTCCAACCCTGTTTGCTATTGCACTGATCGCCTCCGGGCAAAGTTCTACTATTACCGGTACACTTGCTGGCCAGATCATTATGGAAGGACATATCAACCTGCGAATCGAGCCATGGCTGCGTCGCCTGTTGACCCGTTTATTGGCTATTGTCCCGGCAGTATTCACCATTGTTTATTTTGGCGAAGGAGGATTAGGTAGCCTTATTATTTTGAGCCAGGTAGTATTGAGCTTGCAATTGGGATTTGCTATTATACCGCTGATACATTTCACCTCTGATCGTAAACGAATGGGCAAATTTGCCATCAGCACAAAAACTAAAGTAGTAGCATGGGCATGTGCTATATTAATTATCGGCCTCAACGGCAAATTGGTGGTAGATCAGCTAAATGAGTGGATAAAGCAATATCCTTCGGCAGCTATATGGATTTATACGCTCGTAATTCCGGTTACCGTGGGTGTTGGATTGCTATTAGTATATGTATTCCTCAGACCGATGTTATTTAAGCATCATGATCAACCCGCACAGGTACCGCATGGCCTGGCCACTACGATCACTGATTTGACGGCTATACCCTATAACCATATTGCAATTACGATTGACTTTTCAAAAAACGACCGCGATTGTATCCGTCATGCGATTATGCAGGGGCATAAACATGCAAAATACACCCTGATACATGTGGTTGAAACTGCTGGCGCACGTTATTACGGCACAGAAGTAATGGACCATGAAACACAAAGCGATGCAGACAACCTAAATGTTTACGTAGATACCTTAAAGGACAGCGGTTATAAAGCTGAGGCCCGGATAGGTTACGGCATAGCAGCCAGTGCTATAGCAAAAATTGTGAATGAAGAGAATGTAGATTTTATAGTAATGGGCTCGCACGGGCATAAGGCACTCAAAGATCTTATCTTCGGGACCACTGTAAATTCCGTAAGGCATATGGTAAATGTTCCGGTGCTTGTGGTCAAACCACAATAAACTATATTTGCATCAAAATAGCAGGGATGAGCCAGCAGGATATCTATATAAAAAACAAAAGAGCTTATTTTGAATACTCGATACTCGACAAATACACAGCGGGGATAAAACTGATGGGTACCGAGATCAAATCGATTCGCGAAGGTAAGGCCAACCTGAATGATGCTTTCTGCACGTTTATTGATAACCAGTTATATGTGCGTAACCTGCATATTTCTGAATATTCCTATGGCTCGTTTTACAACCACGAAGCCAAACGAGATCGTGTTCTGTTGTTGAACAAAAAAGAGCTGAAAAAACTTCAAACCCGCGGCGAAGAAAAAGGATTGACTATTGTTCCACTCTCTCTATTTATTAATGAACGCGGTTTTGCCAAACTAGAGATTGGTCTGGCACAAGGTAAAAAGACCTACGACAAACGCGAAACTATGAAGGAACGTGATACGAAAATTGAGATCGACAGGGCGATGAAAAGATGATTTTGATTTCGGATTTCTGATGTGGGATTTCGGATTTATAAGCACCAAAAATCCGAAATCGTAATTCCGAAGTCCGAAATTCAGGAAATCACCAAGCTCTATCCCCCACCAGCGGCACAAACCGGAACGTATCCAAAACATGCCTTTCATAATCATTCTCCGCGGTTTTTAATATGGTAACCATCTTTTGAGTTTCGGCATCGCCGACAGGAATTACCAATATGCCGCCAATGGCCAATTGCCTTAACAATTCTTCCGGAACCATTGGCGCACCGGCGGTAACAATGATCTTATCATAAGGCGCATGTTCAGGGATTCCTTTTGAGCCGTCACCTAAAAAGAAATGTGGCTTATAGCCCATGTAGGGTAGAACCTGGATAGTCCGTTCATATAATTTTTCCTGGCGCTCTATGGTATAGACTTTGGCGCCCAATTCCACCAGTATACAGGCCTGATAGCCAGAGCCTGTGCCGATCTCCAACACCTTATCCCCCTTTTTTATGTGTAATAGCTGGGTTTGATAAGCGACGGTATAAGGCTGGGAAATGGTCTGCCCCTCGCCTATCGGGAAGGCAATATCTTTATATGCCTGATTCCAGAAAGTTTCATCAAAAAAGTAATGGCGCGGAACTTTCCCTATAGCTTTTAGCACGGCTTCATCATCAATGCCCTTCTTTTTTAATATATCAACTAGCTGTTTACGGGCACCTCTCTCGCGGTAATTATCAACAAATTTATAAGCCATTACACGATTTTAAGATTCATCTGATTTTGGAAGATTGATTAATTTTTTGTTATACAAGCTCTTAAAGTCCAAACTTGCGCCTCCAAAGTTTATCAGTAAACCATCAGCAATATTATATACTTCCAGATAATTTATTGCCTGATTTTTATGAATATTTTCAATTTTCTCAAAAGCTTTTATTTCCAGCATCATACAACCATCCACAAAGAAATCAACACGCGGAAATCCTATTTTGTGTCCTTTATCTACAGAATCTGTAAAATACCAAAATCGTGTCAATAGGGATCAACGTCTGGTTGAATAATGCTCCCCTTACTCAATTTAGTAGTTTGAAATTGAGTAATAATATCCCTGATAACCGCCTTAACGCGGTTGATCGAAATGCCATCCTTTTCAAATTTGAGCATAATAGATTTGATATAATAGTTTCGGATACGACTAACAAGTGGTACTTCAGGACCAATTACCCTGTCGCCAAAGTTTTTGCGCAGCTCGGTTGCCAGATATTCGGCCTGGTTGTATAAAATATCCGCACTTTTATGTTTGATATCCAGGTTAATGATACGATAGAATGGTGGGTATTTAAAACTCCTGCGCTCCTCCATTTCAGTTAGGTAAAGGTCTTTGTAATCATTTTCGATGACCTGCTTGATCACCCGATGATTAGGGTCATAAGTCTGAATAACAACCTTACCTTGTTTGCCCCTGCGTCCGGCGCGGCCGCTTACCTGCGCCAGCATTTGGAAGCTGCGTTCATTTGCGCGGTAATCGGGGTATTTCAATAAACTATCGGCATTAATAATACCAATAACGGTTATGTCTGAAAAATCCAACCCTTTTGCTACCATCTGTGTGCCAACCAGGATATCTATGCGTTTTTCTTCCAGGTCATTTAGTATATTCTGCAGGGAATTTTTAGAGCGCGTAGTATCCAAATCCATCCGGCTAATACGGGCCTCGGGTAAAAGCATGACAAGCTCATCTTCTACCTTTTCCGTACCGAATCCTTTATATTCCAGATGTGTTGAGCCGCACGCCGGACAAATAGATGGCGCGTCTTCTCTAAATCCGCAATAATGGCAATGCAGTTTTCCGCTACTTTTGTGATAAGTTAGGCTCACATCGCAATTGATGCATTTGGGTGTATAGGCGCAAGTCCGGCATATTAGCAAGGGTGCATACCCCCTGCGATTTTGAAACAGGATCACTTGCTCTTTATTAGCAAGCGCCTTGGCCATGTCCTCCATCAGCACGCTGGTAAAGTGCGACTGCATGGTTTTCTTTTTAGTTTCCTCCACAATACTTACTACTTCAGTTTGTGGTAATTCTACGCCACCAAATCGCTCTAACAATTCAACCAAGCCGTATTTATGGGTACGGGCGTTAAAATAAGTTTCAAACGACGGCGTAGCTGAGCCTAAAAGCACCTTGCTATGGTAAGTATTGGCGAGGTAGATAGCTGCATCACGCGCATTGTAGCGGGGAGCAGGATCGAACTGCTTATAGGAGGTTTCATGTTCTTCATCCACAATGATCATCCCCAGATCGTCAAAAGGCAAGAAAACAGATGATCGTGCACCTAATACTACTTTATATTCGTGGTTTAACACCTTTTGCCAAACCTCTACCCGTTCGTTATCATTGAACCGGGAGTGATAAACGCCTATGCTGTTTCCAAAATATTGCCGCAGGCGCTCAATGATATGAGTTGTAAGCGCAATTTCAGGCAATAGATAAAGAACCTGCCTGCCTGAATTGATCATCTCCTCGATCAAGCGGATATATATCTGCGTTTTACCGGATGATGTTACCCCGTGAAGCAATACCACATCTTTTTGTTCAAACTGCTCTTTGATCTCATTCAGTGCATTCTGCTGATTTTCGCTCAGCAAGAAATCACTGCTGAATTCATCTTCATCAAAATATAAACGGCTTACATTCTTTTCCTCGGCAATGAATACTTCTTTTTCGATTAACGATTTGATGCTTGCATCACCTGCACCACTTTCTTCGATCAGTTCATTTTTAGAAATGTTTTTTTGATGACGCGCCAACTTAATATAAGCCAGCAACGCATCAGCCTGCTTCGGTGCACGCTTTTCCAGTATCGGGAACAGTTCCTTTAAATTATCCGGATCATTATATATCGGATTAAGTTTAATAAAAGTCTTCTTCCGCGGTTTATATCGCTCACTTACTTCTTCCGAAATATTGATGATATTCTTCTCGAACATCAGTTTTAGGATAGGCATTACAGTTTTCTGGCCCAATAATTTGGCAATGTCGCCAACTGTAAGTTCTGATTGCAACTCGAGCGCTTCGACAATCATGAACTCTTTATCGTGTAAAGCAGCTTTGTCGAACTCAAAACCCCTGTTCAGAACAACCTTTGTCTCGCTGGCCAGTTTTAGTGCCGAAGGCAAAGCAGCATTCATTACCTCACCTATGGTGCACATGTAATATTCCGCCAGCCATTGCCAGAACTGCAGCTGACGCTCTGAGACTACCGGACGATCGTCCAGAATTTCCATCAAATATTTGGCCTCGTATTTTTCGGGAGCCTGGTTACCGATGGAGGCAATTATAGCGGTATATAACTTGCTTTTCCCGAATTGCACTACTGTACGTTTGCCTATAGCCACCTCATTATTCAGATGGAAAGGCACGCGGTAGGTATAGTTCCTGGCGATTGCCAAAGGTAAAATCACCTCGACAAAAAGCGTCTCCCTATCGGCATGTTGTACTTCGGCAAATTCGAGCATTATAGTTATTTATTTCTGAAAGCGGCCAAAGCCATGGTAGCCCAGCCGGCTATGAACATCAGACCGCCAAGCGGTGTTATGGGCCCCGTTACAATTAACCAACTCCATCCCAGCAGCTCGCGGCAGGCTAATAAATACAACGAGCCGGAAAAGCAGATAATACCAAACGTAAAAAGATAATACGCAGCGCTGGTTAATCGGTTATTTGGCCTGGCAAAAGTTGACAAAAACAATAGTGCAAATACATGGTAAAATTGGTATTGCACTCCGGTATGCCATATTTCCAACTGCGATGCCGATAAATACTGTTTTAATCCATGGGCTGCAAAAGCACCAGAGATAACTGCCAATAAACCGAATATCGACGCGGTAATAGTGATTCGTCTGTTCATGTAGAGATAAAGCGCTAAGTTACCAATTGAAAGTATTACTTTACGGCACCACAGTAAAAATCTACCTTTGTAACATACAAAATGAAACGACTCATAATTGCCACCATAATATTGCTTATAGCTACTGTGCTGGTAACCGTGGGCTATTTCAAAAACCTCGGCAGCGTTTCGCAGCAAACTACGCAAGCTCTGCGAACAATCCCCAACGATGCTTCGCTGATCCTTGAGTTCAACAACGAAAAAAGCCTATACGACATTTTTACCGGCAATAAGCTTTTTATGAGTCTTATTGGCGAAGATAAAATGACAGAGTTGATCGCACTTAAAAAGAGAATATTGCAAAACCCGGTAATAGAGCCGCATTTGTCAGGTCAGAATCTGTATATATCCATGCATCCGCAAAAAGGCGATGACATTGATTTCCTGATTACTATCTCTATCCCAAAAGGCTTTGAGCCGGAACTATTTGATGAGCTATCTAAACAAAAGAAAAATGGACTGGTATTGAACACATTTAATATTGACGAAAAACAAGGCTATGTTATTTATCTGAGCGATATCAAAAGGCGATTCTATTTAATAAATAAAGACGACCAGACACTTTCAGGAAGCTTTTCAAAAGCTTTGATCGAAGAGTGCTCAAAATATGATTATAAGAAGGAGAACCAGGCCTTTGTGCTCCTTTCCGACCGTCAAAGTTCCAATTCGCTAGCTAATCTTTACGTCAACTATAATGCATTATCGCCTTTATTTTCGCAGATATTTTTAAACAAGAATCCAGATCTGTTTAGATCTTTCAGACAGTTTCCTGCGTTTGCGGCTCTAAGCCTAAATTACAAGACCGATGCGCTGATGTTTAACGGTTCCACAAAAATACAAGACGGCCGGGACGATAGTTATCTCGGCATATTCAGCTATCAGCAGCCCATTGAGACCCATTTAAAAGAGATTTTCCCTTCAACAACGGCGTATAGCACCAGTTTTGCAGTCTCTGACCCGGAGAAATTTGAATCAGATCTCAGTGACTGGCAATCCAAATCCAATTTCAAAAATGAAAGATCGGCGCTCATGAATAAAATTAAGTCGGGAACTGGCATTGCTTTGAAAAAAGAATTTACCAAGCTGCTCAGCAATGAATTTGCAGAAATAACAACGCGTTTTCATGAACGGATCGCTATTATCCAGGTAAAGGATGGATCCAAAGTGCGGACCTTACTGGGCAATGTCAGCCAAATGGGCGATAACAGCACAGGATTGTTTAATTATGAAAAAATACCTCAATTACTATTGGGTGAAGCATTCAGCGGCTTTAAGAAGCCCTACTTTAAGGTTTTTGACAATTACCTGGTTCTAACCAATAGCCTATTGGAGATGAAAAGTTATGATGACAGTTACAACAATCGGAAGTTTCTGAATAAAACAGATGGTTACAGTCAGTTTGATAAGCTACTTTCTGAACGAAGCAATGTGTCATTCTTTATACAGTTCAAAAATGCCCAGCAAGTGTTCAAAGAGGACATGAAATCTTCGTTTTATGAAGGTTTTCAGAATAGTTCACCTGGGTGGAAAAATTATTATGCAGCGGCCTGGCAGTTAAGTTCTTCGGACAAAAATTACTACACTAATTTTTGTATGCAGTTGACCGCCGACACCACTGCCCAATAAATATTTCTTATAAATTTTATATTTAAGACAACCAATTGTATTTAAAATCCGTTCAAGCCACTTGGCTGTCTATGTAAATTTTATTGCATAATTATTTATATTTTTACGCTACTAAGCCCCTTATTCCGATTTAAATGAAGAAACTTCTACTTATTTTTTGCTTTTTGCTATTAACAGCTACGGGCTTTTCGCAGCAATATTCGTTATATAACACGGGTACGCTGTTCGATTCTTTTGAGAACCCTTCACAACGAACAGTAACACCTGATACCAGTAAACAATACGCCTCCAATTTTCTCATCCCGAATTTCGATGGCAATTTATTCCTGACCGGCAATGCGCAGTCCACTTTATTAAGCAGGACATTCAACTCAACATATGATAACTCGGCGCTGCAAATTGGCAAGGGGGCTCTAAACAGGGCAAATGCCAATATTTCTGCTTATGAGCTGATGTTTAAAATGTTTGGCAGTTTGAAAGGCTACACTGAATACGGCTTTTTTTTAGAGACCAAATCTGAAGGTCGGGGCGTATTTACCGATGAATCGATTGCTTTATTTAACGGCCCTTCCGCGTTTCCAAACAATATTTACGACAATGTCCTCAATGATCATTTTTATAACCAGATATATAACAATCTTGGATTTACCTATCGCGAAAAACTAAGCAACCAGGTCGCAGTTGGTTTTAAAATAGGCTTTTTGATGGGGATTGACTATACCAAACTTGATATTTACGAATCACATTTAAGTTTTGACAGAGCTAGTGACGGCGCTACGATTGCGCTTCGGGGAAAATATTCATATAGTAAAGGCCCAGGAACATTCGACAAACAAAGTTTTCTTCTGACGTCGCGCAGCCCTGGATTACAATTTTCAGCAGGTTTATCTTACACGACAGACGATCATATAACTTTCCAGGGAAATCTTAAGGACGTTGGATTTATTCATTGGTATAATAACTCCGTTGTAAATTATTTTGACGGCACGGTAGGCACATTTGGTGTCTCTGGCCGGAATCGCGAAAAACACATTTATAATGCAGTTTATAGTTTGTTAACATCCGATCGTCAGCCCACCTCTTTCAATTCAGCAACCGATGGCCGTGCGGAACTGAGTGCCACTAAGTCTTACTATATCAATGACGACAACACAATAAAATACATTCCGACGTTGATTGCAGCTAAGGAATTACTTTATGATGGGTTTGCTGGTGCTATGGTTAACCGTTTTCAATATAAGTCGTTCAATGGCAGTTTAACAGCTTCATATGATAATTTAAATCTGTTTAATGTAGGCCTACAATTTTTGTTTAAGTCTGGCAATATGGAGGTTTTCACAGGCAGCGACCGGCTTATGAATACGGTATCCCTTGCGGGTTCTACCGGCAAAGGAGCAACATATACCAATGGTTCTTATGCTGGGGCTGATATTTATTTCGGTTTTGCGGTAAAATTCGGACCTGTAGTTGAGCATCCATTAAATGCCAATGTCATCCCTGATGGTAACAAAGGCTTCCTGGGTCGCTTATGGAACAGGGTTTTTAAGGCAAACTAATAACTTAAACAGACTTTTTTCCGGCTATAAAGTCCTTCAGATAATATGGTTCAAAGTAGGCCGTATCCTCAAAATCTTTATTTATAAATTTTTCAGTTGCCTTTTTGGTAAGATGACGTGCAGAGTTTTGGAAGTCGGAAACAATCTGTGCATTTGGGTTTGAGCCTAATACCTCACTGCACTTTGATGCACCATCACCAAAAAATATTATTTTATTGGTTTTAAGTAAGTCTGAGAAACTATCCTGATCTATTATTTCTGCCGATGTTGGTTTTACTCTATTGCCTTCTGCATTGAACACAGCCGTAAACACTTCCATTCGGCGAGCATCAATCATTGGGCAAAACAGTGCGTCCCTTGAAGGGTTCTCATCATTCATCCCATTAGTCATTGATTCGAGTGTTTCAACAGCGATAAAAGGGATATCTAGTGAATAGCATAAACCTTTGGTAACGGAAATACCTATCCGTAGCCCGGTGTAAGAGCCGGGACCGCAGCTTACTGCAACTGCACCCAGTTCGCTATATTGTTTACCTGACGCCTTTAAAACTTCGTCAATAAACAAAGTAATCACCTCAGCATGAACATTGCGTTGCTGTATTTCTTTACATGCGAGAAGACTCCCATTTTCTGAAAGTGCTACTGAGCACACAGTAGTAGCGGTTTCTATTTGTAATATCAGGCTCATAGTATCATTAAGGTACGGGGTCGTGGCCATGTCCTCCCCATGGATTGCAGCTGGCAATGCGTTTCAAAGTTAACCAGCCGCCTTTAAAGGCTCCATATTTTTTTATAGCTTCAACGCCATACTGCGAGCAGGTGGGTGTGTAACGACATGCAGCACCTGTAAGCGGCGAAATAAAGTATTGATATATTTTGATCAGGATAACAAAAAAGCTACCTAGTATTTTTTTCAATATATCAACGATCCTCCTCATTTAGTTACCTGCTCCGAAAGTTGCGACAACAGCTTCAGCATTTTTTTCTCTATAAAGTCATAGGGTGCTATTTCTTTCCCTATAAAGCCAATTGAAAACACAATGCTTTTGCCTGCATCGCTTAATAATGAATATAAATATTGTTGTTTGTTCAGGCGGTAAGCTTCGCGCAGACGTCGCTTTAGCAGGTTGCGGTCGACTGCCCTTTTATAGCGTTTTTTAGATACTGAGAATAGTACCTGGGCCGGAAATGGCTGCGGATCAGCAGATAAGGACCACGAAACCTTAAAAGGATAACATAAAAAAGAAGAACCGTTATGATAAAGCTGATCGATCAGCTTTTTATTACATAAACGTTCTTCTTTCGTAAAAGTATATGTTTTGCTCATGGTCAGAACCGCAATTATAAAAACAGCCGGCCCCCACCCCCATATGGAGGAATAAGCAATTTATTCTGATTATGCTTTGTGGCTGCGTTCGTCAGAAACAGTTAATCTCTTTCTGCCTTTAGCTCTTCTTGATGCTAATACTCTTCTGCCATTAGCAGTTGCCATGCGCTCACGGAAACCGTGTTTATTTCTTCTTTTTCTTTGAGAAGGCTGGAACGTTCTTTTCATTGTATTTTTATTCTATTCGTCGCTTTTAAAAACAAGAGTGCAAATGTAGCGTATTTTTTAAACTTATCAAATACAAATTACTTATTTATCGATTAGTTATTTGCGGGCGAATTGTGGGCTCGATTAACCGTTTGCAGTATTATTTACTTAAATTTACTTGTATTGTCATGAAGATCAACATCATCTTATCGCTCCTGTTCCTGCCCCTGTTTGCTTTTTGTCAGGAGGATTTTTCCCGGCATTATAAAATTTACGACACGCGAAATCAGAAAGTGATTTCTGTTGATGACATTGTCAGCGATATGAATAATGCCGATGTGCTTTTTTTTGGCGAAGAACATAATGATTCAACCGGCCACGTTCTTGAACTGGCATTATTTACCAAACTGGCAGCCAAATACTCCGGCAAAACAGCCCTTTCTATGGAAATGTTCGAAACAGATTGCCAGAATGTATTGGATGAGTATTTGCAGGGATTAATCCGCGAAAAGAATTTTATAACAGAAGCCCGTGCCTGGCACAACTATAAAGATTACCGTCCGTTAATAGAATTGGCAAAAACACAGCAAATACCCGTTATTGCGGCAAATGCCCCGGCGCGCTATGTGAATATGGTGAACCGTATGGGATTAACAAGTCTTGAAAAATTGAACAAAACCGCAAAAGCATGGCTTCCTCCTCTGCCAATAGATACAGCGACCGGCACTTATTATGAGAAATTTCTGCAAATCATGGGCGGCCATGCCGGCAACATGGGCGGTATGCAACTATACCAGGCTCAGAACCTGTGGGATGCTACCATGGGTTGGTCCATCGCTCAATTTATCAAGAAACACCGGGATTTTAAAATATTACAGATAAACGGCGGCTTTCACAGCGCGGAACAACTGGCGGTACCAGCCCAACTGGAAAAATATTCTTCAAAAACAAGAATCCTTAACGTAGCCTGCTTTTCAGATGAACAGTTTGACAACCCTGATTGGAGTAAATTCAATAAGAATAATGACTATGTTATTCTGACTGATCCTAAGCTTGCAAAGACCTATTAGCTTTGAAAATAATAAAATACCCTAACCGGGATAACACCAATTAGGGTATAAGTTTATCTTAATGGCTGCAGACCGATATTATTTTCCTTTCGCCAACAAATCCCTGATCTCGGTCAACAGAACCTCTTCTTTGGTTGGTCCTGGCTCAGGTGCAGGTTCAGCAACTGGTTCTGGTTTTTTAAGAGAATTAATGGCTTTCACTATCATAAAGATACAGAAGGCAATGATCAGGAATTCAATCAAGGTATTAATGAAATTACCATAGTTGATGGAAACATCAGCTATCTTTTTAGTCGGGTCACCCTCTTTGATTATTATCTTCAGATTTTTGAAATCAATTCCCCCGGTGAGGTATCCGATGGGAGGCATTATAATGTCATTTACAACGGAGGTAACGATCTTTCCGAAGGCGGCGCCGATGATGACACCGATGGCAAGATCTACTACATTGCCGCGCATTGCGAACTCTTTAAATTCTTTTACAATAGCCATAGCAACAAAAATTTAGTGAATAGGGTAATTAGTTAGTTAATTAAAGATATTAAATATGAACTAAAGATATTAAAATATGTCATTGCAAAAAATATATTGCTTTAGCAAGGTAAACACTTGTAACCGGATTACGTTAAAGGGGTGTAATCTTAATCAAAAAGTTAACTTTTTAGTTAACATTAATTGACGTATTTTTGGCGGTCTAATTATGCTAAAACAGAATCTTCAACAGAAACTTTTACAAAAGCTGTCCCCGCAGCAGATACAGTTTATAAAACTGTTGCAGGTGCCTACAGTGTCGCTTGATACCCGGATAAAGGAAGAGTTGGAGGAGAATCCGGCGCTTGAAGATCTAAGCTTAACAAACCTGAACGAGCCCGAAGAACAATATCCTGATCGTGATCCTGAAGAAGAGTCCTATAATAACGACGAAAACGAAGGTCCCGCGGATGAGTTTAATATCGACGATTATTTGCAGGAAGATAACCTGAATGAATATGGTTCGCGGTACGATCAGAACGGCGATGACGAGGACGACCGAAAAGAAATTCCAATAGCCGTACAAAGTTCGTTCTTCGAAAACCTGCAGGCTCAACTCGACTTACTTCCTTTATCAGATAAAGATTTTAGAATAGGACAGCAAATTATAGGCAGTCTTGACGATGATGGCTATCTCCGCCGTTCTACTACTTCACTTACAGACGACCTTGCATTTTCGCAAAACATATTTGCCGAGGACGAAGAGGTGGAGGAAATGCTAAAGGTGATACAATCCTTTGACCCCCCGGGCGTAGCCGCCCGCAGCCTACAGGAATGTTTGTTGATCCAGCTGAGAAGAAAAGATAACAGCGATGCGATAGTGAAGAAAGCCATCCAGGTAGTTGAGAATTATTTAGAGGAGTTTACCCGGAAACACTACGACAAGCTGGAGAAAGCACTCAATATGAACTCAGTTGAGCTGAGGGGGGTGATCAACGAAATATTAAAGCTGAACCCTAAGCCCGGCGATTCCAGCGAAGTTAACAGCAAACAACTACAAGTAATACCCGATTTCCATATCGCCAACAACGATGGGACTTTGGTTTTGACCTTAAATGCCAAGAATGCACCTGAACTTCGCGTAAGCCGGTCATACCAGGAAATGTTTGAGCATTATGATAAGGCATCGCAAAAAGATAAAAAGCTGAAAGAGGCCGTTCAGTTTGTAAAACAAAAGCTCGATTCGGCAAAATGGTTCATCGATGCCATAAAACAACGCCAGCAAACATTGCTTAAAACCATGAATGCCATTATGCAATATCAGTATGAGTTTTTCCTGACCGGCGATGAGAAGAACCTAAAACCGATGATCCTGAAAGATATTGCCGACAGGATTGGCATGGACATTTCAACAGTATCTCGGGTGGCCAACTCCAAATATGTACAGACTGAACATGGTACTTACCTGCTGAAATCATTCTTCTCAGAAGCTATCCAGACTGAAAGCGGCGAGGAGGTTTCAAACAAAGAGGTAAAAAAGATACTTGAAGAACATATTGGCAAAGAAGATAAACGCCACCCATTGGCTGATGAGAAACTGACCGAAATTTTAAAAGATGCGGGTTACAATATTGCCCGAAGAACGGTTGCCAAGTATCGTGAACAGATGAATATCCCGGTGGCAAGGTTAAGAAAGGAACTGTAACCTACCTGAAATTTCTCGAAGACGTACAATTATTACCATCCATGCCTTGGTGACACCACCCTATCTTGGTTATTAAGCATCAGTCCTATAACTATCTCGTGGGTTCCATTACTCACCGTACGTAACGCCGAAGTAGTATAGTCGTAAGAATAGCTAATATTGATGAGTGAACTGATATTTAAACCTAAAAGCCCAGCAAATGAGTCTTGATTCCGATAGGATGCCCCTATCCAAAACCGGTCCCTGAACGCAAGCTTCATATTCACATCAAAAGCTACCGGTTCGGGCTGTATAACTTTCAGCAGTGCTGAAGGCACCAGGGTTATATCGTCCGATAGGTACGTTTTATAACCGGCAGTAATAAAGTATTGCGGTATGGTTTTACTCTGATTGTAACTTTTGTTGGTCGTGGTAAAATATTGATTTTGCGACAATAGTTGCTGAGCTGAAACCCCGAAATAGTATTCCGCAGAATAGCCCCATACCCCTATACTCAGATCGGGTTTCCATTGACTATTATTTCCGTTAGTTATCGCCGGATCGTTTGGATTTTCAAGTAACAGCTGAGATGTATTCAAACTAATATGGCTTAGTCCGGCGGCCACACCTAACGACAAATTAAAGTTGCTTGCCAGGCCCATATGATAGGCATAAGTTGCGTCGATATTGGTGGTGCTTATGGGTCCAGCCTGATCGGATACCATCATAAAGCCCAAACCATGATGCGGTTCGGCCGCCTCATAATTTTGACTATATAACCGGCTATAAGGATTTGCCTCATTACCCGGCGACACGGCAGCAGCATCACCCCGTACAAAATCAGATCCGAATGGTGCGCTTACAGTAAGGTAGCTTGTTACTGGCGCACCTTGAAGACCTGTCCACTGGCTACGGTAACCAGCCTTCAAATCAATATAATTTTCGATGCCGGTTACTGCCGGGTTTAACAATAAATTATTAAATATATATTGCGTGTACTGCGGCTTCTGCTGCGCATTACTTAACTGACATAATAAAACTAAAATAAGCGTGTATAGAAGGTTTTTCATCCTGGCGGGCAGTATCACGCTTCCGAAAACGGAGTTCTTTGTCAACAAGGTTTAATATTAATAGTGAATAAGTACTTATTCTTTATTCAAAGAAACAAAATAATAGTCAGAAACGGGCATATAAAACTGACTTGAAGCGCCTTGATGAGAAAGCTATTGTCCTTGTTTGGTTAATTGAGCTAACTGCAAGTTTGCTTGATGTAATTTTTGAACCAGATCTTTATTTTCGCGACGCAGGTGATAAATCTCCAGCGCATTTTGAATATAGAGCTTTAGCTCATCATTCTGCCAGGGTTTTACCAAATATTTATAAACCTGCCCGCGGTTGATAGCATCCATTACCGCATTCATGTCGGAAAAACCCGTCAGCAGAATTCGGATAGTATCGGGATATATTGGTATGATCGATTCAAGAAATTCAATTCCTGTCATTCCTGGCATACGCTGGTCTGTAATGATCACCCCGATTTCATTTGTATCTAAGATTTTTCTTCCTTCGCGGGCAGACTGCGCCGTATAGATATCAAAATCGCGCCTGAACGCTGCCTTAAAACTATTTAGATTATTAATTTCGTCGTCAACGTACAGTACTCCGTAAGACATACAAGTTAGATTTAGAGTTTTAGGTATATAAACTTTGACTGAAAAAATTCTTAAAAGTTTAATTTTTCTGCGCAACTTTAAAGTCAAATCAGGCCAATTGCGAAGACGCCATTTGTAAAAATGAGAAAAATATTCCTAATCATATACCTTATCTTACAAAATTATTTAGTTTTTGCAGCTCCTGCAGATACTTTAACTATACATGAAAACGAAACAAGGCTTTTAACTCATAATTACTTTTTGGAGCTTGAAGACCCGGCAAATTCATATAAGATACAGGATATCATGTCTGACACGAACTTTCGTCCTGTTAACTCTTCATTACCCATTTTGAGTTATTCCAAGTCAACCACCTGGCTCAAATTTGTATTGAAAAATAAAACTACTCGAGCATTTGTACCAATAAACATCGGTCCGGGGGTTATTGACAATTTTGATATATATTATGCTGACCCCGACAGAAGCAAGCACATTATTAACCTAACTTCCGACATCCCTTCCCGCGATTCGAAACTGATCAAGCAAAACAATACGTTCATCAACTGCATCATTTTTCCTGACTCTGTCCGTACCATTTACCTTCGCATCAAAAGTAGTGCCCCGGGAGTAATACCTATTCAGATAAGGAGTGCTAATGAGTTCTTTAAAAGCTCGGATTTTAACAACGTTGTGGCAGGCGGCTTTATGGGCATTGTATTGATAATGGCCTTTTATAATTTAATGCTGTACATCATAGTTAAGGATTTAAGCTATTTATATTATGTGTTCTATATTGTTTTTTTGGGCCTGTCGCAACTATTTTTGCGAGGTTACGGCATTACTTTTTTTCTGACCAAAAAGGTCATTCTGAATAATTACTTCATTCCCTTTACAAGGATATTCTTTGGCTATTCGGTGTTACTGTTTACGTCGGAGTTTCTGCAACTCAAACAAACCTTTAAATCCCACTATAAATTTTACTATCTGTTATATCTCTTATATACGATAGCTCTTATCGGTATAATAACCGGCCACGTGCTGTTTGCATATAATTTTATTACCTGCTCCAGCGTGATTACAGCTGTGAGCTTATTATTTATTGGCGGATTGATATATTTCAGAGGATTTAAGCCCGCGAAATACTTTATGTTGGGATGGGGTATTTTCCTGGCATCCATCCTTATATCTATAGCACGCAGCCGGGGCTATATTGTCCACAATGATTTTACAGTCAATATTGTGCTGTATAGCTCTTCGCTCGAACTAATATTATTCTCGATAGCACTTGCCGATAAGATTAGCTTTTATCGCAGGCAAACTATTGAAATGCAACAACTTTCCCTCAACATTGCGAAAGAAAATGAACGGCTTATTACTGAACAAAACATTTTGCTTGAATCTCAGGTAAATTCACGCACTAATCAGTTAATACAAACCAATCAAAACCTTTCAGCAACGATAGAGGATCTGCAATCAACCCAAACGAAACTGATAGAAACGGAGAAGATGGCTTCGCTCGGTCAGCTTACAGCAGGTATAGCTCATGAGATAAATAACCCTATTAATTTCGTAAGCTCGAATGTTAAACCATTAAGGTTGGATTTCCTGGAGATATTTTCATTGCTTGATAAATATAAAGACGCAGGAGAAAAACCAGACAAAAAAGAACTGTTCGCGCTGGCAAACCAGTATAAAAATAATATTGATGTCGACTTCCTGAAAAAAGAAATAATCACCCTGCTCGATGGGATTGAAGAAGGTGCGAACCGCACAGCAGAAATTGTACAAAGTTTGCGCACTTTTAGCCGTACGGATGAAAAAATACTGAAGCTGATTGACATCAACAAAGCAGTGTTGAATACACTGATCCTGTTGAGAAGTTCGATACCTTATAATATTGTAATGAAACCTGTATTGAGTAAGCTCCCCTTACTAAATTGCTATCCGGGGAAAGTCAACCAGGTGTTAGTTAACCTGATCAATAACGGTATACAGGCAATCAAGATTAAAGAAAATCAAATTAATGAATCCATTTCGATCACTACCTCGGATAGTCCTGAATATGTTATAATTCAGGTAACTGATACCGGCGTAGGAATGAGCAAAGAAGTAAAGCAGAAAATATTCGACCCATTCTTTACCACAAAGGGTGTGGGTGAAGGCACCGGACTTGGGTTATCGATCGTTTTCGGGATAATTGAAGACCACGCGGGCAAAATCGAGGTGCAATCTGAACCAAATAACGGCAGCACTTTCACCATTTCCCTCCCCAAAAACCTGGAATAACCTATTTAGAAAAATTTGTCCGGGTTGGGCACTAAATTCAAAAACGACTCCATATTTTCCTTGTAATGTGATTGATCCAGGCGATAGTAAAATGCCCCTTTCTTGGATGACATTTTATCCTTTTCCGGCAACTTCACCAATAAACCTGTTGAAAGCAATTTACGGCTAAAGTTACGATCGTCAAATTCGGTCTGGTAAACGCCTTCGTATAAGGCCTGTAATTGAGGTATAGTAAATTTCTCGGGCAATAATTGAAAGAGGATCGGGTGCAAAGCAGCTTTATAACGTAGCTGGCGCAAAGCCAGCTTCACCATTTCTGCATGGTCAAATATCAACTCAGGCAGTTCGGTCAGTAAAAACCATTCAGGGTGGTATTCTTCGCTGATCTGCTGTTCATACTGATGTATATCGATTAAGGCATAATAAGCCACTGATAGGGTCCTTTCCACAGGATCGCGGTCCGGCTTGCCGAATACATGGAACTGATCCATATATACATTTTTCAACCCTGTACGCTGTTCCAACACACGAATGGCAGCATCTTCAGGGGATTCATCTGGCTGTATAAACCCGCCCATCAGGCTCCATTTATTTTTTTCGGGCTCTATAGCCCTTTGCACAAGCAGCAGTTTTATGTTCCAGCCGTCAAATCCAAAAATGATACAATCTGTTGCAACTAAAATTCGTTTTTCGCCGGTATATCTCTGCATAAAGTTTATCTTGGTTTACAATTGTAAAAATAAATCCGAAGTAATTAAAATTAATATCCAATCTCTTTTCCCATTTTAACTCAACCAAAAGTAACACAATTGTTAAAGAAAGGTTATCTAAAATAGAGCGTAATGTCATAGCTTTAACAAATAAACCAATTATTATATGTCTTTTAAACGTTTTAACCGGGATCAAATTGCCGATTTCCATAGCGATGGCTATGTGTTGGTGAGGAATTTCTGCTCGCAGCAGGAAACGGATAAATTATATAAAGCTGCAATTGAAGACGACGCGATGCGAAAAAACGCATTGGATCTGAACGATTTGAACGGAAAAAAAACCAGATTATCCCTGTGGTTCACTCCGGGTAATGATGTGTTCGGATATCTTACGCGCAGCGAAAAAATGATAAACTCAGTCGCACAGCTGTTGGATAGTGATGCGCCCGTTTGCCATTTTCATTCCAAACTGATGCAAAAAGAGCCTAAAGTTGGCGGCGCCTGGGAGTGGCACCAGGATTACGGCTACTGGTACAAAAATCAATTCATGTTTCCAGATCAGCTGATTAGTGTGATGGTGGCGTTAACCCCTGCCAATAAAGAGAATGGCTGCTTACAGGTGATTAAGGGCTCACATAAATTGGGTCGCGTAAATCATGGTTTCTCTGGCGAACAAGTAGGCGCCGATATGGTAATGGTAGACAACGCCCTTAAAACCATGGAACTGGTTTATAGCGAATTAAATCCCGGTGACGCTCTATTCTTTCACAGTAATTTATTGCATAGGTCTGAAGCCAATTTATCCGATCATCCCCGCTGGTCTATCATATCATGCTTTTCATCGCAATCCAACCTGGCTTATAATGAAACGTCAACGTCATGGAAAACTCCGGTCAACATTGTGCCAGATGAAGCGATATTGCAATGGGAAGCTGAATCATTGTCCGGAAATGATTTCCTAAAAAAAGAAAACGATCCGGCATTGAAGGACACGGGATGGGAGAAGGAGGTTTGATCTTTTAAGTTAAGTGGTTGATTGAGTTGGATTAAGTTGACTGGGTTAACTTATTCATCAATCGACTTCATAAATGTAAAAGAATTAATTCAACTTAATCAACTTAATCTAACTAAATCCACTCTACAATGAAAATAGCTATGCTTGGTTCGGGCTTCATCGCCCGTTTTTATGCTGACTCGCTGGCCGCTCAGCGCAGGAAAGATGTATTGGTAAGCGTTTATTCGCGCAGTATGGAAAGAGCCGAAAAATTTGCCAAAGATTACGGTCTGCCATATTACAGCAACAGCATGACCGAGGTAGTTGAGAATCCCGATGTCGACGTAGTGGTAATCGCTTTATCCAACGACCTCCATCTTAGCGCTGTTGAGGCCTGTGCGAAAGCCGGTAAGCATGTGCTGTGCACCAAACCATTGGGACGTACAGGCGAAGAGGCTAAAAAGATGATGGAGCTGGTAGAAAAAGCAGGTATTATGGGCGGCTACCTGGAAGACCTGTGCTACACCCCAAAATTCTTGAAATCACTTAATAGTGTAAGGGCCGGGAGCATTGGTCGCGTACTTTGGGCAAAATCAAGGGAAACGCACCCTGGCCCGCATAGTGACTGGTTCTGGAATATGGAACAATCAGGCGGGGGCGCCATAGTCGATCTGGGTTGTCATTGTATCGAGATATCAAGAAACTTTATTGGCAAGGACATAAAACCGGTTGAAGTAATGTGCTGGGCCGCAACACAAGTACACCCTATCGCTGCTGAGGACCATGCCATCGGTCTTGTAAAATATGCCAATGGTGTAATCGGCCAGTTTGAAGTAAGCTGGTGTTTCCGCGGGGGCATGGATTTACGCGATGAAGTGATGGGTAGCGAAGGAACCATCTGGTTGAATAATTTCCTGCGTACGGGATTTGAGATGTTCAGTACCGGGAAAGGCACTAATTATGTGGCCGAAAAAGCTGAATCAAGCAGCGGTTGGTTATTTCCGGTGGGCGATGAGGTACATGAATTGGGTTATAGCCATATGTTTACCGATATGTTTGAATCGATCGAGCAAAAACGCGAGCCGATGGAAAGCTTTTATGATGGCTATGTGGTAAACTGCATTATCGATGCGGCTTACCGTTCTGCCAAATCACGCAACTGGGAGCCTGTACAATTAGACGTATGGCGTGGCCGGACTGACGTGACCGAAGGACATGACTTCGCTTCGTATGACGATCAATTCTACCTCATCAAAGAAGAAATACTGCCAAATGGCGAGAAAAAACTTATTCTGAAAGACAAGAAAACCGGAGCTATTGAGCGAAGGGATCTTTAATATTGGTTGAATGGTTGATTGAGTTAATTAGGTTGAATAGTTAACTCAATCAACTTACTCGTTTCCCCTGCAATAACATATTGATCGCATGATCTAACGAACCGGCAGGTATTACCTCTCCTGAATTGACAAAGTAAATCTCATCCGCATTCTGAATGGTGTTCAGCCTGTGCGCAATGATAACGCGGGTTGTAGTTTCTGGTAGTTTTTCAAGAATATCGCTCAACAATTGCTCTGTAATAGTGTCGATATTCGCAGTCGCTTCATCGAGAATAAGCACTTCAGGGTTTCTCAAAACCGCGCGCATAAAGGCGATCAGCTGCTTTTGACCGAGACTAATGCTATCTCCTGATGACAACACTTTTGTTTCCAATCCATTCTCAAACATGGCAAGCAAACTGCCGAGGTTTGATTTACCAAGCGCCCGCTCCAACTCTTCATTGGTCGAATCCTTGTATAGCTCATTTCCATATAGGATATTTTCCTTTACAGTACCTGTGAATAGAAATGGTTCCTGCAAAATAAATCCGATCTTTTGCGTGCGCACTTCCGCCTCATAAGATCGCACATCTTTTCCATCAAGAAATACCGTGCCTTGAGTCGGGTCATACAAACGGGCGATTAAGGATGCAGTTGTTGTTTTCCCCCCGCCCGTCGGGCCCACCAATGCGTAAGTTTTGCCGCGCTCGAGTTTGAAATTGATATTATGCAATATCTCATTGCCACCCGGATAAGCAAAATGCACGTTCCTGAACTCCAGTAAAGCATCCGAAATATCTTGAGGTTTTTCAGGAACGGTTACCAGTTCGGTTTCCAGCGAGAGTATCTGCGATATCCTGTCCCATCCCGCCATCGCGGTTTGGAAGCTTGTCCATAAAGTAGCTAATTGTCTTAAGGGATTATAGAAGCTATTGACATATGACAAGTAAAATATCAGCGAGCCTATTTTGAATACACGATAAGATAACGATAAAGTAATAGCTGCTTCATGACTTGAAATCAAATAAATACCATATGTCAGCACTATTAACTGAGCAGCACCTGCAACCAAGCTATATATCGGTAAAAAGATATTATTGGCTATCCCTGCTTTTATTGCTGAGTTATAGTTATCCTTATTAGCACCATCAAAACGTTTGCGAAAATAATCGCGGCGGTTAAATGCAACAATCACTCTAAAATTATTCAGACTCTCTTGTATCTCCGAACTCATTCCCCCTACGCTTTTCAAATTAGCTGCATTCTTTTTTTTCACCCATGGTGAAAGGATCTTAGTAAAGATCCATGCTAGTGCTGCAGGAGCCAATGTGGCTGCTCCCAATTTGAGGTTAATACACAGTAAAAATATACCTGCGCCAACCATAATGGCCAGGCTTCCAACAAACTGCATTAGCGACTGGCTGAAAAAGGTATTGATCTTGTCTGTATCATTATTTACCCTCGAAATCAGGTCGCCCGCCTTATTTTGATTAAAGAAGGCAACCGGCAATTGCTGCAATTTGTTGAATATTGCATTTCGGAGCGTGTACAGCATTCTTTGACCTACGCCACCCATTAGTTTGGTTTGTAAGTAACTGGCAATTAAGCCACAAAGATACATTCCCAACAAAATACCTGAATAAACGAGCACCCCATGATAATTTCCTGGAATAACGTACTTATCGATAGCATCTCCAATTAAAAAAGGGCCATATAAATTCACTCCGGAATTGATCAATATAGCTATCAATGCAAACCATAAAATTTTACGTTCATGCCTGATCAGTTCCAGCAACTTTTTCAGTGCTGCCAGGGTAGATGTTTTTTCCTGCTGCTCTGAAAATTTATTTAGGTCGTAATTCATAATTGCTGGTACTTTGCTGTGAGTTATATATCTGCACGTACTCTGTGCAGGTGTGCATCAATTCATCATGTTTACCTGTCGCCACTATTTCGCCTTCCATCAATAGTATGATCTGATCATACTGCTCAACCGATGCTATTTTCTGTGTTACGGAGATCAATGTTAATCCAGGATAGTTCCTATGCACATTATCCAGTATCTTCTTCTCGGTATTGCTGTCTACACGTGCTGTAAAATCATCCAGCAATAAAATCTTCGGATTTACCGCCAAGGCCCTTGCCAGCATGATGCGCTGCTTTTGTCCGCCCGAAAGACTTGCGCCCCGTTCAGAAACCACAGTGCTTAGCTTATCAGGTAATGCATTAACAAAATCATGCAGTTCTGCAGTATCAATGGCTTTTTGCAGTGATTCGTCGGTCACGGTATCGCTAAACGCAATATTCTCGCGGATACTCATATTGAATATAATACTATCCTGGAATACAAAGCCTACCTGGCTATGGAATGCCTCGCTGTTGTAAGCGTCAATCGGCCTGCCATCGAACGCTATTGTACCTGAGTTTGGTTTTATCAAGCCAGTCAATAGATATAATAGCTGCGATTTACCGGCAGCTGTCGGGCCAATGACAGCTATTTTCGATCCGGCCTTGACCGAGAAGGATATATCCTTCAAAGCCGGTTTTTGACCATAAATCACATTTATATCTTTTAGTTCGATATTACCTTCTAATGATTCAGTAATGCTTCCTGCGGTCGGCGCGTCAGGTGCATTTAATACCCCATTAATACGCTCAAACGAGGCAGTAGCCTGGGCAATGATATTGCTCATGAAGCCGATTACAAGTATCGGAAAGATCAGTTGTATCAGGTAACTGTTGAATGCTGCAAAGTCACCCAGGGACATCGTTTTGTTGATCACAAAATGTCCGCCTAAAACCAATATGGATAAAGTAGCAATGTTGGCCGTAAAAGTGATGACGGGGATCAATCCAGCAAATAATCTTAAGATCGAAAGTCCGTAATCCCTGGCTTTAGTGTTGGCTTTTAAAAATTTATCAAATTCCAGTTGCTGGGAATTGATCACCCTAATCAAGGCCGAACCCAAAATACTTTCATTGATCACCTTATTCAGCCAATCGATCACCGCCCTGCTTTCTTTAAACAATACCCTCACCTTTTTTAGTACAAGTGCGAACGTGATACCGATGATGGGAATAATAGCAATCACACACAAAGCCAGCTTCCAGTTAATGGTCAACAGCATAATGCTGGCACCCACGATGATGAATACCGATGATATAATTGAAACCAGTGCCTGGGAAACAAACATTTTGATCGAATCAACATCGCCTGTAAGATTGGTTAATAATTTTGACGGCGTGATTTGATCGATAAAAGCATTGCTCTGTTTTGATATCTTGTCTGAAAGCCGTGCGCGCAGATCTCGGGCAACTTTTTCAGAAGAATAAGTTTGAATGATGCTTTGCAGATAAGCAAATATGAAGATTAGCAATATGGCCAATGAGAATTTGATGATAACCGGGTTCAAATCAAAATGAAACGAGCGGCCAAAATGCTGTACGTAAGCTTTGATGTAGTCATCAATCCCATGCGATATAATTTTTGGCAGCCATAAACTAATACTATTGCTAATGATCGCGAATAATATCAACAGAGTCACCAACCCCCTGTATGGCTTAAGCAAGCTGAAGATGCCGGTTTTTTTTTCCTTTTGTGGTTCTTTTTCAGACATATATGGTCATTTGACCTTTCTGGTCGGGTAAAAATAATAAAGCGTTATAAGGCTGATGCGAAATTAATAAATCAAATCGCGACGAGCATCTTTTACAGACAAAGACGAACAAGAATAGAAAAGATTTTAAAAAATCTCTGATTATGAATTTTCCTGCAGGTATTTATAATGCAGATGTTTGATCGTTTCTTCAGATTCCGAGTCGGCCGAAATGCCATAACCCGATACCAAAAGGCCCTTGACGCCAGATACAGAAGCCAATGCATAAACGGTCGCCTCATCACCAGGATCAGACTGTCCTTCGTAGCGGTATAGGTCGGCTATCTCAAAATCGACCGCCGCATATTCTTTCCCGTCAGCAACCAATTTATCCTTTTGCAAGTTAAAATCCAACGTGTAACCTTGTTCATGAAGCTGCTCAATAGCCTCGGTTACAGTAGCATAGTGGAATTTCTGTTTCATAGCAAATAGTGGTTTGGCTTGATGCAATATAAAGTTAAATTTACCATAAATATGCTGATAGCTGGAAAATTTATAGTGAACTGTAGCGTTTTTCGAAAAGAACACGTAATGGTTAATAAAGTTATTTACTAAGAATACTATTATGAAACTTTATGGCAACCCATTAAATAGATGGACAGCATTGTTGGGTATAGGTTGTTTTCTATTATTGTTTACTTCCTGCTTGAAATCAAAAAATGATTACACCCCTCCTCCGACGGGTTATGTAACATTTTTCCAGGCGGCTACCGGCCAACAACCCATTGATCTTTATTTTAACAGTAACAAAGTCAACCTGGCACCGTTACAATATGGCGATGGGATAGACTATTTCAAGGCGTTTCCCGGCCTCAGAACAGTTAATATTTATAACTCCAACACTCAAACATTGATATTTTCTGACACCGCCACAATAAGACCAAATATTGCTTACTCGCTCTTCCTGGTTAATAACGCTCCACAGCAGCCCGGACTATTCCTGGTAACGGATTCTATTAGCAAACCAGCTGCTGGAAAAGCAACTCTACGTTTCATCAACGTAAGTCCTGATGCACCTGCCGTCGACCTTGCCGTTAAGGACAGCGCTGCATTCGTCGTCAACAAAGGTTTTAAAGGGTTTTCGTCCTTTATCCCAAAAACCGGCGGTCAAACTTACAATTTCGAAATACGTCAGCATGGAACGAACATGATTTTGACAACGCTGTCAGGGGTAACGCTCAACAGTGGTCTGGTATATACCATCTGGCTCCATGGGCTTGCAAATACCGCGATAACCGGTGATAAATTAACTGCAAGCATCGTGACCAATGCTTACTATAGTAACTAAACGTTTTCTATCTCTTAATATTGAAAGCAGATACATTCGTGATCTGCTTTCTTTTTTGGTATCTATTTCAGTTTGATAAAATCCTATCAAAATGATGGCTTTATACAAGCTGGGGAAATTTCAATAATTTGATTTTGACAATATTTCAGGTTGGCAGCTGTGCCTAAAAACACCCAACGTAATTTGAGTAAAAAGTCATTTTTATTTTAGTTTCATTAAAATATAGACAGAGTTTCAAATTTGATAATACCGTCCTATCATAATGATATTATTTACAATAAAATCAAGTTTAGATTACAAAAGACAACCAGTGTAACCAATACAATATCAGTCATTTATAAAACATTTTACAGTTCAGATCGTAGTAATGGCAACAAAATTGCTGTAAAGCAATCATCTAAATAATTAACATGACAACATTATACCTGGCACTTGAAATAAGTGCTCTATTATTGGTCATTATCCTTCCATTACGGGGACCAAAGAATATCCAAAAGAAAAAAACAAACCCGATGGAACTGAGTGAATGGGCTATTGATGAAAACGGCGATTTACAGAGTTATATCAAGAAGGACGAACCGGATCATCACCATCATGCATGATATTCTATACAGATCATCATTCGAATAAAAACCTCTCCAAAAAAGCCGGGAGGTTTTTTTATGCACTTTTATTTCGCAGGTTTAAAATCCTGGTTGCTAACAGGTGGCGATGTGGGTATGGTAATAATATTAAAGCGATGTTGATTATCTTTGTGGCAAGTATTGCAATCGTTGGTCAGCTCGATAAAACCTGATTTAAATTGGTCTATGTCCTGCTTTTTGATGGCTGCTTTGATTGTATTCACTGCAGGATCAATAATTCCAAGACTTTTTATTTCGGGGCGATCAGTGCAATACTTTTTTACATCGTCAAGGGTCTCCCCTATTTCATGGACTTCAAAATCTGCCAATTGCCAGTTTTGGTTGATCCCAGCAAACCAAAGCTTGGCATGATGCCCTTGTACGCCCATCATAAACTCGCCTAATCCGGGTTTATAAGTATCATTTAACTTAGCCTGCAAACTATCAATTTTAGCCTGCATTTGCTGGTTATTACCCGACTGGTTACAGCCAATCGCACTAAGACAAACAATGAGAGCGAGGGGTGCAATAACTTTCATGGCCGATAGAGATTAAGTTGGAATAAAGTTAGTTATTCCCCTAGCGCTTTATAATCGTCTATTGTATCAATATCGATACTTCCCTCGGGGAAAGGTACAGTTGCCAAAAGATCGTTGTGCTGCATCATGATTTTCTTTGCACCGTTATCACCTTTTAACGCCATCAATTCTGCAAAGAACAGTTTATGAAAAAGAGCCGGCGTGCCAATTGTATCGCCATACTGACTTGCGATGATTGACTTGCCTGTTTCTTTTTGTTTTTCTATAAGGCTGTTCAGTAAATCAGAGGTAACAAAAGGCTGATCACAAACCATTAAAATTGCTGAGTCAATGGTAGAATCCAACTCCAGCAATGCCCGAATACCACAGCCGATAGTGGATGCCATGCCATTTTGCCAATCCGTATTTTTTACCATGCGGGTACCGGAAATATCTACCTTATTCAGAATGATGTCTGCATTACTTCCCAGGACGACTATGATCGATTGGACGGATGATTGCTTTGCAGTGTCTATAGCGTGCTGAAGAAGCGCTTTATTTTGATATTTTAGTAATTGTTTTGGTTTGCCTAAACGATTCGATTGTCCTGCCGCCAAGATTATCACAGCACAATTTTTTATAGTATTTAACCTGCTAGTCATCGGTTGTGAATTACAGTCGTCCGCAATCGCAGAAACCTGCCATCCCTACCTGAAAGCGATGCCTTTACCTCTGCTATAAGTGAAAGTGCAATCTCTTCAGGAGTGACAGCGCCAATATCCAGGCCAACCGGTGCATGTATCCTATCCAAATTTTCAGTTGGGCCGATCCTTCCTTCTTCAGTCAGCTCGCGCCAGATTTTTTCAGACCTTACACGCGGACCAAGCATACCTATATAAGGTACGGTTGTTGTCAAAGCCTTAGGCAAATTATTTTTATCTGTTTTATAATCATGCGCCATTAGGACAATAGCCGTATAATTGTCAACGAAGATAGTGTCGAAATTCATTGGAGCTATGACTTCGTCGGCGATCGTAATAATATGCGGATTGATCTTTTGCGGTTCAGCTACGATTGTCAGTCTCCAACCCATCTCTTTTATCAGCCGGCTCAAGGGATATACGTCATACTGATGTCCCATTAATATCATGCTGATCTCGGGCGGCAAAATTTCGATAAAACACCCCAGTCCCCGGCCATCTTCTGCCCCAAAGTAACATGGTCCGGAATGACCAATTGAAATTTGTTCCGAAACAGCATTATTTAATTCTTGTACTATTAAATCGTTACCTAAAACATCCAGGCTTGATGCATTAGTATACTTGATCACCTCGCCTTCGCTCACATTTTTCCAGTCTCCAGATAATTTAGTTATGGTCACCAAGATATGTGTTTCGCGATTAGCTTCAACACAACGTTTTAAAACTTCTACCGGATTATTTTTATCGTTGACATTCAAAGGAGTTAATAGCACATCGATTACACCATTGCAACCTAATCCTACACCGATCTGATATGGATCATCCTCTGTGGTATCGTAAGTGATTAAAGTAGCAGTCGATTTTCTTATTGCTAATTGAGCACGTTTTAAAGCGTCTCCTTCAAGGCAGCCGCCACTGATTCCGCCTACCCAAACACCGTTATCCATGATCAGCATGCGGGCACCTGTGCGACGATATGACGAGCCTTCCACCCGTACGACGGTAGCCAACGCCAAACCAACGGAGGTTTTATCCGCTTCATCATAGGCCTTTATGATCGCCTTAATTTCTTTCATGCGGCTTAAAAATACGGAATACTTGCCGTGAGCAAAAGGCCGATCTTAATTTCCGAAAGGCGGCAAACCATTTAGTTGACGATACAGCGGCATATCGTTACGCTGTTGTGCTGACTGGTGGAATTTGGTACAGTAATATACCTGCAAATGCAGCTCAATCCGGCCATGGCGGATGATCTCGATATCCGGAAGCTGTTTCACTGAATCAAAATATGGTTTTACGTCCGCATCAACACTCGCCTGGTTTTCCTGTGCGATCACAATAGCATCTTTACCCAGTAAGGTTCTAGGATCGCTTAAAAAAGCGGTATTGCGCGGATCAAAACTAAAACAGATCACATCTTTCTGCCCTTTCAGCGCCCAGTCTATTTTACCGGTAAGCCACCAGCGGGGCGTCCCCGTAAAAATATTTTTATTTTCTAGCCAGCCTTCTTTTTCAAAGCGGGTGCGAATATCATCATAGTCTATTCCCTGTATAGTCGGATCCACAGTGTCCTTATGAAATTTATACACGATCCATTTTGGCCCATAGTACTGCCAAAAACCCGTTACCATGTGAAAGCTCAAAACGCCAATAGTAATTATGGTAAAACAGGCGGAAAATCTTAGCCAACGACGTGTGCCCCTGCCTGCCAAACCGCCCTGGCTTATTTTTTTGTCGATGGCGAATCCTAACGGCATAAAAAGCATCATGTAACCCGGTGCCTGCCAGTGGAAATGGTATTGTAGATCGGCCCATAAAGTAACCACGGTAAAAAATACAATCGGCAAAAACGACAGCCAGAATATGAAACTATAGGCTTTTGACAGCAATCGGTTTACAAACGAACGATAAAGTTCCCGTATAGTCGGCACCCATATCCAGGGCAACAACCACAGCGCCTGTCCGCCTATACTGCGAAAGAACCAATCAAAATGAAATGCAAATTTTCTACCGGTTCCGGCTCTCGATCCCTGGAAAACAAAGGAGGCCCAGTTATTATTGTAGTTCCACCACAGCACCGGAAAGGCAAATATGATGGTGATCAAAACAGCTACATACGGACCAGGATGCCAAAGCCAATGCCGCTGTTCCTTATTGGTGCCGATGAACATGAACACACCAGCAAAAATGAAAAGCACATGGTATTTGCTTAGCGTAGCTAAACCAAGGCACATGCCTGTCATAATCCATAAAAACCAGGTACGCCTGCTGCCTCGGATTATCTTTTCCTCGCCTCTATTGTTAAACAGAAGCTCAATAATAAAATAAACACTTGCAAGCCAGAAGAACATAAGCGGCGCATCAGGCTGGAACCAGCAGGCAATAGCTACTGTAAATACAGCGCTCAGGTTCATTACTACTACTGCCCAAAAGCCGGCTCTCGCATTGAATAATTTCCTTGTAATTGCAAATAAAAGCCAGCTAGTGCCGGCAAATAGCAGCACAGCCGGAAAGCGCAGCCCGAGATTTGTTAATCCGAATATTTTGATACTCAAACCACTTAACCAGAAGAATAATGGTGGTTGATCGAAATAGCTCCATTCTAAATGAGTGGCTCCCCGGAAATAATAAGCCTCACCGATTCCGAGACCTGTATAAGCAGCTATAAAGAGTCGTAAAACAAATGTAACCAGGATAAGTACAAACGTATAAGAGGCCGCGTTACCTTCGGTAAGTTTCTTCATTTTAAGCACAGGAGTGTTTTCCCGGTCTGCAAAGTGAACAATTCTTTAAAACAATCACGAATTATTTGTTCAATTTTTTAAGATCGATCTCGCAAGAGTAGCAATATGCTTTAGCCAATTTTAGGCTGTATAGACGATTTATACATCAGGAAAGCCGGCAGGTATTTATCCATAATCTTATAAAGATGGCTCATTGCCAGCAACTTGATGTGCGGTATGTTCAATTTATATTTTCTTGTCTGCTTGGCTTTATCATTCAGGTAACGTAAGCGCACAAACATTTCCGCATCCGGATCAAGTTCAAACTTATCTGCTTCTTCTTTGGTCATTTTTCCGCCACGTGATTCTAGATCAGCCTTTTCGCTCTCAGGTAAACGGTCATAATAATCCGGATATCTATAAGCCAGGTAGCGGGTGGCCCTTAGATCGCTTTCAACCAAAGTAGCCAGGCGCTCCGAAAATCCATGTTCGCGTAAATAATCGGCGCCTAATATTTCTCCCGCGTTATGGAAAAATGCAGCCAATATTACTTCATCCTCATATCCTTCTTCTTCGGCCAGAGCCGCTGCCTGTGATACTTGCTCTAATTGAGATAACTCCTGGTCTGTCGGTTTTCGTTTCCCATACTTTTCATACAGAGCAAAAACCTCATTTACAATACCTTCCGGCTTTAAGATTGAAATATTCATGATATATGGCTTTGTACAAATGAAACAACTGTATGTTATTAAATTATTAACTCAACATGATGGATTCATAATGGTTTCTTAATGTTGAAAATTTATGCAAGAAACATGAAAATCGCATGAAATAGATAACCAAAATTTAACATTTTCTTAATTGTTACCTAACTACCTTTGTAAAACGATCGCAAGGATGAAAATACTTTACGCAATACAAGGTACAGGTAACGGGCATTTAAGTCGCTCGATGGACATTGTACCCCTTCTTAAGCAAATGGCAGAGGTGGATGTACTTGTTAGCGGCACTCAAGGCGACCTGGTTCTTCCTTTCCCTGTTAAATACAAATTTAATGGTTTCGGTTTTATTTTTGGCAAATCCGGCGGTGTTGATATCTGGAAGACATTTTACAAATCCCGTTTCCGTAATTTTTTAAAGGAAGTTAACAAAGTTCCCGTTGACGAATATGATCTTGTGATCAATGATTTCGAGCCGGTATCAGCCTGGGCATGTTATATGAGGAACAAACCATGTATAGGGTTAAGTCACCAGGCGGCTGTTTTAGGCGAACATGCCCCTAAGCCGGATGAAACGGACATGATCGGTAAGCTCGTATTGAAGAACTACGCCCCCGTGACTGCCCAATATGGCTTCCATTTTAAAGCTTTTGACGAGAATACATTTACCCCTGTGATCCGCAAACAGGTGCGCGATCAGAAAACATCCTTTAAAGGGCATTATACAGTTTATCTGCCTGCGTATGATGACAGCAGGCTAATAAAACGGCTCTCAGAATTTAAAGATGTGGAGTGGGAAGTTTTCTCCAAACACAATAAAAAAGTATTGAAATACAAAAACGTGTCCATTCAGCCTATTGATAACGAAAAGTTCGTCAAAAGCATGGCACAATCATCTGGGGTGCTTTGCGGGGCAGGCTTTGAAACACCAGCTGAAGCATTATATATGAAGAAGAAATTACTGGTAATTCCAATGAAAAGCCAGTATGAGCAACACCTGAATGCTGCAGCGCTAAAGTCTATGGGCGTTCCGGTGATAAAAAGTCTGAAACCTAAACATAACGAGACCATACTTAACTGGATCGAAAACGGTAAAGTTATTGATGTCGACTACCCGGACAATACCCGTCAAATATTGGAATATGTATTGGAAAGGCATCATGCTCCTGCCCTGTCATTAATCAACGCCTAATTGCTTACATTTGGCCATCTAACCAATAATACCATGGCACAAAAAGTAATTACTGTGAACATTAATGTTTACGAGCAGACCATAACCAACCGCCACTCAGCATACGAGATCAGGGATGTAAACAAATACCTGGATGAAGGCTGGACGATAAAACAAGTTATTCCCGGCACCACCACAGCAGCCAATTGGACTAATCTCACTTTTATATTGGAGAAATAAAAGTTTTATAACCTTAATTTTATCACTAAGAAGCAGCTTCAAAAATGGGGTTGCTTTTTATATTTACTTGTTAAATGGCTTTGTTTACCGATATTTGGGCTATTAATGAATCCATTTACCTCAACTGATACCCGCATTTATAATCTGATAGCAGCGTTTAAGATCGATGCTGATATTGCATCCGTCACCCCATTTGGGAGCGGCCATATTAACGACACTTACCGGATTAAAAACAGTGATTCTGAAGGAACTGATTATTTGTTGCAACGCATCAATCATTACGTATTCAAAGATGTGCCCGCATTGATGCAGAACCTCCTGTATGTTACCGAACATTTAAAAGAAAAACTTTCCGAAATACCCGGTTCTGATCTTGAAAAAGAAGTGATGACTATTGTAGAAACGCGGGATGGCAAGGCTTACTTTCGGGACGCTGAAGGAAATTACTGGCGTGTATTTCACTTTCTGAAAGATACCCGCAGCTACGATCAGGTGACAACCGGGCAGCAAGCCTACGAAGGCGGCAAAGCATTCGGCCGTTTCCAGGCACTGCTTTCCGACATGGACCCGGGGCTAATAAAAGATACTATACCCGATTTTCACAACATCGCATCGCGTTTAACAAAATTTGAACATGCTGTTAAGACGGATAAAGTTGGCAGGCTACACAAAGTGCTCCCCGAAGTGGAATTTATCCGGCAACGTGTTTACGAAATGAGTGAAATACTCCGCCTTGGCCGTGCGGGTAAATTACCCCTACGGATAGTTCATAATGATACTAAGTTTAACAACGTTTTATTGAATGAAGATGATCATGCCCAATGTGTCATCGACCTGGATACGGTAATGCCCGGCTATGTGGCTTATGACTTTGGCGACTCGATCCGTACCATCGCTAACACAGCTCCTGAGGACGAAGTAAACATCGGGTTGATCGATATAAATACTTCATTATTTGAATCTTACACAAATGGATACTTAGAAGAAGCGGTTTATTTCTTAACCGAATCCGAATTAGATTCATTGCTTAAGGGCGCACTGCTTTTGCCTTTTGCACAGACCGTCCGCTTCTTGACCGACTATTTGGAAGGTGATCATTATTATAAAATCCGGTCACCGGATCATAACTTGCAACGCACCAGGGCACAATTAGCTTTGGTAAAAAAACTGGAGGAAAACAGGGATAAACTTGGCCAGATTATCATAGATATCTGGCATCAATATAAATCTTAAACCGATGACATTCAGCCTAAAAACATTTGTTTCTATTGTGCTTTTTGCAACATTATCTCACACCCTTTTTGCTAAACCTTTAGCCGATACTCTAACTCTGGTTCCAATTGGCGGTAACACGTGGCGCACAGATAAAGATACTACCGGTGGCGGCATCAGCGATGACGGCATTGTGCATTGGAGTAACTCAAATTCCAGATATACTGCTTATTTCCGTTTAGGCAGTACCGGTAAATTCAAATTGTACCTAAACTTGGCCGTTCCAAAAGGTAAAAGTAAAATAGCAGTAACCATATTGGGGTTAACAAAAAACATTTCTGTATCGGAAGGTTCTTTTCATGACGTGTATATCGGCGAATGGAACGCAGTTGATACCGGTTACGTGGCCGTAAAAATTAAAGGCATAACAAAAACCGATAGCTTATTTGCCAATGTTAAAAACATAAAATTAGAGGGCAATGCCATCGACGGTAAAACAACCTTTGTGAGAAACAACAACGGTCAGTTCTTTTACTGGGGACGCCGCGGCCCTTCGGTCCATTTGGGTTATACCGTACCCGACGGTGTAAATGCCGAATGGTTTTACAATGAAGTCATCGTACCTAAAGGCAACGATGTATTAGGCTCATATTTTATGGCTGATGGTTTTGGTGAAGGCTACTTTGGCATGCAAGTAAACTCGCCTACCGAGCGCCACATACTTTTCTCAGTTTGGAGCCCATTTACTACCGATGACCCAAAAACCATTCCGAATGACCAAAAGATCATCATGCTGAAAAAAGGAGATAATGTACACACAGGTGAATTTGGTAACGAAGGCTCAGGCGGACAAAGCTATCTCAACTACATGTGGCATGCAGGTCAGGCCTATAAATTCCTGGTACATGCCAAACCCGATGGCAAAGGCCGGACCGAATACACTGCATACTTTTTTGCACCAGAACTCAACAAATGGCAACTGATTGCCAGCTTTAGTAGGCCAAAAACAAATACTTATTTAAAACATCTCCATTCCTTTCTGGAAAATTTCGATCCGGAAGATGGTACCAAAACCCGCCAGGTGTTATTCAATAACCAATGGATTTGCGATAGTAATGGCAACTGGACAGAACTTACCAAAGCACGTTTTACCGGAGATAATACGGCAATAAAAGGTTACCGGATGGACTATGCCGGCGGCCTCCAAGAGGGCTCTTTCTTTCTAAAAAACTGCGGATTCTTTAACAATTACACGCCCAGGAATATTTTTTTTAATCGTCCTGCCCGAAGCAAAAAACCGGATGTCGAGTTGAGCCAATTACCTTAAATACAGAGTTAAAATACTTTTGCGAATGACATACCAGGCACACCATCCTGGTATGTCGGCATCAACAACATGCTTTTTTTGTTGCCATTTTTATCCCTGTGAGTAAGCCAATTACGGATATAAGGATAAGTAAGATAAGCAAGTTTGGTTGAAAGGATACCAAACCCTGCACCAGCAACAACATCGCTAAACCAGTGGTCGCGGTTATACATCCGGAATATACCGGTAGTTGTGGCTATACCATAGGCTGCAATTCCATACCATACCGACTTTGCGTCATACTCCTGCGCCATAAACTCAGCGCCCATAAACGCCGTGGCGGTGTGCCCTGACGGAAAGGATAAATAATCACCATGATTAGGTCGTAGCCTGTGACTAATGTGTTTGGTAAGGCCAGCTGATATGGCTACAATACTTCCCGACATGCCAAGCAATACCGTGCGGTCAATAAATCGGTTTTTGCCTGGTATGCCAACCAGGTTTAAACCGTATACAAGTATGACCGGGGCAAATTGAAAATAGCTTTCGGCTTTAGTACTGAAAGTTGAATCGCTTTTAGCAATACCTGAATGCACGTAAAAATCAAAACGACGAATCGGGTGTACCGGAAATGAAAGTACGCCGTAAGTGATCATAGCTGCAGGCGGTACAAGCGATAATGGATTAGTATGCAGCTTTTTTACAGTATCCGGTGCAGTTAAAATATCTTTTTTAACCGTATCGACAACTTTCTTTTTGGTGGTGTCCGTTACCTGGGCACTCACTTCAAAAGATATAAGGCTTAAGAGAACAATTATTAGCTTTTTCACAGGCATTAGATTTTATTTAGCATAGATGTGATAATCAAACAATTAAAGGGTATTAAATTGTTTGATCATTTAACTAAAATTTAATGTTATCTAAACCCGCTTGAACTAAAAAAGAGCTTAGAACCTCATCGATAACGCTAAGCCCGGTGTCCCATCCTGGTAAGTAGGCATTATGAAAGTAGTTTTTCCCCCTGTCTTATCGGTATGGGTAAGCATATTCCGGAGATATGGATAAACTAAATATGCAGCCTTAGTAGACAGGATGCCGAAGCCAGCCCCTGCTATTGCATCGCTAAACCAATGTGCCCTGTTATATATCCGAAATAGTGCGGTAGTTGTGGCAAAACTATAACCGATAACTGAATAAATAGGCGATTTGTCGCCATATTCCTGGGCCATAAACTCTGCTAATGCAAAAGCAGCTGCGCTGTGTCCCGACGGGAACGATAAATAATCGGAGCCATCAGGTCGTAGGCGATGAGTGGCCCTTTTGAGCGGGAAAGTTGACAAACTGGTAAATGCAGCCGAAAGGCCCAACAATGCCGTTCTATCCACAAACCTGTTTTTACCTTCGACACCTATCAAATTGAGCCCGTATACTGCTATAACCGGGCCAAACAGAAAATAACTTTCTGCTTTTGTATTGAATTCGGGGCTTATGTTATGCGCTTCGCCCCTTACGTAATAATCAAGCCGGCGTATAGGGTGCACCTCGAACGACAAAGCGCCATAAGTGATCAAACCTGCTGGCAGAATGAGCGCGTAGGCTTTACTATGCAGATGTTTTACTGTGTCAGGAATCTGGGTAATATCCTTTTTTATCGAATCTACTATTTGAGAATTTGCTTTTAATGAAATGACGGCTAATAAAATGAACAGGAACTTTTTCACGTGCACTACGGGCTTTAATTGTAAATAGGAATTGATTATTTAGGTAAAAAGTATTCTATATGGCGCAGTCCTTACTTAATCTGGAATAAACGGTACAATTAAAGTAACGTATAACCGAAAAATATCGGGTTTATTGTGTATGAAATATTATTTCATAAAGAAAGCCACCTGCTTTTACAGATGGCTTACAAATATTAATTTCAAGTTTAATTATCCTAACAAAACGGCCTTCACTTTATCCAAAATTTTGAACGCTTCTGGCGATCCCGGAGCTTCTGCATAAACACGTAATACCGGTTCTGTTCCGGAGGGACGTATCATTACCCAGCTTTCATCCTCAAAAAAGAATTTATAGCCATCCATGTCTTCTACGCGGCTCACTTTCAAATCGCCAAAACTGGTGTACTTACCGCCTTTGCTATTGCTGATGATCTGCTGTTTCAGTTCTTCGGTAACATGCAAGTCATAACGCTCTACAGCAAATTTGCCCACCACGTCATAGATTTCCTGTACCAGTTCACTTAATGAACGTCCTGATTTTGCAATAAATTCCCAAACGATCAGGCCAATCCAGATACCATCGCGCTCAGGAATGTGTCCTGCTACTGCAATACCGCCTGACTCTTCACCGCCGACAAGAAACGGATTTCCCGAGTTAACGATCAGGTCGCAGATATATTTAAAGCCAATCTTAGTTACTATATTCTTCAATCCATAAGCATCGCACAGCTTTTGTATTTTGCTGGTACAACTAAAGGTTGAATATACATCACCGCTTAAGCCTTTGACTTTGTGCATGTAGTGAATCAAAAGCAATAAGATGTGGTGAGAGTCCACAAAATTGCCATCCTGATCGTACAAACCAATACGGTCGGCATCACCATCGGTTACCAGGCCTGATGCGATTTCCCCTTCCGAAAGTTTGATGATATCTTCAAACTCTTTCAGGTTACGCTGGATAGGCTCAGGAGCCTGACCCGCAAATCCGGGGTTATGATCACTGTGGATACGGGTGATATCAGGGAACAAACGCTCCATGACATTCATGCCTGCACCATACATGGCATCATAAGCCCAACCCAATCCGCTGGTGCGAATAGTTTCCAGGTCGAAGTTATTCTCCACATGCGCCACATACATATCTTCCAGGTTGATGAACTCTACCAAACCGTCTTTCTGATAATCAGCAATTGATTTCAGATCAAGGGTTAAATTTTCAGGGATCTGTGATTCTACCTTTTCAATGTCATCCGGTGTAGCCGGGCCGCCATAGCTTGCCTTGATCTTATAGCCATTGTATGACGGCGGGTTATGACTGGCGGTAATAATAATGCCTGCCGAAGCTCCTTTTCTAACGGTTCCCAGCGAGATCATCGGGGTTGATACAAAAGTATTTTCGGCACGGTAAACCTTTACCCCCTGCGACGCCAGTACGCAGGTAACGACATCAGCAAACATTGGGCCTGCAAAGCGCGGGTCGCAACCTACAACAGCCGATGGGTTTTTAAACTCTTGCTTTAGCCACAATGCGTTTGCATAGGCTACTCGTTTTACATTCTCAACTGTAAAATCATCTGCAATAATGGCTCTCCAGCCATCAGTACCAAACTTAATTTTGATCATTGTGGGTTATAATGGGTTAAAAATCCTATTTTTAGCGGCTTAAATTCTATACAAGAATATTAATCATTTGTGGTAAACAGAAACAAAAAATGAAAGTTTTAAAATTTGGCGGTACATCGGTGGGAAGCCCGGAAAGGATGAAAAAACTGCTGGATATTATCGATGCTTCTGAAAGGCAGATCATTGTTCTTTCAGCAGTGTCAGGCACTACTAATAGTTTGGTCGAAATTAGTCAGGCTTACCTGGCAGAAGATAAGCCAAAAGCTGCTAGCCTGATAAAGGCTTTAAAAGACAAATACGAAATATTTATAAAGGAGCTATTTGCCAAGCCTGAATACCTGGAACAGGGTAAAGAGGTTATCGATTATCATTTCGACCTGTTGACTAACCTGTCGAACGACCTGTTTACCACTATCGAGGAAAAGATCATCCTGGCTCAGGGCGAATTGCTGTCTACCACCCTTTATCATGTTTATCTGAAAGAGATTGGCATACCGTCAGTATTACTGCCGGCACTTGATTTTATGAAAATCGATGAGGACAATGAGCCAATAGTGGATTATATTACCGAGCATATTACGCCTTTATTAAATAAATACCCGGATAATAAACTGTTCATCACGCAAGGATATATCTGCCGTAACAGTTTTGGTGAGATCGATAACCTGCGTCGCGGCGGCAGCGATTACACCGCTTCTTTGATCGGTGCAGCTATCCGTAGCGAAGAAGTGCAAATATGGACCGACATTGATGGCATGCACAATAACGATCCGCGTATTGTTAAAGGCACCAAACCTATTGCACAACTTTCATTTGACGAGGCTGCCGAGCTGGCTTATTTCGGAGCGAAGATATTGCACCCGCAAAGTGTTTTCCCGGCGCAGAAGTATAAGATACCGGTTCGTTTGCTGAACACAATGGATCCGAAAGCACCGGGAACATTAATTACCGATGAAAGCGAGAGGAATGAAATTAAATCCATTGCTGCTAAGGACGGTATCACCGCCATCAAGATACAATCAAGCAGAATGCTATTAGCACATGGCTTTTTACGTCGTGTGTTTGAGGTTTTCGAACGGTACAGAACTTCCATCGATATGATCACTACTTCTGAAGTGGCGGTTTCATTGACTATTGACGATACGACTTACCTGGAAGAAATCAAAAGTGAATTATTATCTTTCGGTACGGTAGATATCGATAGAGACCAAACCATCATTTGCGTAGTAGGCGATTTCGGTGCCGAGCAACACGGTTATGCAGTACGCGTACTGGAAGCGTTAAAACATATTCCACTACGCATGATATCATACGGCGGCAGCGATCATAACTTGTCCATATTATTAAATACAAATGACAAGATCGAGGCCTTGAGAAGTCTCCATAATAGACTTTTTTGATTTCAGATTTTTGATTTCGGATTTGATTGAATTAGGATTTAGAGTTTAGAATTTAAGATTTAGGATTTCCCCACTATAATGTTCGATACCAATACCATAACACGATTTAAAGGTTTAGAAACACCGTTTTATTATTACGACCTGGGTTTGCTCCGTAAAACATTAGAAGCCTGCAAAAATGCTTCTGACAAATACGGCTTCCATGTGCATTATGCCATGAAGGCCAATTTTAATCCGAAAGTCGTAACAGCGATTCAATCCTATGGTTTTGGAGCCGATTGTGTAAGTGGCAACGAGGTATCAACTGCTATTGCTAACGGCTTTGATAAAAGCAAAGTGGTTTTTGCAGGTGTGGGCAAATCGGACAAAGAGATCAATACAGCATTGGATGCAGATATTTTCTGTTTCAATGTGGAATCGATACAGGAATTGTTCATCATCAACGAACTGGCACAGGCAAAAAATAAAAAAGCCAGCGTAGCCATCCGTATCAACCCAAATGTAGATGCGCATACCCATCACTTTATCACTACCGGTCTTGACGAGAATAAATTCGGCATCAATAGCTGGCAATTACATGATGTCACTGAAACTTTAAGAAAATGCACCAATTTGCAATTTGTAGGGATTCATTTCCATATCGGCTCACAAATAACCGATCTGGAAGTTTATAAAAACCTTTGTAACCGTATCAACGAAATGCAGGATTGGTTTGAAGACCACGGTTTCCCGGTAAAAGTATTGAATACCGGCGGTGGCTTGGGCGTTGATTATCATAACCCTGATTCGAATCCGATTGCCAACTTTGAAGGCTATTTCAAAGTATTTAAAGACTTTCTGAAAGTAAAACCCGGCCAGGAAGTGCACTTTGAATTAGGTCGCGCAATGGTAGCGCAATGCTCAGCATTGGTATCCAGAGTATTATATGTGAAGATGGGTCAGAAAAAGAACTTTTTAGTATTGGATGCCGGTATGACGGAATTAATTCGTCCCATGCTGTATCAGGCCTATCAGAAGATCGAGAATTTGAGCAGGCTGTCGGAAGCCGGAAGTCAGAAGTCGGAAGTCGAAGATCAGAAATCAGACCCACCACTCACTACTCACCACTCACTACTCAAATACGATGTCGTAGGCCCAATTTGTGAGAGCACAGACTGCTTTCAGAAAGATGTGGAGCTGCCCGAATCCTTTCGCGGTGACATTTTTGCTATCCGTACTGCTGGTGCTTATGGCGAAGTGATGTCGTCGGGATATAACTTGCGCGATAAAGTGCAGAGCGTTTATTCTGAATAAGCTCAGAATTTGTATCCAAATCGAATAAAGAAGTTATTTCCTGCTTCGGCTGTCATAAAATAGTTTTTGAAAGTCAGGAAGTAGCTGATCTTGGGGAAATAATGGCGAAAGAATCTTGAGTCAAGGTTTTCATCATGATAGTAGCTGTCATCAAGACTGTTGTAGCCAAAAGTAGTTCCTAAAAATCCGCGTATCCCATGTTGAATACCTGTATTATTTCGGCTGTGAAATAATACTTCGGTAGTCAGTCCCAGTGTATAAAGATCGGTACGAGGGTCCACAAAATAACCACCGCGACGCAGCAGATCCTGCCGATAGGTAGCATAATCTCCAAATTCGTGGCTATAGGCCATTTCTACTCCGATAAATCTAAAGTCTACATTCCCATCAGTAACAAAAGCATTGGCGGAAAATCGTGCCCCTACCGCACCAAAAAATTTATCTGAAAAATAATTCGCATCTGTTTTACTTCCTGAATATTGATAATCGCCGAACACACCAAATGCACCGTAAGCTACATTGAAGTTATCAAATCTGTGCCCCTCACCTAGGTTAACCTGGCCTGAGGTTAAAAAATCAGTATAATTAATACCCGCATAATTGTTTAGGCCGACAGATGCATAAGTCTGAGTGCTTTTCACATCGAATGATGAAGGCTTGGGCTGATACGCTATATCCTGGTGATAAAGTGCAGGCGCATAGACATGAGAGCAAGCACTCAACAGCACCGCAGCAGCACATAAAAGGAGTAAAAGTTTAAGTCTCATCATCTCATTACGCAACTGAAATGCAATATATAACAATTCATTTTATTAACTTTTAAATTACTATTTAAAATGTTTATGTTTACGTCAAGGAAAACAAGTGTTATTTTAACAATTATTATTTTCCGACACCAATTATAGCCATAAATATTTATAAACAACTATGAATCAATTTGTTATTGGTGTTGATTATGGCACCGATTCCGTACGTTCAGTAATTGTTGATGCCAAAAATGGGAAAGAATTGGCCTCATCAGTCTTCTATTATCCGCGTTGGCAACAAGGACTGTATTGCGATGCTGCTCAAAATCAGTTCCGGCAGCATCCGCTTGATTATGTGGAAGGGTTGGAGCAAACCATTAAAAACTGCATCAAAATGGCGGGCGGGGCTTCGGTGGCGTCAGCTATTAAGGCGATTGCTGTAGATACGACAGGCTCTACTCCTGTTGCGGTAAATGAGGCAGGCGTTCCCTTGGCCTTAACATCCGGTTTTGAAAGCAACCCCAATGCCATGTTTGTGTTATGGAAGGACCATACCGGCGTGAAAGAAGCAGGAGAGATTAACGATCATGCTACAAAATTTGATACCAATTATCTGCAATATGTCGGCGGCATTTATTCATCAGAATGGTTTTGGGCAAAGCTATTGCACGTGTTGAGAGTTGACGAACAGGTCCGAAAAGCCTGTCACTCATGGGTAGAGCATTGCGACTGGATCCCATTTATGCTAACCGGCGGCGACCATATCAGCAACATGAAACGTGGACGGTGTGCGGCAGGCCATAAAGCCTTATGGGCTGTTGAATTTGGCGGTTATCCGCCGGATGATTTTTTCTCATCGCTTGATTCATTATTAAAAGACTATACCACTACCCTATTAAAGGAAACTTATACATCAGATCAAGCCGCCGGAAAGCTTAGTGCAGAATGGGCACAAAGATTAGGACTTTCAACTGACGTAATAGTTGGCGTAGGGGCTTTCGATGCACACATGGGCGCGGTAGGCGGACAAATTGAACCTTACTACTTAAGCAAAGTTATGGGCACATCCACCTGCGATATGCTGGTTGCGCCAAAAGGAGATTTAGACGGCAAACTTATCAAAGGTATTTGCGGACAAGTGGATGGTTCTGTTATTCCGGGGATGATTGGCCTGGAGGCCGGTCAGTCGGCATTCGGTGATACCTATGCATGGTTTAGAAAATTATTGGAATGGCCATTGCAATTCATAGATGACAAACAACTGCAGGAAAGTATATCCAATAAAATCATTCCCGAATTAAGCAAACAAGCCACCGCATTGCCATTGGATGAAAATGCTGAACTGGCGGTAGATTGGTTGAATGGCCGCCGGACACCGGATGCAAACCAATTATTAAAAGGCGCAATAAGCGGCTTGAGCTTGGGCAGCGACGCACCACGAGTTTTCAGGGCTTGGGCCGAGGCTACTTGTTTTGGGGCTAAAAGTATAGTCGATCGTTTTAACGGCGAAGGTGTACCGGTAAAAGGTCTGATCGGCATTGGTGGCGTGGCAAAAAAATCACCATACATCATGCAAATGATGGCAGATGTGATGCAGATGCCTATTCGGATTCACCAGTTTGAGCATACCTGTGCCCTGGGAGCGGCTATGTTCGCTGCAACCGCGGCAGGCATATATGCTAATGTGGAGGAAGCAATGGCAGCTATGGGTGGAGGATTCGATAAAGAATATTTCCCGGATCCTGCTACAGCGGCACTATATCAGAAACGATACGAGAAATATAGTGCACTGGGTAAATTTATCGAACAAAAAAACTAATTAACAGCCATGAGTAAATACCAGCATATACGCGAGGCTGCCTATCTGGCGAACATGAAATTACCGCGATTGAACCTGGTAATTTTCACTTTCGGCAATGTGAGCGAGGCTGACCGCGATCTAGGCGTGTTCGCCATAAAACCTAGTGGCGTACCTTATGAGATACTTTCACCAGCGAATATGGTGATTGTAGATTTTGATGGAAATATAGTAGAAGGCGACATGCGCCCATCATCCGACACCAAAACACACGCAGTTTTATACAAGCACTGGAATATTGGCGGCATCTGTCATACGCATTCAACCTGCGCTACTTCCTGGGCCCAGGCGTTGCGTGACATTCCTATCTATGGCACCACACATGCTGACCATAAAACGGTAGATATACCCTGTGCCAAACCAATGCACGATGATATGATCAAAGGTGATTATGAATATCAAACCGGCTTCCAGATAATGGATTGCCTGAATGAGCGGAAACTGGACTATCACGAAGTGGAAATGATACTGGTTGGTAATCACGCACCGTTTACCTGGGGTAAAAATGCTGATAAAGCAGTTTATAATAGTGCGGTATTGGAATCAATTGCTCAAATGGCCCTGTTAACTGAACAAATCAATCCGGAATGCCAACGGATGAAGGATTCGCTTATCAAAAAGCACTTTGAGCGCAAACACGGCCCGGATTCTTATTATGGACAGTAGTGAGTAGTGAATTGATATTGACCATTCACTACTCACCACTCCACTCACTAATTCACTAACTCACTCATTATATATACATGATCAATTTAAAAGATTTTGAAGTTTGGTTTGTAACCGGCAGCCAGAGTTTATACGGTGAAGAAACCTTGAAACAAGTTGCCGAACACTCTCAACAAATAGCCAAAGCATTTGACTCGGCTAAGCAAATTCCTGTACGAGTGGTTTTCAAGCCTACCGTTAAGTCGTCTGAAGAAATATACAGCATTTGCCAGGAAGCTAATACAGCTAAAAACTGTATAGGTATTATCGCCTGGATGCACACCTTCTCCCCTGCCAAAATGTGGATCGGCGGACTGAAAATATTGCAGAAACCACTGCTTCACCTGCATACACAGTTTAACCGCGATATTCCATGGGACAGCATCGATATGGACTTTATGAACCTGAACCAAAGCGCGCATGGCGACCGCGAGTTTGGATTCATTATGTCGAGAATGCGTCTGGAACGCAAAGTGGTAGTTGGTCACTGGCAGGATAACGAGGTATTGGAGCAGATTAATGCCTGGAGCCGTGCCGCAGCGGGTTGGAATGACTGGCAAGGCGCGCGTTTTGTTCGCTTTGGTGACAATATGCGCTATGTAGCTGTGACCGATGGCGACAAGGTGGAGGCTGAACTAAAATTCGGTTATTCGGTTAACACGCATGGCGTGGGTGACCTCGTAAAAGTGATTAATGCCATCGAGGATAACGAGGTCGATGCTTTAACCAATGAATATGAAGAAAGATATGCTGTTGTTTCGTCTTTGAGAAAAGGCGGCGAACAATATAATGCGCTTCGCGAAGCAGCAAAGATTGAACTGGGCTTAACTGCTTTTTTGCAGGACGGTAATTACAAAGGCTATACCGATACCTTCGAAGATTTACACGGGATAGTACAATTGCCAGGTATCGCATCTCAGCGTTTGATGGGCAAAGGTTATGGATTTGGTGCCGAAGGTGACTGGAAAACAGCTGCATTGGTTCGTGCAATGAAAGTAATGGGAAGCGGCCTAAAGGGCGGCAATGCCTTTATGGAAGATTACACCTACCATTTCGATCTGAATAACCCTATGGTTTTAGGCTCGCATATGCTGGAAATATGCGAATCCATCGCCGATGGCAAAGCTAAGTGTGAGATTCATCCGCTGGGTATAGGCGGCAAAGCTGATCCTGTTCGATTGGTATTTAATGTGGCCGCAGGGCCTGCATTGAATGCTTCGATAGTTGACATGGGTAACCGCTTCCGTTTGTTGGTAAACGAAGTGGAAGCCGTTGCACCACAACACGACTTGCCTAAATTACCTGTAGCTCGTGTGCTATGGAAACCATATCCGGATATGAAAACCGGCTGTGCTGCATGGATACTGGCTGGCGGGGCTCATCATACCTGCTATAGTCAAAATCTTACCTCAGAACATTTGCAGGACTTTGCCGAGATGGCTGGTATAGAGTGTCTACTAATCGGTAAAGAAACCAATCTGCGCCAGTTGAAGAATGAATTGAAATGGAGTGAGGTGTATTACCGTTGATTTTTGTGATTAAATGATTCCGTTGAATTATTTTCGCAAAAAATAACGAACACTAATCTCTAATCAACTATTCTCTGATTTCTACAATGCACGCTTTTATTTTCGATTTGAACGGCACCATGATCAATGACATGGAATACCATACCCGTGGCTGGATGTATACTTTGAACGATATCCTGGGTGGACATTTTACCTGGGATGAGGTGAAGCCACAGATGTATGGTAAAAACCAGGAAGTGTTAGTGAGAATGTTTGGTGCCGGCAAGTTTACAGATGAGGAAATGGACCGTCTGTCTATCGAGAAAGAGAAACGTTACCAGCAAGAGTTCCTGCCTCATTTACGGTTGTTACCCGGATTGATGGAGTTTCTCGAAAAGAGCTATCAAGCCGGCATACCAATGGCTATCGGCTCGGCGGCAATTCCATTTAACATTGACTTTGTTTTGGACAACCTTAACATCAGGCATTACTTTAAAGCAATTGTAAGTGCCGACGACGTGGTATTTAGCAAACCTCATCCGGAGACATTTTTGAAAGCAGCACAGTTACTCAATGTTGAGCCAACTGAATGTTTGGTATTTGAGGATGTCCCTAAAGGCGTTGAAGCTGCACAAAACGCGGGAATGAATGCGGTAGTGCTGACAACTACTCACCAGCCAGAGGAGTTTGAAGCATTTGAGAACGTACTGTATTATGCGAGTGATTTCACCGATAGCTTCTTCAATCTTTTATTAAATACTTGAGATAAAAATATCTGCAGCAGCAAATTCTTGTATTTATCAAAATATTATAGCTATCTTGCGCGCTTTCAAAAAATATTATAATGCAAAAACAAGGAACAGTTAAATTCTTTAATGAGACAAAAGGCTTTGGTTTCATCGTCCCTTCTGATGGTAGCCAGGAGATATTTGTTCATTCTACAGGTCTGATCGACGAGATCCGTGAAAACGATCAAGTTGAGTTCGAAGTACAAAACGGACGTAAAGGCTTAAATGCGGTAAATGTAAAGGTTATTTAATTATAATTACCAAAACCAGTAATCGTATCGGTCCCGTTTATCAACGGGACTTTTTTATTTAATAAAAAAACACTATCTTTTTTCCGTTGTTAGACTCTTAAAGATTAACCTTTTAAACACACAACAAATGAAAGATCAGGCAAAAGTAATAGTGGCACTTTTAGCAGGTGCAGCAGTAGGCGCTGCGGTGGCTTTATTATTGGCCCCAAGCAGCGGTTCTGAATTGAGAGAAGATATAGCAGATTATGTAGATGATATTATTAGTTCGGCACGTAATAAAGCTGAATCTGCCGCCAACAGCATACGCGATTATGGTAATGATACCATCGAAAAGTCTAAATCAAAATTCAGAAATGCAGTAAATGATTTATCAAACTACAAAGATGGTGTAGTTGATAGTGTAAAATCAAAGGTAAAAAGTGGTGCAGATGAACTAAACGATTCTGTCCAGAACGCTTAACAACTCATCGATAGCCCATTTAAGAAAAATGCCCGTTCAGCGGGCATTTTTCTTTTTTTGACGAAATTTGCAGGAGACGCGTCAGTTAAATTTTTTGATTATTACGAGTGTTCCGCGTGTGTTCCAAAATGTTCCTCTGTTCCGCGGAACACATTGGCTCGACTCGCCTAAAATATCCTGCTTGATTCATTATTTAGCGGTCCATTTATTGTTGCTTTCGTCGGCGTCCATAAATATCCCGTTATCCAGTTCTACCGTTTTTATTGTCTTACTAGTTTTGATCATAATAGCAATCTGTTTCTGGTTCTTTTCCCAAACAGCAGGTGTTTGATGGAAGCTTTCGGTTTTTCCGTCAGCATAAGTTACTTTAACGTCAAACGGAATAACAAAACCACCTACGTTTTTCACTTCAGCTTTATAACCGGCAGCAGATTGGGTTACATTTTCCAAAGCCAGGTCATCATAATAATTGGTAAAGAACCAGTTATTAAAGAACCAATTCAGATTTCTGCCTGAACCTGCGTTCATCGAGTTAAAGTAATCCCATGGAATGGGATGTTTACCGTGCCAGTTGCTCATGTAGGTATGCAATGCTTTCTTAAATAGCTCATCGCCCAGCATATCCTTCAAGGCGAGGTAGCTTAATGACGGTTTTCCATAAGCATTATTTCCATAGCCGGCACGTAGCTCGCTCGACGGCGTGATCACCGGCAAATCTTCAGCTGTTGAGCGATCATGAATCCAGCGATCAACACGGAACTGTTTGTAGAATTCATCTGCCTGTTTAACATTGGTTTGTGTCCTGCCTATCAACAATTCATATGTAGTTGCCCAACCTTCATCCATGTAAGCATAGCGGCTTTCGTTAATACCCATATAGAATGGGAAATAAGTATGAGCTATTTCGTGATTCTGCACCAACTGGGCAAACTTCAAATCACCGGTATGGCTATCATTCACCATCATCGGGTATTCCATATCCGCAAAACCCTGGAAAGCTGTCATTTTAGGGAATGGATACGGAATGCCTGGCCAATTATGAGAGAACCAATCTAAAGCGTTACGTCCAAACTGCACAGAATGATGAAAATCCTGTGATTGATCAGGAAATGCTGCCTGCATACTTGCCCGACGATTAGCGGCGTCGTCAACTAATACGCTGGCAGCATCCCAGTCATAATGATCGCTGATACCTACAGCCACATCGCTGATGTCGCTGGCTGTCCAAGTCCATGTATTCCAGTCCTTTTGAGCCGTAATATTTTTCTTTGCCAGGTCTCCCGCTGTTGCTACATGTATAGTAGAATCACTGGTGAACGACTTTTCTAAGCGTGCTGCATATTCAGGCTGCAACACCTGTTTAGGGTTTTGCAATGTTCCTGTTGCCCAAACAATAAAGTTTTTAGGCACCGTTACATTCAGCTTATAATCGTTAAAGTCGTTATAAAATTCCTGTGCATCCAGGAAATCCAGCCTATCCCAACCATTATAGTCATCATATACGGAAACACGTGGATAGAAATAAGCCAGGTAAAAAGAAGTTGAGTCGATCACCCCCTCTCTGCCAGGGCCCTTCGCCAATTGATAGTGCCAAACAATGTCGAGTTTCACCGAATCATGAGGCATTAATGGTTTTGACAATGAGACGCCTTGATTTGTTGAGCGGGCGGTAATATTGTTCCAGGTTTTTACCTGGCCATTTACCTTAAAAGTATCAACCTGTATCCCATCGGTCAGGTAATCGACGGATGTAGATGAAGACCGCGCAGCACCGGAACGATGGATATTCATAATGAGTTTCATGTTCAACCTGCTGAGCGTGTCCGGACTATTATTTACATAAGTGATATGCTCGGTACCCTTAACATTTGTGTTTGGCGGCGCAACTGATATGCTGATATCATATCTTCCAAAGTTTTGCCAATAATTTTTGCCTGGACGCCCATTCAGCGAGCGTGTGCCCCGTGTATATGCGAGCTTAATATCGCGCGGCATATAAAGTTCCTGTGAGCTTGCCTGTAAAAAAATAATCGCAAGGGCGATTGATAATAACGTAGTTTTTAACATTCCAAAAAAATTTGAAGCAAAGTACATATTAATCAGCCCGTCGTTATATGCTAAAATCAACTATTTGAGAGTTAGGACGGTATGTACCAACTAAAAACTTTGTAAATAAGTGGTTACAAAGTTTGCATAAAACACAATAATTCACGTACTTTGACATAGTTATTTTAATAGGGGTATTAAATAACTTTTCTGAAGCCAGACCTTGCGGTCTGGCTTCTCTTTTTTGGTAAAGCCGAAGTCTTAAGCGATTTATTAAAGCCACAAATCCGTAAAATTACCTGTGATTTTCGGTCTTTTTTTCCAGATATTCAGCTGATATTAGAGTAAATAAGCGATCGTTATCCACGTTTTCGTCAAAGCACTCGGTTAGCATTTGGCTGATCTGCATATTTCCCATGTAGCCGGCTATCATCTTCAGCATCCTGAACGATGTCAGCTCGATGTTTTCGATCAACTGCATATACAGTATCACGTCCATATCATTAATGATAGTCGATTTACCTGAATTATTATTGAGGTTATAGGCCTCATCAATTATTGATTTGATAACTTCACAGCCTTCATCAGACGGCTCGGCCTGAAGCAAACTGTATATCTCATCAATTCGCGACTGCTGCTTTTGCACGTCTTCAAGGTCTTCCCGAATGGCCAATTTCATGGTATTAAACGACGCTATCTCCTGAAGCTTTGGCAGGTTACGTGCAAGGTATCCTTTGGTACAATTCACCCTGTTTAGCTGGTGAATAAACAATTGTTTCAAATCAAGTTTAGTATGGGCTATATTGAGAGTTTCCATAGATTAGAATTTTAGTAATCAAGTGCTTAACAATGAATAAATAACATTGTGTTTTGCACCTTTTATTTATTGTTCAATCTTTCATAAAATGAAACAATCTATACTATAACTAAAAAGCAGGGATCACTTATTGCCAGATCAATTTTCTGTATTGTTTATTAATTTTGCTGTACCCATGTCTAAGTCGATAAAACATATTCTAAAGAAAGACCTTGAAATAAAAGTTGGCGGCAAAATCTGGCTGGAATCAGGAGGTGAACGCTTTTTTGGCCCCGGTCCGTTGGAATTGCTTGAAAAGATTGAAGAGACCGGCTCTATCAGCAACGCCGCAAAGGCAATGAATATGTCGTACAAAAAAGCCTGGGAACTGATTAACCATTTGAACGAGCAAACTAACGTTCCCGTGGTGGTGCCACAGGCCGGCGGTGAAAAAGGTGGCGGGTCAACCCTCACTCCAGAAGGCCTGGAACTGATTAAGTATTATACAGCTCTGCGTAAACGGTTTAAAACATTCCTGGAAAACGAATCTGGGCGTCTAAAAATTTAATCACTTTTTTGCAATAACTTTCGGCATATCGTTATATATTTGAAAATATAACGACTATCGCCCTGCATTACCTATTATTATTATTTATTTCGAAAGGTTTACCTGCCCTACACGGCCGAATGAAAAACAGCCCTTAACCTCAAAATCAACTTTATGAAACAAAATTTACACTCAAAACATTTAACCAAATCAATTCTAAGTGCAATTATTCTTTTTGCCCTGGTTTCGGGTAGGGCCTTTGCGCAGCTGGCAAAGACAGACTCTACCAAGATGAACCCAGCTGCCGCTTCGTCAACATCGGCGCCCAAAACTTATCCGAGGGCTGTAGGCTATTTAAGCTTCATCGTACCTATACTAACCCTTGATAAAAATGCGACTACATGGAATTTTAATGGAACCACTAAGATTGGGTTCCCGGTGGGAGTGAATGTTTTGTACAGCGACCGTTTTGGATTCAGTTATGAGTTTACCCCTACTATTACCGCGACAAAAGCGAGCAGCAAAGTGAGCAACCTGCTATTTGATCCCGGAACGATGTTTCGATTCGACCATGGCTTTACCATCATTACCCGGCTTGCCTTCGAAACTGCGGGCCGCTACGGCTTTACGCCGGTGTTTAACCAGGTTTATGCCCGTACCAAATATGTGAACTACTTTATCGCTGGCTCACTCCCGGCCCGCTTTGGTAACGGCGCACCTGCATCTATTGGAATTAATATACAGTTTGGTTTTACTTTTAATTAATTTAATGAATCACCCTGAAGGTGAGGTTTACCCTTGCCTTGAGCGGTTTAGTTAATTTGGGTATCTGGTGCACCCAGCTATGCTGCAGGTTACCTTTCATGATCAATAACGAGCCATTTTCCAAATAGATGGAATGCTTACGGTCGCGATCCTCTTTGTGCCTTATATCAAAGCGTCTTACCTGCCCAAAGCTTACTGACGCAATGATCGGGTTAATACCCAGCTCGTACTCGTCGTCACTATGCCATGCAACTGAATCATTAGCATCACGATAATAATTCAGCAAAACACTGTTGAATTTCACACCGGCAATGGGTTCGATTTTTTCTTTGATCAGCAGCAACTCCTTCGTCCACGGAATAGGGTAATGTTTGGTACCAGAATAAATGTATTCTTTGTCCCTATCACCATACCAAGCTGTGAGCCGCGGCGTTTTCATGAGCTTGCCATACATCTGTATATCTTCCTGCATCCATGGAACAGTATTAATAAAAGTATCCAGGAAAACCCGACTTTCTTCGGCATTAAAAAATCCTGCATGATATTCCAGGAGATCAGCAGGCAGTCCTGCGCTTTGGCCGGAAGGTTCGAAAAAGCTTAGTTGTTCCACAATGCGCAAATTTCAAGGTTTATAATTGTTTATTCATAACAAGCACCCTGAAATGATAAAAGTTTTAAATAGCAATTTAGTGAATGAATAAAATAATACTACATTTAGCACACCTGAGTTATTAACTATTGATTGAATAATATACCCCGATGTTGGATTTAGCAGAGAGCGCGCGCATACGTATTAATAATTGGAAGAAAAGAAACGGAATACATATTCTAAGATTCTCTTTAGGCTTTATTTTTCTTTGGTTTGGCGTATTGAAGTTTTTTCATGGAGTTAGCCCGGCAGAGTTGGTTGCGGGACGAACCATCAGCCACCTCACTTTTGGCCTGCTTAAACCTTCTATATCACTGCCACTGCTCGCGTTATGGGAATGCACTATAGGTATAGGACTAATTACCGGCGCAGGGTTGCGGTTAACTTTAATACTACTTTATTTTCAAATGGCTGGCACATTTTTGCCGTTGATATTTTTTCCGCACGAAACGTTTTCAGATTCGATATTTATTCCAACATTACTGGGGCAATACATTATTAAAAACTGTGTATTAATTTCGGCTGGTATTGTGTTAGGTGCCGATTTACAGAACCGTTCAAAAACCGAGCATAAAGCGGTAGTTGATACGGAAGAAACCATGTCCGTTTTACCAGCGGAAGTCGTTGAAGAAGATTACTTAACATTAGAAAGTTAGATCAGAAAATAGAGTCCTCAATAACCTCAAATTAAACTTAAAAATCATATCATGAAAAAGAACCATCCTGTAAAAATTTTGGCGATAGCTTTGACAATGCTGATGTTGCCTGGTTTGTTAAAAGCGCAGACCGATAAATCGAAAAGGCCAAGCCCACCGGCTACAGCTACCGGGAAAATAGGTGATGCTACCATCACCATCGACTATAGCAGTCCTTCGGTAAAAGGCCGTAAGATTTTCGGGGGACTTTTACCCTACGACAAACTTTGGAGAGCCGGGGCCAATGAGGCCACAATATTCCAGACCGACAGGGATATAACCGTTGAAGGTAAAAGACTTGCCGCCGGAAAATACAGTTTCTTTGCAACCCCAGGCGAAAACGAATGGACTATCTTCTTTAATTCTGAAACCGGGCAATGGGGCGATAAGCAAGGTGGGGATGCCAATATGGATCCGGCCAAAACCGTATTAACAGTTACAGTAAAACCTAAAAAATTAAAAGACTTAAATGAGAAACTCGAATACTATGTAACGAACAATGGATTTGGTTTCAAGTGGGAGTATACGGATGTCTTTGTAAGCGTGAAATAAATTTCTGCCACTCAAAAGACATTTTAAGCCTGCGAAACTTTGAAATTTCGCAGGCTTTTTTGATATTATTCAACAATACTATTCGAAGGAATTTTATAAATTAGGTTAAAAACACATTGTCGACACTAAGCGCATTAAACCCTATGTGGAAGATTAATTTGTTGCTTGTCTTTAGCTTATTAACACCTCATAGGGCAATATGCCAGTCTCCATATTTTCATATTGAGATTATCAGATATGATGCCGATGGCAAAGAGCTCCGTTTTCCAATAATATCTAACAGCACAGCAAATCGTTTAACTGTAGAAAAAATAAATCAAAATCTGCAATTATCTGAGCTTGAGTTATTAAATGGATTTCAGGCTAACACCATTTTTGAAAAAATCATGATAAATGACAGCACCATCTATGGCGGAAAAACAGACATGACCGATTCTATTTACACGAATAACAATAGAATGCTAAGCATTGGTTTTGACGAAGCAAGTAGTGGTATGACGACAGCTTACTGGACCAAATATTATAATTTCAATTCAGGCAATGGCGATCTTATTCATTTATCTGATTTATTTACTTTAAATGGATATAATTTTTTTTTAAAGCATGTTATAAAAAAGAGCATCCGTAAATTCAGATTACAGCTAAAAGAAAACAATGAGCCCGACAGTACCTGGAGTGAAATAATATCCAGCCTTGGGAGATTGGATCTTGATGATTTTTATATAAAAGGCAATTCAATAATAATAGATGGCGACGACCTTCTTTCCAAGCCTCAAAAAGGCTACGGTTTGGACATGCTCGTTAAATTCGATTTAATTGAGTTCAAAAAATATCTAAATGATTACGGTAAGTGTGTATTTAACCTCAACAATGATGCAATTGCAAAATATCGATCTAAAGGATTACCCCAGCTTTTCGCGGGAAATCTTGGTGATCAACCTATTCTCTTAATAATTAGACCTATTTATGCTGATTCTTACGATGGAATCTATTGCTTTCAGAAAGGGGGTAAGGGCATTGACCTCGACGGAACTATACGTAACGGCGTACTAAATTTCGATGAATCGAAAGACTTTAATGGAAATTACGCGCATATCACGGGGAAGTTCAAACATGACTCAATAATCGCTATTTGGACAAAAGCTAAGACAACCAAACGCATTCGATTGTACGCTTATAGGAAATAATTACTTCAGTAATGCATCCTTTTCCTTAGTAAACGTATTATAAACCAGTTTATCCAGCCAAGCTGGAAAGAATTTACTCAACGTCACGGTCAATTTGCCCTGGCCGGTCATTATTAGTGTGCGTGTACGATTCTCAACGCCATCAGCTATGATCTTCGCCACTTCTTCGGCCGTCATCATTTTATCTTCTTCTAGTGTGCTTTCGCCTTGCTGTGTGCCGTCTTTGGCTAATGCGGTGTTGCGGATGTTAGATGCAGTAAATCCCGGGCAGGCGGTCAATACATGAACACCCGTTTTAAGATTTTCTATACGTAAAGCATCCAAAAAGCCGTTCATCGCGAATTTTGAGGCCGAATAGCCAGTGCGTCCAGGCAAGCCTTTGTAGCCGGCTATAGACGAGACGCCTACTATACTTCCCTGTGTTTTTTGTATATGAGGCAAAGCGTATTTGGTGCAGTAAACTGTTCCCCAAAAGTTGACGCCCATCAGTGTTTTTAAAACCTTCAGGTCGACGTCCTGGAACAACGAGCGCATACTGATACCGGCATTGTTGATCAATACATCTATCCTATTGAAAGTAAGTATAGTCTGCCTGATAAGATGGCTGCAATCTTCTTCGTTAGATACATCACATTGAACGGCCACCGCCTTAATATTATATTTATTAATAAGGCTTTCAGTCAGTTCGCATAAGGCAACATACTGGCGGGCAGCTAAAACAAGGTTAGCGCCGCGACTGGCAAGTTCAATTGCCAATGCTTTGCCTATCCCTGATGATGCCCCGGTTATAATTACGACTTTATCATTCAATTTCATAAGACGATGATGGATACAGCTCGCCTATGTTTTTGATGTTCAGCACAGGCAGTTTAAACAAATATTTAGCTGCGAATATAAACATAGCACCATAAAAATGCCTGAAGTAATTCCAGCTAAATTTGTTAACCGCTTTGCGTGGTAATTGAATGATATATGTTTTTGAATAATAATAATTCTTGAAGCCCTGCAGCCTGATCCGGTATGATAAATCGATGTTGTAGCCATACACAGCAAATCGCTCGTCGAAAAGCCCTGTCTTTTCAAGTACTGACCGACGCAGCATCATACAACCGTCGTTCAATACATCTATTTCTGTGGTTTCAAACTCATCTACCCAGTCAGCTTTTCTTTTTGAAACCGAATAGGTTTTAGGAAAATAGGAAGATAAACCAACAAGCCTGATAAATGCCGCCCATGCACCTGTCAAAGTGTGCTTCGAATGATGCAGATAATCGCCTTTAAAATCAACCATACGCACACTAGCCCCGCCTGCTAATGGATGCTGATCCATAAACTCATTCAGTTTGGCAAATGAATCGGGACTAATAATTGTATCGGGATTGATCAATAAGATATATTGCCCCCTTGTTTGCAGCAATGCGTCATTGCTTGCTTTTGAGATATTTTCTTTTGTAGAATTGGTGAATAATCTTACATCTGGGAACTCGGTAACCAGCATATTGATCGAATTGTCCGTAGATGCATTATCAACCACAATTATCTCGTGCGGAATATTGCTCGCGGCTTTTTGCAAAGATGTTAACGCAAGGCGGAGCCCATTACGTGAATTGTGATTAATCAGGATTACAGATAATTTCATACTTGCTACTTCGATAGTGAACTTTCGTATGGAATACGTGTCGTGATGGATCTCCCAAGTGTGATCTCATCAACGTACTCCAGTTCACCACCAAAAGCTATGCCACGAGCTATGGTAGAAATGCTAATGTTGAAATCTTTCAGCCTTTTATGCAAATAAAAAATAGTTGTATCGCCTTCCATTGTGGCGCTGAGAGCAAAAATTACCTCTTTGACTTCGTTTTCTTTTATCCTTGCCACCAAACTATCTACCTGTAAGTCAGATGGTCCAATTCCATCAATTGGCGAGATTAGACCGCCTAAAACGTGATAAACTCCATTATATTGGTCAGTATTCTGTATAGCCATTACATCACGTGTATCTTCTACCACACAGATAGTTGCGTGATCGCGCTTGGGTGAGGAACATATTTCACACACATCCTGATCGGAAATATTATGACAAACCCGGCAAAACTTTATTTCATTTCGCAGTTTGACGATACTGTCGCTGAATTTTGCCACTTCTGTCTTATCCTGATTGAGAAGATGCAATACCAGGCGCAAGGCTGTCTTCTGTCCTACCCCCGGCAGTTTGGCAAACTCTGCCACAGCATTTTCCAGCAACTTCGACGAAAAATTCATTTTGCGAATTTAGTTAAATTAGTCCGGAAGTCGGAAAATCCGCACAAGTCCGGAAGATGGGATTTGTTGAAGTTTATATATATCTTGCCTACGCTTAAAGAATCAGAATAAAATCTTCCGGACTTTCGGACTTATGCCGACTTTCGGACTAACTATCACATATGTCACCAGCAATACTCCTTTCCTTTGTCATAGGTTATTTTCTTGTGCTTCTTGTCATATCATGGCTAACCTCTCGTAAGTCTTCTGACAACGATACTTTTTTTGTTGCCAACCGCAATTCTAAATGGTACCTGGTGGCCTTCGGGATGATCGGCACCGCGTTAAGCGGGGTCACTTTTATATCGGTACCGGGCAAAGTTGGTGCCCCAACTGGGGATCAATTTGCCTATTTCCAGTTTATACTAGGTAATGCAACAGGGTTTATCATCATTGCTACCGTTTTGCTACCGCTTTATTACAGGTTAAAACTGACATCCATTTATGGTTATATTGAGCAGGCATTAGGAACATGGAGTTATAAAACGGCAGCAGGCATATTCCTGATCAGTCGTACCATAGGCTCATCGTTCCGGCTTTATCTGGTAGTGATCGTTCTGCAAAAATTTATTTTTGATAGCTATCATATCCCTTTCGCGATGACCGTACTGATCTGCCTGGTGCTGATATGGTCATACACTTTCAAAGGTGGTTTAAAAACTATCATTATTACCGATAGCTTGCAGACTTTATTCCTGGTATCATCTGTGTTCCTGTCGTTATATTTTATGTGCCGAAGCCTGAACATGAGCATTTTTGAAGCGGCGGATGCGATTAAGAACAGCAGCTACTCGAAGATTTTCTTTTTCAACGATTTTTTGACCAGTCACTTCCATTTTAGCAAGCAATTTTTAGGAGGCGTATTCATCACTATAGGTATGACCGGTCTCGATCAGGACCTAATGCAGAAAAACTTGAGTATGAGCCATATTAAAGAAGCCCAGAAGAATATGTTCAGCTTCACAACAGTATTTGTGATCATCAATATCTTCTTTTTGAGTGTAGGTGCATTGCTCTATATTTATGCAGCAAAATATGGTGTCATCGTCACCAAAACGGACTACCTGTACCCTACCATCGCTTTAAAATACTTAGGGGTAGTTCCGGCGGTTGTGTTTATGCTTGGGTTAACCGCGGCCACCTTTGCAACTACCGACTCGGCCCTGACAGCACTAACCACTTCATTTTGTGTCGACTTTTTAGGATTTACAAAAAACAAGGATATCAACAGCTCCAAAATGGTTAAAACCCGTCATTTGGTGCACATTGCTTTTTCAGGCTTGATGCTGCTAACTATCGTTGTATTCAACGCTATTAATAACGACGCTGTGGTAAGCGCTATATTTAAAGTAGCATCTTATACCTACGGGCCGCTGTTAGGGTTGTATTCATTTGGTCTCTTTCTGAAGGGTCGCCAGGTGGCCGATAAACTGGTTCCGTTTATATGTATTATATCGCCAATAGTTTGTTATTTCCTTAGTACAGACTCAGCAAAATTATTTGGCGGATATGTTTTCGATAATGAGCTTATCATTGTGAACGGATTAATTACTTTTGTTGGGTTGTGGCTTACTTCATCACGCAAAAGTCAATAACGCAACTTTTACACTATTGAATACGAATAACAGGATATGACTGGCGAAGATAAAATAAGACAGGCTTTTGAAAATAAGAACTGGCAGGAAATAAAAGTTACCGACTCATGGCAGATATTCAAGATCATGGCCGAGTTTGTGGATGGATTTGAGAAGCTGGCGAAAATAGGCCCGTGTGTGTCCATATTTGGTTCAGCACGTACGCATAACGATAACAAATATTACAAACTCGCCGAAGACACCGCGCGGCTACTAACTGAACGCGGTTATGGTGTTATCTCGGGCGGCGGCCCTGGTGTTATGGAAGCCGCCAATAAAGGCGCTTACGAGGCTGGGGGTAAGTCTGTGGGACTAAATATCGAGCTGCCGTTCGAGCAATTTCACAATAAGTACATCGATAGGGACAAACTGCTGGAGTTCGATTACTTCTTTATCCGCAAGGTAATGTTCATGAAATATTCACAGGGCTTTATCATATTGCCGGGTGGTTTTGGAACAATGGATGAGTCCTTTGAGGCAATCACCCTGATACAAACCGGCAAGATTGCGCGCTTCCCAATCGTATTCGTAGGCCTTGATTACTGGGGCGGATTATTCAAATGGGTAGAAGAAAAAATGCTGGCGGAGGAACATAATATTAGTCCTGATGATTTAAACCTGTATCGCTTAGTTGATACAGCTGAAGAAGCAACTGAACACATCTTCCGCTTTTATGAGAAGTATGTGCTGAAACCCAATTTCTAATTTAAAGCATAAAGCAGCCTCACCGGCTGCTTTTCTCTTCTCATAGCCGGGTTATTTGCTTTTGCTTCCGTTACTGTTTGGCACCACCGCAACCGCATCAGGATTTTGAGCCATATCGATCATATCGGTTACCTCGTCTAGTATTTTATCTGCTGAACCGGAGTACCCAATATATTTAAACCGGATATTCCCATTTTTGTCGATGATGAATTTGGTAGGGATACCTGTCACTTCATAAGCTGTCACCACCTTGGCTTGCTTACCTTCGGAATTCTTTTCATCAATCAACACATGAAAAGTATATTTATTATCGGCAATGAATTTCTTCACGCCATCTATATAATTATCTCCATTTTCCCAGGTATCCACAAATAAAAACTTCACATTCGGATCATCTTTATATTTATTCGCCGCCAGCTGCATTCCTGGGAACGACGCTTTGCACGGCCCGCACCATGTGGCCCAAAAATCAACAATTACAATTTTACCTTTTAGATCGGTGAGCGCAACTGCTTTACCATCCAGGTCCTTTAGCGTGAAAACGGGAGCCGGTTGATTAATCATTGTTTTCGCAAGTTCACTCCTGGTTTTATCTTTAAAGGTTTTTTCTAATGATGCCAGGTATATATCATAGCCGCTGTCACTACCTTTTGTTTTAATATATTCCTTTTTCAGAAGCTCCTTCATAGCAGCAGTTCCACGCCCCACTTTCACCTGCATTTCAGCAAAATCTTTAGCTTTTGCTTGTTGTCCATTGGCGACAAGTATCTGTATATAATTGTCTCCTTCATCAGGATCAACAACTTCGGTATGATTGATCACCGGCTCTTCATATTGCAGTGCTTCCGCATATTTTCCTTCTTTAAACAGGATAAAGGCATAGGTATCAGCATACATATCATAACTGGACTGCGAATTCTTCTTCATTTGAGCAGGAGAAGTAAATGGCTGGCCTTCAGTTTTGCTGATACTTGCTGATACGATATCAAGTGATTGCTTTGACATTTTTAGAGCTTCGTCGAGGCGATCTCCTTTTTTGGCCCATTCATAAGCGATATTATTAAGGCTTCCAGCTAAGTAGGTTTTATTTTTTATTTGGTTTTCATATTTGTGATAATTATCAAGATCGCCTTTTTGAAGGTATGCACTGGCTAATTGTACCCTAAAGTTATCTTCTATCGTATTTTTATCCGTTTTGCTCTCAGTATATTTTTTAATAAAAGCCTCATAGATCGAATCTTTCTTAACGACGTCTCTTTCTCTAAAAAAAGCCGAGGCTGTTTCGTTTTTCACAAAATCACCGTCAGGGAATTTAGTCCTGATAACAGCGTTTAATGAATCCATCGCTTTGGCGTGGTTGCCTACCCTAAGCAAGCCGGAAACGAGCATCAGGTCTGTCTCCTTATCGCTTTTTTCTAAAATATTTATTTTTTCATTTACATCAGCCTTATATTCGGGGATTCTGGCTATCAAATAGTAATATCTGGTTTCATGCTCCTTTTTGCTCTTAGGGTTTAAAGCAAATTCCTTTTTATATAGGTCTGCGGCTTTACCAAGGTCAGGTTTTATTTTTGCAAAATACGCCCCAGCTCCGCCTGAATAAAAGAATGCTTCAGAGGCATAAGCTCCTTCCACCGGTTGTTTCCCACTATAAACCAGGTAGACATATCCTTTATCGTTATTGTTGTCGACATCATTACCCGAACTTATCCTGATAAAAAATGCTTTAGCTGTAGGGTTAACTGTAATGTCACCTTTGAAAAATTTCCCATCAGATTTAAGATCAATCTCTTCTGCAGGATAATTTTTATTATCCAGGTAGTAAACAGCAGCTGCGATGTCTTTTTTTCCTTCTGTAACAGTACCAGCCGGGTCATAAGTCAAAGTAATTTTTTCTCCCGCGGCCGGATTTTGATCAGATAACTTGAGGTGTGAATCGTTTTGTGCAAATACGATTTGGAAGGGCAGTAGCGCCGGCAATACCAATAAGGGTTTAAGGATTTTCATAAAGTAGGTTGCTTTTTTAGTGTGACATCATTAGCGGCAAAAAATACCGCTATTTACAGAATTGTTTTTCTTTCAATGTTTCAATTGCTTAGGGTGATGCAATTTAAGAACTAATTCAATTAATTATTAATACTTCTTCGTCAGTCTTTTAATATTTGCAGCAAACTTTGTTCAAAGCACTTTAACAGTTTAATGCTATATTGGCGGTGTTATTCTATTATAATAACTGGGCTTTAAACATTCCTGTGATTGGGTATGTTGTTTAGTTGCCATTATGAGTATAAAACCTGGAACCAAAACATCTTCTGCGTTAGGATTTATTTTTGTCACCATCTTCATTGATGTGCTGGGCCTGGCAATCATCATACCTGTTATTCCTAATCTTCTAAAAGAACTTGGTGGCGTTGACTACTCGGCAGCTTCAGAAATCAATGGTTGGCTTACTTTCACCTATGCCTCGATGCAGATCGTATTTTCCTCGGTCATGGGCAATCTCAGCGATCGGTTTGGCAGGCGTCCTATCTTACTAATTTCGCTCTTAGGCTTTAGTATCGATTACACATTTATGGCTTTTGCGCCAACCATTTTTTGGCTTTTTATCGGACGTACAATAGCTGGTATAACCGGTGCTACAATGTCTACAGCAACCGCTTACATCGCCGATATAAGTACCGGCGACAAAAGGGCAACAAACTTTGGCATAGTTGGCGCTGCTTCAGGGTTAGGATTTATTATTGGTGTAAGCGGCGGGGCGTTCCTGGGAGACATTAATATAAAAATACCTTTTATGGTTGCTGCCGGCGCTGCTTTATTTAATGCCCTTTATGGTTATTTTGTATTGCCAGAATCCCTCGATGCTGATCATCGGCGTCCATTTAGCTGGAAGCGGGCAAATCCGGTTGGTTCATTTATTCAGTTAGGCAAATACAAGGCATTGATAGGTTTGGCAATAGCTTTTACATTGGTTTATATTGCGCAAAAAGCTGTTGAGTATCAATTGCCTTTTTACGTATATGAGAAATTCCAATGGTCAATGCGCAGCGTAGGCTACCTTGGACTTTTTATTGGCGCATTGCTGATATGTATCCAGGGCTGGTTGATACGACATTTGATCCCCCTATGGGGATTGAAACGAACGATCATGATAGGTTTAATATCCTATGGCGCGGGACTAACGTTTATCGCATTTGCAGTTAAAGGATGGCAAGTTTATTTATATATGATCCCTTACTGTTTCGGCGGCATCTCGGGGCCTGCACTGCAAGGATTTATCACCAGTAAATATGGCCCCAATGAGCAGGGTGAATTACAAGGCGGGTTAACATTACTTTCGAGCATAAGCCTGGTTGCCGGGCCATTACTAATGGGGTATAGTTTTAAATTTTTCACTCATAAAAATTCTTCAGTTTATTTTCCCGGATCGCCTTATATACTAGGAGCGCTGTTAATGTTGATCAGCATTCTTTTGGTTCTTAGAAGTCTTAAAAAGGATGCTAGTCTAAGCCACTCACACCGCCGGAAATAACAAATTTCATCATATCAGCAGCGCTCCTATCTATTGGTTTTACTTTTTCGGATGAGATGATTACGACCTGTCCGGCAAATGAGTAAGATAACGGAAAATAAACCGCTACCTCACCGGGCAAACCTATTTTAACCAAATCTTTTTGCACGAGGAAACCAACTTTCTTTAAGCCGAACTCATTAATCTCGACCAATACCGGCTCATTAAACTTCTTCTCTTCACCTACAAAAGCTTCCGTTAAATCTTTAATAGATGAATATAAAAACTTGAAGATCGGCAAGCGATTGATCCATCGGTTAATCCATTGTTTGATAGGATCGGTTATAACGTTAGTAACCAGTATACCCACTATCAGGATAATCACCAGCACATTCAATATTCCTAATCCGGGTATATAAATAGGTTGCCCTTTGCTATCCGTCAGAAAAATGCCGCTTAGATTTAAGGATTCATCAATTTTTGCGACCCCCCAGAAAATCAGAAAGGCTGCCGCACCAATGGGCACCACGACGATCAACCCTTTAACAAAATAGGTAAATAAGGCTGCGGCAATCTTTTTCATAGTGACGGTATTTCTATTCATAAAAATACACTCTTTTTACCCTTTGCGAAATATTGGTCAGTATTTCATATGGAATAGTACCAATCTCGCGGGCGAGCTCCTCAATAGTTAACTCATCGTTGAAAACGATAACATCATCCCCTTCGCGAACATCTACATTACTTACATCCAGCATGGTCATATCCATCGATATATTGCCTACCGTCGGTACCAATTTACCTTTTATAAGCATCTTACCCACTCCATTGCCAAAAGCACGCAGATAACCGTCGGCATAACCAATGCGAATGGTAGCTACTTTACCATTATGAGCTAATTTTCCATTTCTGCTATAACCTATCGTATCATTTGCTGCCACTTTGCGCACTTGCGACACACTGGTTTTTAAGGTAGCGATAGGCTGCAAAACTCCGGAATCGGCTGCTACTGAGGCATCGATTCCGTACAACCCTATTCCCAGCCTCACCATATCAAAATGGGCGGAAGGCCACCTAATAATTCCGCCCGTATTGGAAATATGCTTAATCACTTTATAGCCAAGCGCCTTCTCTATCTTAGTAAAAGCTTTTTCAAAGCGCTTGATCTGCTTTTTTGTAAACTCATCATGCTCAGCCGCATCGCTTGCTACAAAATGCGAGAAAACTGATTGCACTTTGATAAACTTGTTCTCTTCGATCAGGTCGCACAGCGTATCAATATCGTGACCTTCAAATCCCAGGCGGTGCATACCGGTATCGATTTTAAGGTGCACAGGATAATTACTCAGGTTATGCGAATGCGCATATTTTACAAACTCATCCAGTAGGTTAAAGCTGAATATCTCCGGCTCCAGTTTGTATTCGATCAGCTTATCAAATGCAGATAGCTCAGGATTGAGCACCATCACAGGCAGAGTGATTCCCGCTTGCCTCAAAGCTACGCCTTCATCAATATAAGCTACTGCAAGATAATCGACCTTATTATATTGAAGCATGTTGGCGACCTCAAACGTTCCGCTGCCATAAGAAAATGCCTTCACCATAGCCATTATCTTGACTCCAGGCTTCAGTTTTGATTTGTAGAAGTCCAGGTTATTCAGCAATGCATTCAGGCTAATTTCCATAACGGTTTCGTGCGCCTTCTGACTCAATGCGGAGCTAATGCGTTCGAATTCAAAACTTCTGGCCCCTTTTATCAGGACAGTCTCATTATCAAAATTAAGCTCGTTCAGGTGTTGAAGCAAAGTAGCAGTGTCCGGATAAAAATGTTTCTTTTCAAGTGTAAAATAATCTTTATGAGCTGACAGTGCCTCCCCTACGCCAACAAATTTATTTACTTTCCTGCTTTTGATCATATCAGCTACCTGCCGGTATAACACTTTTTGTTCCAATCCTGATTGATAGATATCCGAAAGGATCAATGTGCGCGTAGGATGCTGATTTTGCTGGTTCAGGAAGTTCAACGCAATCTCCAGTGACTGCACATCAGAGTTGTAAGAATCGTCTATTACCGAGCAATCATTAATACCATTTTTCAGCTCCAGGCGCATGCTTACCGGGCCCAGGCGCTCTATTCTTTTATCGACCTCGACCGGACTATAACCCATCGCCAGCATAGTTGCCCAGCAAACAATGGCATTCTCTACAGAGGCCTCATCCAAAAACGGGATTAGGCATTCTATTTCCTTGCCCTGGTATTTTGCACGCAAATAATAGTTCCGGGAAATAACAGTCTCAGCAAACACATACAGATCAGCCTGATTAAACCGTCTGCTCCAGCTGAATCGCTCCTTAACGTGAATGTGCTTTTTATAATCTATCAGTTGATCATAATTATAGATCAGCAATTTGCAATGCGCAAACAGTTTCAGCTTTTCGAGTACTTTTTGTTTACGATCTTTAAAACCCTCGTCATGCGCCGGACCAATATGGGTTAATACTCCTATTGATGGTTTGATGATAGCCTCAAGCCGCTCCATTTCGTTTATGGTTGAAATACCAGCTTCGAAAATAGCAAGATCATCCCTGTCGGTCATCTGCCATACGGAAAGCGGTACGCCGATCTGTGAATTATAGCTTTTAGGGTTTCGAACGATCGTTTTATCAGAAATCAGCAACTGGTACAGCCATTCTTTTACAATAGTTTTTCCGTTACTACCCGTAATACCGATTACCTCGAGGTTAAAACGATTGCGGTGATACGCAGCCAATCTTTGCAAGGCATCCAGCACATTATCTACCAGCAAAAAATTAGCGCCGGGCATTTTGATGTCGGTTTGATGCGATACCACAAAATTGCGTACACCAGTCGCATAGGCTTCAGCAACAAACTCGTGGCCATTGCGGCGGCCGCTTAATGCAAAGAACAACCCTTCCGAAGCATTGGTAATACGACGGCTATCGGTCAGCAAAACGCTGATGATATCATCGGTTTCGATAACCCCGCCCGCATTAATGATCTGTTGTACTTCACGGATAGAATAATGGTTGCTAAGCATGCCACGAATTTGCTTATATTTCTGCCAATAGAAGAATTTTTAATGAATTTTGGCATTTGATGGACACAGGAATTTAAACGGTTAAGCAAATGAAGCTTTATCAAATTCTTATATTGCGTGATGCTTAAACTTGATCCAAGACTATTGAAATATTTATTAACTTTTTATCCATTTCTATTTTTTTCGTCTTGTCACACAACAAAATTACTTACAGAAAACGACAAACAATGGATACCATATCAGAAAAATGAACTCCTTATTCTTGAATCTAGTTTAAAAACTATTGATACCATTATTTGCCTCAAAAATGACACACTTATAGGCGATCAAAGCATATATAACCCTCTTAGCATAAAATTTGAAGAAATAACAGTATTTGCCAAACGCTCCGATGATAAATTGCAGGGCATCGAATTGTTTCAAATAAATAAATCTGCAAATGGCAAGGCTCGGATATTTCCAGGGCATTTTGATAAAGATTCCTGATTCTATATCCTTGATGGTTTTAGCGTTGACAGCCTAGCCAACATAAAACCACAAAAAGTTAAAGTGTTTGATAATACTTTTGATGATGTTTATATGTTATACCCACAAGATTTTCTTTACCGCAAGGATGAAAAAAATTTTGTAACCAAAGTATATTGGAGTAAAACCAAAGGTGTGGTTAAATATGTCCGAAGTGATGGTGTTTATTGGGGTTTAAAATATATAAAGATGAATTAATTAACCTATGTCTTTCGACCAACCCAAGCCTACCGGGATCACCGACGAAAAAACAGCACTGGCTAAAGCCGAGCATTATTGCGCTTACCAGGAACGCTCGCAGCAGGAAGTCCGCGATAAATTGTATGAATGGGGACTGCACAGTGCGCAAGTAGAAAACCTGATCGTTCAGCTCATTCAAACCAACTTTTTGAACGAGGCGCGTTTTGCTAATGCCTATGTACAAGGGAAATTTAATCAGAAAGGTTGGGGCAAACAAAAGATAAAACAGGGGCTGAAATTCAAAAAAGTCTCCGATGTGCTGATAAAAAAGGCACTGAATACGATTGATGAGGACGATTATTTAAGCACTCTTAAGCAGATACTGGAAAAAAAAGCGAGGCTTTTGGGTGAAAAAGATCCTTTTAAAAAGAGATATAAGCTGCATCAGTATGCTTTAAGCCGCGGATATGAGAACGATATCGTTTCTGATATTTTGAAAAACAGCCAGTTATAACTTTTTTGAAAAAATTTCGTTTCTAACTCTTGCAGAATATTCTTTTCTGTCTATATTTGCACTCCGCAAACGCGATAGTGGCTTGCGAAATGCGAAAGTAGCTCAGTTGGTAGAGCACGACCTTGCCAAGGTCGGGGTCGCGAGTTCGAATCTCGTCTTTCGCTCTAATCCCTTCCAACAAAAGAAGGGATTTGTTTTTAAAAGGTATTTATCACCTGCCTAGGTGGTGGAACTGGTAGACACGCAGGACTTAAAATCCTGTTCGCCTTAAAGCGAGTGCGGGTTCGATTCCCGCCCTAGGTACTTAAAAGTTGGGTACTACGTATCTTTACTGTAATAATTAAAAACCCGCGTGACTAGTGCCAAACGCGGGTTTTTAATTCCCAACCGTTCGATTTTAGTTTCAAGTTCTGATAGCGCGGCTCGCTTTTCACCTATTCGTCAGCAATATATTTTTCTAATTTTTAATTAATTTATTTGGTAGATAATTAAATCCTTATCTTTGAATTAGCTAAACCATCAATAACAATGGATCCAGTAGATAATCCCAATTATTATAAATACGGAGTGTGTTATTATAATAAAGAAGACTTGCGTACTGTGGTACCTAAAAAAAATCGCTTCTTAGGTTGGACTCTTAACTTTGCGATATGGAAGTCATACTTATTTATAGGTATGATATTAGCATCCATCATATTGTCATTTCTTATTTCTTAATATATATTTTTTACCGGCTTTACTTAATAAAACTCGTTTTACAGAAGTTATATGTTCGAAATAGGAAGGCTGTTCCCGGGGCCTTAAATATAATAGTTAAGAATTATCCTAAATTTCCTATAGCTACTTGGCAGGACGGATACCAATTCCCTTTCTCTCAATTGGTCGACTACGAGAAATGCGCTATCTAAAGCATCATTTTAAAATGTTTCTCTCCTTCGAAAACTGTCGAACGCTGAACCGGAGAGCTATTAGAGCAAATATGATCAATGAAGTAACAATAGCTGTGTACTGAATCATTGATATTTTGCCGGCGACGATTTCCTTGGTTGCCAGGGCTATGTTCAGAATCGGTATCCATGCTGTTTGCCAACTCAGTCGTACTCCAGGGAAAAGAGCAATCATTGCGGGTATGATTACTACAAATGTCATTGGGGTAACATAGCTTTGCGCTTCTTTAAAACTACCTGCACTAACGGCGATGGCTGACAGAAGACTCGCAAAAAATAGACTAAGAGGTGTGAGCATGCCAAACAGCATGACCACAAATCGCGGGGTGAGAATGTCGTTTATAGGGGTCAATAGTTCCTTCGGTATTCCATTCATCAACCTAAGGGTCAAAAACATGCCGCCGATTGTCATGAAGGCCGCACAAAGCCCGATCGTCGCTATTGCCAGGATCTTGCCTGCCAGAATCTCGAACCGCGCCACGGGCGCCGTTAGCAAGGTTTCGATTGTACCTTTTTCCTTCTCCCCCGTGATAAGGTCGAGGGCTGGATACATACAACCTAAAAAACAGAAAATAATGAAAATATAAGGCAGGAAGCCGCCAACCAGGAAGCTTATCTGCTCCTTCTTCGAGGCGAGATCTTCCTCATGCAATACTATTGGGGACAACAGGCTTACTGAAAGATGCAGCCTCTTTAAACGTGCGCTTGCCAGGGCAGTCTTATATTTTTCCAGCTTTGGC